>LNFM01003635.1_pt1 | contig 40068 bp, 37 predicted proteins | sample 596031 | NCBI WGS metagenome assembly LNFM01 (sample SAMN04254537, study PRJNA301005) | activated carbon metagenome | isolation source: dual media filters at the Ann Arbor, Michigan drinking water treatment plant | place: USA: Ann Arbor | reverse complement strand
TCAGCACCCGGTCGCCCTGCTGGTGCCCGAAGCGGTCGTTGACGCCCTTGAAGTGGTCGATGTCCAGCAGCACGAGGCTGAGCAGGTCGTCGTGGCGGCCGGCGCGCTCGACCTCCGCCGCCAGCAACGCGTCGAAGGTGCGCCGGTTCCCGAGCCCCGTGAGTGGATCGGTGCCCGCCAGCGACGCCAGGCGCGAGCGGTCCTCGTGGGTCGCCGCGGCGAGCGAGACGAGGTCGGCGAACGGCGCCAGGCGCTCCTGCGCCCGCCGCGGGATCCGTCCCGAGGGCCCGGAGACGGCGATTGCGCCCCAGGGGCGTCCACCATGGTCGATGGGGCACGCGGCCTCGGTGACGCCGGCCTCCCCGGACGCCCCCGCCCGCCCCGTCCGGAGCGCATGCGCGAGTGCTCCCGAGACCGTGACCGCCTGCTCGGGCGCCGGCGCGGCGGGGCCGGCCGCCGCCACCACCCGCGCGCCCGGACCGTCGCCGCGCACCACCAGCGCGTCGTCCGCGTGCAGCAGCCACGCCGCCTGCGCGGCCACGATCGCGGCTGCGCCGGCCAGGTCGGGCGCCGACGAGATCCCGCGGATCGCCCGGCTCAGCGCGGCCCGGTCGCGTCGCCCGCCGGCGTCGGCTCCCCGCCCCGCGGCCCCGGTGTCGCCACCGCGGCGCAGCCGCGCCCACCCCGAACCCCGCCACCGTGGATCCACGCCGCCTCCGTCACGCGTCAGCCGAGCGCCGCGATTCTCCGGCACCCCGGCCCCCGCCGACAGCCCCGTCCCGAAGAAGTCCCCCGCACGGAGCGGGGAAGGGCCCTGACAGGGCGGCAGGCCCCGCGCGTCAGGCGGAGCGCCCTACCCGCAGCGGAGGTCGACCGGGCTCCCGCCGTCAGCCAGCGACTCGCCCGCCCGGAGGGGGCCGGCGATCACCCCCGCCACCACCGGACCCAGGTCGGCGACCCGCATCTTGGCCCGGCAGACGGGTTGGACGACGCCCGCGAACGCATCCTCCGCCAGGCGCCGGGCCGTCTCGGCGTCGGGCGCCGCGACGACCACCTGCTCGTGCTGGAAGGGCCCCTCCCAGCCGCTGGTCGCGGCGAAGAGGCGCAACGGCTGCGTCTCCCCGGTGTCGAATAGGCGTCCAGTCAGCCCCGTCGAATGGAGACGAACATGAGAGCCGCTCGGAGAGGAGCCGCGGTGGGCGCCGCGGTTGTGTGGGCCGTCGCCGTCGCGCCCGGTCCCGCGTCGGCGGCGCCGGTGCCGGTGCCGGACGGTCTCTACGTCGCCGCCTTCCAGGCGCCGGCGTCGCTCGAGCAGGGCGAGCGTGCGTCGATCTCCGGCCGGGTGGCGCCCGCCGCTGCGGTCCCCGTCGTGGTCGAGCGCCTCGAGGGCGGGGCCTGGACGACTCTGGTCACGCTGACCAGCTCGTCGAAGGGGCTCTTCTCGGCGCGGCTGCCCCTGGCCCGCACCAGCAACCTCCGCGTCAGCGTCCAGCGCGCCGACGGCTCGCTCGCGGTCAGCCGCCGCCGCTCGGTGGCGCTGCGCCGCCGCGTGAGCCTCGAGGTGAGGGCCGAGCCGCTCGAGAGCATCGCCGGGCGCCCCTTCACCGTGAACGGGGTCGTGCGACCGGCGGCCGGCGGCGAGAAGGTCGCCCTGCAGGGGTCGGTCGACGGCGCGGCGTTCCGCACCATCACGACGCTGCGCGTGCGCTCCGGGCGGGTCGCCGGCCGCTTCACCCCGCCGAGGGGCGGCAGCTGGCGCTTCCGGATCGCGGTCGCTCCGACGGCGGGCAAGGACGTCGGCGGCGCCGCGACCACGCCCGCGATGAGGGTCTTCGGCACCAACCCCCACGGCGTGCCGGCATCGGCGTCGCACTACCTGGTGCAGAAGATCTCCGAGTTCCAGCTCTACTACTACGAGCGCGGGAAGCTGCGGCGTGTGTTCCCGGTCGTCTTCGGCAAGTCATCCACGCCCACGCCGGTCGGCCGCTTCCGGGTCTACTCGAAGACGTACGGCCCGGGGCCGGCCTTCGGCCCGCGGGCGCTCTGGTACCACCGCGGCTACGGCATCCACGGGACCAACCAGGAGTACCTCCTGGACGACACCGTCCGGTACTACTCGCACGGTTGCACCCGCAACTACAACGAGAACATCCTCTGGCTGTGGCCGCGGGTGCCCGTGGGCACGCCGGTCGTCAACCTGGCCTGAACCCGTGCGCGACCCCGCCCGCCCGGTGCACCGGGCGGGCGGGGGTCGGCCTGCTAGCGTCGCCCGCCATGCGGCTCCGGCTCCTCATCGCCGGGCTCGGCATCGTCGCGCTGACTCCGGGAACCGTCCTCGCCGCCTGGCTGGCGCCGGCGCGGATCGCCCCGGCCGCCGGCGCCTCGCACTCCTCTCCCGACGCCGCCCTCGCCGGTGGCCGGGCGCTCGCGGCGTGGCTGCGCACGCCGACCCCGGCGGCTCCCACCGGCCGGGTCGTCGTCGCGGCGCGGCCCCGGCCGAGCGGCCCCTGGGCCCGGCGCACGCTGTCCGGCGCCGGGGCCCGCGCTCCCCGGGTCGCCCTCAACGCCGGCGGGGACGCCGCCGTGGCCTGGGTCAGCGGCCTCTCGGTCGTGGTGGCCGTCCGGCGCGGGGCGGGGGGAGGCTGGGCCGTCGCCCGGGTGGCCTCGGCGGGCGGCCCGGTACAGGATCTGAGGGTCGCCGTGGCGCGCACCGGCCGCCCCGTTGCGATGTGGAGCGAGCGCCGGGGTGACTCCTTCGTGGTCCATCTCGCCACGCGCCCGTCCGCTCGTGCCGGGTGGGGCCTCACCCCGGCGCGGCTGACCACGCCGGGTCCGGCTCCGCCGTCGCTCGCCCTCAGCCCCGGAGCCGGCGCGCTGGTCGCCTGGGTCGAGGACGGGCACACGTTGAGCGCCCGTACCCGCGACGGCGCCTTCGAGCGACCGGGTGAGATCTCGGGCGAGGAGTCGGCGTCCCCCGGCGCGGGCCTGAGCCCCCGCGGGGCGGGGCTCGTGGCATGGGGCGCCGGCCTCCCCGGGGGCACCTCGGTCGTGCTCGGCGCCGACCGCGCGTCCGCCGGTACGGCGTGGGGGGCGCCGGAGGACCTCGGGATCGGCCGCGCCCCACAGGTGGCGCTGAACGACCGCGGCGACGCGGTCGTCGCCTGGAGCCTCGACGGCATGGGCGAGCCCCAGGGGGTCGAGGCCGCCGTCCGGAGACGGGGCGGCGCATGGCACGCCACGACCGTGGTGCCGCGCCGCACCTGCCGCTGCGCGATCTCGGTCCGTCGCGCGGCGGTCGACGGGGAGGGGGCGGTGCTCGTCGCGTGGAGCCGTCACGACGCCGAGGGCGCGGGCGGGGGAGGGGCGGCGGCCGGCCGCGCCGGAGGCTCGGCCTGGACGCGCCCGGGCCTTCGCGCGCTGCGCGTGCGCGCGGCTCCGGCCGTCGCCGGAGGGGCCGCCGCGGGCGGCATCGCGGTGTGGATCGAGGACGGGCCGTCGGGGGGAGTGCTCGCCGCCACCCTGGCGGGGTGAGGCCGCCTTGGTTTCGGGCGGCGGTGCTGCTTCGATACCGGCGGATCCCACGGGGCCGAGGAGGCCGATGACCACGACCGCGCAGGCACAGCAGACCGTCTCCCACTGGCCGCTCGCGCGGCGGGTGGTGTCCGGGTTCGTGCAGCCCGGCGGCCCGGCGATGGTCGCCCGGGCGGCCGAGGGCGGCGGGCTCGGCGAGGGCAGCCGCGTCGTCGAGCTGGCGCCGGGGCTCGGACTGACCTCGGCGCTCGTCGCCGGGCGCGGAGTGCGCACCTGGACCGGGGTCGAGCCGGACGCCATGGCGGCCGGCCACCTGCGGAAGGCCATGGCGGGCGCCGGGCGCGAGGTCGTGCAGGCACCGCTCGGCGCGACCGGCCTGGAGGAGGGGGCGGCGTCGGTGGTGCTCGCAGACGCCCTGCTCAGCACGCTGGCCGAGGACGACAGGGCCGCGGTCCTCGCCGAGGGCGCGCGCCTGCTGCGCGCCGGCGGCCGGCTCGTGGTGCTCGACGTCACGCCCGCGGCCGGGGTCCACGGCGCCGCGGCCGGACGCGCGGCGCTCGAGGACGCCGGGATCGCCATGCTCGACGTCGACGCCTGGCGGGCCGCCCTCGAGGCGGCGGGCCTGGTCGTGGTGGGATCGCTCACCGGGCCGCTCGACCTGCCCGCGCCCCCCGCCCTGATGCGCGAGGCGGGTCCCCGGCTCGCGCTGAGGATCACCCGCGAGGTCGCGACGGACGGCGCCGTGCGCGGGCCGGCGATCGCCGCTCGCGACGCGCTTGCGATGCACGCCCCGGTGCTCCGCTCGGTGGTGGCCGTCGGTGAGATGCCCCTGATCTTGGGAATGCGCCGCCCGCGTCGATAACGTCGGGGTGATGAGCCCCCGCCGCACCGCCTCCCTCGCCGCCGTCCCCCTTTGCCTGGGTGCGCTCGCCGTTGGCACCGCGACGGCCGCCCCGACCGATCCCGCCCCGGCGCCGCCGGCCGCCGAGGTCCCGGTGGCCCCCACGGGGAAGGTCGCCTGGGTGGGGCGCGTCCTCGCGCCGGTCACCGCCCGCGCGGCGCCGCGCCGCTCGGGTAGGGCGAAGATGGTCGTCCAGCCGATCGCCCCCTTCGCACAGGGCGCGACGACGCTCCTGATCACCCGGTCCGTCGTCAAGGACGACGTGCGCTGGGTCGAGGTGCTGCTCCCGCGGCGCCCCAACGGCAGCCGCGGCTGGATCCCGGCCGACGTGCTCTCGCTCAGCACCACCCCCTTCCGGATCTCGATCGACGTCAGCGAGCGCCGGCTGACGCTGCTCCGCGCGGGCAAGCGCGTCTTCAGCACCCGCATCGCGGTGGGCAAGCGCGGCACCCCGACGCCGACCGGCAGGTGGTTCGCGGTCGCCGAGCTCGTGCGCACCAACCAGCCGGGCGCGTTCCTCGGCCCCATCGTCCTGCCGCTCACCGGCTACTCGGAGACGCTCAACGAGTTCGCGGGTGGCGACGGCCGCGTCGCGATCCACGGCACCAGCCTCCCGAGCCTGATCGGCTCGGCGGCCAGCAACGGCTGCATGCGGATGCGCAACGCCGACGTCGTGCGCCTCTCCGGCGCGGCGCGCCCCGGCACCCCGGTCTCCATCCTGCCCTGACACACTGGGGGCGATGCTCCCGCTGCCGCGACTCGCCGACGACAGGGTCCTGCTGCGGCCGTTCGGCGAGGACGACGTGCCGGCCGTGACGGCGTGCTGCCAGGACCCGCTGATCCAGCGCTTCACGCGCATCCCGTATCCGTACGACGAGGACGACGCCCGCGATTTCATCACCGGCGCGCCCGCCCGGCGGCTGATGGGGGAGAGCATCGACCTGGCGATGGCCGATCCCGACGACGACCGGCTCCTGGGCGCCATCGGCCTCGTGATCGACCGGCACGACGTCCACCGCGCCGAGATCGGCTACTGGGTCGCCCCCGCCGAGCGCGGCCGCGGAGTCGCCGGCAGGGGTCTCGCGCTGCTGTCGGCGTGGGCCGTCACCGACGGCGGCTTCGCGCGCCTCGACCTGCAGGCCGCCCTGGCCAACGCCGCGTCGCTGCGCGTCGCCGAGCGGTGCGGCTTCGTGCGCGAGGGAACGTTGCGCGAGGCCTGGTACCGCGGTCCCTCCCGCACCGACATGGCCCTCTTCTCGCTTCTGCCCGGCGATCCGCGCCACGGATAGCAGGCAGCCCACGAGCCGGGACCGCCGCCGGTCGCCGGAGCCGGGCCGTGGGGCCGGCGACGCTTGACTCTCTCCCGGGGGGAGACGTCAGGGTGTGTGGCATGACGAATCCGGCGACCATCCACACTCCCCCCGAGCTCGCGGACCTCCCGGCTCGCTCCGTCCTCGCGATCGACGGGGAGGGTCGTCCCGAGGGCCCTTCGTTCCAGGCCGCGGTCGCGTTCTTCGACCGGTTGTTCGGACACGACCTGATCCTCGAGGGCGCCTACTGGTCGGGCGACGATCCCCTGAGTTTCGATCTCGCTCATCCGGAAGGGTGGCGCTGGACTCTCGCCGCCCCGGCGCCGGTGGTGCCGGTCGAGGGCGCGCGCCGCGAGATCCGGGCAGCGGAGCGCGTGGCCAGACTCATCCATCACGGCCCGTATGAGGGGGAGGGCCCGTCGCTCGCGGCGCTCGATGCCTTCATCCGGTCGCTCGGCCTCCGGCCGGCCGGGCCGCACACAGAGGTCTACCTGACCGATCCCCGCAGGGTCGCGGTGTCGGAACTCCGCACCGAGTTACGGGTGGCGGTGCGGTGAGCCATGGCCCGACCGCGCGGTTGATGCCCATCGGCCGGCTGGCGCGCCTCAGCCGGCTCTCGGTGAGGCTGCTGCGCCGGTACTCGGATGACGGCCTGCTCCCGCCGGCGTGGGTCGATCCGCAGTCCGGCTATCGCTACTACCGGCCCGAGCAGGTCCGGGCGGCCGCGACGATCGCCTTGCTGCGCTCGCTCGGCGTGCCGCTGGCCGGTGTCCGCGACATCCTCGGTGCCGCCGACGAGGTGGCACTCGGCGCGCTGCTCCGGGCCGAACAGGCCCGGGCGGAGGAGGAGCTGCGGGCCCGCGCGCAGGCGCTGGCGGGGCTCGAGCGCCTCGTCCGCACCCCCCCGGCGATCCACTACGACGTGGCCGTCTCCGATCGGCCGGTGCGCCGCCTGGCGGTGCTGACCGGTGCCGTCAGCGTCGAGGACCTCGGGCCCGGGACCGCGAGGCTCTGCGATGCCGTCTCCGAGCGACTGGCCTCGGCGGGAGTCGGCGCCGGCGAGGCTCTTGTGGCCATCTTCCCACTGGACCTGACCGACACGGTCACCGTGGCGGTCGGAGCGTCGCTGCCGGCCCATCGGCCGCTTCCCGACGGGCTCACCGAGTGGACCCTGCCCGGCGGGGCATGGGCCGGGACGGTGCACGTCGGTCCCTACGATGCGCTCGCCTTGGCGTACGCGGCGCTGTTCGAGCGGCTGGCCGAGCTCGGGCATGACGCGCTGGGTCCCGTCGAGGAGACGTACCTCACACCCTCGCCCTCGACCCCGCCGGAGGAGATCGTCACGAGGCTCGCCGTCCCCGTCAGCCGGACATGACGGCCCTGCGGGCGGCCGCGGCGCCGTGCCGTGGAGGCGCCCGGGGGCCCGTGGTGGCTCGGGCTGCCGCGAGCGGGGGTCGCCGCGGGGCCACCTCAGGGCCGGGGCGACGGGCGAGCTTTCGGATCGTCGACTCGATCCGGCACCCGCTCGGCGAGCGCGATCAGGCAGAAGCGGCGCAGGTGGAGCGAGTCCGAGACCTCGCGCACGAGCGCCTCGTCACCCCGGCCCGAGCGCTGCGTGTCGAGCATCAGGCGCACGAAGCGGTCCATCGGGATGGTTGGGCGCCCGTGCACCGGCGCGTGCCGATTGCAGGCGCCCACCATCGGCTCGAGGAGCGCCGCCCCCTCGAGTAGCCGATCGAGCGCGGCCAGGTCGGCCGGCAGCTCGCGCACCTCGATCGGCGGCCCGAGGTCGAACAACGACTCCGCCCGCCCACCCGACAGACGAAGCATCCAGGCCTCAGAATGACCCGATTTGCAGGTGAGAGCCTGACGTCGTCCTCGGACGCCACGACCCGCTCAGACGCGACCACCTCTAGGGCAAGTGACTAGTCTGAGTGCCTCCGTGACCGGCACCAGGGGAGAGACGAGTTGAGCGGCGAGACTGATGAGGGCGGGACGATCTGGGAGGACGGCCTCGGCCGCAGGGATCTCGACGCGCGGGTGCTGTGGGAGGGCGAGGAGGCCCTCACCGCCGACCCCCAGTCGGTGCGCTACGGCGACGGGCGGGCGCGGGTGGTGGCCCAGGCCGTGATCGGTGGACCGGTGTTCCGCGGCCGTCCGGCGGTGGACGTGCTGCTGAGCGAGGGGCTACGGCCGGTCTACGCGCGGCTCACGCCCGAGCAGGCCCGCGCGGTGGCGGCGCTCCTGACCCAGGCGGCCGACCGCGCGGACGGCGGATAGCGCTCGTGGGCGGACCCGAATGCTTTTCGTCCGATACCAGGACTTCGAGCTTCGGTTTTGGCGTAATCCGACCGCCGCCCTAATCTTGCGGGAATGTCGCCGCGACGCCTGACGGATCTGCCGGCGGGAGCACTCGCCCGCGCGCTGTTCGACGCCGTACCCGACGGAGTGCTGGTGCTCGACGCCGCCGGCGTCGTCGTCGACGCCAGCGAGACCCTCTGCGAGATCCTGGGCTACCCGCGTCAGGAGATCGTCGGCCGCACGCCGCCCCACCCGTGGTGGGTGGACGGGATGCTGCCCGCGGTCCCGCGCTTCGGGCCGGCCGGGGCCCGCGAGGCGCCGGCGGTGCTGGTGCGGCGCGACGGCACCACGATGCCCGCCACCGTCCGCTGGGTGTCGCTGGGCGACGGCCTCGACTCCGAGGCGCCCGGGTCGGTCGTCGTGGTCGGCCGCGCCACGTCGGCCCAGGGGCTGCCACTGGGCGACGACGGCTACCGGTCGGTGGTGGAGGCCCTGCGCGAGGGGGTCGTCGTCCACGGGGCCGACGGCACCATCGTCTCGTGCAACCCGAGCGCGGAGCGCATCCTGCGCCTGGCCGCGTCGGAGATCGTCGGCCGCGACTGGTCGCACTGGCGACCGGTGCGCGAGGACGGGGGCGCCTTCGGGCCCGGTGACATCCCGAGCACCGTGGCGGCCGCCACCGGGCGGCCGCAGGCCGACGTGGTGATGGGGCTGCGCACGGGCGAGGGCGAGGTTCGCTGGATCTCGGTGAACGCCGAGCCGGTGCCGGGGGACGACGGCCGCCCCTCGGCCGTGGTGGCGAGCTTCTCCGACTTCGCCGAGCGGCGTCGCGGCCAGGAGCTGGTGAACCGGCTCGGGCGCATCCTCGAGCAGTCGCGCGACGAGGTGCACGTGTTCGACTCGCGCACGCTGCGCCTGGTGCAGGTCAACCGCAGCGCGGTGAGCAACACCGGGTACCCGATGGACGAGCTGCACCGGATGACGCCGCTCGACCTGCTGCCCGAGCTCGACGCCGACGCCTTCGAGGCCATCGTCGAGCCGCTCCGCAGCGGGGACGTGGAGCGCGTGCAGTTCGAGACGGTCCACCGGCGGCGGGACGGCTCGACCTACCCGGTCGAGGTGCGCATGCAGCTCGTCGGATCGGAGACCCCGCCCGTGATCGCGGCCGTGGTGCTCGACATCACCGCGCGTCACGCGGCCGAGCAGGAGCTGCGCGGACGCGAGGCGGAGAACCGGCGCCTGGCCGTCGAGCAGGGCGCGCTGCGCCGTGTCGCGACCGCCGTGGCGCTCGAGGACGATCCGCAGTCGGTGTTCGACCTCGTGTGCGAGGAGGCGGTGCGGCTGATCGGCGCGACCAGCGGCGGCCTGGTGCGCTTCGAGGACAACCGCTCCGTCTCGGCGATGGGGTCGTGGTCGACGGCCGGCTCGTCACCGACCTTCCCCCCCGGCGAGTCGCTCGACGGCTCCGGAATGGCGGCGCAGGTGGCCCGCACCGGCCGCCCGGCCCGCACGGAGGGCTCCGAGGCGCGGGCGGGGCGCGAGGTCGCGGTCGCCGTGCCCGTCAGGGCCGGCGAGCGCCTCTGGGGTGCGATCGGCGTCGCGGGCATCGGCGACGACCGCGCCGTGCCCGATCCGGCCGGCCGCCTCGGCCGCTTCGCCGAGCTCGTCGGGATCGCCGTCAGCAACGCCGAGGCCCGGGGGCGCCTGGCGGCGCTCGCGGCCACCGACCACCTCACCGGTCTCGCCAACCACCGCACCTTCCAGGAGCGCCTCGGCCAGGAGGCCGTGCGGGCCTCCCGCCACGGCCGGCGCTTCTCGCTGGTGCTGCTCGACATCGACCACTTCAAGCGCGTGAACGACGACCTCGGCCACCAGATGGGCGACGCGGTCATCCGGGAGGCGGCCCGCCGCCTGGACGCTCTGGGGCGGGCCGGGGACCTGATCGCCCGTGTGGGCGGCGACGAGTTCGCCTGGCTCATGCCCGAGACCGGCGGCATGGAGGCCTGGAGGGCCGCCGACCGGGCGGGCCACCTCACGATCTCCGCCGGCGTGTGCGACCTCGACCAGGCGCCCCAGCAGAGCGAGCTCTTCCGCCTGGCCGACGGCGCGCTCTACTGGGCCAAGCAGCACGGCCGCGACGTCGCCTTCCTCTACTCGCCCGAGGTCGTCGAGGTGCTCTCCGACGCCGAGCACGCCGAGCGGCTGACGCGGCTGCAGGCGCTCCAGAGCATCCGCGTGCTCGCCCGCGCCGTTGACGCGAAGGACCCCTCCACGCGTCAGCACTCCGAGCGCGTCGCCGAGGTGGCCAAGGTCCTCGCGGGGGCGCTCGGCTGGTCGTCGGAGGACGCGTCCGCCCTGCGCGACGCCGGCCTGGTGCACGACGTGGGCAAGATCGCCGTGCCCGACGCGATCCTCTTCAAGCCCGATCGCCTGACGCCCGACGAGTTCCGCCGCGTCACCGCCCATGCGGCGCTCGGCGCGGAGATCGTCGCCGACGTGCTCTCGGGCGCGCAGGTCGCGTGGGTGCGCGGCCACCACGAGCGCTGGGACGGGCAGGGTTACCCGGACCGCCTGGCGGGGGAGACCATCCCGGAGGGCGCGCGCATCCTGACGCTCGCCGACGCGTGGGACGTGATGACATCGGAGAGGCCGTACGGAGTGCCGCTGTCGCGCGAGGACGCGCTGGCCGAGTGCCGGCGGTGCTCGGGCGCCCAGTTCTGGCCGGCCGCCGTCGAGGCGCTCGAGCGCTCCGTCCAGGAGGGCCATCTGCCCTCCGACCGGTAGCCGGCACCCGCACCGACCCAAAGGGGGGACGATGGATCTGAGGGGCAACGCGGTGACCTGGCTGGGTCACGGGACCTGGCTTTGGGAGACCTCCGAGGGCACGCGCCTCCTCGTCGACTGCTGGCTCGAGGGGAACCCCTCGACGCCCGAGGAGTTCAAGGACCCGGCCGCCGTGAAGGCCGACGGCATCCTGATCACGCACGGCCACTTCGACCACATCGGCCAGGGCGGCGCCGAGGCCGTGGCCGCGATCAGCGCGAACGGCGCTCCCCCCACCTTCGCGATGTTCGAGGTCGCGGCCTACCTCGGGGGCAAGGGCGCCGAGGTGACCGGCTTCAACATCGGGGGCGCCGTCGAGGTGGCCGGGGTCACGGCCACGATGGTGCAGGCGGTGCACTCGGGCGGCATCACCGACGACGACGGCGCGATCGTCTACGGCGGCCCCCCCGCCGGGTTCGTCCTCGAGTTCCCGGACGGCCTGGTCGTCTACCAGGCCGGCGACACCGACGTCTTCGGCGACATGGCGCTGATCGGCGAGATCTACTCGCCCGACGTCAGCGTGCTGCCGGTCGGCGACTTCTACACCATGGGCCCCCGGCAGGCGGCCCACGCGGTCCGCCTGCTCGGCGCGACGCAGGTGCTCTGCGGCCACTACGGGACCTTCCCGGCGCTCGCCGGGAGCCCGGCGAAGCTGCGCGAGCTGGTCGGCGGCGGGGTGGACATCCCCGACACCGTCCCGGGGGTGCGGCTCACCTCCTGAGCGGGCGGCGGGGCCGGGTCGGCGCGGGATCCGGCCCCGCCGGCCGGGATCAGCCCGGCCGCAGCTCCGCGAGCGCGGCATCGACCGCGCGCGCCACGAACCCCTCGTCCACCGGCTGGCGGGCGATCATGGCCCGGTAGAAGAGGGGCCCCACGATCAGGGCGACCGCGTCCTCGACGTCGAGGCCTGCGGGCAGGTCGCCGCGCGCGACCGCGCGGTGCAGGATGGCCGTGAGCGGCCGGCGGCCCTCGCTCAGCGTCGCCTGGTGCAACCGCTCGAGCTCGGCGTCGCGGCCGGCGGCGTCGGCGAGCGAGCCGATGGCCGAGCACCACCCGGCGTCGTTGAGCTTGAGGGTGAGGCCGCCCAGGATCACGCGCAGGTCCTCGCGCAGCGACCCGGTGTCCGGCGAGGGGAGCGCCGCATCCGCGCACACCCCGAAGGCCTCGGCCAGCAGCGCCTCGCGGCTCGGCCAGTGGCGGTAGATCGTGGTCTTGGCGGCTCCGGAGCGGTTGGCGACGGCCTCGATGCTGACGCCCGAGAAGCCCTCCTCGGCGATCAGCGCCGCGCAGGCCTCGATGATGGAGGCCTTCGAGCGGATCACCCGCGGATCGGCACGCATGTCGTGGATTCGTCCTCCGGTCCCTTGCGCACTTCGCTACGGCGGCGTATCGTACCGCGCGTTCGCTACGAGACCGTAGCAGAAGACCTTCGTCCGACGGTGAGGAGTGCCCGGTGAGCTCGACCGACTCGCGCAAGTGGATCGCACTGGTCCTGCTGTGCGCGACCCAGTTCCTGGTGGTGCTCGACGTCGCCATCGTCAACGTCGCGCTGCCGTCCATCCAGACGGCCCTCGACTTCTCGCAGGAGGATCTGCAGTGGGTGGTGAGCGCGTACACGCTCACGTTCGGCGGCCTGCTGCTCCTCGGCGGCCGGATGGCCGACCTGCTCGGCCGCCGCCGCGTCTTCATGGCGGGCCTGGTGGTGTTCTCGCTGGCGTCGCTGGCCTGCGGGTTCGCGCAGACCGACACCGTCCTGATCATCGCCCGCGCCGTGCAGGGGATCGGCGCCGCGATCATCTCGCCGGCGGCCCTGTCGATCCTGGTCACGACCTTCGACGAGGGCGCCGAGCGCAACAAGGCCCTCGGGATCTGGGGCGCCATCGCGGGCATCGGGGGCGCCGCCGGCGTCCTCGCCGGCGGCATCCTCACCGACACTCTCGGCTGGGAGTGGATCTTCTTCGTCAACGTGCCGATCGGTCTCGCGGTCATCGCCCTGATCCCGCGCTACATCGACGAGAGTCGCGCCGAGGGCGCGACCCGCAACTTCGACGTCGCCGGGGCGGTGTCGGTGACCGCCGGGCTCGCGCTGCTGGTCTACGCCCTGGTCAACACCGACAGCGCCGGATGGCTCTCGGGCGAGACCATCACGCTGTTCGCGGTGTCGGTCGCGCTGCTGGCGGCCTTCGTCGTCATCGAGCTCCGGGCCGCGGCTCCGCTGATGCCCCTGGGCATCTTCCGCCTGCGCAGCCTGACCGGGGCCAACATCGTGGGGCTGCTGCTCGGCGCCGCCGTCTTCTCGGTGTTCTTCTTCCTGTCGCTCTACATGCAGCAGGTTCTCGGCTACTCCGCGCTGAAGTCGGGCTTCGCCTATCTCCTGGTCGCCGTCACGATCATCCTCGCCGCGGGCGCCTCGCAGGCGCTGGTGACGCGCTTCGGCACCAAGTTGATCCTCGCGATCGGAATGGCCCTCCTGACGCTCGGGCTGCTCTACTTCACCCGGATCGACGTGGACGGCACCTACCTCGTGGACCTCGTTCCGGGCTTCCTGCTGGTCGGCGTGGGGCTCGGGTTCGCCTTCGTCCCGGTGTCGATCGCCGCCCTGCAGGGCGTGCGGGAGCACGAGGCCGGGGTCGCATCCGGGCTCATCAACACCTCGCAGCAGATCGGCGGCGCGCTCGGCATCGCCATCCTGTCGACGATCGCGACGACGCACACCGAGGGCGTCATCCGGGACGCCGGTGGGAGCCAGGACGCGATCGCGGGGGCGCTCACCGAGGGCTTCCAGTACGCGTTCGCCGTGGGCGCCGGGATGGCGCTGATCGGCCTGATCGCGACGCTCGTGCTCCTCGACCGGCGCGACCACACGCACCCGGTCGTCGAGACGGTGCCCGCCGAGTCCTGACCGCGGGGCCCGGCGCCGGGGTGCGGGCCCGCCCCGGCGACCCGGGCCGCGGTCCGCCGGGGCCGCCCGCGGTCTGATGCGCCCCGCGAGGGGGGACCGGGAGGGCCTCCGATGGACCGGGGGAGGGGCCGGGGCGGCCGGGGGAGAGGCGGGCCCGGAAAAAAGAGGGGCGGGGAGGGGGTGGGAGGACTGGAAAACCGCGTGAGAACGCCGATCATCCCCCGCGTGAGCACCGAAAGCATCCATCGCCGGATCCCCCTCCTCCTGGTTCTCTGCGCCCTCCTCGGGGGCCTCTGGCTCGCCGCCGGCGCCGCCCGCGCAGCCACCGTGACGGTGGCCCCGGGCGACACCCTCAGCGCCATCGCCGCGCGCAACGGCACCTCGGTCGCGGCCATCGCGCGCGCCAACGGCATCGGCGATCCGGACCGGGTCCACGCGGGCACGCGGCTGACGATCCCCTCCGGGGGCGGCGCGAGCGCGGGCCCTGCGGCCGCGGGGTCCGCCGCCGGATCCCACCGTGTCCGCCCGGGCGACACGCTGGGCGCCATCGCCGCCCGCCACGGCGTGAGCGTCAGCGCCCTGGCGTCGGCCAACGGCATCGCGAACCCCGACCTGCTGGCCGTCGGCCGGCTCCTCGCCATCCCCTCGGGCGGCGGATCCCCGTCGGCCGGCGCGGTCGCCACCTCGTCACCGGGCGGTGCGTCCTACCGGGTCCGGGCGGGCGACACCCTGGGCGCGATCGCCGCCCGCCACGGCACCTCGGTCGCCGCCCTCGCGGCGCACAACGGCATCGCGGATCCCGGGATGATCTCCGTCGGCCGGGTGCTGAGCCTGCCCTCCGCCGTCTCCGCCGCCGCCCCCCGCGCCGCGACCGCGCCCGCATCCTCGTCGCAGGTGGCCGACCTCATCGCCCACCACTCGGCGCGCTACGGGGTCGACCCGTCACTCGCCCGGGCCATCGCATGGCAGGAGAGCGGCTGGACCCAGAGCGCCCGCTCGAGCGTGGGCGCCGTCGGCGTGATGCAGCTGATGCCCGACACGGCCCGCTGGCTCGGCCGCGACGTGGTCGGCCGGCGCCTCGACCCGGAGCGGCTCGAGGACAACATCGAGGGCGGCGTCGCCTTCATCGGCTGGCTCGGCCGTCACGCCGGCGACACCCGTACGACCATCGGCGCCTACTACCAGGGGCTGTCGTCGCTGCGCCGCATCGGCCCCTACGACGACACGAAGACCTACGTCGCCAACGTGCTCTCGCTGAGGGGGCGCGTGTAGAGCGAGCGGCCGCCCCCGGCCAGCGGGAAGCGGCCGAGCTCGCGGAGGATCTCTCGGCCGCTCGCGTTCTCGCGGTCGCGCAGCCAGGTGTAGTCGCGCAGCTCGGCGGTGCCGACCGCGCAGAGCAGTCCCCCGAACACCACGGCGAACACGGGGCCGAGCGACACGGCGAGCGCCGTCAGCAGGAGGCCGACCGCCACCTTCACCAGGCTCCGGCGCGTGGTCGCGCTGTGCTCCTCCACGCGCGCGTCACCGGGCGCCGGGAGGACCTCGGCGAGCCGGAGCCAGCGCGACCCGTAGACGCTGAAGGCGCCCATCACGGCGAAAGCCACGAGGAACGGGATCACGGCGCGGACCGGCTCGAGGTCGCTGCCGGTCAGGGCGGCGACCAGGCAGGCGAGGCCGAGGGCGAACTGACCGAGCCCGGTGACACGGAGCTCGGTGGACAGGCGGGCGATGCGCCGCGCGGGGGAGGTCTCTGGCACGGGCTGGGATACTGGCACACGTGGCGCCCGAATCTGAGCCTGAGCCCGGACTCCGCGAGTACCGGGAGCGCCGCGACTTCGGCGCCACGCCCGAGCCCGCGCCCGGGCGGGCCGCCGCGCCGGGCGGCGCGCCCCGGTTCACGGTGCAGCGGCACGCCGCCCGGGCGCTCCACTTCGACCTGCGCCTCGAGGCCGGCGGCGCGCTGGCGTCGTGGGCGGTTCCCAAGGGGCTCCCGCTGCGCGAGGGCGTCCGCCGGCTGGCCGTGCGGACCGAGGACCACCCCCTGGAGTACCTGGACTTCGCGGCGGTGATCCCCGAGGGCCAGTACGGGGCCGGCCGCATGACGGTGTGGGACACGGGTACCTGGGAGGAGGAGCTCCGCACCGAGGACGAGTGGAAGGTGATCCTCGACGGCGCGATCCTCCGCGGGCACTATCACCTCGTGCGCACCGGCCGGCGCGGCGGCAAGGACGAGTGGCTGGTCTTCCGCTCGGGCAAGGGGCCTCCCGGCCCGCCCGACCCCGCCGCCCGCTTCCGCGACCTGAGGCCGATGCTGGCCACCCTCGCCGACGCGCCCGCCGACGACCCCGGGTGGGCGTACGAGCTCAAGTGGGACGGCTACCGCGCCCTCGCGCTGGTCACCTCCGAGGGGACGGTCCTGCGCAGCCGCACGGGCCGGGACTTCACCGCGGCGTACCCCGCCCTCGCCGACCTGCGGCACGGCCTGCTCTGCCAGGAGGCGGTGCTCGACGGCGAGATCGTCGTGCTCGATGCGGCGGGGCGGCCCGACTTCGGCGCCCTGCAGAACGGCCGCGGCCCGTTCACCTTCGTCGCCTTCGACCTGCTGTACATCGACGGCGAGTGGATCGACGGGGAGCCGTGGGACCGGCGCAGGGACCGCCTGGCCGCGGTCGTCTCGCCGGACTCGCGCCCCGCCCTCATGCTGAGCGACCACGTCGTGGGCACCGGACGCGACCTCTTCGCCCTCGCCCGCGAGAACGACCTGGAGGGGATCATCGCCAAACGGCGCGACGCCCCCTACCGCGCGGGCCGCAGGACGCCGGACTGGCTGAAGGTGAAGACCCATCAGGAGGCGGAGGTCGTGATCGGCGGGTTCACCGAGGGCGCGGGCTCGCGGCGCGGCACGGTCGGGGCGCTGCTGGTCGGAGAGCCCGGCCCGGACGGGCTGACGTATCTGTCGCACGTCGGATCCGGCCTCACCGACGCGGTCGCGCGAGGGCTCTGGGACCGCCTCCGGGCCTCCGAGATCCCGGCGACGCCGTTCGCCAACGATGTCCCGGCCGCGCCGGCGAAGCCCCGCTGGGTGCGGCCCGAGATCGCCTGCGAGGTGCGCTACTCGGAGCGGACGTCCGACGGACGGCTGCGGGCGCCGGTGTTCCGCGGGCTGGTCCACTCCGCCGACGAGGCGCCCGACGTGCCGAGCGGGCCCTTCTCGGCGGCGGACGGCAGCCGGCGTGTGCAGGAGGGCGAGCGCACCGTGACGCTCACCAACCTCGACAAGCCCTACTGGCCGCGCGAGGGGATCACCAAGGGCCATCTGCTCGACCACTACCTGCGCATGGCCCCGGTGCTCGTGCCGCACCTGGTGGGCCGGCCGATGATCCTGAAGCGCTATCCCGACGGCATCGAGGGCGAGTTCTTCTTCCAGCACACGGTCAACGACGCGCCCGCCTGGATGCGCCGGGCCGAGCTGTCGCGCGGGGGCAAGCCCGACGAGAAGACCAGCCGGTACGTCGTCGTGGACGACGCGATGTCGCTGCTGTGGCTGGTGAACCTCGGCTGCATCGAGCTCAACCCCTGGCAGAGCCGGGCCGACGCGCCCGACGAGCCCACCTACGTGCTGTTCGACCTCGACCCCGCCGACGGCCTGCCGTTCGGCCGGGTGGTGGAGGCCGCGCGCATGGTCGGTGACGCCCTCGAGGCGCTCGGCCTGCGGGGCTACCCCCGCACCTCGGGCGCCACCGGCATGCACATCCTGGTGCCCGTGGTCCCCGGGCTGACCTTCGACGCCGTCCGCCTCTTCGCCCGCGTGGTCAGCGAGGGCCTCGTGCGCGCCCGTCCCGACCTGGTCACCACGGTCACCCGGGTCGCCGACCGCGGCCCGCGGGTCTACCTCGACCACAACCAGAACGGCCGCGGCCGCAGCATCGCGTCGCTCTACTCCGTGCGCCCGCGCCCCGGCGCGCCCGTCGCCACGCCGCTGCGCTGGGATGAGGTGCGCGAGGGCCTCGACCCGCGCGAGTTCACGATGGGCGCCGTCGCGCGCCGGGTGGAGCGTGAGGGCGACCTCTCGCGCGGGCTGATCGACGACCTCCAGGGTCTCGAGGAGGCCGTCGCGCGACTGGGCGCGGCGTGAGGCGGGGTCTCGTGGCCCTGCTGGCCGCCGCCGCCCTCGCCGGCGCGGGGTGCACGCAGGGGCCCGAGCCCTCCCGCGCCGGGATCGAGCCGCCGCCCTCGGGGACCGGCTACTTCGTGGGCGCCGGCGCCGACGGCCTCGGCGCATCGCTCGACCTGCTGGCCGACGACCCGGTGGTGCGGCTGGTGGACGCCGCGTTCGCCGCGCGCGACGGGGGGCGGAGCGTGCCGGCGGTCGGTGTCGCCTCCGTGGTCAACGACGGTCCCGTCGGCACGCCGATGCCCCGCTTCATCGCCGACCTCGCCACGGGCCGGGCGCTGCCCCTGCGGGAGGCCGCCGACGTGCTGCGCCCCGGGGAGGGCCCCGAGGCGCGCAGGGCGCTCGCCCGCCTCGCCGCGCTGCCGGCCCGGGTCGGGGCCGAGGGTGCGGCGACGGCCTACGTGGTGCTCCTGGCGGTGCCCGTCGCGGAGGTCGAGTCGGTGCGCATGGTGGTGCCGCGAGGGCCCCAGATCACCCTCGCGGCACGTCGCCGGTAGGGGACCGGGCCCCGACGGCGAAATGACAGCGCGTGCCCCCCGACGTCCACGCCCTCGCCGAGCGACTCAAGCGCGACTACGAGCGCTTCAGCCCCGCCCAGCAGTCGCTCGCCCGCTACCTGGCCGACCACCTGGCCGACGTGCCGCTGCTGTCGGCGCACGAGGTCGCGCGGGCGTCGCACTGCAGCCCGGCCACCGTCGTGCGCTTCGCGCAGGCCCTCGGGTACTCGGGCTATCCGGAGATGCAGCGCATCGTCCGCCGCGCCCAGCGGCCCGGCCTGCCGCCGCGACCGGGTGACCGCCAGCTCGGCCTGCCCTTCTCGGCCGAGGGCCTCGACGCCGCCCTCGCGGCCGAACGGCTCGCGCTCGACGACGCCGCCGAGCGGCTGACGAGCTCCGGCCTCGGGGCCGTCGTGGCCGCCCTCGCCCCGCGCACCCCGCTGATCATCGCCGGGGAGGGACACGCGCGCACCGTCGTGACGCTCATCGAGGAGCGGCTCGCCCGCGCCGGCCGTCCGGTCGCCGCGGTCACCTCGCTCGATCCCTCGACGCGCGCCTGGCTCGACGCGCTGGGCCCCGGTGGGGGCGTGCTGGCGATCGCGATCGGGCGGGAGTCGCGCGTGGCCCAGGCGGCGGTCTCGGCCGCGCGCAGCGCCGGCGTGCCCGCCGCGGCGCTCGTGGACTCGAGCCTCAACCCGCTCGCCCGCTCGCCGCTCGCACGCGTCGTGCCTGCCGACTCCCGCGACGGATCGCCGAGCCTGGTCGCCATGGTGGCCGTCGCGCAGGCGCTCGCCGGCGCGCTCGCGCCGATCCGGGCGCGCGCCGACCTGGCGGCCGTCGGCGCCTGACACCGGCTGCGGCTCGCCTCCCGCGGAGGCAGCCGCGTCGCATGGCTGAGTACCTCGTCGGGTGCCGGGATGTACGGCTGCGATGGTTCATCCGTATGACGAGCGGCCCCCCGGGAGGACGCACTTCGGATGATTCATACGAATACGGGACGCGTGGGGCATGCCGCATGCGGCGGGCCGGGCGCGAGCGCCCGCACCGGAGCGCCCCTGACAGCGGGCCACCGCGCGCCCGGCCGGCCTGCTCCGCCCGGGCCCGGCGACGTCCCCCGGCCCGGGCTGCCAGACCCCTGTCGCCCGGGGCTCTCGGCTAGACTCACCCCCTTCGGACCCGACCGATGAGGGGATGGCGTGGCAGAGGAGAACGGCCGCACGGGCACGATGCGGGTCAAGACCGGGCTCGCGCAGATGCTGAAGGGCGGCGTCATCATGGACGTCACCACGCCCGAGCAGGCGCGCATCGCCGAGGACGCCGGCGCCTGTGCCGTCATGGCGCTCGAGCGCATCCCGTCGGACATCCGCTCGGACGGCGGCGTCGCGCGGATGAGCGACCCCGAGATGATCGCGGGGATCCAGGAGGCGGTGAGCATCCCGGTGATGGCCAAGTGCCGCATCGGCCACTTCGTCGAGGCGCAGATCCTCCAGTCGCTGGACGTCGACTTCCTCGACGAGTCGGAGGTGCTCACCCCGGCCGACGAGGCGCACCACATCGACAAGCACGCCTTCACGATCCCCTTCGTGTGCGGCGCGACCGATCTCGGCGAGGCCCTCCGGCGCATCTCCGAGGGCGCGGCGATGATCCGCTCCAAGGGCGAGGCCGGCACGGGCAACGTCGTCGAGGCCGTGCGCCACATGCGTGCCATCCGGGGCGGCATCGCCCGGCTCGCCAGCCTCCCGTCGGACGAGCTCCACGCGGCCGCCAAGGACCTGCGGGCCCCGTACGAGCTGGTGGCCCAGGTCGCCGCCGACGGGCGCCTGCCGGTGGTGCTCTTCTCGGCGGGCGGCATCGCGACGCCGGCCGACGCCGCGCTGATGCTGCAGCTCGGCGCCGAGGGCGTCTTCGTGGGCTCGGGCATCTACAAGAGCGAGGACCCGCCGGCCCGCGCCCGGGCGATCGTCGAGGCCGCGACGCACTTCCGCGACCCCGAGGTGCTGGCGCGGGTGTCGCGCGGGCTCAAGGACGCGATGCCGGGCATCGAGATCTCCTCGCTGGCACCGGCCGAGATGCTGCAGGGGCGCGGGTGGTAGCAGCGGCCCTCGGGCGCCCCCGGATCGGGGTCCTCTCGATCCAGGGCGCCTTCGCCGAGCACGCCCGCGTGCTGGAGCGCGTGGGCGCCGAGCCCGTCGACGTCCGCGCGCCGGGCGACCTGGCGGGGATCGACGCGATCGTTCTGCCCGGAGGGGAGAGCACCACGCTCGGTCTGGTCGCCGAGGAATCGGGCCTGCTCGACGCCCTGCGGCGGCGGCTGGCCGACGGCCTTCCCGCCCTCGGGACCTGCGCCGGGATGATCGTGCTGGCGCGGGCCGTCACCGAGGGCGCGCAGCCGCTGCTCGGCGGCATGGACATCGTCGTGCGCCGCAACGCCTTCGGGCGCCAGCGCCATTCGTTCGAGGCCCCTGTCGCGGTGTCAGGGCTCGACGGGGCGGAGGCCGGCGCGCCGGTCGACGCCGTCTTCATCCGGGCGCCGTGGATCGAGGAGTCGGGCACCGGCGTCGAGATCCTGGCGCGTCACGGCGGGCACGGAGTCGCCGCACGGCAGGGCGATCTGATGGTCACGGCGTTCCATCCCGAGCTGTCGGGGGAGCACCGGTTCCACGAGTGGCTCGTCGCGCGGGCACGTGTGTGCCGGGAGCGCGGCGACGAGAGGAGGGAGCGTCATGTCGGGGCACAGTAAATGGGCGACCATCAAGCGGAAGAAGGGCGCCGCCGACGCGAAGCGCGGCCAGCTCTTCTCGAAGCTCTCGCGCGCGATCATCGTCGCGGCCAAGGAGGGTGGGGCCGACCCCGACGCGAACGCGTCGCTCGCCACCGCCATCCAGAAGGCGCGCGACAACTCGATGCCGAAGGACAACATCGAGCGCGCGATCCAGCGCGGCGCGGGCGGCGCCGACGGCGCCGACTACGAGTCGATGCTCTACGAGGGCTACGGCGCGGGCGGGGTGGCGGTGATCTGCACGATCCTCACCGACAACCGCAACCGCACCGCCAGCGACCTGCGCTTCATCTTCACCAAGAACGGCGGATCGCTCGGCACGCCGGGCTCGGTCGCCTGGCAGTTCGACCGCAAGGGCGTGATCGTCGTGGAGGGTGAGGGCCTCGACGAGGACACCCTGATGGAGGTCGCCCTGGCCGGCGGCGCCGAGGACATCGCCGAGGACGGGGACAGCTGGCAGATCACCACCGACCCCCACGACTTCATGGCGGTCCGCGCGGCGCTCGAGGAGGCCGGGATCACCTACACCTCGGCGGATCTCACGATGGTGCCCCAGAACACCGTCGCCCCGTCCGAGAGCGAGGCCCGTCAGATCCTGCGCATGATCGACCAACTCGAGGACAACGACGACGTCCAGGACGTCTACGCCAACTTCGACATCTCGGAAGAGGTGCTGGAGGCGGTCGCCGGCTGAGCCCGCCGGGCGGGGGGCCGTCCGGGCCGGCGGCTTGACTGTCGGTCGTGACGGCCCCCCGCCCCGCAGGAGCCGCCCCCCGGGGCGCGAACCCCCTCAGCCGTGTGGACGACATGGTGATCGGCATCGACCCGGGGCTCGCTTCGACCGGCTATGCGCTGATCGCGGGCCCGCCCTCGCGGCCGCGCGTGGTCGCGATCGGGACCGTGAAGACCTCCCCGCGCACCGACCACCCGCTGCGCCTGCGCGCGCTCCACGATGCGATCGCCGATCTGTGCTGCGACCACCCGGTCGAGGCGGCGGCGATCGAGGCCTGGTTCGTGCACCCCGTCAGCCGGTCGGCGATGGGGATGGCCGAGGCGCGCGGCGCGATCCTGGTGGCCCTGGCGGGCGCCGGGGTGGACGTGGTCGAGTACTCGCCGAACACGATCAAGCAGTCGGTGACCGGGTCCGGGAGCGCCGACAAGGTGCAGGTCCGGACCATGGTGCAGCGCCTCACCGGCACCGCGCCCGAGACCGACCACGCCGCCGACGCGCTGGCCGCCGCGATCTGCCACATGAGCTCCGCCCCGCTGCGCGGGGCCATCCGCAGAGCGCGCTAGCGTGGGCGGAGCGGTCGACGAACAAAGGGCGTGCGTCTCGCCGAGCGAAAACCGAGTCAGCCGGATGGACGCGGCCTACACCGATGCCGGTTGCATCGGTGTCGTCGCGGGCGCCGGATGGCGAGAGTTTGCAGCCGGCGAACGCGCGCCCGACTTCGTCGAGCGCGCAGAATGATCCGCTCCATCAGGGGGCGCGTGCTGGCGCATGAGCCCGACGGCCCGGTGATCGAGGTCGGCGGAGTGGGCCTGCTGGTGCGCGTCTCGTCGACGACCGCCGCATCCCTGCCCCCCGCGGGCTCGGAGGCCGCGCTGTCGACCGTGCTCGTCGTTCGCGAGGAGTCGCTCGACCTCTACGGCTTCGCGACCCCCGGCGAGCGCACCCTCTTCGAGGCCTTCACCACCGTCAGCGGCGTCGGCCCGCGGCTGGCGCTGGCGATCTGCGCGGTGGGGGAGCCCGACGACCTGCGCCTGGCGATCGCCCGCGGCGACAGCGCACGCCTGCAGACCGCGAGCGGCGTGGGCAAGCGCACCGCCGAACGGCTGGTGCTGGAGCTGCGCGACCGGCTGGGGTCGCTGCCCGGCTTCGCCGGGCTCGACGTCGTCGCCCCGTCGGCCGCCGACCAGCACCTGTCGGCCCGCGACGGGCTGGTCGCCCTCGGCTTCAAGGCCGAGGAGGCCGACGCGGCCCTCGCCGACGCGCCCGCCGGGCTCGACGCCGAGGGTCTCGTGCGCCACGGCCTGGCCGCCCTGAGGCGCCGGTGAGCGCGCCCGAGGAGGAGGGCGCCTGGGGCACCGACCCCGACGCGCTGCCGCGCGAGGAGCGCCTCGCGACCGGCGAGGAGCTCGGCGCCGAGGACGAGCTCGACACCTCGTTGCGCCCGAAGCGGCTCGAGGACTTCATCGGCCAGGACGGGGTCAAGCAGCAGCTGGCCATCTTCCTCCAGGCCGCGAAGGAGCGCGGGGAGGCCCTCGACCACGTGCTGCTGGCCGGGCCCCCGGGGCTCGGCAAGACCTCGCTGGCGGGCATCGTGGCGGCGGAGATGGGCGTGGGCTTCCACGTCACCAGCGGTCCGATCCTCGAGCGAAAGGGCGATCTGGCGGCGGTGCTGACGGCCCTCGAGCCCCACGACGTCCTCTTCATCGACGAGATCCACCGCCTCAACCGCGCCATCGAGGAGGTGCTCTACCCGGCGATGGAGGACTTCCAGCTGGACGTCGTCCTGGGCCAGGGCCCGTCGGCGCGCACCCTGCGCCTCGACCTGCCGAAGTTCACGCTCGTGGGCGCGACCACCCGGACCGGCCTGCTCACCACACCGCTGCGCGCCCGGTTCGGCGTCTTCCACCGGCTCAACTACTACGCGCCGGCCGATCTGGCCGCGATCGTCCGCCGCTCCGCCCGGCTACTGGACGTGACCATCGACGACGAGGGCGCCGACGCCCTGGCATCGCGCTCGCGCGGCACCCCCCGGATCGCCAACCGGCTGCTGCGCCGGGTCCGCGACGTGGCCCAGGTCCGCGGGCGCGGCAACGTCGACCGCGCGGTGGCGGAGGAGGCGATGGAGCTGCTGGAGGTCGACGCCCTGGGGCTCGAGGAGCTCGACCGGCAGATCCTGCGGCTGCTGGCGGACACCTTCGAAGGCCGCGCGGTGGGGCTGGGGACGCTCGCCGACAGCGTCGGCGAGTCGGCCGACACGATCGAGGACGTCTACGAGCCCTACCTGCTGCAGGAGGGCCTGCTCACGCGCACGCCGCGCGGCCGCATGGCGACGCCGCGGGCCTATCGCCACCTGGGTATGACACCGCCGTCGGACCCCGCCCAGGGCGGTCTCTTCTGATCGGCGCCGCCCGCGCCGGCAGCCCCGCACTGGCGCGGCGGCCCAGCGGCTCGTAGAGTCGGGCGATGCCGCAGACCGTGAACGACGTGATGGGCCCGGTGAAGGTGCGCGTCACCCCGGGCGAGACCCTCCGCGATGTCGCCGTGGCCCTGGCCGCCGCGCGCACCGGCCTCGCGGTCGTCGATGTCGCAGGAGGCGGCGTCATCACCGAACGCGACGTGCTGCGCGCCATCGCGGCCGAGACCGACCTCGACAGCGCGACGGCCGGCGACCACATGACCGCCGACCCGGTCGCGGTGGCGCGGACCATGCCGCTCGAGGAGGCGTGCGACCTGATGATCTCGCGCAACGTGCGCCACCTGCTGGTGAGCGAGGGCGACGCCCTCGTCGGGGTGCTGAACATGCGCGACGTCGTCGGCGTCCTCTCGGGCGCCGCCCCGCTCGGGGCCGTGCCCCCCGCCAGGGGCTCCTGAGCCGGAGTCCGTCGTCGATCGTGGATGCGGGGGACGAGAGCGCCGCCGATCTCGTTCATCCGCGCCGCGAGATCGACGGACTCAAGCTGAGCCCTCAGTCCCGGCCGGACCCGCTCCTCGGGAACCCGGCGCGCAGCGCGGAGGGGATGTTGCGGACGAGCTCGGCCGGGTTGCGGCGCAGGTTGTAGCGCAGCCCGAGCGGCGGGCGCGGATCCGGCCGGCCGCCCTTCGAGTCACGGATCTCCTCGTAGACCGCCTCCACCTGGCGGGTGACCTCGGACCAGGAGTAGCGCTCCAGCACGACCTCGCGGCCGCGCCGGCCCCAGTCGGCCCGCAGCGCGGCGTCGTCGAGCACCTCGGCGATGCCGGCCGCCAGCTCGTGCGGATCGCCCGGGGCGACGAAGCGCCCCGGAGCGCCGTCGCGGATCACCTGGCGGAAGCCGATGTTGTCGGCGCACACCACGGGCGTGCCGCTCGCCATCGCCTCGAGCAGCACCACCCCGAAGGACGCCAGCACGCAGGGGGAGGCGAACACGGTGGCCTCCCGGTAGAGCGCGGGGCGCTCCTTGTCGAGCAGGCCGAGCCACTCCACGCGGTCCCAGATCCCGAGGCTGCGCGCCTGGCGGTGGTACTTCGGCCGCAGCGGTCCGTCGCCCACGACCTGCACGCGGAAGTCGCGGCCCTGGTCCTTGAGCAGACGCGTCGCCTCGAGGAGGGTGTCGAGGCCGTTGCGCGGGTCGAAGCGCCCCATGAAGAGGATCCGCGGCGGCCCCCCGGGTCGGCTCTCGCCGGCGCCCAGCGGCCGGTAGAGCTCGGTGTCCACGCCGTTGGGGATGATGTCGAAGCGGGCGTCGCCGAAGTAGGGGCGCAGGGCGGTGACGCAGGCCTCCGACACCGCGATCAGCCGGTCGGTGCGGGCCATCGTGCTGCGCACGTATGCGAAGAAGTGGGTGTAGGCCCAGTGGCCGCCCTCGAAGTAGGTGTGGAAGGTGCCCACGTTGACCGGGGCCTCGGAGCAGCGCAGCGCCCAGAGGGTGACCATGGGGGACGCGAGCCCCTGGGCGTGGACGACGTCCATCCCGCGCAGGGCGCGGGCGACCCGCGCCTTCACGCCGGGGCCGACGCTGACCCGGGCCACCGATCCGTTGGAGAAGAGCGGCATGGACACGCCGACGCGCACCGTCCGGTAGCCGTGCACCGCGAGGTTCTCGGCGTCGATCTCGCGGGCGCGCGCCTTCATGCCGAAGGGCGCGAGGCTCGTCAGCACGGTCACCTCGTGGCCGCGCGCGACCAGGCCGCGGCCCAGGTTGTGGACGTGCTCCGGGATCCCGCCGAGAACGGGGTACGCGTACTCGGTGACCAGCGCCACCTTCACGGCGGGGCGGGCCTCTGCCAGGGGCGCAGCATGTCCGGGGCGCAGATGCGGTCCACGAGGAACAGCGCCAGCAGGACGCAGGCCGCGCCCCCGACGCCGTCCAGCCACCAGTGGTTGGAGGTCGCCATCACCACGAAGAGCATCCCCGCCGGCCACAGGAGGGCGAGCCACCGCCACCGCGAGGGTGCCAGCAGGAAGACGAGGGTGAGGGAGAAGAGCACCGTGTAGCCCACGTGCATCGAGGGCATCGCGGCGAACTCGTTGCGGAACGGCTGGAACCACGACAGCGCGCCGCCGAGCTCGAGGCTCTCCTTGGTGGGGTCCGAGAAGCCGAGGTCGGTGAGCCGCGGCGGCGCCAGCGGGTAGAGCCAGTAGCCGATCACCGCGAGGCCGTTCGTGAGCCAGAACCAGTTGCGGAACACGGCGTAGTTCTCGCGGCGGAAGAACCAGACGAAGAGGAACATCGCGACGAAGCCGGTGGTGTGGGCGAGCGTGTAGGTCCAGGTGCTGGCGAAGTCGATCGCGCCGATCGACTCGACCCAGTCGTGGATGGCGGGTTCGACGTAGAGCCCGAGCGCCTTCTCCGCGGCGACGATGTCGCCGGCGTGCCGCAATGGCCGGGCGGCGTCCTCGACGGCCACCAGGTCGCGGAGCCACTCGTAGGCGACGTTCAGCACCAGGAAGAGCGCCAACTCCGCGGCGAACGGCCAGCGGGCGGTCCATACGCGCGCGAGCGGCGAGGGGCTGGCGGCGACCGTCACGGCGGGCCAAGCTAGCACGCGTCATGGCCGGTCCCCGGCGCGACCGCGGCCGTCTGGAGCGGCCGGGGCCTTTGCTATCGTCGCCCGCGCCGGACGCGTTATCGCCGGTCGCTGTCCGCCGCCCCAGGAAGGTCCCTCCCGCATGCCGGCTCTCCTGCTGCCGATCTACATCCTGATCTTCGTCGGCTTGATCTACCTCGTCGGCGTCCGGCCGCAGCAGCGCCGCCGCCGCGAGCTCGAGGCGATCATGAACAGCCTCAGCCCCGGCGACGAGGTGATCACGGTCTCGGGCATCTACGGCACGGTGACCGAGGTGGAGGACGGCGAGACCCTCCTGCTCGAGGTCGCCGAGGACACCGACATCCGCATCGCGAAGGCCGCGATCGCCAAGGTCGTGACGCCGGCCGGCCACGAGGCGGACGCGAGCGACGACGCCGCGGCCGACCTCGCCTCCTAGGGTCTCCCCGTGAAGCGCCCCCTCCTCCTGATGGCCGTGATCATCGGCCTGGTCGCCGCCTCGCTGGTGGCGATCGCGCTGCGCCCGGCCGTGCTCGGCCTCGACCTCCAGGGCGGCGTCGAGGTCATCCTGCAGGGCCAGGCGACCGACGAGAGCGACGTCACCCCCGAGGCGATCGAGCGCTCGGTCGAGATCATCCGCTCCCGCGTGGACGCGTTCGGCGTCGCGGAGCCCGAGATCCAGACCCAGGGGAACGACCAGATCGTGGTCGCCCTGCCGGGGGCCGACAACCCCAACCAGGTCGTCAGCGACCTGATCCAGCCGGCGCAGCTGGTCTTCATCAACTTCGAGCGCAACGTGGTCAACAAGACCGGCGAGCCCGACCTCTACAAGGCCGTGCAGCTCGCGATCGAGACCGAGCCGACGGGCGACCGCGGCACGCCGACCTTCTACGCCTTCCGCGACGGCAAGGAGATCCCCGGCGTCCTGCCGGCGCCCGACGAGCTGACCCTCGCCGAGAGCTTCCCCGACAACGTGATCCCGGACGACGTCGAGGTGCTCGAGGTCCCGCAGGGCCTGTTCCTCGCCTACGAGGAGGGGCCGCGGCTGCAGACGCGCGACGCCGGCACGCGCCGCACCTGGTACGTCTTCCAGAACGCGCCCGGCCTGACCGGCTCGGACGTCACCGAGGCCCGCGCCACGATCCGCACCGGCCAGATCGGCGGCGGCTCGCAGAGGGTGGTGACCCTCCAGTTCACGGGCGATGGCCAGGACAAGTTCGCCGACATCACCCGGCAGCTCGCCCAGGACGGCCAGATCCGGGGCGAGCTCCAGCGCTTCGCGATCATCCTCGACGGCCAGATCGTCTCGAACCCGACGATCGACTACGAGCAGTACCCCCAGGGCATCAGCGGCGGCAACGGCGCCGAGATCACCGGCGACTTCAGCCAGTCCGAGGCGGAGACGCTCGCCAAGCAGGTCAACTCGGGCGCCCTGCCGATCCAGCTGAACGTGATCAACCTGCGCCAGGTCTCGGCGACGCTCGGCGCGGAGTCGCTGCAGCAGGGCCTGATCGCCGGCGTCATCGGCCTTGTGCTCGTGATGCTCTTCCTGATCGCCTACTACCGCTTCCTCGGCCTCATCGCCGCCTCGGCGCTGGTCGTCTACGCGATCCTGCTCTATGCGGTCGTGGTGCTGGTACCGATCACACTCACGCTGCCGGGCATCGCCGGGATCATCCTCACGATCGGCGTCGCCTCCGACGCCAACGTCGTCATCTTCGAACGCGTCAGAGAGGAGGCGCGCAGCGGCAAATCGCCGCGCGCCGCCATCCTCGCGGGTTACAAGAAGGGCATCTCGGCGATCATCGACGCCAACGTCGTGACGCTGGCGACCGCCGCGATCCTGTTCCTGTTCGCGACCGCCGGCGTCCGGGGCTTCGCCTTCACGCTCTTCGTCGGCGTCATCCTGTCGCTGTTCACGGCGGTCGTGGCCACGCGCGCCGCGTTCAACGTGCTCGCCGAGACCCGCTTCCTGCGCGACGACCGCTTCCTCGGCCTCAACCAGCGCCAGATCCGCTGGAAGCTCGACTTCGTCGGCAAGTGGCGACTCTGGATGGCGATCTCGTTCGTCCCCCTGCTCGCGGGGGCGATCGTGATCGGCGTCAACGGCCTCAACCTCGGCCTCGACTTCGAGAGCGGCACCCGGATCACCACCCAGTTCGAGCAGCAGCCGAGCGAGGACGCCGTGCGCGCCCTCTTCGCCGAGCAGGGCTTCGACAACGCCAAGATCCAGTCGTTCACCGAGGAGATCGACGACGTCGAGGTCCGCGGCTTCCAGATGCAGACCGAGACCCTGCAGCCCGACCAGCAGATCGAGCTCGAGCGGGCGCTCGACGCCGAGTTCGGCCTCGACCGCGACACGCTCCAGGTCGAGACCGTCGGGGCCACCTTCGGCGAACAGGTGATCCGCAACGCGATCTGGGCCATCCTGCTCAGCTTCGCCGTGATCATCATCTACCTGACGGTCCGGTTCGAGTACAAGCTCGCGATCCCGGCGATGATCTCGGTGGTCCACGACGTGGGTCTTGCGGTCGCCGTCTACTCGGTCACCGGCCGGGAGGTCACCAGCGCCACGGTGGCCGCGTTGCTGACGATCCTCGGATACTCGCTGTACGACGTGGTGATCGTGTTCGACCGCATCCGGGAGAACGTCCCGATCATGCGCAAGTCGACCTACCGCGAGATCGTCAACACCTCGGTGCACGAGACGCTGACCCGATCGGTCATCACCTCGCTCACGACGCTCATCCCGCTCACGGTGCTCTTCTTCTTCGGCGGCGACACGCTCAAGGACTTCGCGTTCGCACTCCTGGTCGGCATCCTCTCGGGAAGCCTCTCCTCGGTCGCGATCGCCGCGCCCCTGGCGGCGCTGTGGAAGGAGCGCGAGCCCGAGAACAAGCGCCGCACGGTCAAGGCCGAGCGCCGCGCGGCCATGATCGCGTCCGACTCCGACGTCGTGGACCTGAGCACGCTCGCGCGTGCCGAGGCGGCCCTCAGCGCCGAGCTGAGCGCGGAGGAGGGGCGCGCGAACGGCGAGCCCGAGGTGCCCGAGAAGCGCCCCACCGCGATCGGTTCCGGCACGCCCGAGCCCGAGCCCGAGCCCGGCCCGGAGGCGGAGGCGGACGCCGGCGAGCCGGACGCCCCCGATGCCGACGCCCCCTCGGACGGGGACGCCGCCCCGACCGCGACGGCCGAGCCCGAGCCGCCCCCGGCTCCCGAGAGCGGCACCGACGGCACCGACGGCGCGGACGCCCCCGACGGCGACGCCCCGGCCGCGCCGCGCTCGCGACCGGACCCCGACCGGGTCCGCCGCCACCGCAACGTGCAGAAGAGGAGGCGCTGATGGCCACCGTGCGCGAGGGGATCGAGCAGGCCGTCCTGCTGTCGATCGGCGCCGCGTCGATCACCCGGGAGAAGGCCGAGGCGGCCGTCGCCGAACTGGTGCGCAAGGGCCAGATCGGCGGCGAGGAGGGCTCGGCGATCGTCGACAAGCTCATGGCGCGCGTACGCGGCGAGGGCGCCACCGCGGCCGGCATCGCCGGCCGCCTGGAGGGCGGTGTGCAGGGCGTGCTGCGCGAGTTCGGCGTCGTGACCCGGGCCGAGCTGGAGGACGTGCAGCTGCGGCTGATGGAGCTGGAGCACCGCATCGCGCTGCTGGAGAAGGCACCGCCCTCGGCGGGCTGAGCCACCAGAGGTAAAGCCGGGGCTCCCGCGCCCGATAGACAAGAGGACGGCCCCTGGACGGGCCACGTGCCCCGTTGCATCGGGTGGAACGGAGACCTCCTCTTGCGCAGCCGATTCGTGATTCCCGCCGCAGTGCTCGTGACGGTGGCATACGTCAAGGGCCGGCTCGACGCGAACCTCTTCCGCACGGAGGAGGAGCCCGTCGAGGTCCCGGTCGCGACCCCGCCGGTCGACCCGATCCTGCGCGCCCAGGCCGAGGCGGCTGACGCGATCAGTATCGCGGAGGCGCAGACCGTCGCCGCCGCCGCCCCCGTCGCCGAGCGCCCCGTCGCCGAGCCCCGTATCGCCGAGACGGCCCCGGCCGAGCCGCCCGTCGCCGGGACCGCCCCGGCGGCCGAGCCCCCTCCGCCCGCGACCGAGTCGGTGGAGGCGGCCGCCCGGCGCGAGCTGAGCCATCTCTCGGAGTGGCTGACCACCCCGACCTGGGGCGCCCCGCCGCCCCGCCGCGCCCGCGCCCGGGAGCGCTTCGACCCCGGCGCGCTCGCAGAGTGGGCCACGCACCCGGCCTCCGGCGCCCCGCGGCGGGCGCGCGCGCGCGAGTCGTTCGACCCGGCGCGCCTGGCCGAGTGGATCACCAACCCGACCTGGGGGCCTCTGCGCCGGACGATGGTGCGCGACGTCCTCGACGCCGCGGCTCTGGCCGAGTGGGCCACCGACCCGATCTGGGGCCAGACGCGCCGCGCACGCACGCGCGACGCCTTCGAGTCGGCCGCGGTTGCCGAGTGGATCACGCATGTGGCGCCGACCGCGCTCCCGGAGTGGGAGGGAGTGGCGGACGAGCCGCCGTCGCCGTCCGCCGCCCCCGAGCCGGCCGAGGCCGGGCCCGAGGGGCCCGCTCCGGACGCCCTGGCCGGGAGCCCGGAGGACGACGCGCCGCCCGAGCAGCCCGAGGCGGAGCCGGTGACCGAGGTCCGGATCGACGAGAGCGGGCGCTTCTCGCTCGGTGGCTGGGCCGCGCAGGCGGGTCACACCACGCTCTGCGGGGTCACGTTCCGCGACCGGCGCGACGCGCCGGTCGATCCCTCGGCGATCCACCTGATCCCCGACGCCGTGTCGAACGTGGTCGAGGGCGGCGTCGTCGTGCTCTCCGACCCGGGTTTCGCGCCGGACGAGGACGGCTTCACCGTGCTCCTGGCGGCCGAGGGCCCCGGCAGCTTCGCCGCCTCGGGCCGCTACGAGGTCATCGCCGCCTGATTCAGGGCCACCGCCGCTCAACCATTGGCCGCCACGGCCGATAGCGGAGTGGAGGCAGCCGACCCATGTCGGCGCCGACCTTGACCGAGCGCGGCGCGTCGCCGCACCCCCAAGGAGGCCGCGGGAAATGTCCACCGTGAACATCGCCATCATCGGTGGCGTCGTTCTGCTCATCCTCGCACTCCTGAAGATGAGGCGCGCGAACGCCGCGGACACGCCTCCGCCGTCCCGTGGACGGTCGCGGGGTGAGCGTCGCCGCAAGCGCGGCAAGGACGCCCCTCCGGCTCCGCCGGAGCCGATGCCCCTGGCCGCGGCCGCGGGGCAGAGCGCCGCGACCGCCAGCCCGCCGCCGATGAGCCCCCCGGTCGCCGAGTGGCCGCCGGCGGACGAGCCCGCGCCCGATCTCTGGCCGCCCGCGGCCGAAGCCGACCCGGTCGAGTGGCCGCCGGCCCACGACGCCCCGCCCGCGCCGGAGCCCGCTCCGGAGCTCTCCGAGGCGCCCTCCGCGACGGATGCCGGTGCGGACGAGGCCCCGATCGCCTGGGCCGAGGACGAGATCGTCACCGAGCCCGGCTGGCCCCTTCCCGGTGAGGTCGACGTCGCATGGTCGCCCCCGCCGTCGACCGACGGCATCGGCATGGTCCCGCCGACGGTCGCCCCCGTGGCGCCCCAGCCGGTCGCGGCATGGAACGACGAGAGCGCGGCCACCGAGGCGCCGCCCAGCCTGGAGTGGCTGAGCGCCGATGCGGCCGACGAGGCGCCTGCCTGGGCCCCCCTCGAGAGCGAGCAGGAGCCCGTGTGGGCGCCGACGGCCGACGTGCCCGAGGGCCTCGAGGAGGGCTTCGCATGGGGCGCGCCCGCCGCCGACGGGCCGGCCGACGAGGCCCCCGCGTGGGAGGCGCCGCCGTCCGTCGAGGCCGGATGGGCCGATGAGTCCGCCGCCCTCCACGACGCGCAGCCCACCGGCGAGATCCCGGTGGTCCCCGCCGACGCGTACGCCGCCGAGGCGCCCGGGTACGACCCCTCCGGGGGGTACGCACCCGAGCCCGAGACGGCCGACGCGTACGGACCGCAGGCCCCCTACGAGCCCCAGGCCGCGTATGCGCCGGAGGCCGGGTACCCGGAGCCGGAATATGCGCCGGAGGCCCGCTACGCGCCGCCGGTCGAGCCCGAGTACCTCTCGCAGGAGCCCGAGTACGCGCCGGAGGAGCCCGAGTACCTCTCGCAGGAGCCCGAGTACGGGCAGCAGGAGCCGGAGTACGTCTCGCAGGAGCCCGAGTACGGGCAGCAGGAGCCGGAGTACGTCTCGCAGGAGCCCGAGTACGCGCCGCAGGAGCCCGGGTACGGCCCCCCGGCCGGCCCCGACGAGCCCCGGTTCGCCGTGGATCCCGATCCGGCCCCGCCGCGCGTCACCGCCGAGGCCGGGTTCGCCGCGGCACCCGAGGTCGTCGTCGCGATCGAGCCCTCGCCGCCCTCCGCGCCCGCCACGGCGTGGTGGGACGAGGAGCCCCCGCAGGCCGAGGAGACCGTCCCGCAGCCGGAGACGGCCCCCGCGCCGGTCGCCGGCGAGGGCCCGGCCCACACCGGCCGGTTCGCCCTGGGCGGCTTCGCGATCCAGCCGGGTCAGCAGGCCCTCGGGGGAGTCACCTTCCGCGTCGAGCTCCCGGAGGCGCCGTCCACCTGGGCCGTCGCCGGGGCGCCCGATGAGGACGCGGCTCCCGGGACGCTCTCGCTGGTGCTCGACGGGGCCATCAACTGCGCCGCCGAGGGTCTCGAGGTCGTCATGGACCCCGGCTTCGCGCCGACCACGCAGGGCTTCACGGTACGGGTGTCCGCCCTCGCGGGCGGCCCCTTCGCCGCGAGCGGGAGCTTCCGGGTCCATTAGCGGTCCGCCGCACACGGGCCCCCGGGGACGGGGGCCCGTGTGCACGGCGCCGGCCTGTCCGGCGCCCCTGCTACCTTGGCCCGCATGGCGCGGGGTGAACGGCGGCAGAACCTGGCGCGTCTCGGAGAGATCGCGCAAGTCGCCGCGCGCCACGGCTTCGGCTACGTCTTCGGGCGGGGGGAGGCCGATCCCGCCGATCTCGAGGGCGGGGGCCGCAACCGCGGCCGGCGTCTGCGCGAGATGCTCGACGAGCTCGGGCCGACGTTCGTCAAGTTCGGCCAGCTCCTGTCGACCCGGCCCGACATCGTCCCGCCCGACATCCTGGCGGAGCTGCGCGGGCTGCAGGACGACGCCCACCCCGAGCCCTTCGACCGCGTGCGCGGGGTGATCGAGGCCGAGCTCGGCCTCACCATCGAGCAGGTCTTCCTCGAGTTCGACGAGACCCCGATCGCCGCCGCCTCCATCGGCCAGGTGCATCGCGCCCTGCTGCCGGGCGGGCAGGAGGTCGTGGTGAAGGTCCAGCGCCCGGACGCCGAGCGCCAGCTGGCGGCCGACATCCAGCTCCTCCACCAGGTCGCCCGCGTCGCCCGCGAGCGGATCCGCAAGCTCCAGTTCATCGATCTCGTCGGGACGGTCGAGGAGTTCTCGCGCACCGTGCGCCGCGAGCTCGACTACGGCGTCGAGGCCCGCAACGCCGAGGTCTTCCGCCGCAACTTCGCCGGCGACGAGGCCGTGTCGGTGCCGAAGATCTACTGGCGCTACACCACCGCGCGCGTGCTCACCATGGAGCGCGTCGGGGGGACGCCCCTCGGGCAGATCGACCTGTCGGCGTGGTCCTCCGAGGACCGGCGCCGGCTCGGGCACCGGCTCACCGAGACCTGGATGCAGATGGTCTTCGTCCACGGGTTCTTCCACGCCGACCCCCACCCGGCCAACATCCTGGTCCGCGGTCCCGACGCCCTCAGCCTCGTCGACTTCGGCATGACCGAGCAGCTCACCACCCGCGACCGCGAGGCGGCGGTGCGCCTGCTGGTGGACATTCTCAACCAGGACGCCGAGCGGCTACCGCGCCGGCTGCGCGCGCTGGGGGTGCGCTATCCGCGGCAGATGGAGGAGGAGCTCGGCGACCGCCTCGGCGTCATCCTCCAGAGATATAGCGCGAGCGCGATCGGCGAGATCGACGCGCGCGAGGTGCTGCGCGAGATCTTCCAGACGATCTACCGGATGGACATCGTGCTGCCCGCGCGCTGGGTGATGCTCGACAAGACGCTCGCCACGCTCTCGGGGGTGGCGCTCGCGGTGTATCCCGACCTCAACGTCTTCGAGGTCGCGCGGCCGTACGCCGTGCGCATGGCGGCCCAGCGTCTGCGCCCCGACCACGTCGCCGACCGGCTCAGGGTGGACGTCGGGCGCTACGCCGAGGCCTTCCTCGACTACCCCTTCCAGCTCTCCGAGCTGCTCGACGAGTTCAAGGACGGCGAGATCGAGATCACCGTGCGGCCGGAGGGCTTCGCCGAGGCGGTCGACAAGGTGCAGGCGAGCGCCAACCGCCTCGTGCTCGCTCTCGTGGCCTCGGCGCTGATCGTCGGATCGGCGATCATCTCCGTCTTCGCGCGCTCGGCCGACGTGGCCGGCCTGGCTCTGATCGCCGTCCCGGGCGTCCTGATCGCGCTCGTGATCATCGCCTGGCTCTGCGTGGGCATCTTCCGGTCGGGCCGCTGGTGAGCTGGCGCACCGCACGGGTCGACTTCTCTCGGGTGGCGGCGCTGCAGGAGGCCCTCGATCTGCCCGAGCCGGTCGCCTGGACGCTCGTGCGCCGGGGCCTCGGCGACCCCGCCGCCGCGCGCGAGTTCATGACCTCCGACGGCCCACTGGCCCCGGCCGAGGAGCTCGCGGGGATCTCCGAGGCGGCCGACCGCCTCGCCCGGGCGGTCCGCGCCGGCGAGCGCATCGCGGTCCACGGGGACTACGACTGCGACGGCATCTGCTCGACGGCGATCCTGGTGAGCGCCCTGCGCGGACGCGGCGCCGACGTCACCTCGTTCCTGCCGAGCCGCTTCGCCGAGGGCTACGGCGTGGCGGAGTCGACCGTCGACACCCTGGCCGACCGGGGCGCCCGCGTGCTGGTGTGCGTCGACTGCGGCACGTCGGCGATCGACGCGCTCACCCGGGCGGTCGACCTCGGCATGGACCCGGTGGTCCTCGACCACCACCTGGCCGGTGGCCGGCGCCCGCCCGGGATCCTCGCCAACCCCGCTCTCGGGCGGCCGGCGGAGGACCTGCCGGCCGCCGCCGGCGTGGTGCACATGCTGGTCCGGGCGCTCTCGGGCCGCCTCGACGGTGGAGGGCTCGCACCCGACGCCGACGCCTCCATCGACCTGGTGGCGCTCGCCACGGTGGCCGACGCGGTACCGCTGGTGGGCGACAACCGCCGCCGCGTCGCCCAGGGGCTCCGGGCCATGCGCGAGAGCCCGCGCCCCGGGATCGCGGCGCTGTGCGCGGCGGCGTCCGTGGAGCCGCGCACGATGAGCGCCCGCGGTCTCGGGTTCACCCTGGCGCCCTGCATCAACGCGGCCGGGCGGCTCTCGCACCCCGACCGGGCCCTCGAGCTGCTGCTCGCGCCCGACCGCGCCACGGCCGATCCGATCGCGCAGGAGCTCTGGGCGCTCAACGCGGAGCGCCGGGAGGTGGAGCGCGCGATCGTGGACCAGGCGATCGCACAGGTCGAGGCCGAGCCCGACGAGATCCGCCGTGCCGGCATCGTGGTCGCCTCGGGGGACGGGTGGCACGAGGGCGTGGTCGGCATCGTGGCCTCGCGCCTGGCCGAGCGCTTCGAGAGGCCGGCGGTGGTGATCTCGCGCATGGGCGAGACCGGCAAGGGTTCGGGGCGCAGCGTGGCCGGGGTCGACCTCCACGCCCTCGTGGGGGCCGCCGCCGGGAGCCTGACCCGCTGGGGCGGCCATGCCGGGGCGGTCGGCCTGGAGCTGCCCACCGCCGCCATCGCCCGCTTCCGGGACGAGCTGATCCTGGCGGCCGAGGGCGCCCGGGCCGCCATCGACCGCGCCCGCGTGAGGACGGTCGACGCGGTCGTCGGCGGGCCCGACCTCACGCTCGCGACGGCCGAGGCCCTCGAGGCCCTGGCGCCGTTCGGCCGCGGCAACCCGTCGGTGCGCCTGGTGGTCCCCGGCGCGACCCTCGAATCGCCCTCGCGGGTGGGGCAGGGCAAGCACCTCCAGGTGCGCCTGCGCTCGGCCGGCGTCCACGCCCGGGCGATCGGCTTCCGCATGGGCGAGCGGGCGCCGGGCCTCGACCTCGACGAGCGCCACGACGCGGTCATCGGCCTGGAGATCGACCGCTGGCAGGGCATCGTCGGCCCGCGCGTCTCGGTCGAGGCGCTGGATGTCGTGGGGCGCGCGGGGCCCCTGCCCGGCCAGTGCGTCCAGGCGTGCGACGCCGCCTGTCACGAGCGCCTCCGGCTCGGCGACCTGCGCGCCCTGGTCGAGGCGTGCGATCCGCCCCTCTCCGGGCCCCCGGCGGGCGCCGGCCCGCCCCTGGGCGTGCGCGACCGGCGCGGCGAGGGCGCCGCGCTGTCGGCGCTGGCGGCGCTCGCCGGCGCCGACCGGGGCGTGCTGGCCGTCGTCGCCGACGTCGCCCGCCGCCGGGAGGCGCTGGTCACGGCCCTCGAGCCCGCGCGGCTGGGGGTGGAGGTCGCCGTCCTCGGCGGTGCGCGCTGCGACCCCGGCGCGATGGCCGCCCGGCTCGCGCTCGCCCGCGGCGTCCCGGCGCTGGCGATGCTCGACTACGCACGGCTCACGGAGGTCGAGGTTCCCGAGGGCATGCACGTCGTCCTCGTCGACCCGCCCACCTCCCCGGAGGAGGCCGCGTGGGCCGTCCACCGCGCCGCGGGCCACTGGCTGCACCTGGTCTGGGGCGAGCCGGAGACCGAGCTCGCCCTGCGGGTCGCCGAGGACGAGTGGGAGCTGCGCCCGGCCGTGACCGCGCTCTGGACGGGCCTGCGCGACGGCGTGGAGCGCCCCTGGGGCCCGGAGCTCGAGGCGATCCTGCTGGGCGACGGGCCGGCCTCGCGGCCTCCACGGGTCGCCGCCCGTGCGCTGACCGTCCTCGCCGAGCTCGAGCTGGTCGAGGCCGGCCCGGACGGCGTGAACTCGGTCGAGGACCGGGAGCGGCGCGAGCTGACCTCCTCGGCCCTCTACCGTGCGTGCCAGGAGCGCCTTGCGGAGGCGCGCGCCTTTCTGGCGGCGGCGCCGACTCTCAACCTGTTCTCGGTCGAGCAGCAGATGCAGACTGTGGGTGTGGGGTTGGCCGAGTGATAACCGTGCGAGCCAAGCTTCCCCCGCCTCTCCATTCCTGGTGGGCGCGTGAGTGCGAGGTGTATGGCCTCGATTCGAACGATCCTCGATTGGGGCTACTCGAAGGCGGCACGAGCGAGGCCCGGCCGCAGGCTCCGCTCGGGGAGCTTCCGCAAGGCTCCGCAGGCATCGAGATGATTGCGGCGCAGCACCTCCTCCACATGTCGTCCACGCTGCGGGCCCGTGAGGGCCGCTACTACACGCCGCGAGCGCTGGCCGAGCGCCTTGTCGAGCAAGCATGGCGAGTTGTGCCGGGGGCGTTCGACGGTCTTGTTGTCGATCCGGCTTGTGGTGCGGGAGCCCTTCTTGCCGCCGCTGCGCGCCACGCAGCGGGTCGTCTCGACGACGAAGCGCTTCTCCAATGGGCTGGCGAGAATCTCGCCGGATGCGATCTCGATTCGGATGCTGTCGACCTATGCAATATCGCTGTGGCCGTCGAGCTACTCCCATCGTGGTCGCGGCTGGCCGACGGCCAACGGCCCCCGATGCCGCGAGTCGCCGCAGTGGCTGACGGTCTTGAGGACCGCCGCGAGGCGAGCCTTGTTCTCGCGAACCCCCCATTCGGACGCGTGCGGCTGCCTCATGAGTTGCGAAAGCGCCATGCGCGAGCCCTCTTTGGCCATGCCAACCGAGCCACATTGTTCCTCGACGCCGCGGTGGGGCGCCTCCGGGAGTCGGATGCCGCTGCCGCCTTCGTCTTTCCCGCTTCGGTGGTAGGCGGCTCCTATTTCCAGCGGCTGAGAGAAGTCCTTGTGGAAGAAGCGCCGCCTAGGTGGTTGTCATTCGTCAGCGAGCGAGATGGCGTCTTTCCCGGCGGGGTCCTGCAGGAGACCCTGCTGGGTGTCTTCGTGCGTGGGCCGCGCGGCCCCGTTGCCTGCGAGCGCATCGTCTTCAACGGCTCGGCTGACCGTCTCGACCTTGGCGAAGTTGAACTCCCCCTAGAGCCGCGTCGGCCGTGGTTGCTGCCACGCCTTCCAGACGATGTCCCGCTAATCGAGCGCGCGGAGGCGTCCGGTCGTTTACTGGGGTCTCAGGGTTGGAAGATCTCGACGGGCCCCTTCGTCTGGAACCGTCATCGCGATCAGCTCTTCGATGAGTACGGGGAGGGACTGATCCCGGTTGTCTGGGCTCAGGATGTCGGCGAACAGGAGGTGAGGCCGTTTACGCCTCGACCGGGTCGCTGGTGTCGAGTCCGTGAGGGTCAAGATTGGCTCGTGCTCGACGAGCCGGCGATTCTTGTGCAGCGCACGACTGCGCCAGAGCAACCTCGCCGCATCGTGCTTGGCATCCTCGGGAGCGATCTACTCGATCGGCTCGGGGGCGTCGTCGTCGTCGAGAACCATCTCAACGTGTGCACCTGGAACGGGAAAGGTGAGCTGAATCCGGAACGTCTCGCGGCGTACCTCTCATCTGAGACGGCGGATCGGCTCTACCGATGCCTGACTGGTTCCGTCGCGGTTTCGGCCTTCGAACTCTCCGTGCTCCCCGTCCTGTTCGAGGAGGGCGAGTCGCGGTCAGCAACGGCGGCCCTGGTCGCGTCTACATGACGCTTCCCATGGTCCCCGACGTCTCCGACTGCAGAAGACGTCTTGAACGGATCTTTCCCCCTGGAATCAGCGCGAGGAACGACCTTGTCCGCGAGATGGCTGCAAAGACGGTTGCCCTGGCGTTGTACGTCGGCGCGGTAGGGGATCCAGACGCGGCAGCCGCGAGGTGTATCCGTCCGTCCATGGTCGCTTGGATGAGCGACGAGGCCATGGACCTGCGCACCGATGACGCCTTTCGTCTGGAGTGGTACCGCGCGGCTAGACCGTATGGAGCGCCGGGCACGTGCCGGCGCCCCGCTCATGCGTGATCGTGGGTTGGCGCCGGGAGCAAGCCCGGCGTCAGAGCCACAGT
>LNFM01003901.1_pt1 | contig 40069 bp, 43 predicted proteins | sample 596031 | NCBI WGS metagenome assembly LNFM01 (sample SAMN04254537, study PRJNA301005) | activated carbon metagenome | isolation source: dual media filters at the Ann Arbor, Michigan drinking water treatment plant | place: USA: Ann Arbor | reverse complement strand
CGATCACCGCCTTCTGCCGCTTGAGCAACCCGTCATCGATATTCATGTTCGCCATCTGGTTCTTCATCTTGGCGACGCCGGGCATCATGCCCATCAGGCCCGAAAGCCCGCCCATCTTGCTCATCTGATCTAACTGGTCGCGGAGATCGGAAAGATCGAACGAGCCCTTCCGCATCTTCTCGGCGGCGGCCTGCATCTTCGCGGCGTCGAGATTTTCGGCGGCCCGCTCCACGAGGCCGACGACGTCGCCCATGCCCAAGATTCGGCCCGCGATCCGCGAAGGATCGAAGTCTTCGAGCGCGTCCAGCTTTTCGCCAACGCCGATCAGCTTGATCGGCTTGCCGGTAACGGCGCGCATCGAGAGCGCGGCACCGCCGCGTCCGTCGCCGTCGACCCGCGTCAGCACGATGCCGGTAACGGCGAGCTTCGCGTCGAACGCGCGGGCGGTGTTGACCGCGTCCTGGCCGGTCAACGCATCGGCAACCAGCAGAATTTCGTGTGGTTTTGCGAGCGCCGCGACGTCGGCGGCTTCCTGCATCAGCTCTTCATCGACTGTGACGCGGCCCGCGCTGTCGAGCATTAGCACGTCATAACCACCGCGCCGCGCTTCGATGAGCGCACGCTTGGTGATCGTGACCGCATTCTCGCCTTCGACGATAGCGAGCGTATCGACGCTGACCTGCTTGCCGAGCACCGCAAGCTGCTCTTGCGCTGCCGGACGGCGCACGTCGAGCGAAGCCATGAGAACTTTTTTCTTGGCGCGCTCTTTCAGGCGCTTCGCGATCTTGCCGGTGCTCGTGGTTTTGCCCGAACCCTGCAAACCGACCATCAGGATCGCGACCGGTGGTGTCGCGGCTAGATCAATCGGCTTCGCATCCGAGCCGAGCACGGCGACCAGCTCGTCGTGAACGATCTTTGCGACCATTTGGCCCGGCGCCGTGACCTTCTCAACAAAGGCCTTCGCCACTTCGAGCGACACGTCGGCCTCTAACAGCGCCTGACGCACTTCGCGCATGGCATCGCTCACGTCGCTCTCGGTGAGAGCGCCGCGCCCGCGAAGCCTGTCGAGTACGCCGCCGAGGCGGCCGCTTAGGTTCTCAAACATTCGTCTTCCGTTTTCCTCGTCCTGAGGAGCGATCCGCAGGGTCGCGTCTCGAAGGGCGAGGCTCGTTTCCCATCCTTCGAGACGCGGGCTGCGCCCGCTCCTCAGGATGAGGTAGCAGCCAAACGACGTTCGCCCCCGAGGGCGCAACGCGCTGTCGGAGGGTGACCTCCGGGCTCAAAGTCCCGGTGGGCCGCGAGACGTCTCGCGGGGTCGATTGGTGGCAGGACGACTAGGGGGCAGAGCGGCTTTAGTCAAGAAAAACGGGCTTTTCGGCCCCTGATTGGCAGGAATAGGCGCAATCGCCATATAAGGCCCCATCATGAGCGCCCTTCTGAACCGCCCCTTTGTGAAGATGAACGGCATCGGCAACGACATCGTCGTTATCGATCTCAGGGCCGATTCCGCGCCGGTCACCGAAGCCGACGCCCGCGCGATTGCGCGGAAAGAGGCGGTGCCCTTCGATCAGTTGATGGCGCTCTATCCGCCGCGCTTGGCCGGCACCGACGCTTATGTCCGCATCTACAACTCCGACGGCTCGGAAGCAGGCGCCTGCGGCAACGGTATGCGCTGCGTGGCCTCGCGCGATGTGAAGAAGACCGGCAAGCACGACTTCGTTTACGAGACCCGCGCCGGGCTGATCCCCGCGCATTTCGAAAACGAGAACACGATCACGGTCGACATGGGCAAGCCGCGCTTCGACTGGCGCGACATTCCGCTGGCCGAAGAATTCCGCGACACGCGGATGATCGAATTGCAGATCGGGCCGATCGATGCGCCGGTGCTGCACTCGCCATCCGTTGTTTCGATGGGCAATCCGCACGCGGTGTTCTGGGTCGACGATCCTTATGCCCATGACCTCGAAAAGTTCGGACCGCTTCTGGAAAACCATCCGATCTTTCCCGAACGCGCGAACATTTCGCTCGCCGCAGTGAAGGACCGCGAGAATATTACTATGCGTACCTGGGAGCGCGGCGCGGGTCTGACCAAGGCTTGCGGCTCGGCGGCCTGCGCGGTCGCCGTTTCCGCCGCGCGCACCAAGCGCACGGGCCGCAAGATTCATCTTTCGCTTCCGGGCGGCAAGCTCGAAATCGAATGGCGCGAGAGCGACGATCATGTGCTGATGACCGGTCCCGCTGCATTCGAATTCGAAGGCGTGCTGGATTCGAAGATTCTGAATACGGCGACGGCCGCGTAATGAGCGTGGAAGTCATCACTTTCGGCTGCCGGCTCAACATCAGCGAGTCGGAAACCATCCGCAGGCACGCGGAAGCGGCGAAGTTAGACAACACCATCATCGTGAACTCATGTGCCGTCACCTCTGAGGCGGTACGGCAGGCACGGCAACAGATCAGGCGCATGAAGCGCGAACGGCCTGACGCGCAAATCGTCGTCACCGGCTGCGCCGCGCAGACGGAAGCCGAAACTTTCGCGGCCATGCCGGAAGTGACGCGCGTCATCGGCAATGCACGAAAGCTGGACGCTGCAACGTGGGCCGCACCCTTTGGCACGCTCGAGAAAGTGCAGATCGACGATCTCGATTCGATCCGCACCACTGCGTTGCACCTCGTCGATGGCTTCGAGGGCCACACCCGCGCATTCGTGCAGATCCAGAACGGCTGCGACCACCGCTGTACCTTCTGCATCATTCCCTACGGCCGCGGGCCGTCGCGTTCGGTCGGCGCTGGCGAAGTGATTTCCCAAATACGCACGCTGGTCGAGCGCGGCTATCGTGAGGTCGTGCTGACCGGCGTCGATCTCACTTCATGGGGCAGCGATCTTCCCGGCGCACCGAAGCTGGGCACCCTCATTCGCCAAATCCTGAAACACATTCCCGAATTGCCGCGTCTGCGCATTTCCTCGATCGACTCCATCGAAGTCGATCCGGATTTCATGCGCGCGCTCGCGGAAGAAGAGCGCCTGATGCCGCATCTGCATCTCTCGCTACAGGCGGGCGACGATCTCATCTTGAAGCGCATGAAGCGCCGTCATCTCACGCGCGATGCTATTCGCTTCACCGAAGAAGCGCGGCGCCTGCGGCCTGATATCGTTTTTGGCGCGGACTTCATCGCAGGCTTCCCGACCGAATCTGCCTCACACTTCGCAAACACGATGCAGCACGCAGAGGACTGCGGGATCGCGTTCCTGCATATCTTCCCGTTCTCGCCGCGTAAGGGAACGCCTGCCGCGCGGATGCCACAGGTCCCTCGCGAGATCGCGAAAGAGCGCGCGTCTCGCTTGCGCGCAAAAGGCGATGAGCTTCTGCGCCGTCACTTCGCGAACGAAATCGGAAAGTCGCGCCGCGTACTGGTCGAGCAAAGCGGGACCGAGGGCCGCAGCGAACATTTCATGCCGGTGAAGCTCTCGCAGCCCTTCACACGCGGCGCCATCGCGGAAGTACGCATTGCCGGTCACGACGAACGCGGGCTACTTGCGGCATGAGAATCCCGGCATGAGTTTCTGGAAACGTCTCACTGGCGGCCTCTCCCGCTCCGCCTCGAAGATCGGCGAAGGTCTTTCGCGCATCGGCTTTCGCGGCGCCGATCCGAAGACCTTGCAGGAAGTCGAAGACCTTCTGATTTCGTCCGACATCGGTGTCGAGACAACATCGAAGATCGTGATGGCGCTGAACGACGGCCGTCTCGGCGAGCGCTACGAAGAGGCGGACTTCAAGGCGCTGATCGCGTCCGAAGTCGAGAGCGTGCTTTCAAAGGTCGAACAGCCGCTCGACATCTCCTCACACAAGCCCTTCGTCATTCTCGCCGTCGGCGTAAACGGCTCCGGCAAAACCACGACGCTCGGCAAGCTGGCTGCGAAATTCCACGCCGAAGGCAAGAAGGTGACGCTGGGCGCTGCCGACACCTTCCGCGCAGCCGCGATCGAGCAACTCAAGCTCTGGGCCGGCCGCACCAATTCTTCCATCGTCGCCAAAGCGCAAGGCGCCGATCCTGCAGGCGTTGCTTTCGAAGCAATCACCAAGGCCCGCGAAGAAAACGCCGACGTGCTTTTGATCGACACCGCGGGCCGCTTGCAGAACAAGGAAGCGCTCATGGGCGAACTCGAAAAGATCGTCCGCGTCATCAAGAAGGTCGACGAAAGCGCGCCGCACGCGGTCCTGCTCGTGCTGGACGCGACCGTCGGCCAGAACGCGCTCTCCCAAGTCGAAGCCTTCAAGCAGGTGGCCGGCGTCACCGGTCTCGTTGTGACGAAGCTGGACGGCACCGCAAAGGGCGGCATTCTGGTTGCGATCTCCGCGCGCCATGGACTGCCGGTGCATTTCATTGGCGTCGGCGAGCGCGTGGACGATCTCGAAGCTTTCTCCGCAAAGGATTTTTCGCGCGCGCTCGTGGGCTTAAGCGAGCCCGCTTGAAACCGCCGCAATCGAAAGGCACCAGAACGAAATGACCGACGCCGCAAGCCCGAAGAAGCATCTCGCCCCGCTCCCGAAACTCGCGCTCGATCTCGGGCCTTTGCTCTTATTCTTCTTCGCGAACTCTTATGGTGGCATTTATTTCGCGACCGGCGCGTTCATGGTCGCGACCGTAATCACGCTAGCCGTCAGCTATTATCTGATCCGCCGCTTTCCGGTGATGCCCATCGTCACCGCCGTGATCGTGATGGTGTTCGGCGCGCTGACCTTGTGGCTGCACAACGACACCTTCATCAAGCTGAAGCCCACCATCATCTATGTGATGTTCGGCGTCATCCTGCTTGCCGGCCTCATGACCGGCCGCCCTCTGTTTCAGATCGTGCTCGACGGCGCGCTGCACCTGAAGGAAGAAGGCTGGAAGAAGCTCACCTTCAACTGGGCGATATTTTTTCTCGTGATGGCGGTGGTGAACGAGTTCGTCTGGCGCTCCTTCACCACCGATCAGTGGGTCGCGTTCAAGACCTTCGGTTTCCTGCCGCTCACTCTGGTCTTTGCGATTTCGCAGGCGCCGATCATGGCGAAATACGCGATTAAAGACCCTGACACGAAAGCCTAGTTAGCGAGCGCCTTCTCGATTTCAGCAAGCATCCGCGGGAAATTCTCCGCCGTAATCGGCCCGACCTGTTTGAATTTGATCAAGCCGTCGCGCCCGACCAGAAATGTTTCCGGCACGCCGTAGACGCCCCACTCGATCGCGGCACGCCCCGCCGCATCGACGCCGATCGCGGCGAACGGATTTCCAAGCTGCGCGAGAAAGCGCAGCGCCGTCGCAGGCTGATCCTTGTAATTGATCCCGGTCACGCGAATGCGTTTGTCCTTGGCAAGCCGCACCAGAAACGGGTGCTCGGCGCGGCAGGGCGCGCACCACGACGCCCACACATTCACGACCGTGACAAAGCCCTTGAACGAAGCCGGATCGAGCGTAGGCGTGTTTGCGCCATCAAGCGCGGACAAAGCGAGCATAGGCGCGGGCTTGTTGATGAGCGCCGACGGCACCACGGTGTGATCGCCGCCAATGCGAAAGTAAAACACCGCCGCCAGCGCCAGAAAAATCGCGAGAGGAATAAAGACTGCGGCGCGGCGCATTACTTCTTCGCGCGTTTTGCTTCGAGCTCGGCCAGCTTCTTATGCTGTGCGCGGGAATCGAGCGCGATCCATGCGAACATCGCGCCAAGCACGAAGCCTGCGAAACAGTATGCATATGCGATGAACGCCGAATGCAGGTGAACCATCAGCGCACTTCCCTCGCGGCAAAGATGGTGAGCGTACGCACGCGGCGGCGCGCGATCTCGGTCCGCATTGCGATCATCAGCATCGCGCCAAAGAGAAACGAAAAGCCGAGTGCGCAAATCAGCAGCGGTTGCAGATAGACCGGATGCATGGTTGGGCCGTCGAGCCGGAATACGGAAGCGGGCTGATGCAACGTACTCCACCAGTCCACCGAAAACTTCACGATCGGAATGTTGATGAAGCCGACGAGGGTCAGGATCGCGACCGCTTTCGCCGCGGCTAGCGGCTCGTCAAATGCGCGCCACAGCGCGATGATGCCGAGATAAATGAGAAACAGCACGAGCATCGAGGTCAGCCGCCCATCCCATTCCCAGAACGTGCCCCAGGTCGGATAGCCCCAGATCGAACCGGTCACGAGACAGATCAGCGCAAATGCAGCGCCAAGGGGTGCCGCCGCTTTCTGCGCGACATCGGAAAGCGGATGCCGCCACACCAGCGTGCCGAGCGCCGCAACCGCCATCATCGTGTAGATGCCGAGCGCAAGCCATGCCGAAGGCACGTGCACGAACATGATGCGGAAGATGTAGCTCTGGTCGCGCTCCGGCGGCGCCTGGAAGCCGAGATAGAACCCGTAACCAAGCAGCGCGAACGCGGCCACCGCGAACAGCGGAATCATCCAGCGCGAAAGCTGCAAGAAACGGTTGGGGTTGGCGAGATCGCTCACCTTCATGCGCCGCGTTCTAGGCATGACAGGCCCCACGGGCAATGCGGCGAAGACGCTTCATGTGCCGCGCCCGATTCTGAGTGCCGCCGCGGCGGCGACCGGCCCGATCACGAACGAAAACAACGCAAGCGCACAAAGCAGTTTGAATGCGGTTCCGAAGAGAGCGCCATCGGCACTGGCTGCCGTGCCGAAAATCAGAACCGGGATCGTGAACGGCACGATCAGTACCGCAATCAGGAGGCCCGAGCGCGGCAGGCTTGCGGCCAGCCCCGCACCGATCGAGCCGAGAAACGCAATCGCGGGCGTGCCGATCAAGAGCATCAGCGCAACCGCGCCGAGCGCTTTCATCTCAACACCGAGAAGAAGTCCCAGTAGCGGTGTCGCGATCACAAGCGGCAGGCCGGTAGCAAGCCAGTGCGCGAGCGCTTTCGCGAAAGCGATGATCTCCAGCGGCAGCTGCGCGAGCGACAACAGATCTAGCGAGCCGTCTTCGGCATCCGCGCCGAAGATGCGGTCGAGCCCCAAGAGCGATGCGAGCAGCGCGCCGATCCATAAAATCGCGGGACCGATCTGCGAAAGCAGCTTCTGATCCGGGCCGATTGCGAACGGCACTACCATCACGAGCGCGAGAAAGAAAATCACGCCGGTCCCGGCGCCGCCGCCGGCACGGAACGAAAGCGCAAGGTCGCGCCGGAGAATTGCGAAGAAGGCGCGGGTCATGCGGCCGCCGCTTTCGCATCCGCATCGAGCGCCAACGCTCGCGACGGCGCGACGTTCAGCGTGCCATGGCTCGCCATCACGACCATGCCGCCCTCTGCGCGATGCGCGGCCATAATTTCGATGAGCGTCGCGCGGCCTTCGGCGTCGAGCGCGGTATCCGGTTCATCCAGGAGCCACAGCGAACGCCGGATCGCGGCCAGGCGCGCGAGCGCAAGCCTGCGCTTCTGCCCCGCGGAAAGTACGCGCCCCGGAAGCAAGGCGAGCGGCGCGAGCTTGAACTGATCGAGCGCCGTCTCCGTCAAAGCGCCAGAGGACCCGTAGAGGTAGCACCAGAAGGCGAGGTTTTCGGAGACTGTCAGCGCATCCTTGATCGCGGGCGCATGGCCTACGAAATGCGTCTCTTCCGCGCGATCGAAGCCTTCAAAGGCGATGGCGCCCTCATCCAGCGGCAGAAGCCCCGCGATCTGCCGGAGCAGCGAGGTCTTGCCCGAGCCGTTCGGGCCGGTCAGCAGCAGCAATTCGCCGCTGGAAAGCGAAAAAGACAGCCCGTCATAAAGCGCGCGTCCGCCGCGCACGCAGGAAATGCCGCTCGCGGTCAGCTGCATGAATACGTCGCGGCCCCGTTCCGTAAAAGATGCTCGTAATTAGGACGAAGGATCAAAGTGGGCTCCATTGCCCTTGTTCCGAATAGTTCTATAAAGCGCCTTATCAGCCTTGGCACCGGACGAGAAACGCCGCCGGCCGGTACAGGCGCTCACCAAGAACCTGCGGGAAATCGCCGTGATCTCCTCCCTCGACAGCTTTAATTGCCGCCGCACCCTGAAAGTCGGAAGCAAGTCCTACATCTATTACGACCTCAAGGTCGCCGAGAAAAATGGTCTCAAGGGCGCTTCCAAGCTCCCCTTCTCTCTCAAGGTGCTGCTGGAAAACCTGATCCGCTTCGAAGACGGCCGCACCGTCACGAAAGACGACATCAAGGCGCTCGCCTTCTGGGGCAAGAAGAAGAAGTCGAACCGCGAAATCGCATTCCGCCCGGCGCGCGTGCTGATGCAGGACTTCACCGGCGTTCCGGCCGTGGTCGATCTCGCCGCGATGCGCGACGCGATGAAGGCGCTCGGCGGCGACCCGAAGAAAATCAATCCGCTGGTGCCGGTCGATCTTGTCATCGACCACTCGGTGATCGTCGATCACTTCGGCACGGCGAAGGCGTTCTCGCAGAACGTCGATCTCGAATACGAGCGCAACGGCGAGCGCTACAAATTTCTGAAATGGGGTCAGCTCGCGTTCAACAATTTCCGCGTGGTGCCGCCGGGCACCGGCATCTGCCATCAGGTCAACCTCGAATATCTCGGCCAGACCGTCTGGACGATGAAGGACCAGATGGTCGATCTGAAGTCCGGCAAGCCGAAGGATGTCGAAGTCGCCTACCCCGACACGCTGGTCGGCACTGACTCACACACCACCATGGTGAACGGCCTTGCAATTCTCGGCTGGGGCGTCGGCGGCATCGAAGCGGAAGCCGTGATGCTCGGCCAGCCGATCTCGATGCTCATTCCCGAAGTCATCGGCTTCAAGCTCTCGGGCAAGCTCAGGAGCGGCGTAACCGCGACCGATCTCGTGCTCACCGTTACCGAGATGCTCCGTAAAAAAGGCGTGGTCGGAAAATTCGTCGAGTTCTACGGCGCGGGCCTCGGCTCGCTCTCGCTCGAAGACCGCGCCACCATTGGCAACATGGCGCCTGAATACGGTGCCACTTGCGGCTTCTTCCCGGTCGACGACGAAGCGATCCGTTTCCTCGCGGAGACCGCGCGCACGAAAGACCGCGTAAAGCTCGTCGAGGCCTACGCAAAAGCGCAAGGTATGTGGCGCAAAGCCTCCACGCCCGATCCGGTCTTCACCTCGAAGCTGGCGCTCGATCTTTCCAAGGTCGAGCCCTCGCTTGCAGGTCCGAAGCGCCCGCAGGATCGCGTAGCACTGTCCAAGACCAAGGCCGGGTTCACGGCCGCGCTCGAAGGCGAGTTCAAAAAAGCCGCGGATGCCACCACCCGCTATCAGGTCGAAGGCAAGAAGTTCGACATGGGCCACGGCGACGTCGTGATCGCCGCGATCACTTCCTGCACCAATACCTCGAACCCGAGCGTGATGATCGGCGCGGGCCTGGTTGCGCGCAACGCCGTGAAGCGCGGCCTGAAAGTGAAGCCCTGGGTGAAGACTTCGCTCGCACCCGGCTCGCAGGTGGTCGGTGAATATCTCACCAAATCCGGCTTGCAGAAGGACCTCGACACGCTCGGCTTCAATCTCGTCGGCTTCGGTTGCACCACCTGCATCGGCAACTCCGGTCCGCTGCCCGAAGAAATTTCGAAGACCATCAACGACAAGGACCTGGTGGCCGCGGCCGTGCTTTCCGGCAACCGGAACTTCGAAGGCCGCGTGAACCCGGACGTGCGCGCGAACTATCTCGCCTCGCCGCCGCTGGTGGTCGCCTACGCGCTCGCGGGCTCGATGCAGATCGACCTTTCGAAAGAGCCGCTCGGCACCGACAAGAAGGGCAAGCCGGTTTATCTCAAGGACATCTGGCCGAGCCCTAAGGAAATCGCGACTTTCATCCGCCGCTCGATCTCGAAGAAGATTTTCGAAGATAAATACGGCGACGTGTTCAAAGGCGACAAGTATTGGCAGGCGATCAGGGTTGCGGCTTCCGATACCTACGGCTGGGACAACAACTCCACCTACGTGCAGAACCCGCCTTATTTCGCGACCATGACGCGAACGCCGGAAGCCGTCACCGACATCGACAACGCGCGCGTGATCGGCCTCTTCCTCGACTCGATCACGACCGACCACATCTCGCCGGCCGGTTCGATCAAGGCGGCCTCGCCCGCGGGCAAATATCTCACCGACCACGGCGTCGCCGCGATCGACTTCAACCAGTACGGCACGCGCCGCGGCAACCACGAAGTCATGATGCGCGGCACCTTCGCGAACATCCGCATCAAGAACCAGATGGTGCCGGGCGTCGAAGGCGGCGTCACGGTCCACTATCCCTCGGGCGAACGTCTGCCGATTTACGATGCTGCGATGAAGTACAAGCGCGAGAAGGTGCCGCTGGTCGTCTTCGCCGGCAAGGAATACGGCACCGGCTCGTCGCGCGACTGGGCCGCGAAAGGCACCGTGCTCTTGGGCATTCGCGCCGTGATCGCGCAGAGCTTCGAGCGCATCCACCGCTCGAACCTGATCGGCATGGGCGTGATCCCGCTCGTGTTCGAGGAAGGCACCTCGTGGCAGACCTTGGGCCTCAAAGGCAACGAGACCGTCACGATCCACGGCCTCGCCGATGGCCTGAAGCCGCAGGAAGTCATGTCGGCCGAGATCACATTTGCCGACGGCGCGAAGAAAAACGTGCCGCTCTTGTGCCGCATCGATACGCTCGATGAGCTTGATTACTACAAGAACGGCGGCATCCTGCAGTACGTGCTTCGCAATCTTGCAGCCTAGAAAACCCGGCTGATTTCAACGCAAAGCCGCCGCTCACCCATTAGTGAGTGGCGGCTTTCGCTTTTTCAGGCATATCGTCTTCGTATCAGATCGACAGGTCCATAATGTATGTGCTTCGCAATCTCAGCGCGCTCGCTTTCCTCGCGGCGATGACGGTATCCACGTCTTCGCTGGCGCTCGCGGGCGGAAAGTCCGTGATCGAGCTGTTCACGAGCCAGGGCTGCAGCTCGTGCCCGCCCGCCGACAAGCTTCTCGGCCAGCTCACGAAGGAACCGAACCTGATCCCGCTGACACTCGCGGTCGATTACTGGGACTATCTCGGCTGGAAAGATACGCTCGCGCTCCACAATCACACCAAGCGCCAGCAGCACTACGCGAAAGTGCGCGGCGACATGAATGTGTATACGCCGCAGGCGGTCGTGAACGGCGTGAAGTACACGGTCGGCAGCGACGCGCAGCAGATCAACGCGGCACTCCGCAATCATCCCTCGAACGAGCCGGAAATCCCGCTAAGCGTGAAGCGCGACGGCGAAAACATTTCGGTCGATGTCGGCGCGGGCCAGGGCAAGGCGACGGTCTGGATGCTTTCGGTCGCAAGCCGGGTCGAAGTGAAGATCGCCAAAGGCGAGAACAAGGGCGCGACCGTCACCTATTTCAACGTCGTCCGCTCGTGGCGCAATCTCGGCGCTTACGCGGGAACGCCGATCCGCACTTCGATTCCGGTCGTGGAGTTGACCAAGAACGGCGCGGACGCGGTGGTTGTCTTCGTGCAGAACGGCGGCGAGAACTCTCCGGGCGTCATTCGTAACGCCGACATCCTTCCGCTGCGCTAAGACGAAAAATCTTCCGGACAAAAAGAAGGGCCTCTCGCAAGAGAGGCCCTTTTGAATTTGGGGTTTTGAACCGTACGCGGTTGCAGCCAGATGGGCCGGCCCAAAAAAGCCCGGGGGGCTGGGGGGCTGGGATTGACCGGAACTCCTTCGAAACCGGCCCGGAGGCTACAAGGAGAAATCTCGCCTCAGGCTTTGGCGTCGAGGGGGCCAGAATTGGGCGTCTTTATGATTTTTGCGCTTCGCGCGGGTTCCGAAAATCGTGAGCGATTCCATGGACTAAAGAAATGCTTGCCCCAGCCCCGCCCCGGCGCGATCATGACAGGAACGCGATGCAAGCCGCGTTGCCAACGGATCAGGAGGCGCCAGATTTGAGCGATCTCGAGCCGATAGCGTTCCCGGGGCGGCCCGCCAGCCGCGCGTCCGCCCCTGCTTCCAAAGACACCACCTTCGACCGGCGCGAGTTGCTGCGCATTCTGGATCTTTATGGCCGCATGGTCGCTGCCGGCGAATGGCGCGACTACGCCATCGCCTTCATGAAAGACCGCGCGGTCTTCTCCATCTTCCGCCGCTCCTCCGAGCAGCCGCTCTACCGGATCGAGAAGAGCCCCGCGCTCGCGCGCCGTCAGGGCGAGTATGCGGTGGTAAATTCCACCGGCTTCGTGCTCAAGCGCGGCCACGATCTCAGCCGCGTGCTGGCCGTGATCGACAAGCGGCTCAGCGTCGTGAACTGATCCCAAAAAGCAAAAGGCCCGGCGATTAGCCGGGCCTTCGCATTTTGGTGTCGCCGTTCGTTTATTCTTTGTTGCCGAACAGCTGCAGCATGAAGAGGAAGATGTTGAGGAAGTCGAGGTACAGGCGCAGCGCGCCCATGATCGACTTGCGGCCCGATACGGTGCTGTCGTCGTTGGCATCGTACATATTCTTGATGTCCTGCGTGTCATAGGCGGTGAAGCCCGCGAACACGAGGAGACCGACGATCGAAATGATCCACTGGAGCATACTCGATCCAAGGAAGATGTTCACGATCGAAGCGATGATCACGCCGATCAGGCCCATGAACAGGAACGTCGCCATGCCCGAGAGGTCACGCTTCGTCGTGTAGCCGTAGAGGCTGAGCGCACCGAACGAAGCGGCCGAGATGAAGAACACGCGTGCAACCGAAGTGTGCGTGTAGACCATCAGGATGGTGGCGAGCGAAACGCCGACCAGCGCCGCATAAATCCAGAAAGTGAGCTGCCCTGCACCGACGCTCATTTTATCGACGCGGAAGCTCAGGAAGAATACGAGCGCGAGCGGCGCGAGTACGACCACCCACTTCAGCGGAGTCGCAAAGAGCGTGTAGCCGAGCGGGGTGAGGAACTGGCCGCGGGCGATGGCAGCAGCCGCGCCGGTTGCAGTCTTCGCAGCAGCCGATGCGTCCGACGTAATCGACAGCATATAAATGCCGAGCGCGAACAGGCCGGTGATCGCGAGGCCGATCGTCATGTAGTTGTAAACCCCGAGCATATACGAGCGGAGGCCCTGATCGATTTCGGCCGCGGTACGGGTAGCACCGCCGTAGCGGGCAGCAGGATTGTTGTGCAGGTCGGACATCGTGGTCCCTTTCTCCCTAAAGGAAGCTCCCTAGTGGCAGGACTAAAGTGCCGGCGCGAACCAGCACTGCCCTGAATCCAGACGGAATATGGTGCGCGCCAAAATTCGCCGCAAGTGAATTTACGTCAACGTTACGTGACGTAGTGAAGCGCTTGGAATTGCTGATAATTTTAGAGATTCCGCAGCACCGGGGCCGGCTTTTGCCCGAGCGCCCGCCAGGTGCCGATCAGCCCAAGCCCGATTGTCAGGACTACCGCCGTAAGCGCCGCAAGCCCGGCCGCTGCCGGCTCAAACTGGAAACGGAAATTCATCACGTTCTCGACCACAAACCAGGCCGCGACTGCACCGGCGGCGGTCGCGAAGATCGCGGTCGCAAGACCGAGGATCGCGTACTCCGCGCCGTAAGCGAGCAGCAGGCGCCTGCGCGTGGCACCTAACGTCTTCAGGATCACCGCGTCATAGACCCGATTGTGGTGGCCGGCGGCCAACGCGCCCGCGAGCACGAGGATGCTTGCGATCAACGTCACTGAACTTGCGCCGCGCACCGCGACCGCAAGATCCGCGACCAGCGTATTGATCGCCTGCAAGGCTTCTTTCACGCGCACGGTCGTGACCGCCGGAAATTCATTGGCGACCGCGCGCTGCAATTCGATCTCTGCCTTCTGGTTGCCGCCTTCGGGATAAGTAAGCGTTGCAAGAATGGTATGCGGCGCGCCGCTGAACGTATTCGGCGAGAACAGCATCACGAAATTGATGCCGAGACTCTCCCACTCCACCGTGCGCAGGTTCGCAATCGTCGCCTCGATAGTGCGGCCAAGCACGTTCACCGAAACCTTGTCGCCGACTTTCAGCCCAAGACCGTCGGCCGCACGCTTCTCAAACGAGACCAGCGGGGGGCCCGCGTAATCCTTCGGCCACCATTCGCCTGCAACCAGCGTCGAGCCTTCCGGGAATGTCTCGGTGAAAGTGATGCCGCGGTCGGATTGCAGCACCCATGCCTGTTCCGGGTCGATCTTCACCTGATCGGCGGGTACGTCTTTCACGCGCAGAATTCTGCCGCGCAACATCGGCACTTCGGTGAGTTCGGCGCTTCCCGCGTTTTGCTTGATGAAGGCATTGAAGCGCTCGACATCCCCGTTCGGAATGTCGACGAAGAAGAAACTCGGTGCGCTTTTCGGAAGTGACTGCGTGAGTTGCCGCCGCAGATTGCTGTCGATCAGGGTCAGCGTGACCAAGAGGGCAAGGCCTAGGCCAAGCGACAGCACCACGGACGGCGTCAACGCGCCGGGACGGTGGATATTTGCGAGCGCTAATCGCAGCGCGGTCGAGCGCGGCCGCGGCAGCCTTGCGGCAATCGCCATCAGGCCCCAGGCCAGCAATCGCAGCACGACGAAGATTCCCGCCGCGGCGACGATATAGATCAGCGCGATACGGCGGCTTTCGGCGGTGAATAGTGCCAGCGCCGCAAGCGAAACAATCGCAAGCACGACAAAAGCGATATAGCGCGAGCGCGGGAGCCGGTTGCCTTGCTCGACGGTATCGCGAAAGAGCGCCGACACCGGCACGTCATGCGCGCGGCCCAAGGGCCACAGCGCGAAAGCAAGTGCCACCAGAATGCCGAACGCGGTTGCAAGCGCAATCACGCTCAGATGAATTCCCGGCGCGAGCGGCAGCGGGATCAGCCGCCCAAACAGCGAAGTAATAGCAAAGGGCAACGCGATGCCCGCGATCACGCCGATCGCAATGCCAATAATCGCAATGATGCCGATCTGGGTGAGATAGATCGAGAACACCGTGCCGCCGGATGCGCCGACGGCTTTCAGCGTCGCGATATCCGCGCGCTTGCGCTCGAGATAATGCATCACGGCGTTAGCGACACCGACGCCGCCGACAAGCAACGCGGTCAATCCGACCAGCGTGAGAAATTCAGCGAGACGCCGTACGTTGCGCTCGAGCTGCGGCGAGACACTGGAGCGCGTGCGGATTTCCCACCCTGCGTTCGGAAAGAGGTCGCGCGCCTGCGCCTGCACGGATTGAATCGAAGCATTGCTCGGATCGATGAGCCGGACGCGATAACTCCAGCGCACCAGCGTGCCCGGCTGAATGAGGTTGGTCGCCTGCAAGCCTTCCTGCGAAATAATAAGACGCGGTCCGAAGCCGACACCTGCCGCGACGCGATCGGGCTCCTGCACGATCGAGGCCGTAATCACGAACGTGGCGTCGCCGATTTTGATTTCCGCGCCCGGCGTGACCCCAAGCCGCAACAGCAATGTCGACTCCGCGACCGCGCCGTAGCGGTTGCCTACTTTCTGCAACGCGCGCGGAAGCTGCACGTTCGGATCGAGTTCGACCTTGCCGTTCAGCGGATAAGCGCCGTCAACGGATTTCAACTCCACGAGCGTCGCGGCACCGTTCGTAACTCGCGTCATCGCGCGCATACTTGCGATTTCCGAGACAGCGCCTCTGCTTTTAAGAAAATCCATTTCGGCCGGATTGACCTGCCGGTGGATAATCGAGAATGCGATGTCGCCACCGAGAATGCGCTCGCCTTCGCGCAGCATCCCGTCGGACAGCGCGCGCGCAAACGAACCGACACCTGCAATCGCAGTCACGCCAATCGCAAGACACGCGAGAAACACGCCGAAGCCGCGCACGCCGCCGCGCAATTCGCGCAACGCAAGCCGCAGCGAAACCATGGTCCGTGACAAAGTAGAACCGTTCGCCGTAACCGCGCTCATGCGGAGGTCTTCGGCGCGTCGACCTGCGCCTCGCCCGAGCGCATACGGATCAAGCGGTCGCAACGATTGCCGAGCGACAGATCGTGCGTGACGATCACGAGCGTCGCGTTTTTCTCGGCCTGCTTGGAGAACAGGAGATCCATGATCTCTTTTCCGGTCTTCTCGTCGAGATTGCCGGTCGGCTCGTCGGCAAAAATAATCGCGGGCTCGGGTGCCAGCGCGCGGGCGAGTGCAACGCGTTGCTGCTCGCCGCCCGACAGCTGCGCCGGATAATGATGAATGCGGGCGCCAAGGCCGACGCCTTCAAGCTCGCGCTTCGCGCGCTCCATGGCGTCGGCACGGCCGGAGAGTTCGAGCGGGATCGCGACATTCTCGATCGCGGTCATGGTCGGGATCAGGTGGAACGACTGAAACACGATGCCCACGTTATTGCCGCGGAACTGCGCGAGCTGGTCTTCGCTCAATTTCGTGAGATTTTGACCCGCGACCTGAACCGAGCCTTCGCCCGCGCGTTCAAGACCCGCCATCACCATGAGCAGCGTCGATTTGCCGGAGCCCGAAGGGCCGATCAGGCCGACCGCCTCACCTTGGCCAATTTGGAGCGACACTTTCTTCAGGATATGTACGCGGGCAGCGCCCGAACCGAGTTTCAGATCGACGTCGGTAAGCCGAATTGCGGGCTCGGTGTTTCCCGGTATCGGCGTGGAGATGTTCATGCGGATCAGTTTGCTCCGGCGCGGCTCTGGCGTCATGCGTCCTGCCACAGATAGCGGCAGCCGCCGAAAGCGCCATTCGATGCGTCTCTATGGCGCAATCATTGTGGCTTTCTTTGTGGCGCTCATCGCCGCCCCTGCCAGCGCCCAGCCGGTCAGGATTGTTGCCTTTGGCGACAGCCTGCTCGCGGGCTTCGGCCTCAGGGCGAACGAATCCTTCCCGGCACAGCTAGAGGCCGCGCTGAAAAAGCGCGGGCATGACGTGCAGATCGCAAACGCCGGGGTCTCCGGCGACACCACGACCGGGGGCTTAAGCCGCCTGGACTGGTCGATCCAGGACGGCACCGAAGCCGTGATTCTGGTGCTTGGCGCAAACGATATGCTGCGGGGGATGGACCCCGAACTCGCCCGCAAGAATCTCGACGCCATGATCAGGCGGCTGAAGGAGCGCAAGATCGAGGTGCTGCTCGGCGGTATGCGCGCCGCCCCGAATCTCGGCGCGGACTACGCCGCCAAATTCGATTCGATGTACGCGCAGCTGGCAAAAGAACATGACGTCCTGATTTATCCATTCTTTTTAGATGGGGTCGCAGGCGAGCGCGAGCTGAACCTGAACGATGGAATTCATCCAACACCGAAGGGTGTAAATCTTATCGTTGAGCGTATAATGCCGTCAGTCGAATCGCTGATCGAGCGAGTCAAAAAACGCCGCGGGTAATCGTCATGCCGCGCCTTTTTACTGCGATCGAAGTGCCGAAAGAAGTCGGCATGATGCTGTCCATGCTCCGTGGTGGAATTCACGGCGCGCGCTGGATCTCCCCCGAAAACTACCACCTGACGCTTCGCTTCATCGGCGACATCGACGAGCGCACCGCGAACGAAGCGGCCGGTATGTTCGATTTCGTGGAGCGCCCCGCTTTTACGATCACGCTTACCGGGCTCGATCACTTCGGCGGTAAGAAGCCACGCGCGATCTTCGCATCGGTCCAGCCCTCACCCGCGCTGATCGAATTGCAGGCCGAGCACGAGCGCATGATGCAGCGCATCGGCCTTCCCGTTGAAGGCCGCCGCTTCACGCCGCATATAACGCTCGCGCGCCTTCGCGATGCCTCGGTGATCGAAGTCGCCGATTATCTTGCATCTCGCGGCGGATTTCGGCCGATAAGCTTTCCCGTGTCGCGTTTCGTACTTTATTCGTCGCGTGCCTCACAGGGCGGCGGACCCTATATCGTGGAAGCCGACTACCCGCTGCGCGGCCGCGCGGGTCTTGAACCGCGCTACGCCAACGCCATCTAAGTGGTTTGTGGCGGCGGTTCCGCCATGCTGGGGTGAGCAATGGTTGCTTTCAACGCAGGCGCGTTCTTCGGCAAGTTCTGCTCCCGTAAGGGCGATGCCGCGCGTGTGCGCGACGAATTCTGGCCCAAGATGAAAGCAGTCGCGGCGAAAGTGCCCTTCGCGGAAGATGCGCTCGCCGCCTATTACTGCACGCTCGACCGCGAAACGCCGCTTCGGGTGCGCGGTACGCTGCTTGCGGCGCTCGCCTATTTTGTGATGCCGCTTGACGCGCTGCCCGACATCATGCCGGTACTCGGCTTCACCGATGACGCCGCCGTCTTGATGGCGGCGTTTCAGATGATCTCCGCGCACATCAAGCCCGCGCATCGCGACGCCGCACGCGCCGCGCTCAACGAGATCGAGACACCGAAGGCTTAAGGGACAAGTACAATCTTGCCCTTCACCTTCCGTTGCGCAATCGCGTGGAAGGCTTCGACCGCGTTGTCGAACTTGTAGCGCGCGTCGAGATGCGCGGAGAGCTTGCCTTCGGCGGCGAGCCGCACGATCTCGTCGAGATGCTTTTTATTTCCTTCCGGGTTTCTCCGCGCGTAGTCGCCCCAGAACACGCCGACGATATCGCAGCCTTTCAGGAGCGCTAGGTTCAGCGGAATTTTCGGAATTTCGCCGGCAGCGAATCCAATCACAAGAAAACGTCCTTCCCACGCAATCGAACGCAGTGCTTGCTCCGCGTAAGCGCCGCCCACCGGATCGTAGATCACATCGACACCCTTGCCGCCGGTCAGTTCTTTCAGCCGCTCCTTCAAGTCTTCCTTGGAGTAGTCGATGACTTCGTCGGCGCCGTGCTGCTTCGCAAATTCGAGTTTCTCCGGAGATGATGCAGCCGCGATCACTTTCGCGCCGATCACCTTGCCAAGCTCGACCGCGGCCAAGCCGACGCCGCCGGATGCGCCAAGTACCGCGAGGGTCTCGCCGGCTTTCAGCTTCGCACGGTCTTTGAGCGCGTGGATGGTGGTGCCGTAGGTGATGATGAGGCCGGCTGCCTTCTCAAGCTCGAGACCCTGCGGAACATGAATGAGCGCGCGGGCGGGAACCGCGATCTTTTCGCGCGCCGCACCCGTCGGCAGGTTTCCGCACACCCGGTCGCCCGGCTTGAAGCCGGTCACGCCTTCGCCGACAGATTCCACGACCCCTGAAAATTCCGCGCACGGCGAAAAGGGAAGTTCCGGTTTGTACTGATACTTGTTCTGGATGATCAGCGTGTCGAAGAAGTTGAGCGAGGCCGCGGCGATTTTTACGACCACCTCGCCCTTGCCCGCCACCGGCTCCGGAATGTCCCTGATTTCGAGCGCTTCCGGCCCGCCGTGACGCACGCAAAGTACCGCTTTCATCGCTTTCTCCGTCCCTGACCGGCGTTAATACCACGCCATGTTTTTGTCGGCGTCGGTTCCTACATATCGCCGCATTGAATGAGCCGCTTTCTGCTTCCTTGGCAGCGGGCCCGAAAGGCGGCTATTTCTAATTGGTGTAAAGAGTTTTGTCGCGGGGGCTTATAGGTCCGCCCGGCAAAAAGGAAATCAAATGAAGACTCGTTTCGTCCTTGCTGCGCTGCTTGGCGTCGCTCTCGCCTCGGCCGGAGCGATGCATTCCGCTGCGCAGGACGGCGAGAAGAAGGCCCCGGTAAAGGCCGCGCCGAAAAAGGAAGCCCCCAAGGCAGAACCGAAAAAAGCGCCTGAGAAAAAAGAAGCGTCCAAGGAAACTCCGAAGGCTGAGCAGAAAAAAGCCGAGCAGAAGAAAACGACGCCCGGCACGCCGGCGCTGATCGCGCAATTCGGCGACTGGGGCGTTTACGTAAACAAGACCGCGAAAATCTGTTTCGCGCTGACGCAGCCGAAGGACCGTCAGCCCGCGAATGTGAAACGCGATCCGGCCTATTTCTTCGTCACCACGCGGCCGAGCGACAAGCTCACCAATGAAGTAAATATCGTCACCGGGTTTCCGCTGAAGGAAGACGCCGAAGTCGCACTCAGCGCTGCCGGCGCGAATTTTCCGATGTTCGCGAAAGGTCAGGGCCTCTGGATCAAGGAGCCCGCGGACGAAGCAAAGCTCTTGGACGCGCTGAAGAAAGATAAAGAGCTTACTTTAAAACTCACGCCTGCAAAGGGCGCCGTCACCACCGATCGCTATTCGCTCACCGGGCTGCCGCAGGCGCTGGAGCGTGTTGCGAAGGAGTGTCCGTGAAACGTTCGCTCGCAGGTCTCGACCGCACGCAGCTCGCCGAAGCGCTTGGCGAGATCGGGGTAAGCGAGCGCGAGCGCAAGATGCGCGTCTCGCAACTCTGGCACTGGATTTATCATCGCGGCACACGCGACTTCGAGGCGATGACGAATGTCTCGAAGGGCCTTCGCGCTGAACTCGCGGAGAAGTTTTCGCTGGAGCGGCCCGAGGTCGTGGTCGAACAGGTGTCGAGCGACGGCACGCGCAAGTGGCTCATTCGCTTGCCCGCCGACACGCCCGGCGAAAAGCCGCACGACATCGAAGCGGTTTACATTCCGGAGAGCGACCGCGGCACGCTCTGCATCTCTTCGCAAGTCGGCTGCACGCTGAATTGCACGTTCTGTCATACCGGCACGCAGCGGCTGGTGCGCAACCTGCACGCTTCCGAAATCATCGCGCAGGTGATGATCGCCCGCGACCGTCTCGGCGAATGGCCGGGTGCCACGCGCGCCGAAGGCACGGCCTCCGAAACCGACGCGCCGCGTCTCGTCACCAATCTGGTGTTCATGGGCATGGGCGAGCCGCTCTATAATTTCGACGGCGTGAAATCTGCGATCGCAACCATCTCCGACGATCAAGGCATTTCCATCGGCAAGCGCCGCATCACGGTATCGACCTCCGGTGTCGTGCCGGAGATCGAGCATCTCGGCAACGAAGTCGGTTCGATGCTCGCGATCTCCTTGCACGCAACGCGCGATGAGCTGCGCGACGAACTCGTGCCTCTCAATAAAAAGTACCCGATCAAGGAATTGTTGGATGCCTGCCGCGCTTATCCCGGCGCATCGAACTCGCGCCGCATTACGTTTGAATATGTGATGCTGAAGGGCGTGAACGACACCCCGAAAGACGCGATAGAACTCGTGCGGTTGCTGAAAGGCATTCCTGCGAAGATCAACCTCATTCCGTTCAATCCCTGGCCCGGCACGATATATGAATGTTCGGATTGGGAAACGATCGAGAAGTTTTCCGAGATCGTGTTCAAGGCCGGCTACGCGAGCCCGGTGCGCACGCCGCGCGGCCGCGACATTCTCGCGGCTTGCGGCCAACTCAAGTCGGAAACGCAGAAGCTGTCGGCACGCGAACGCATGGCACTGCGTGCCATGGCGATGACGGACTGAGGCGATGGCGATTCTTCTTCGCACCTTCGTCATTGCCTTCGCTTTTCTCGTCTCATGCATGGTTGCTGCTTTTGTCGTCGCTTTCGGCGTTGTCGCGCCAGAATTCTCGGACTTCGTCAGAAGCCCCGAATTCATACTGGTGTTCCTGTTCTTCGGCGGTGCCGCGGGCGTGGTGACGCCGTTCTATGTCTTCGCGCCGTCTTTTATCGCGATCCTGATCGCGGAAATGTTTTCGCTGCGCTCGGTGCTTTATTACGCACTCGTGGGCGCGCTGATCGGCGCGCTCGCTTACTTCATGACCGACATCGCATCGCGCATCGCAGGCAAGGGCACGGTGGTGCCGATCACGCAGGAACTGCAATGGCTGACGGCTGCGGGCATCATCGCGGGCTTCGTCTATTGGCTGATTGCAGGGCGCAAAGCCGGTAACCGGAAATCTATCTAAGCTTTCGCTGCCCACTCCATCGCCGCCTCTAACCGATCGTTACCCCAGAACAGTTCGCCGTCTTCGGTGACGAATGCGGGCGCACCGAAAATTTTCAGCTTCTGCGCCGCTTCGGTCTCCGCGCGCAGCGCATCTTTTACGGGCTGCGTATTCACCTTCTCGAAAATCTTCACAGGGTCTTCGCCAAGCCCTTTCAGAACTTTCTCGATCACCTTGGTGTCCGCAATATCGGCTCCGTGCGCAAACTCGGCATGATAAGTTTCGCGCGAGAACGCTGCGCGCATCTCGCCCTTAAAGCAAAGCGCAACCCGCGCAGGCAAAATCGAATGGGCCGGAAACGTCTTCGGTATTTTGAATTTCGGCAAGCCAAGCACTTCGCAAAGCCGCTCCAGATCGCGGCGCATATAGCGGCCCTTGTCCGGATAGACATTGAAGGGGGATGTTTCCCAGCCCTGCGCCTTGAAAATCGGGCCCAAGAGAAACGGCCGCCAGTTCACCTCGACATCGTAATCGAGCGCGAGATCGTCGATCCGCATCGCCGCCGGATAGGAATAGGTCGACGCAAATTCGTAGAAGAAGTCGATTTTGGCCAAGGGTGAAGTCCGATTCTCGCGGGCCAAGAATAGCGTTAATGCGCGCGGCGGCGAGCGCGAAAGCGACAACTTGCGAACGGCTATAGGCCGCCTATAACTGCGAAAATCCCTATTACTAGAGCGTACCATGACGAAGAGCGTAAAGAAGGTCGTGCTCGCCTATTCCGGCGGTCTCGATACCTCGATCATCCTGAAATGGCTGCAAACGACCTATGGCTGCGAGGTGGTGACCTTCACCGCCGATCTCGGCCAGGGCGGCGAGCTTGCGCCCGCGCGCGAGAAAGCGCTGCGCGCCGGGATCAAGGAGGAAAACATTTTCATCGAGGACGTGCGCGAAGAATTCGTGCGCGATTACGTGTTCCCGATGTTCCGCGCGAACGCGCAGTATGAGGGGCTTTATCTTCTCGGCACTTCGATCGCGCGTCCGCTGATCGCAAAGAAGCAGATCGAGATTGCGCGCAAGACCGGCGCCGATGCGGTCTCGCATGGCGCCACCGGCAAGGGCAACGATCAGGTGCGCTTCGAACTCGGCTATTACGCGCTTGAGCCCGGCATCAAGATCATCGCGCCTTGGCGCGAATGGGAATTCAAAGGCCGCGAGGACTTACTCGCGTTTGCGCGCAATCACCAGATCACGATCACCAAGGACAAGGAAGGCGAAGCACCCTTCTCGGTCGATGCGAACCTTTTGCACTCTTCCTCCGAAGGCAAAGTGCTGGAAGACCCGAACGTCGAAGCGCCGAACATCGTTTTCCAGCGCACCATCTCGCCGATGGAAGCACCGGATAAACCGGCGACCGTGAAGATCGGGTTCGAGCGCGGCGACGCGGTTTCCATCGACGGCAAGAAGCTCTCGCCTGCTTCGCTGCTGACCAAGCTCAACCAACTCGGCCACGACAACGGCATCGGGCGGCTCGATCTGGTCGAGAACCGTTTTGTCGGCATGAAGTCGCGGGGCGTCTATGAAACGCCGGGCGGCACGATTTTGTTAGCCGCGCATCGCGCGATCGAGAGTATCACGCTCGATCGCGGTGCCGCGCATCTCAAAGACGAAATCATGCCGCGCTACGCGGAATTGATTTACAACGGCTTCTGGTTCTCGCCGGAGCGCGAGATGCTGCAGGCGTTGATCGACAGGAGCCAGGAGCACGTCGAAGGCGAAGTCACGTTGAAGCTATATAAGGGCAACGTGATCACCGTCGGCCGCACCTCGCCGAAGTCGCTTTATTCTTCGACGCTCGTCACTTTTGAAGACGACAAGGGCGCTTACGACCAGAAGGACGCCGAAGGCTTCATCAAGCTGAACGCGCTGCGGCTCCGCACGTTAGCCAGCCGTAACCGTAAGAAATAGATGACCGCCCGCAAGATCATCGGAATCCTCGTCGCGCTGATCGGCATTCTCATCGGCGCGATCCTGAGCGGCACGATGTTGCTTATCCTGTTGGCCTATTGGGGGGCGCCGGAAAATCCGGGCAGCGAAGGCAATATCGTTCTCGGCTTGAGCGCCGCAATCGGCGCGCTGATCGGCTTCGGCATCTATAAGCTCGGCCGCAAAATCGCGGGCTGATTGCGGAGCGCCTAAACCGCCCTATCTTAGGCGAAGCCCATAGAGGATTTCGCCATGCTCTGGTCGCTGACCGTCGCCCGTGTTGCCGGCACCGCAGTCCGCATCCACGTCACTTTTCTTCTGTTCCTCGTCTGGATCTGGTTCGCCTATTACCGCGAGGGCGGGGCACAGGCCGCAACCGAAGGCGTGATCTTCATCTCGCTCTTATTCTTCTGCGTTTTGCTCCACGAATTTGGCCATGTCTTCGCCGCACGCTATTTCGGCGTGAAGACGCCGGATATCACGCTGTGGCCTTTCGGCGGCATCGCCTCGCTGGAGCGGATTCCGGAAAAGCCTTATCAGGAATTCGTCGTCGCAATCGCAGGCCCCTTAGTGAATGTCGCGATTGCCGGCTCGCTGATCATTTATATCGGCGCAACGACGATGGACCTGCAGACGCTTGCGAAAATCGAAGACCCGAAGACTTCGATGATCGTGAAGCTCGCCGGCGCGAATATCTTCCTCGTGCTGTTCAATCTCATTCCCGCGTTTCCGATGGATGGCGGCCGCGTGCTGCGCGCGTTGCTCGCTACACGCTTTTCTTTCGGACGCGCGACTGAAATTGCCGCCATGGTCGGTCAGGGCTTCGCGGTTCTGTTCGGAATCTTAGGCATCTTCACGAACCCGATGCTGATCGTAATCGCAGTCTTCGTGTTTCTCGCGGCCTCTGCCGAAGCGGGCCACGCGCAACTGCGCGATGTCTCTCGCGGCGCGCTCGTGTCGGATGCGATGATCACGCAGTTTCGCACATTGAATACACAATCCACCGTTGATGAAGCGACCAATGCGCTGATCCAGACCACGCAGAAGGATTTCCCCATCATCGACGGCGCGGGGAAACTGCGCGGCGTACTCACCCGCGACGCCATGATCAGGGCGTTGAAAGAGAAAGGCCCGATGTGCCCGGTGCTGGAAGCGACCGAGGGCGAGGTTCCCACCGTCTCCGCCCGCGCCACGCTGGAAAGCGCGATCAAGCTCCTGCAGGAAAGCCGCGCTCCCGCGATCGGCGCGACCGACTCCTCGGACCGTCTTATTGGCCTTCTGACCGCCGAAAATCTCGGTGAGATGATGATGGTTCGTGCTGCGAGACCAAAGGATTACGAGGGCCCGTGGCGTAGGCGTCTGGGTTAACCAGTACGCGGTTGCCAAGGGGCTATTGGCCCCTATATACGGGCGCGAATCCGCGGGCCTTTGGCCCGCGACGTATTTTCCGGACCTTAAAATTATGCAGCTTCGTAACATCGCGATCATCGCGCACGTTGACCATGGCAAAACGACCTTGGTCGATCGCCTCCTGCAACAGGCAGGCACCTTCCGCTCGAACGAGAAAGTCGCCGAGCGCGCGATGGATTCCAACGACCTCGAGCGCGAACGCGGCATTACGATTCTCGCCAAAGCCACTTCGATCCTCTGGAACGACATCCGCATCAATATCGTCGACACGCCGGGCCACGCCGATTTCGGTGGCGAGGTCGAACGCATTCTGAATATGGTCGACGGCGTGATCGTGCTGGTGGACGCCGCCGAAGGCCCGCTGCCACAGACCAAGTTCGTGGTCTCGAAGGCGCTGAAGATGGGGCTTCGCCCGATCGTCGCAATCAACAAGGTGGACCGCCCTGACGCGCGCGCAAGCATCGTCGCCTCCGAAGTGTTCGATCTTTTCGCGGCGCTCGACGCCACCGAAGAACAACTCGACTTCCCGATCCTCTACGGCTCGGCGAAAGAGGGCTGGATGGCGACTTCGCTCGAAGGCCCAAAGGATTCGATGACGCCGTTGTTCGATCTGGTCGTGAAGCACGTGCCGGCGCCGACCGTCGAGCCGGGCGAGTTCAAGATGCTGGCGACCATTCTGGAAGCGAACCCGTATCTCGGCCGTATTCTCACCGGCCGTATCACCGCGGGCTCGGTGAAACCGAACCAGGCCGTGAAAGTGCTTTCTCGCGACGGCAAGGTTCTCGAAAACGGCCGCATCACCAAGGTGCTCGCCTTCCGTGGGCTCGAGCGCCAGCCGGTCGATGAAGCAGTAGCGGGCGATATCGTTGCAATCGCGGGCCTCACCGAGGCAAACGTCGCCGACACCCTCTGCCACCCGGAAATTACAACACCAATCCCGGCGCAGCCGATCGATCCGCCGACGCTGGCCATGACCTTCCGCGTCAACGACTCCCCGCTCGCCGGCACCGAAGGCGACAAGGTGACGAGCCGCATGATCCGCGACCGTCTGTTTCGCGAAGCCGAAGGCAATATCGCGCTGAAGATTTCCGAAAGCTCCGGCAAAGACTCTTATGAAGTCGCAGGCCGTGGCGAATTGCAGCTCGGAATCTTAATCGAGACCATGCGCCGCGAGGGCTTCGAGTTGTCGGTCGCGCGCCCCAAGGTCGTGCTCGCGAAAAACGAAGCAAGCGGCGAGATGATGGAGCCGATCGAAGAAGTCGTGATCGACGTCGATGAAGAGCATTCCGGCATCGTCGTGCAGAAACTGTCGGAGCGCCGCGGCGACATGATGGATATGCGTCCGTCCGGCGGCAATCGCCTGCGTCTCGTGTTTCACGTGCCGACGCGCGGCTTGCTTGGCTATCAGAACGAACTCTTGACCGACACGCGCGGCACCGCCGTGCTGAACCGCATCTTCCATGAATACGCGCCGTACAAGGGCGACATTCCGGGCCGCCGCAACGGCGTGTTGATTTCGAACGAGCAAGGCGAAGCGGTCGCTTACGCGCTCTGGAATCTCGAAGATCGCGGCCCGATGATGATCGAACCGGGTTGGAAGGTGTATCGCGGCATGATCGTCGGCGAGCACACCCGCGACAACGATCTCGAAGTGAACGTGCTCAAGGGCAAGAAGCTCACCAACATCCGCACACAGTCGAAGGACGAAGCGGTGAGGCTGACCCCGCCCATTAGAATGACTCTCGAAAAAGCGCTCGCCTATATCGGCGAGGACGAACTCGTCGAGATCACGCCGAAATCGATCAGGCTCCGTAAGATTATGCTCGACCCGAACGATCGTAAGCGCGAGGAGCGCAAACGCGAGGCCGAGAACGCCGCCTGATTCATTTTGGGACAACTGCGGCCGATTGGGTGTGGCCAATCCGCCGCGCTTTACCGGATAAGTTAACCTCTCATTAACGAAACGCTTGAAACGGGGGCCTCACCCTGTTTCGATTAGGGCCATGAGTACGGTCCTGATCGAACTCCGCCGTGCGCGCACCGAAGACGCGGTAGCGCTGGCGGAAACCCATGACGAGGCCTGGACCTCCGCCTACCGGGGCATGATCCCTGGGCCGGAACTCGAGAAACTCGTGCAGCGGCGCGGACCGAGCTGGTGGGATGCGGCAATCCGGCGCGGCTCCCGCGTGATCCTGCTCAATTTCGGCGACGAGGTCGCGGGCTACGCCAACTACGGCCGCAACCGCGCAAAGAGCCTGCCCTATACCGGCGAAGTCTATGAGCTGTATCTGAAGCCCGAATATCAGGGCCTCGGTTTCGGCAGCCGGCTGTTTGCCACCGCCAAGCGCGACCTGATCCAGTCGGGGCAGTCGAGCCTCGTGGTGTGGGCGCTCTCCGACAACGAACCGGCGATGAATTTCTATCGCTCGCTCGGCGGCAAGCCGATCGCGCGGTCGACCGAGCGTTTCGGCTCCAAGGTGCTCGATAAAGTCGCCTTCGGCTGGGCGCGCTAGAGCTATACGAACTTCCTAAGGCGTCTTGCTTCGCTTTCCGTGCAGTACACATCGGATGCCGCCGCTTGGGTCGGCAACGTCACCGCTGTAGCGCGGTATGAGATGTACGTGCACATGCATGCGTGACTGGCCTGCAGCCTTTCCGATATTCACGCCAATATTGTAGCCCTCCGGCGAAAATTTCCTATCGACGATCTCTTTCGATTGGTCGAGCAACACGATGACCGACAGTTTTTCGGCATCCGTCATTTCAAAATAGCTCGCCACATGTCTCTTCGGGACGACGATGATGTGGCCCGGCGCCAAGCCGTTGCTGTCGTGGCGCGCATAAGCGTTGTCGTCCTCGGCAATCAGCTCGTTCGGGAAACACAATTCGCATTGCGCCGTCATCTCGCCTCCTAGATATCTGGAGCGGCCAGACCCGCCCGCGCCGCAGCCGCGCGCAGCGTATTCACCAGCAAGCACGCGACCGTCATGCGTCCCACGCCGCCCGGCACCGGCGTGATCCAGCCCGCCACTTTGCTTGCTTCTTCATAAGCGACATCGCCGACGAGTTTGTTTTTCCCGTCCGCGCCCGGCACACGATTGATGCCGACATCGATCACGGTTGCACCCGGCTTGATCCAGTCTGCTTTCACGAATTCCGGCTTGCCGATCGCGACAAAAAGCAAATCGGCGCGTCGGCAGACTTCTTTCAAATCTTTTGTCTTCGAATGCGCGATGGTCACCGTCGCGCTTTCCGCGATCAAGAGTTGCGCGAGTGGTTTGCCGACGATGTTCGAACGTCCGACCACGACTGCGTCTAAGCCCGCGAGCGAACCAAGCGCTTTCTTAGCCATGATGATGCAGCCCAAAGGCGTGCCGGGGACGAGCGAAGGCAACCCGGTCGATAACTTCCCGGCGTTCATCGGATGAAATCCGTCCACGTCTTTTGCCGGATCGACCGCCTCGATCACGCGCGCAGTATTGATCTGTTTGGGAAGCGGCAACTGCACGAGGATGCCATCGACCGCGTTATCCGCGTTCAGTTTTGCGATCAGCGCGAGCAGATCTTTTTCGGAAGTATTCTCGGGCAGACGATGTTCGAACGAAACCATGCCGGCTTCTTCGGTCGCCTTGCCTTTGCTTTTTACATAAGCCTGGCTCGCGGGATCGTCGCCGACCAGCACCGCCACCAGACCCGGCTTGCGTCCGAGGCTCAACGAAATCTTCACGGCTTCCGCCGCGACCTTCGCGCGGAGTTCGTCTGCGATGATCTTGCCGTCGAGAATCTTCGCACTCACGCGGAAGAACTCACCGCGTGAACAGCCAGAACACGGTCTGGCGGATGAACATCAGAATGAGAATGAGAATGACCGGCGAAATATCGAGGCCGCCGAGATTGGGCAGCACGTTCCGGATCGGGCGCAGCAGTGGTTCGGTCAATTGATAGAGCGCGCCAGAAATCGTGCGGACCACGTTGTTGTAGGGGTTCACCACATTGAAGGCGACAAGCCAGGACAAGACCGCCGATGCGATCAGCACCCAGATGTAGAGCGTGATGACGGTGTCCAGCAGCCAGAGAAACGGGTTCATTCGAGACAAGCTCCGCGCGAAATCCGGCCCTAGATAGCCGTGCCCGGGGCCGAAAGGAAGGCGCAAGAACCGGCGTAGTGAATGCGGTTCTTGACCTCGCCGGACCGGGGCCGTAGCTCAGTTGGGAGAGCGCTGCAATCGCACTGCAGAGGTCAGGGGTTCAACTCCCCTCGGCTCCACCAGCGGTCCTGCATAATCTCAATATGACCCGCATCCGCGCCGATCTCCTGCTCCTCGCCTGCGCCGCAATCTGGGGCTTCGCGTTCCTGTTTCAGAAGTCGGCGATGAGCCATATCGGCCCGCTGACCTTCGTCGCGGCGCGCGGGCTGTTGGCGGCGGCCGTGCTGGCGCCGCTCGCGATCCTCGAACATCGCAATTCCAAAATCGCGGTCTCAAAGCCGTTTGTAATTACCGGCATCTTCGCAGGCTGCGCTTTCGTAATCGGTTCTTTCTTGCAGCAGGCAGGCCTGAAGACGGCGTCCGTCACCAACACGGCGTTTCTGACCGCGCTCTATGTAGTTGCGACACCGTTCATCAGTTACGCCTTCACGCGGCATATAATCTCGCCGCTGATCTGGAGCGCGGTCGGACTTTCCTACGCCGGCACTTGGTTGCTCGGCGGCGGCACGCTCGGCGGTCTCGGTGTCGGCGACTGGCTGGTCGCGGCCTGCGCGTTCTTCTGGGCGCTGCACTTGGTCATTGCGGGCTTCGCAGCACCCATGGGCCGCTCGGTATTGTTCTCGGTGATTCAGTTTTTGGTGGTCGGCATTACTGCGCTGATCGGCGCGCTTCTTTTCGAGACAATCACGCTTGAAACGCTGCGCGCGGCAGCGCCCGACATTTTATATGTCGGCGTGCTTTCGACCGCGCTTACCTTCACGATCCTGACGTTCGCATTGCGTGCGACCTCGCCGACCGAAGCCGCGATCATCGTGATGACGGAAACGCTGTTTGCCGCCTTTGGCGCGTGGCTCATTCTTAATGAGAAGTTAACGCTGGTGAGCTGGACCGGTGCGGGCGCAATTCTTCTCGCCGCCATCATCGTGCAGTTGCAGCAGGTCCGCAGCAAAGGCCGGAAGTGAGAGAGGGACGGCGGCTGGGGTCTTAGCCACCGTCCCCTTAGGTCACAATGAAGCCGGCGACGCATTACCTGATGCCGGCCGGCCTTTAGTCAGCAATGGCGCTGCCAAGTGTTTTCGCGATAAGCGCGCACAAGATGCAGTGCGCGGGACTCGTTCGATTCAATAGATTGAGAAAATTCGTCCGCGGCTCTAGCGCGGGCTTTCGCATTTTGCGGCGCTTTTCGCATTTTGCGAATTTTCACCCGGCAAATTCATCAGCCCGGTCCAGTGATCGAGGAAGCGCTCCAGCCACGCGCGCACTTTGAAGTCGTGCATATAGCGTCCGTCGAAATGCTCGGCGCGCGTTTTCGCGCCCGGAAGCTCGAGCCGGTGCGCCGCCATCGTAGTCCAGCGGCACATCATCTGGTGCGTAACTTCCGGGTGGAACTGCACGGCAAAAGCGGCGCGCCCGAAGCGGAACGCCTGATTTTCGTAGGTGTCGCTCTCGGCCAGTCTCACCGCACCCGCCGGCAAGGCAAAACCTTCGCGATGCCACTGATAGACATGGTCCGGCCATTCCAGGATGGCGCGGCCTTCCTCGGTAGCGCGCAGCGGGTAATAGCCGATCTCGGTCAGGCCCTTCTCGTGATAATCGACCTTCGCGCCGAGTTTTTTTGCGAGCATCTGCGCGCCGAGACAAATACCGAAGAACGGCTTGTCTTCTTTCAACGGCACCTCACACCAGTCGGTTTCGCGCTTGATGCCGTCATCGTTGTCGTTCGCCGACATCGGCCCGCCGAAGATGATCGCCCCGACATGGTCTTCCATCGTGGCAGGCAGCGCCTCGCCGAGGCAGGGCTTGCGAATGTCGAGTGTGAAACCGCGCTCGACGAGCAATCGCCCGACCCGTCCGGGGGTCGAGCGTTCCTGATGCAGGATGGTCAGAATCTTTTTCGTCATCGTCGCCACGCGCGATCTAATCGGTCGCACGGAACGCGATACCGTTCAACAGACAGCGCGGCATGGCAGGTCAACGCGAAAGTCTGGAGGCGATCCATAACAGGAGTGCCTTCGGTGTCAGCGGCGCAAACATCGTCGTGATTTCATTCAATACGCCGGGCACCACGACCCGCTGCCCGCGCTGAAAACGATCCCAGCCTTTGGATGCGACGAACTCTGCGGACGTCATCGACAGCTTCATCAGCCGCAAGCTTCCGCCTTTATTCGCGCGTGCCGCGAAACCGGTCGGCACCGGACCGGGACAAAGACAGGTCACCCGCGCGCGACCTTTGAGTTCGAACCAGATCGCTTCTGAGAACGAGAGCACATAGGCTTTGCTCGCGTAATAGATCGCCATGTTCGGGCCGGGCTGAAACGCAGCGGTGGAGGCGACATTCATCACGCCGCCTTTGTTTTCAATAATCTCCGGCAGGAAGCGCAATGTGAGATCGGTCAACGCACGCATATTGAGATCGACCATGCCGACCTGATCGGCGCGGTCCAGCTTCTCGATCGGTCCGGTCAGGCCGTAGCCTGCGTTATTCACGAGCTCGAACACTTTCAGATTTTTTTCTTTCAGCGCGCTCGCGAGCGCCTCGCCGGATGTTGGATCCCCAAGATCGAGCGCGACGATTTCCGGGGTGGGCGCACCAAGCGCCGTAATTTTATCCGCGACCGCCTTCATCTTGTCGGCGGAGCGCGCGACCAGAACGAGCTTCCGCCCGGCCTTTGCCGCGCAGTAAGCGATCTCTTCGCCAATGCCGCCGGAGGCGCCGGTAATCACCGTGACGTTGCTCATCCGCGATCTCCGATGGTCGCGCGTATGCGCCGTCTGATCTCGGTCCGGTCCTGAGACGAAACGTGAAGAAGCTCGGAAGCGCGCCAGACGATGTTGTCTTCGAACTCCGAGAGCTTGCCGTCGGCATAGCCGATCAGAAACAGCACTTCGACCAGCTTCTTCTTGCCTTCGTCGTCCAACGCGCGGTTGATCATGCTGGTGAATTGATAGAGATCGACCGCCTCGCGGTCGGCTGCGACCGCGGAATCGATAAAAGCGTTGGCCTCCGCGGCATCGACATCGAAACGCTGCGTCAGCGCGTCATGCAGTACGCGGCGCTCGGTTTCGTCGAAGCTGTCGTCGGAAGCCGCGACGTGTACGAGTAGTGCCGCCGCCGACAGGCGATAATCGGTGTCGTCGAAGGGCTTCCCTTCCCCGCCACGTGAAATGCCTGAAATAAAATCCGAAATGGACTGGAGCATAGGCTGGGGAACCGGTTGGAATTGCGCAGTCTAGCAAATAGCATGAATGCCCCGCTTTGAAATCATTCGGTTCGTGCCATGGCTGCCAATCTTGCTTTGTCGGTTTTGATGACGATCCTCGTCGTCACGGTTCATCTGGCCGGAATAATTCTGTTGCTCCGGTTCCTTCGCTACAACGCGCACCACGCGATCGGCGACCGGGGCAATCTCTTGCGTCAGGGCGGGCTGATGCTTGCGGTGGTGCTTGGGATATTCCTGCTGCACACCCTCGAAATCTGGATGTATGCCTTCGCTTATCTGTCGGTAGGTGCGACCGCCAATTTTGAAGCCGCGCTTTATTTTTCCGCCACCGCCTTCAGCACGCTCGGCTTTGGCGATGTCGTTCTGGGTCCGGACTGGCGATTGTTCGGCGCGGTCGAGGGCGTCACCGGCCTCATCCTAATCGGATGGTCGAGCGCGTTTCTGCTGTCGGTCACAAGCCGCCTGCGCGTGCTCGAACACGATTGGGAAACCTACGCAGCGCGAACGCCGCCCAAGCGGGAGAAAAACAAGCGAAAGAAAAAATAGCGGGAGAGAAAAGTGGTGCCGCAAACAGGATTCGAACCTGTGACCCCGTCATTACGAATGACGTGCTCTACCAGCTGAGCTATTGCGGCGCCGGCACTTCTTAGATCGCGCCCTGATAGCGGCAGGGGCCGGTCATTTCAAGCCGAGCGGCCAAACCAGCCGCGGATCGAAGATTTCGCGGCTTTCTCGTCGTCGTCCTGCTCCGGGTCGAGCCCCGGATCGTCCGGCAGCGGCGGTTCTGCGATCACCGGCGCAATCGCTGGAAGCTTGGTCACGGCGCGGGGCCGTGCATCTTCCGGCACCAGGAGAATATCTTGCGAGGGCTTTGCCGCGACCGAAGGCGGCACCACGACCGGCGCAGGCGCAGGCGCGGGCTTCACAAAACCCTGTTCGACAACGTGCTCGAGAATGGGTCCGGCTGGTGCGACCGGCGGTTCTTTCCACTCGAAAGCGTCGAGCCGTCCGGTGACGGGCGAGGCCGGCAACCAGCGCTCGGAAACGAAACCGTCCGCGACCCAGGCGAGATCGCGCTTTGCGCGAACCGCGCGCGAGGTCCATTCCCGCGCCTTGCCGTGATCGCCGTGCTCGACCGCCTCTACCTCCGCCATCATCAGGCACATGGCTTGCGTGGGAGTTGCCGCGAACGGCAGCAATGCTTCACGCGCTGAGACAAAATCCTGTGCGTCGATCGCGGCACGCGCAATCGCCAATGCTGCTTCCGGATGCTCGGAGTTTTTCCGCGCCAGCGACTTGATGCGCGTAAGGCGCTCTTTCGCGGAATCCTGCAAGCGCAGTGCGCCGTAAGATTCCGCAAGCTCCGGATGCGGCGCAATCGCCCACGCTTTTTCGATCACCCGCTGCGCACGGCGGAGCGAGCCGTCGCGCGCTTCCAGCCTTCCTGCGAGCGCTGCGGCTGGCGCGAGCGACGGAGCAAGCTTTGCGGCTTCCCGCGCAAGTACTAGCGATTTCGGAGGGTCGTTGTGTTCAATCGTAAGACCCTGTGCCGTGAGCAACACCGCGCGGCGGCGCTTGGCCAACGACTTGTCGATCGTTCCCGCTTTTCTTTCCCGCTCGATGGTTGCGAGCGCTTCGTCCCACTCGCCGCGAATACTCTGGAATTCGAGCAGTGCTTCGGATGCCCAGAAAATATTAGCGTCCGATTTGGAGGCTTCTTCCGCCGCATCGCGCGCGGCCGGATAGTCGTCGCGGCGGCGCGCTTCCAGATAAAGCCCGCGCAAGCCCAATAGCCGCGTTTCGGGTTGCGCCAGCATTGAGCGGAATTCTGCTTCCGCGCGCGGTGCATCGCCATCGAGTTGCGCCGCTTGGGCTGCGAGCAGCATCGCGAGCGGTTCTTGCCCTAGAATTTTCTGCGCTTCGTTCGCAGAATTGCGCGCGAGCTGTAGATTACCGGCGCCCACTGCGATCATGCCGCGCGAAAGCGCCCGCCAGCCGCGTTCCTCGCGGCGCGCTCTAAGAAAGAGCGAAAGATTGCCGGGCGCCATCACGAAAAAGCGAAACACCGACCAGGCCAGAATGGTTGCGACGAGCAACGCCATCAGCGCGACCAGCGCAAACGTAACGCTCGTCGAGATGCGCCAGCCTTGCCAGACGAGCACGATCTCGCCCGGCCGCTCGACGATCCACATCGCGCCCAATGCAAGCGCGGTCACCGCAAGCAGAAAGAAAACGATGCGGATCACTGTTTCGGACGCTCCGCGGAAATCGCAGCCAGCGCTGCGTTGAGAAGAGTCTTGATCGAGGCATCCGCGTCGCGTTTGCGTTCGGCTGCCTCGAACCAGTCTTTCGCGACTTCTCGCGAGGAAGCCGGCAGCGCTTTTGATTCTTCGAGCGCACCAGCAAGATCACCGCGCGAAAGTTTCGTCTCCATGCGCGCGACCACCGCGCCCGCATCCGAACCTAGCGGTTCGCCGACTGGGCGCATCTCGACGAGTTTGCCCGCGTTGTTCCAGAGCCGTGTGAAGACGCCGCTGTCAGGCGATGACGGCGGCGCGCTTGCGAGTTTTGCAGCCAGCGGTTCGAAGCGCTTGGCGAGGGCCGCAACCGTCGGCAATCCGCTGCCAGCGAATTTATCGAGCGATGCAAGGCTCGCTGCGCGGTCCTTCAGAATCCCACGCACCGCATTCAGCTCGCCCGCGAACGGCGCACCTGACGCGATTGCATCGCGCAGCGCGCCGAGTGCCACGATTTCCGCAGGCTGCGCTTCGTTCTTCGGCTCTGGCTTCGGCTCGGCCTTCGGCGCCACCGCGAGCGCGCCGACCCTTTCCTCGATCTGCGCGAGACGGCGATTGACCGCCGCGATTTCGGCTGCGGTCGGCGCGTTTGCTTGCGCTTCGACGAGTTTCTTTACTTCGGCAAGTTCTCCGCGCAGTTCGCCGGTCGCGGTTTCGAGTTTCGTGCTGCGCTCGGTGAGCGGCACAAGATCAATGGCGGGCAGCGTTTTCGTTTCCTGTTGCGTGAGTCGTGAGGAAAGTTGTGCAATCGAATTGTTGAGCGCGGAGGTGTCCGCTGTCTGCGGCGACCCTGAGGAAAACAGCCACGCGCCGCACAACCCGGCCACGACGCCACAAACAGCAGCGACCGCGATTGCCGGAAGCGACGCGCGCCAGTCAATTTTTTTCAGGTCTGTCTGCATCGGCTTGGAACCGCTTTCCGGCTTCGCCGCAGTCTCCGGCGACGGCGGCGTCACGTCTTTCGCTTCGGCGTCGATCACCGGCGGCTTTCGCTTTGGCCGCGGGTTCGGCCCGCTTTCCTGCTCGTGATCGGAGTCGCTGGTCATATTCTAGTTTCCTCGCCAGCCCGCGTCTTGTCCAACCTCACGGACCCAGCAATTCGAACAGTACCGTTTCTTCAGGTGCCGCCGCGATTTCGGCGTGCACGCCGAACAATTTAAAGGGGGCCGCCACGGCGGAAGAAAGACACAGATGCCGTGTCTTTCTTATGTCGTCGCCGATGCCGGCGGCATCTGCGAGCCGCACGAAGGCGGCGGCACTCCGCTCCGAATAATGCAGCACGGCATCGATTCGCGCCTCGCGAAAAGCAGCCGCCGTTTCGGATTTCAGCCGCGCAGCTACGCGCGCACGATAAATAATTCTCGTTTCGGCCTTGAACCCGCTTCGCGTAAGCCGGCCTGTAAGATCGCCGGCAAGGTCTTCACCCGCGAGATGCAGCACGCGCGCACCTTGAGGCAATTCCGCAGCCATCCATTCGCCTAGCGCGTTTACGTCTCCGGCGCCCACGCCGACATTCTTAAATCCCGCTTCACGCGCGACTTCTGCCGTTCGCGTACCGACGGCAAAGACCGGAATGTTTTTCAGCGCCTCGACTGCGGCGGCAATGCGAACCGCATTCCCGCTCGTAAAAGCGATGGCCACATAATCTCCGGTGGCATCGAACGGCAGCGGCTCGATTTCGATTACCGGATCGATCAGCGTGCGGTGCCCGAGCGACAAAAGCTTCTCCGCACTGCGTGCCGCGTCTCGGCTTGGGCGGGTGAGGAGCACGCGCATTCTGTACTACCCCGAAAGTGCGCCGGCCGGCGCACGCGTGAGGAGCCAGTCGCCGGCCTCTTTGCCGATCTTCTCGGCATTGCGCACGTTGCCTTCGTGCGAAACGCCTGCGAACTTCTTGCCGTCCTGCGTGATAACGAGGCCCACGAATTTCAGACGCCCACGTTCGATCTTCGCATGACCGGCAATCGGCGCACGGCAGGAGCCGTCGAGCGCGAGAAGAAACGCGCGTTCGGCGATCAGGGCCGCGAAACTATCGAGATGATTGATCTCCGCGAGTAACGGTAAAATCTTTCCGTCGTTTTCTCTCGCTTCGATCGCGATGATGCCTTGCGCGACCGCGGGCGGATATTTCATCGGATCGAGCACTTCAGTCGCGTGCGCGGTTAAACCGAGCCGCTGCAAGCCCGCGTAAGCGAGAATGGTTGCGTCACACTCTCCCGCTTTCATCTTGTCCATGCGGGTCTGCACATTGCCGCGCAGTAGCGAGATTTGCAGATCGGGACGAATGCGAAGCGCAAGCGCTTGTCTGCGCACCGAGGCGGTGCCGAGTTTTGCGCCTTGCGATAACGCTTCGAGTGAGGCCGCGTGCGTGCTCAAGAATGCATCACGCGGATCGGCGCGCGGGAGCGTCGCCGCGATCGCGAGTCCCTTCGGCAAAACGGTCTGCACGTCTTTTGCCGAATGAACCGCGAGATCGACGCGGCCTGATAATAGCGCCTCGTCGATTTCCTTCGTGAAGATGCCCTTGCCGCCGGCCTGCTCGAACGAACCCTCGCGGCGGATGTCACCGGTAGTCTTCATCGCGACGATTTCGATGTCGGCTAGATCGAGCCGATGCGCTTTTGCAAGTGCCCCGCGCACCATCTCAGCCTGCCTGAGTGCCAGCGGGCTGCCGCGCGTTCCGATCCGGATTCGTTTCATGGCAGCGGGATAGCACTATGGGCGGCCTCACGAAATCCTGCTATTTGCGGCCTCATGCTCGTGCTTGGCATCGAAACCACCTGTGACGAAACCGCAGCCAGCGTGGTCCACCGCGGCGCGGACGGCGTCGGCGATATCCGCTCGAACGTGGTCTATTCGCAGATCGCCGAGCACAAGGAATTCGGCGGGGTGGTGCCGGAAATCGCGGCCCGCGCCCATGTCGAAGTGCTGGATCAGGTGATCTCGAAAGCGCTGATCGACGCACAGGTACGCCTCTCGGATTGCGAAGCGATTGCGGCTGCTGCCGGCCCCGGCCTGATCGGCGGCGTGATCGTGGGGCTTACCGAAGCCAAGGCGATTGCGCTGGCCGCCAAGAAAAAATTCGTCGCCGTCAATCATCTCGAAGCGCACGCGCTCTCCGTGCGGCTGATCGGCCGTGTCGATTTTCCTTATCTCCTGCTGCTCGCTTCCGGCGGCCATACGCAGCTTGTGCTGGTCGAGGACATAGGGCGATACAGAAAAATCGGCGGCACGGTCGATGACGCAATCGGCGAAGCCTTCGACAAGGCCGGCAAGATGCTGGGCCTCGGTTATCCGGGCGGGCCCGCGGTCGAGCAACGCGCGCTCGAAGGCGATCCACAGCGCTTCGACCTGCCGCGCCCGATGTTCGGCCGCGCCGAGCCGGATTTTTCGCTCTCGGGTTTAAAGACCGCGCTCCGCATCGAAGCCGAAGCTATCGCGCCACTCTCCGAACAGGATGTCAGCGATCTCTGCGCGAGTTTTCAGGCGGCCGTCATCGACGTGATCGCCGACCGCACGCGCGTGGCGCTGCGCAAACTTCGCGACACGGTTTACAAACCCACCGCCTTTGTTGTGGCAGGCGGCGTCGCCGCCAATCAGGCAATCCGTCTGATGCTGGAAAGCGAAACCGCGCGGCTCGACACGCCGCTGATCGTGCCGCCGCAAGCGCTCTGCACCGACAACGGCGCAATGATCGCATGGGCCGCAGCCGAGCGCCTTGCGCGCGGCATGGAAGACAAGCTCGATTTCGCGCCGCGTCCGCGCTGGCCGCTCGCCGAAGAGAAACTAAACGCATGAAGCGGATCGGCGTGATCGGCGCAGGCGCATGGGGCACCGCGCTTGCTAACGCAGCGGCCAAGGCAGGACGCGATGTCGTGCTGCACGGCCGCGATCCGGCGCTGATCGCCGCAATCACAAAAGCCGGTAGCAACGAAAAGTATCTTCCCGGCATCCGGCTCGACGAGAAAGTTAAACCCACCACGGATCTAGCGAGCGTTGCCGACGCCGACGCTATTTTGTTGGTTACGCCGACGCAGTCGTTACGCGAGACCGCAACGCTGCTCGCATCCTTTTTGCGTCCCGGTACACCTGTGATTGCCTGCTCGAAAGGAATCGAGATCGGCTCGAAGAAATTCGTAACCCAAGTTATCGAGGAAGTGCTGCCGGAAGCGCGCGCCGCGATCCTTTCCGGTCCGGGCTTCGCGGAAGATGTCGCTGCCGGATTGCCGACGGCGGTGACACTCGCGGCACACGACGAGGCGGTCGCCTTGGAGCTTGCGGGCGCGCTGAGTTCCCAGACCTTCCGGCTTTATCACTCGAATGACGTGCGCGGCGTCGAGATCGGGGGTGCCGCGAAGAACGTGCTCGCGATTGCCGCCGGTATCGTCGCTGGAAGAAAACTCGGCGCAAGCGCGCAGGCAGCGCTCACCACGCGCGGATTTGCCGAGCTTATGCGCTTTGCCCGTGCCTATGACGCAAAACCGGAAACGCTTACCGGTCTTTCCGGGCTTGGCGATCTGATTTTGACCTGCTCGTCACCGCAGTCGCGCAACTTTGCCTTCGGGGTTTCGCTCGGCGGCTCGAGTTCCGTTGACGTGCGCGGAAAGAAGCTGACAGAGGGTGTTTATACGGCACCCGTGCTGGTCGAGGCTGCACGCATGAAAAAAGTGGAAATGCCCATCGCCGAAGCCGTGGCGGCGGTTCTCGCGGGTAAAGTGGCCATTGACGCAGCGATTGCCGGTCTGCTCTCGCGCCCGCTGCGTCAGGAAGATTGAGTGCCGCGCCGGCGTTAACGGCTGGCGAATTGTTTTCGGTGATGATAGACGGCCTTCGATTTGAGGACGGCCATGCATTTTGTTGCGATCTGCCTCGATAAACCGAACAGCCTCGATTTGCGGCTCGCGAATCGCGCGGCCCATCTCGATTATCTTCGTGCGCACGCCAAGACGATAAAGACGTGCGGACCGCTGCTCGCCGACGATAATGAGACCATGATCGGTTCGATGTTGGTGCTCGACGTGCCCGATCGCGCGGCCGCCGATTCCATTCTCGCGCAGGACCCCTACAAAAAAGCGAACCTGTTCTCGAAAGTGGAAGTTCGTCCCTGGCGCTGGGTGATCGGCACGCCGAGCTCGAACTAGCGCCCGATGGCGTATTGGCTGATCAAGAGCGAGCCCGATACCTGGTCGTGGGACGAGCAGGTGAAATCCGGCACGAAGGGAACGAGTTGGACCGGCGTCCGCAATCACGCCGCCAAGCT
>LNFM01002319.1_pt1 | contig 40071 bp, 26 predicted proteins | sample 596031 | NCBI WGS metagenome assembly LNFM01 (sample SAMN04254537, study PRJNA301005) | activated carbon metagenome | isolation source: dual media filters at the Ann Arbor, Michigan drinking water treatment plant | place: USA: Ann Arbor | reverse complement strand
ACCAGGGTTGCCCCCGTGCTGCCGTTCGACTTGCATGTGTAAAGCATGCCGCCAGCGTTCAATCTGAGCCAGGATCAAACTCTTCAGTTTAATCGAGTACGCTCACATTACTGCCCCGCTTGGCCCTTTCGAGCTTCGCGGAATGTGATGCGAGCGCTATTTTCTTACTAGCTAAATCACAGATTTCGCTTTGGGCGAAACTTGTGACCGCCTGCAGTCAGGCGCCCACATCTATCGGCTGTTAGGTTTTTAAAGAGCGTGTTCTGCGGTGTTTCTTTGCAGAACCAGGAAAGACAGTGATCTTATCCTGCGTTTTTCTGTTGCGCAACCCCTACAAATTCTTTTTTCGGGGCTGGTTTTGCGTCTTTTCGGCAGCCCCGCTTCACCTTCGAAGCGACAACTGCTTGCGAGGGGGCGAACTATACTCACGACACGCATTGTCTGCAAGCTTTTCTTTCGACCTCATTAGCTTCCCGGGTTCCGGGAGCACAGCAGGGTCATGAAGAATCGCGCCGCTCGCCGCATTTGCGCGGCAGGGGGGTTCGACGAAACTCGCTCCACTGCGAGATGTCGCGTTAAGGACGCAACGCCCGATTTCGCGCGTTAGATGCAGTGCCACAGAGCGCCCTGGGGGTGGGGCCCTTTGTCACAGATCCGAGTCAGGCGTGCGAACTGGCCACTGCGTTCGTCTGGCTCCGAGTCCCTCGCTCTGGGCACACCACAGATTCCTCGCGGCGACCAACAGTCATGTCGCACCCACCTCGCAACCCGGACAGTAGACGTAAACGAAGTGCCCCACGGTCTCGACGCCGTCGCATCTTCGCAAACATTCGTTACCCGACTGGAATGAGCAGGCGTGCCGATTCATTGATCGACGCCTCAGTATTCTATTGGCATCTTTTTGGAACATCCGAAGTGAAGTGCCCGCGCGCAACCTAGAATCGTGACGAGAATCTTCTTCAACATCGACCACTACCCTGCTACGCACTCGAATTCGAGTGAACGCACTTGTCGGTCGGACTCTATGCCGTCGTCACATTTCTCTCCAGCAGCTTCCCCACGCTACCGCATATACGGTCGCATACCTAGAACAACACGTCATCGACGATTCGCTGCACACGCTCGCTCCTCGTGCTTTGCACGCGACCGGCCGCGCTGTTCAATGTCTCAGGATGGCGCAAGATGTTCGCGACCACCGAACACTCGCAGTTCTCTGCCATGCGCTCGCGGAGTGCCCTCCGTGGGGAAGCGTATTGAGGACGCGCAGGTCTGCGGGTTCCGCGAGCGTTTGTCTGTACTCGGCGACGTGCCTGAGGGCTTAGGTCGGATGCTCAGTTCTAGCAGATGCGTGTCGCGACGCAACGCGTCCGCGCGGCCGTGACGACCGACCACCCTCACACCGGCTATTCGGTCGACTGGAGCGCCGTCCGAAACAACGCGAGCGACGGACGGAAAATGCCCCGCCCCAACAATCCGCGAATGCCCTTCGCGTCGATCATCGCGAGCGTCACGATAGGTGCCGCATCGTTGTCGACCACGCGTCGCGCATCAAGCCCCATCCGAAGTCGATGAACTTCGAAGAAGGGATGCTCGATCGACATCAATCGCAAGGATAAGTCTCCGAAATCGTCCGGCAGAAATGCCGCGAGCGTAGCGCATGCCTCAGGAGCATGTGCAAGCACGTGCCCGCCCAAGCCCAGCGCATCGATCACGGCGCTGTCGCCGATCGCATTGAGCACGGGCACATCTGCAGCGACATGGGGAAAGCGATGCCCCAGGGGGGCCGTAGACGATTCGACGAACCAATGGCCAGGACGCTTCGCCAGCTGCAACCCGAAGACGTGCCCATTCCCGCCCAGGGTGGTGACCAGCGATTGGGGGACACATCCCTCCGCCGCCATGAGCATGCGCTTGGCCGCCGCCATCGCAATCGTCAGAAAATAGAGCGGCGTGGCTTCCATTGCGCGAAGGAACGCATGCGTCTCCCCTGCGCGGGACGCATCGTTCGATCGCCCCTTCAACTCGGCCGCGAGAAGTTGCGTCGCTGCACTTGTTCGATTGTGCAGATCGTCCCCGAACCCAAGCGCGGAGCGCATGAGCGTCAAGAGATCGATGGGCTGCTCCAGCGCGGATGCCAGTATCGCCGCCTCCACATGATCACGCCGACGCAGCCGATCCAGGACCGCGGCATCCCGGGTACCGAAACGAAGATCGGCACCGCCCGTCGTACCCAAGGGGGCGAACGCCGGACGACCGACATGGTTTGCGTCCTCGACGATTGCCACAGCGGTCGATGGCGAGACCAACGCGGCAAGGGGCGTGACGCCGTCGACCGACTGCGCCGGCGACAATCGCACCTCGCCAGCCGCGATCAGCTGCTCTGCCTCTACGTCGGTCGCCGCCCACCCTTCGTATTGCACCGCCATGACCGCCGATGCAAGTACCGTTGGCGGCAAGCACGCCTGGTGGTCGAACGGCGGTCCGGCATGCAGCAGCCAGCGACCGGACAGCGGGACGACATCCCGGGCGCGCTCGATCCGGTGCAGCACCGGCCGCACGGCGCATAATGCGAGTAATCCTTCGTCAGGCGGCGCCGCCATCGTCCTTGCGATCCTTCGCCGCAAACCGGTTACGCACGACGCCCCACATGAGCTTCCCCGCGTCCAATGCATCGGATTCGCGTGCAGGAGCCGCACCTGCAGTGCCACCTTCGAGCCGGTGACGCAGATTGTCGGCGAACTGCCTCACGATCCCGGCCGCCACTTCCTTGACGATCCCGCCGCGACCGAACTGGGCCAACACGCCGCCGAGCGCGAAGTCGACTTCGACGCTCACGTGCGTTGCGCCTTCGATTTCATGCAGACGAAACTGGGCCTGGCCCTTTACCCGAGACGCCGTACTGCGATCCGTGCCCGTCCCACTGAGCACGCCTTCGAAATCGCCGAAGGTCAGATTCCCTTCGCCGGAGAACTTGGCACCGATCGGACCGAGATTGACCGCGAAGTCGAACCGAAGCGGACGCTCGTCGACACGGCTGCGCAGCGTGGCGCCCGGCATGCATGACACGAGGAGTGCGAGGTTGCCGAACGACGGCCATACTTCCACAGGTGGCAATGGCAGATCGAATCCCAGTTCAAGTTTCACAGGCGCCTCGCTTCCAGAACCCGCAGGATCGCGCGGACGATGCCGGCATACCCGGTACAGCGACACAGGTTGCCCGCGAGTTCTTTGCGCACCGTGGCCTCGTCTGCATCGGGAATCCGGAGCACGATATCGCGCGCGGTCACCAGCATGCCGGGCGTGCAGTAACCACACTGAAGTGCGTGCTCGGCTGTGAATGCGGCGCGAAGTGATGCCATCACCGCATCGTCGTCGAATCCTTCGATGGTTCGGACACGGGCTCCCTCGCATCCAGCCGCGAAAGCGATGCATGAACGCGCGGGCACGCCGTCGATCTCGATCGTGCATGCGCCGCACACGCCATGTTCGCAGCCCAGGTGGGTGCCCGTGAGGCCGAGATGCTCCCGTATCAGTTCCGCCAACTGTAGCCGCGGTTCGATCTCAATGCTCACGGCACATTCGTTGACCTGCAAGGCGATCGATCGCTTCATGCGCACTCCACTGCGGCGAGTGCCCGCGACAGCATGGTGTAGCGAAGCTGCGACTCATAAGGCTCGTCGCTCAAGCCGGCATCCGCCAGCAAATTGCGAACCGCGCCTTCGTCGCGCCGCAGCAGCAGGTTCTCCGCATCGTCGATTCGCTGCGGACAGCCATCCGTCGCGCCGATCACCACACGACATACGTCCCGCGCCGGATCCATGAGAACACACGCCAGGGCTTCGGCGAACTCGCCCGGCTTGCGGCAGAATTTTCGATAGCTCCAGCGGGCCGAGCTCGACAGCACGGGGACGCGTATCGCCGTCACCACCTCGTCCGGTGCCAGCACAGTGGAAAAGGCCGAGATCATGAACGCCGAGACGGGTACTTCGTGCGCACCTGCACTGCCCTGGATCGCCACGGTAGCCGAGAGCAATTGCAGTACCGACACCCAATCAGCGGCCGGATCGGCATGACAGAGACTGCCCCCGATCGTGCCTCGGTTGCGAATCGTGCGATAGGCGATGTCGCGCGCCACATGGCGCATGAAAGCACCGACTGCCCCGGGGATCGCACCGTCTTCGATTGCCGCATGCGTGACGCACGCGCCGATCTCGACGAACTCTGCGCTATCTCGAATGCGCGTCATGCCTTCGATCCCGCGAACATCGACGAGCAGCGACGGCTGCGCGAGCCGCAGATTGAGCATGGGCCCGAGCGATTGCCCGCCCGCCACGATCTTGGCTCCGTCCGGGTCGGAGGCGAGTAACGACACGGCTTCAGCGATATCCGAGGGGACAGAGTAATCGAACGCGACGGGCTTCATGCGCTTGCTCTTGTTGCCGCCTCACGCAACGCGGCGAGGATGCGTCGAGGGCTGGCAGGCGTCTCCAGGATCTCGACACCGCGAGAGGCGAGCGCATCGTTGATCGCATTCACGATCGCGGCCGGAGGCGCGATCGCCCCGCCCTCGCCGATGCCCTTCTGGCCGAAGCGCGTGTAGGGCGACGGCGTCTGCATGTGCACGATCCTCGGTGCAGGCACTTCCGTCGCGCCCGGCAGCATGTAGTCGGCGAGCGTGGATGCGAGCGGTTGCCCATCGTGGTCGAAAGGCATCTCCTCGTAGAGGGCCGTGCCGATGCCCTGCGCGAGTCCGCCGACGATCTGCCCGTCGACGACCATCGGATTGATCAGCGTGCCGCCGTCTTCGCAGACCACATAATCGAGCAGCTCGACTTGCCCGAGCTCCGTGTCGATCGCGAGCACCACGGCATGACACGCGTAGCTAAAGGTGCCGGTGTCTACCTTGGCCTTGTATCCACTCACGCATTCGAGACCGCGAGGATCGACATCCGACGGCAGACGCTGCGGCTGCCGATACCAGACGTGCGCGACTTCGCCAAGCGACATTTCCTTTTCCGAGCCGCGCACGCGAACGTATCCCGCATCGAAGTACAAGTCGTCGGCACGAACACCGAGCAAATAGGCCGCAATGCGCTTGACCCGAACACCGATCTCATCGCATGCCTCGGCCACGGCCCCGCCGCTCATCACCATGCAGCGCGAACCCCACGTGCCGGTCGAGTACGGGGTGAGTGCGGTGTCACCGTGGATGAGACGTACCCGCTCCAGTGACACGCCGAGCAATTCGTGGGCAACCTGGGCGAGTGTCGTCTCCAGCGACTGGCCGTGTGAATGAGCGCCGATGCGTAGTTCCAGCGTGCCGTCAGGCGTCAGCCGCGCGCCGCATTGTTCGTGCCCCGGTACCATTGGAATCCCCCAGCCATGGTAAACCGACGTTCCATGGGCCGCCTGTTCACAGTACACTGCCATCCCGATGCCGAGGAGCCGCCCGTCCGACTCGTCGCTTCGCTGCCGCTCGCGCCACTTCTTCACATCGAGTTCTTCAATCGCGCGCCGAACTGCCTGCGGATAGTCGCCCGAATCGAAGTGCTTGCGAGTGATATTCTCGTAAGGCATGTCATGCGGCTGAACGAGATTCTTCAATCGCAGTTCGACCGGGTCCATGCCGAGTTCCCGCGCCAATGCATCGAGCGTGACTTCGAGGGCGAAGCACACGCCCGTCCGTGCCACGCCGCGATACGGCAGGATGCCCGGCTTGTTGGTCGCGACCGCCAAGGTGCCGCACCGATAGCGTTCCATCTTGTAGGGCCCGGGCAATATCGATCCGACCTGGGCGGCTTCGAGACACGCCGAAAACGGATAGAGGGAATACGCACCCGAGTCCACCATGGCCTCGCAGTCGATCGCGAGCAGCGTCCCGTCCTTCGCTGCGTGCAGCGTGATGTCGTAGTCGTGCTCGCGACAGTTGGCGTTCGCCGTCAGCTGCTCTCGCCTGTCCTCGATCCAGCGCACTGGCCGACCGAGGCGACGCGCCAACCACGCAAGGCAGATTTCCTCAGGGAGGAGGACACCCTTGTATCCGAATCCGCCGCCGACATCCGGCGCAATCACGCGGATCGAGGCCTGATCCAGACCGAGACACTCGGCGAGTCCGGCCCTATTGATGTGCGGCATCTGCGCTGCGCTGTACATCTCGAGCTGCTGCAGGCGCTCGTTCCATTCGCACAGCACGCCCCGACCTTCCAGCGGCGCCATCGACTGCCGGGCCGTACGCAGGCGACGTCGTACGTGGACCGCTGCACGAGCCCGTACGTCGTCGATGTTCCCGTCGGCACGGGACTCGAGGAACACGTTGTCGCCCCACGCCTCGTGGACGAGCGCGGACGAGGTTTCGCGCGCCTTCGTCATGTCGACCACCGCAGGCAGTTCTTCGTAATCGACGAACACGCGTGCCGCAAGATCTTCAGCTTCTGCGCGTGTCGGCGCTGCGCACATCACCACTGTCTCGCCGACATGCCGGACCTTGTTCATCGCCAGGGGCCACAAGTCGGAAGACTTGAACCCAGGCAATCCGCAGACCGCCCTGATCGGAGCGATACCCTCGAGATCCGCCATGATCCAGACGCTCGCCTCCCCCTCCGGCTTCTCGATCGAGCGGATCCGGGCGTGGGCAAGCGGCGAGCGTACGAAGGCCACTTCGAGCATCCCGACACGACGCAGATCGGCGACGAACTGACCGCGTCCCCGCAGAAAGCGAGCGTCCTCCTTGCGAGCCAGCGAGACGCCGACACCGAATCCGGAAGCTGCCGCGACTGCCGTCATCACGCGGCCACGGGCTGCGGCAGGATCGAGGCATCCGCATCGTAGTGCACCCCTTTGCGCAGACAGAACGCCGGTCTCAACACCCGATCCGTTACCAGCTGCGTGCCCTCGTTGTCGCGCAATACCCAGCGCCCGAGATCCTCGTGCAGCACGGACACGTCGGCCTCCGCGCCCGGAGTCAGCGAACCGCAGACGTCCTGCATACCGGCCATGCGTGCGGCATTGCAGGTCGCCATCGCCACGACATGCTTCAGCGGCAGGCCCAGCGCGAGCAGCGCCGTCATCCCCGAGACCAGCGAGAACCGCGTGCTGCCGGCAAACATGTGCTCCTTGTCGGGATGCTCGTCGGGCGTGCCGGCGGGCTTGGGCACCGTCGTGTTGTAGCCGTGCATATCCGCACCGAGCGAATCGGGCATGATGCCGGCGTCCAGCGCGATACGCGCCATCTTGAAGCTGAAGTGCGATCCGTAGCCGACGTCGATCAGCGCCCCGTTGGCGATGGCCTCTCGCGCCAGTGGATTCACCCGCCCTTCGTGGTCGACGAAGCTGCCGGGATGACGCGAGAACGGATGCGCCAGAACATCGCCTGGCTTGAGCAGGGCCGCGACCTGCGCGAAAACCGTGTCCGGATCCATGCCGGTGGGCATGGTCGGCAGCGGCCATAGCTGGCCGAAGTGAATATAGAGCGGAAGTTTCGCCCGGCGCCCGATCTCGGCGGCGATCTCCATCACGCGCACACCCCAGCGCTCGAATCCGCCGATCTCCGCGTGTGCCTTGAAGCCCTTGATGATGTCCGGATTTTCGAGCGCACACCGCACGGTCGCATCCACATCGAGACAATCCGGCTTGTAGAGTTCCGGGAAGTAGTGACCTTCCAGCCCTCCGACGAGATACGCCGACAGAAAGGCGACCACGCGCGCCTTCTTCTGCCGGATGACGAACTCCCGAAAGCCTGGCAGCGTCATGCACGACGGCCCGCCCTGATCGATGAGGGTCGTCACGGCCGATTGCACGCCGACGAGATCCGCATCGAGACCGAAGCGGCCGGTCACGTACTGGTACACGTGCGCATGGGTATCGACGAGTCCGGGCAACACGAGCTTTGCCCTGGCATCGACGATCGCCGCTGCAGCAGTTGCGGGGATGTCCGCATCAACCTGCGCGATAAGCCCCTCCTTGATCGCCACGTCGTAATTGCCGTCCAGGCCCCGCGCCGGGTCGATCACCCGCCCACCCTTGATCAACGTATCGAACTGCATCGTGTCATCCTCGTTTCTGCTGCGCGCACTCGACGAGCTTCGGCTCGTAGCCGAGCTTGCGAACTCAGCGCTTGCGAGCGCAGCGTACACACCACCCCGATCTTCATCATCTCAAAGTCATCCCGCGGCCCAGCAGCCTGCGCGAGCACCACGCATGATGCCACGCCACTGCATGACCGAACGAGGGCCACACGGTCGGACACACAGCACATCACGTCGAGCAACGCCTGGCGTCTTTCTCGCGTCACGACGCCGATCGCCCGCGCAAGAGCCGCCGGCAACGCCTCGGGGTGCTCCACCCGCTCCCCATGGCCGCCCCCTGCGATGCCGACGTCTTCGAAGGCCGGCAAGCCGTCGAGGTTCATGTAAGCCGGCGCATCGCTTCGCACTGCATGGCCGTTCGAACACATCCCGCGGGTCGCGCGTCGGACGGCGTTCCACATCGCGTTGTTGAACACCACGACGAGGATCGGCAGATCGTTCTGACCGGCGGCGTGGTGCCCCGCCGATGGGTTCGAGAACATGTAGGCCCCGTCGCCCAGGGTCGCAACGACCAGCCGTTCCCGATGCGCGAGCTTGGCACCCAGGGCTACGCCGAAGCCCGAGCCCAGACCGGAGGCCGTACTCGACGCGAAGAAGCTGCCGGACCGGGGGAAGCCGCAGTACTCGGTCGAGAAGGGATACTCGCTGACAACGATTGCCTCGTCATCGAGGGCATGCGACAAGCAATGACTCACCCAGGCCGGATGCATCGGCGACAGGGTGCGCACGGCATCGAGACGGGCAGCGCGCTCCCCAACCGGCTGCGAGCGAAGCGCGCTCATGCGTGGCAGGCGGGCGTCCAGCAACGCAACGTCGATCCGCGCGGCCAGGTGCATAGTCAATGCATCCAGCAAAGGTCCCGCACCGGTGGTGAGCGCCGCATCGCAGCGAAAACCGCGCACCGGATAGCGCAGGAACAGAGGGTCGTGTCCGGCGTGCACCACGTAGCAGTCGTCGCGCATGCGGATGCTGGCCGGCACCGATGGCACATCGCTGTCAAGGACGATGACGAGGTCGGCCTGTTCGAGAAAGGTCGCCGGCTCGTAGCCGCCATGCATCGTATGATCGTGCGGCAGATTGAGGAATCTCGCCCGGCACTGTACGACCGGCACGGCACAGGTCTGCGCGAAAGCGGCGAGCATCGCCACAGCGGTCTCGTCGCGCCCCAGATTCGAAGTAATCAGCACCGGATGCGTCGCCGCCTCCAGCCGCTGAGCGAGCCGATCCACGGCGACGGAATCCGGTCCGGCCGGAGTCGCCGCTACGCGTCGAACCGGGCTCGTGTATCCCAACGATGGCACCGGCGCAGCAAGCACCTTCCGCGGCAACGAGAGGTACACCGGCCCCTGGGGCTCGCTCTGGGCGGCCGCGAGCGCACGATCGACGATCGTCTCCACCTGCTCCGCGCTACGCAGTTCGTAGTCCCACTTCACGCACTCGCGCACCCTCCCGACCGGATCGAACATCTCCTGTCCCCAGTGGATCACGGACGTGCGATGCCCCGGCAATCCCTCTTCAAGGATCGGCGTGCGGCCGGCCGTGAACAGCAGCGGCACGTTCTCGCGCGCCGCATTCGTCGTGGCGCAGACGCCGTCGGCCGTGCCGACGCTGACGTGAACCATCACGGTGCCGATCCTGCCTGGGGTCGTGACATAGCCGCGCATGCTGATGGCAAGATGTTCGTGCACCGCCGTAATCGGCTGCGGCATCGGCATGCCGCTCGTCTGCGCTTGTGCCATCGCCTCGACGATGGGCGCGAAGTCGGTGCCCGCGTTGCCGAACAGGTACTCGATGCCCCGATCCGCCAGCAGCGCGAGATAAGCGCCCGCGACGCTATCGACTGCGGGACGAACGAGATTCGGTTGCATGGCATCGGGTAGCACGATGTCCGATTCCGTCTCGAGGCCTCAGAATTCCAGCCGCTGCGGCTGACTGAGATCGGGGATGTAGCCGTTGAACTCGGGAAATTCCTCGTCTATTGGCCACGTCAGAGGCTCGGGGAACTTGTGCCACAGGCGCAGCATGTGGCGCTTCTGATTCGGTTCGGTACCATCCACGAAGCCCGTGCGAGAATGCAGGGTCGTGTAGTTGTTGCAGACCTGTATGTCCCCTTCCTGCAAGTCCATGGCGAGGTGCAGGTCGGGCCGATGCGTGAGTTCGTCGAAGTAGTCGAGGGCTGCCTTCTGTACCGAGGTGAAGGGTTCCTGACGCTTCACGGCACCGGCGTTGATCTGGTTGCGCAGATAGCGGCTGCTCAGCTTGCCGTCGCGCCAGCTGAACACCGGAATGGGCTTGTCCGTATAGCCCTTCGCTTCGAGCGCATGGTCGCGCAGAATGTAGTGAAAGCCGCTGTAGAGCAGGCCCAGATATTCCGGATGGTTCGCCACGATCTCGTTGTGCACGGTCACCGAACTGACGATGCTGCTCAAGCCGCCGCTCACGCCCTTGCGCAGGCACATGAGACAGATGATGTCCGCCTTGTCGGTATGAAACGGCAGGTGCGCGTTGGTCCCGTTGCCGCGCACGTTGATCTTCCCGTACTGATCGCCCCGGTCGCGCACGTTCGTCAGGTACTCGCCGCGCAATCCCTGCTGCAAGGGACGGCCCCCGATGTAGCGCCCCATTCCCCACAGTATCAGTTTCACGTCAGCGTCGTCGTGGGCCTGCACCGGTACGCCTCGCACGACGACGAACCCACGGCCCGCGTAGACTTCTTCACACACGCCGCGCATCTTGACTTCCAGCCGGTCGAGCGGGAAGTCATCACGTGTGATCTCCGGGAAAGGCACGTTGCGCCGCTTGGCCACGCTCAGTGCCTGTTCGAGTTCGGCGATATCCGTCTCGTCGAGACGAAGTTCCCACGAGCGATCCTTCAGCATCTCGCTCCCGCGCCAGGCTTTGGGGCTGTCGATTCGCGTCGTACAGATGGTTGCCATGGTTTGCGCTCCGCTCACTTGTGCTTGGGTTGGAAGACGTCGCGCAGACCGTCTCCGAGGACGTTGAAGGCCATGACGACCAGGAAGATCATCACCCCCGGCCAGAGGGCCATCCAGGGTGCGTCGACCATGAATCGCTGGGCACTGTTCAGCATGCTGCCCCAGGAGGGCGACGGTGGCTGCTGGCCGAGACCGAGAAACGACATGCTGGCCTCGGCGATGATCGAAGCCGCCATCGTGATGCTCGCCTGGATGAGCAGCGGCGGCAGCATGTTGGGCAGGATGTGACGCAGGCAGATCCTTGCGGGCGAATTGCCGACGGCGCGCGCAGCCTCGACGTATTCCTCCTGCTTGAGCGACACCACGATCGACCGCACCAGTCGCAGGAAGGTCGGCATGGAGGCGATCCCGATCGCGATCATCGCGTTGCGCAGGCTCGGCCCGAGGAACGCCGCGAGCGCGATCGCTATGATGAGGAACGGACACGCCAGCATCGCGTCGGTGAATCGCATCACCAGCGCGTCGATCCAACCGCCCACGAACCCGGCCACGAGGCCGAGCGGCAGGCTGACGGATAGCGCGATCATCACCGGAATGATGCCGGCGAGTAGCGACGTGCGTGCGCCCCATACGATGCGGCTGAAGAGATCGCGACCGAGCTCGTCCGCACCCATCAGATGCTGCGCCGACGGTGCTGCGCGAATTGCCATGTAGTCGGGTTTGATCGGGTCGTATGGTGCAATGAACGGCGCGAACGATGCCATCGCGATGAAAAGCAGAACGCACACCAGTGCCGCGACCGCCGTCCGGTGCGAAAGGAACCGGCGCACCTTGCGATTCGAGCGCACGCGCTGGAACAGGGAAGGTACCGGAGGAAGGATCGCCACGGACATCGTTCAGCCCCGAAGACGCGGATTAACGACGAAGTAGAGAATGTCGGCCACCAGATTGAGCGAGATATAGATGAGTGCGACGACGAGCACCACGGACTGCACCACCGTGTAGTCGCGGCTGAACACGCCGTCCACGATCAGCTTGCCGAAGCCGGGGACGGTGAAGATCTGCTCCGTCAACACCGCGCCCGAGAGCAGATGACCGAACTCGAGCGCGCCCAGCGTAATGACAGGAACGAGTGCGTTTCGAAGCGCGTGCTTCAAGACGACCACCCGTTCCCGGCAGCCCTTCGCCCTCGCCGTGCGCACGTAGTCCTGCAGCAAGGTCTCGAGCATCGCACCGCGCATGTGGCGCATGATCAGCCCCGCGCCGCCCGTGCCAAGCACGAACGCCGGCATGATCATCGACTTCAGGTTGGCGATCGGATCCTCCATGAACGGCACGTAGCCCGATGCCGGCAGAACCTGTAGATGCACTGCGAACAACAGGATCATCATGATGCCGAGCCAGAAGTTCGGCACCGAGATGCCCGACAGCGCGACCACATTGGCGACGACGTCCGCCGGCGTATCCTTCTTCACCGCAGACAGTATGCCGGCCGGTATCCCGATGAGCAGGGCGAAGGCAAGCGACAGTAGCGCCAGTTCCAGCGTGACTGGAATGCGAGCGAGGATCAGTTCCGCCACCTCGAGGTTATTGCGGATCGAGACGCCGAAGTCACCGCGGAACAGACCGGCCGCCCACAACACGTACTGTTCGTGAATCGGCTTGTCGAGGTGATAACGGCGCTTGAGCGCTTCGGCAGCCTCTGCGTCGTAGTCCTCGGCGAGCATGGCCGTAATGGGATCCCCGGGCAGCAAATGCTGCAAGCCGAACACCATCACCGACACGAAGAAGAGGGTCGGGACCATGACGGCCAGCCGCGCCCCGATGAAGCGCCATGCGTTCACGACGCTCCCCTCTCGCGTGTGCCGCCGATCAAGGCTTGCCTCCCACCCGCATGCCTTGCAGGCGTATCAATCCGTCCGGATACTGCGCGAAACCACTCACCTTCTTGTTGAACGCCGTGATCACGCTGCGGTGCCACACGAAGATCACCGGCCGATCCCTGACGAGCATCTCGGTCACCTTGTGGTAGTAGGGGCGCCGGTCTTCGGGCTTGGGCGCTTCGCGCGCCTTTCGCAGCAGTTCGTCGAGCAGCTTGTTGCAGTAGCCGGCATCGTTGTTCGGCGCATCGCAGGTCGCGCGATTGCCGATGTTTCCGTCCGGATCCGAGCGGCCGCTCCAGAAGCTGAACCCCACGTCGAAGTCCCCTGCCTTCATGCGCTTGGACCGGGTCGCGTTCTCCTGGACCTCGATCTTCATGTCGAAGCCCGCTTCGGCCACCATCGACTGGATGATCTGTGCGGCCTGAATCCAGTCGGGATCGTTGACCGTCATCAGCGTCAGCGAATAACGCTTGTGCCCGGCTTCGGCCATGAGCTTTTTTGCCTTCGCGAGATCTCGCTTCGGCACCGGAAAGACCGGATTGAAGAAAAAGTTCGTCGGACTCACGTACTGGCTGCCCGGCACGAAGATCCCCTGGAACACGACCTTGGCGATCACGTTGCGGTCGATGGCAAGATCGAAGGCTTCCCGCAGCCGGGCGTCCTTGCCCAGAGGCGTATTGGCCTTCTCGCCGTTCCCCACGTTGAAGGTGATGACCTGATAACCCAGTTCGGGAATGGAGGCCATCGCAATGTTCGACGCCGACTTCAGTGCGCCGACATCCTGGGGCGAGACACGCTCGATGAGATCCAGCTGACCGGCCCGAAGGTTGGAAACGCGCACGGTGCCGTCGGGAATCGGCGTGAGCACGACGCGGTCGATGTGGATCTTGTCCTTCGCCCAGTAGTCGCTGAACTTCTCGAGGACGATCTGATCCCGGGCCGGCCGGCTCGTCATCTTGAAGGGACCGGTACAGACCGGCTGATTGCCGAACTTGTCGCCCAGACTATCGGCCGCCCGCGGAGAGATGATCATGCCCGCACGATCGGTGAGATGCGAGAGCAATGGCGCCGAGGGCTGCCTCAGCTTCAGGCGCACAGTCAGGGGATCGACGACCTCCACCGACTCGACGACGTTGAGTTCGCTCTTGCGCATCGACCCGGGCATCTTGATGTGGCGGTCGAGCGCATACTTGACGGCCTTGGCATCCATGATGTCCCCGTCGTGAAACTTGACGCCCTTGCGGATGGTGATCGTCATCTGCTTTCCATCGTCGGATATCGTATGGCCTGTAGCAAGCACCGGTACGATCTTCAGATCCGGAGTGATATCGAACAGCTTGTCGCACACCATGTTGAGGATGATGCGCCCCGAATAGAGTCGCCCCGTCGTGGGATCGATGGCGTCCGGGTTGTCCCAGAGCCCGATCCGAAGATCAGCGGCGCCGACCGCGCTGCAGCCGAGCAGCGCCGAGGCGGCCACCGCAGCCCAGGTTCGTTTCATCATGAGGTCCGCTCCTCGATGCTAGAGATGGGAAGATTGATGGTCGGCCCTGGCTCGCTTGCGCCCGATCGTCGAAAGCGGGCATGCAGCCGCTGCACCCGCTCCGCCGCTGCACTCACCAGTCCCATGGCGAGCTTCGGCCGAGCCGGTATCTTTTCCAACCGAAGGCATGCCGCCGTGTGTCCCTCGGCCACGGTCACCGGTACCGGAACCTGCGTACGGCAGCGATCGACCGCATGGGGACAGCGCGTATGAAAATGACAACCCGGGGGAGGTGCCGCCGGGCTCGGCACGTCGCCTTCGAGGGCTGCCTCGCGGCGTCGATGCCGCGGGTGCGGCGCCGGTATCGCACTCAACAGTGCCTGGGTGTAGGGATGACGCGGCCGTTCGAACAGGTCGGCGGCCGGGCCGGTCTCCACGATGCGGCCGAGATACATGACGGCGATTCGATCCGCCATGCGCCGGACGACCCCGAGGTCGTGCGAGACGAAAAGATAGCTCAGTCCGAATCGGTGCTTGAGCGCCCCGAGCAGATTGAGGATCTGCGCCTGCACCGAAACGTCGAGCGCCGATACGGGCTCATCGCAAACGATAAGTCGCGGCTGGAGGACCAGCGCACGCGCGATTGCAATGCGTTGACGCTGTCCACCCGAGAACTCGTGCGGATAGCGCCGGGCGTACGCGCGCGGCAGGGATACGTGATCGAGTATCTCATCGACAATGGTGTCGGCCTGACGACCGAACGAGATCTTGTGGACCAGCAATGGCTCGCGCAACACGTCGCGAACGGTCATGCGCGGATTCAATGAGCCGTAGGGATCCTGAAACACGATCTGCAAGTCACGCCGACGCGATTGCATCTGATGCGGACTGAGCGACATGAGGTCGATGCCGTCGAACCTGACGCTGCCCTCGTCGGCCTCGATGAGCCGCAGCAGCAGCCGGCCGGTCGTCGATTTTCCGCAACCACTCTCGCCGACAAGCGCCAGCGTCTCGTTCCTGTCGATGCGAAATGAAACGCCATCGACGGCACGTACTGCGTGACGACGACGAGAGAAGAAGCCTCCCGCATTGAAGGCCTTCGCGAGCCCCTGCACATCGAGTAGCGGCGTCGCCATCATCGCTACTCGAGCGGCGCGGACCAACAGGCCGTTGCATGACGCGCACCGACGCTCTGCAGGGACGGCGCTTCCTTGGCGCACCGACCGCGCCGAAAGGGACAACGCGGTTCGAACGCACACCCGGGCGGACGGGACACCGGGTCCGGCAACATGCCTTCGATCGAGACCAGCGGCTCCCCCGCCTTCCCCAAACTCGGCATCGCGCCGAGAAGCCCGATCGTGTACGGGTGCTCCGGATGATCGAACACACGCTCGACGGCGGCGCGCTCCACGATGCGGCCCGCATACATGACTGCAACTTCATCCGCCAGTTCCGCGATAACGCCGAGATCGTGCGAGATTAGGACGATCGCCGTACCGATTTCCTCCTTCAGCATGCGCAGGAGGTCGATGATCTGTGCCTGGATCGTGACGTCGAGCGCAGTCGTGGGTTCGTCGGCGATCAGGAGCCGCGGCTTGCACGCGATGGCCATGGCGATCATCACGCGCTGCCGCATACCCCCGGAGAGCCGGTGCGGGTAATCGCGCAGCCTCGCCTCGGGTGCGGGAATGCGGACCAGCCGCAGGAGTTCCAGCGCTCGAGCCTTCGCCGCTGCAGCGCTGATGCGCTCGTGCGTGGCGAGACACTCGACGATCTGATCACCGATCGTGAAGGCAGGGTTGAGCGATGACATGGGCTCCTGGAAGATCATCGAGACCTCCTTGCCACGTATCGCACGCAGTTCATGATCGGCAAGCGTCACCATGTCTCGCCCGGCGAATCTTATGGTTCCGCCTGCAACGCGGCCGGTGCCTCGGGGCAGCAATCCCATGACAGCCAGCGAGGTCACGCTCTTGCCGCAGCCGGACTCGCCCACGATGCCCAGACAGGAGCCCTCGGACACGTCGAAGCTCACGGCATCGACTGCTGTCGCGGTGCCGTCTTCAGTTGCGAACTCCACGCGAAGACCCCGAACCTGCAGCAACGCCTCGGCAGGCGTAGGTTCCGGGATCGGTGCGGGCTGGATTGCCACCTGGGTCGCCATCGTCAGCGCCATGGATACATCGCCGCGTGAGTGAACGCTCGGCGTCGATTCGCAGACAAAGCAGCGTTTAGCAAGTCAAGATCTCCGGACTGCAGGCGGCGTCAGCGATGCACGGATTCACGAAGCCAACGAACCGCCCTCGATACCCCCTTGAGCAAGCGACATGCCACGACGCTCGCACCACGATGCCGACCGGAGAGGCTGCACCACCCACTGCTGTCGCGGGTCACGATACTCAGGGATTTCTTGCGCTGAGGGAGCCTGCGAGCTCGACATCCATCAAGGGTGACACGCACATCCACGGTGCCATTTTCAGAGACGATGCACTGCACCCCTGAAATTTCGACAAAACGGATACCACCTCCGGCTCGGCGCGCACCATTCCATAGGCATGTCAGTCACGCAACGTGGGTTCGATATCGAGACAGACGACGGCGAGAGAGCCACACGTCGACACTTTCGCTCGCAGGAGACACAGGCTTATTCGTAAAGACACTCGATGCACACGTCCGCGCCGACCCTGCATGCGATCGCGGCACGTTCTGGTCCGATGACCCGGACCCAACCTGCGTGGCCTGTCGCTTGCTTTGCATGAAGATGTGCTTTGCAAGTCGGATCCAAGGAGGCATGGGCGGCCAGGTAATGCACGAAATCCGGAAGCTCAACTGCGAATTGGCGCGACTCGGCTTGACCCATCACATTTCTGACGGAGGCTGCCATGACTTACGTGCATCGAGAAATCATCGAACATCCCAGCGCCTGGACGAACGCCTCGATCGGCGGCAAGGAGGGACTGATGCATCGTCTGGCGCCTGCGGAACTCGACGCGCTCGACGAGGTGCTCGCCGCCACCGCCGACCTCGAACCGCTGGAAAGCACGCGCGAGCAGTTCGCGCATCCGGCGCTCCTGTCGATGTACGAGGCGTTAAGGGAGATCCTGCTGAAGGGACGCGGCACCGTGGTGCTCACGGGCATGACCCGGGAGCGCTACACGGAAGAGCAGCTGGAGCGCCTCTACTGGGGCATCGGGCTGCATCTCGGCATACCGGCAAGCCAAAGCTACCGCGGCGACCGGCTCGGCCGCGTGACACAGACGGCGGTCGGTGCCGAGAATCCGGTCGACCGGGGCTACAAGGGCTCCGGGGAACTCATGCCGCACACCGACAACAACGTCGGGATCGTCGGCCTGCTGTGCGTGCAGAAGGCGGCCGAGGGCGGCTACAGCCTGGTTTCGAGCTCGGCGGCAATTCACAACGCGCTGCTCGCCACCCGGCCCGAGCTTCTCGAACGCCTCTACGAGGGCTATTACATGACGAGCCAGGAGGCGACGCTCTCCGCGAACCCGCACAACAACCTGAAGATCCCCGTCTTCAGCCACGAGCAGGGGCATCTCAGTTGCCTCTTCAATCGAGGCTTTTACGAGCGGGCAAACGGCGTTCGGCACGACATGAGCGAAGCATTCGACGAGGCGACCAATCTGGTCGTCGAGATCGCGCGCCGACCGGACATCGAAGCCCGGTTCATCCTGGAGCCGGGCGAGATCCTGTTCATCAACAATTACACTGCGCTCCACGCCCGGACGAACTTCACTGATTCGCCGCAGTTCAAGCGGTGTCTGCTGCGTCTGTGGCTGCTGGTGCCCGACGCTCGTCCGCTATGCGAAGCCTATCGTCTGAAGAAGGCCGGTTACGCGCCGGGTACCCAGGCGGGGGTCAAGACCACTGCAACAACAGCGGGCGCCGCATGACATCCTAGCTGAGGACCGGCGTCGATACCTCTCAGCCGACGCTTTAGCGCTCCCGAGAAAGAAGCTCACCGAGCAAATCCGACTGGGCGCCTCGCACGCTTCATCGCGCAAGGCCAGGCCTTCGCGGTGCCCGTGATTGACGTCCGACGCTGCAGTCGATATACGTCGAACATGCGAACATACGGTTCGCTTCGATGGCCCCCCCTGCTCGGGGAAACGAGGCTCCTCGAAACTGGCGCTGGCAAGCCGCAACATTCGGGAGGAACCCTGTCCATGTTCGTACGAGTCGTCATCCCTTTGCTCGTACCAATAGCCCTCGCGCCCGTGCATGCGCAGGAATTTCCGTCGAAGACCATTCGTGTCATCGTGCCAGCGGCCGCTGGCGGTTCGCCGGACGTCCTCGCGCGGCTGCTGGGCGGCAAGTTGCACGAAAGGCTCGGCCAGCCCGTAGTCGTGGAGAACCGGGCCGGTGCAAGTCAGATGATCGGCGCCGATGCAGTGGCGAAGTCTGCGCCCGACGGTCATACGCTGCTCCTGCCGACGATCACCTATACGACGAGTGCAGCGACTCAACCTCGGCTGCCGTTCGATCCGCTCAAGGATCTGACGGGGATCACCATGATCGGAGATGGCGCCTTCATGGTCGTCGTTCACCCCTCGCTGCCCGTCAAGTCGATCAAGGAATTGATCGCGCTTGCCAAGGCCAAGCCCGGCGACCTCTACTACGGTGCATCCACCGGCACGATTTCGCACCTCATCACCGAGATGTTTTCGGCGAAAGTGGGAATCCGGATGACGCAGATCCCTTACAAAAGCGCAGCACCATCCGTCATGGCGGCGGTTGGCGGACATCTTTCGGTGCTTGTCCTGAGCCTGCCGTCGGTCATGCCGCAGGTCAAAGCCGGACGACTGCGCGCGCTGGCCGTGACGAGCGCCAAGCGATCACCCTTCGTCCCGGAGTTGCCGACGGTCGCAGAAGCCGGGGTACCCGATTACGAGGCCCGCCAGTGGTGGGGGCTATTCGCCCCGGGCGCAACGCCACGATCCGTGATCGTCAGGATCAACGGCGAAGTTCGCGCGATCCTCGGAACCGACGAAATCAAGACTCGCCTGGCGGCCGAGGGGGCTCAGCCTATCCTTGCAATGACACCCGAGGAATTCAACACGATCGTGCGCAACGATATCGAGCGCTGGCGCCGGATGGTCAAGGATCTAAGGTTGCAGATCAACTGACGTCCTGACATGCATCAGCCCAGTGACTACGGTACGGCAGGGCTGACCTTGCTGTCGTGATCGCGAAACGTCGTCGATGACGGAAAGAACGGACGCGATCAACCGCGATTGCGGAGGTCGACGTGCAAGTGTAGACGCCAGGATCTTGGGCGGTTCCGGATCGAAAGACTGGTCGAGAATTATGACCGCGATCCGGCGTGGTCGCGGGAACGCGCTACCGGCATTGTCTACTGCACCTGTTCAATAGCCGGCAGTGACGTAGCAGTTCATACGGAACTGAGCTGCTTGCGAAACAACACCTTGCCCCGCTCCTCAACACCATGACCCTGAAACACCGCCTTCGTCAGATCGATCCCAATCGTCGCAAGCTTAATGGTCACGCTTCTTCTCAGTGAAGTGGTCGATTCACGACCTCACTTTGGCACCTCAGAGCGTTTTGAAATAAGCGGGCATCCATTCCATTACTACTACGCCATCAAGCCAAGGGTTCCGGCCCCGCCGCCCGGGTAATCGTTGGCAAGGGATAGCTTGCCAACGCGGCGTCAATCTCGTCTATCGACTTTGCGTCAGCGGGTGCCCACGCGAGCAGCAGGCAAGCGATCACGGCATCGAGTTCGGTACGGTCGGCAACCGCGACCGGCAGCAGTCTCAGGATGGCCGCCACACGCTCGTCGGCCACAAGAGTCGTCGACGCGAGCACACGCACCGCGAACCACGCTGCAAGGTGAGGCGCAAAGCGCGGGTCAGGCACTCGGACGGTCTGACCGTCGGGGAGCGGGGCGTCCGAGGAAGCGATCTCGGGATTCACGCGTCGCCACTCAGCGAGTCGCCATTGATAGATGCGCGCTAGGGATTCGAGCGTGCGTGCCCCAAGCAGCCAGTCCGGTAGCCGGCTCGTCGGATTCACTACGCGCCGATGCGCGTACTGCTCGCCGACGACGTGCAGCGCGGAAAACTCCAGCGCTTGCGGATCGGCAGTAAAGCGGCTGACGGTGTCCACGATTCCGATATCGTCGTTCTTGGCGGCTGGCCACCAGACTCTACTGATCGCATGCACCCGGCTGACCGACCGCGCACAAAACACCAGATCCTGCACGTTGTGGGCCGCCTTCTGCGCCTCGCTCAAGGCATCGATAACACGCTCCTGCATTCGGCATAGCGCGACTACTGCAGCCAGGCTGAGGCAGGCGGCGACCTGGAAGCCCGCGTATCCCGGCGGAATCGACAACGCCCGTTCCAGCAGTGGACTGACATCCTCTTCGAAAAGGACATGACGCGCCTGCGCATGAGCGCCAAGCGAGCGGCGCCACTCACCCCAAGAGTCGCCGCGACCGCGGATCGGGGCCAGGCCTTGGGTCGCCTCGATGGCCCGTTGCAAGGACTGCTCAAGAGCATCTCGAAGGCCGCCGCCGCGACGGGCTCGGAGTGCTGCCGCTGCAATACGCGCCGCACCGCCAAACTCCCAGCCCCGGCCGCCAAGAGCAGCCGCGACGATTGTACGAGCGAAGTCCCGCACCCACGCCGGCTCGCGATGCCGGGCAACGGCCAACAGGATCTGCCACAGTGACCCGTTGCGGTAGACACGATAGGCATTGCCCGCGTTGAGCGCGATGTACTCGCGCAGCTTCTCCGACCCCAGTGCTGCATCCTGCTGCGCGAACGCGACGATGACAGGGGCCTGGAACTCTGAAAGGTAACGGGTCCCTTCGGCATCGGACTCGAGCCCCGGAATCGGGGGGGCGGCCTGATCGGCGAGCATGGACGGGTTGACGCCTTCGGCCTCAGTACCGCCCGTCTGCAGCAGGATCTGCGTGACAGCATGCAGGTCCGGGTGTTCTTCGATCGGCGGGAACTTGGCGGGGCGCTTCTCGAAGACGGCAGCGACGCGCTCGTCGAGGATAGACCCCGTCTGGCTGCGGGCGCGCAACTCGCCCGCGGCCGCCCGATCCTTGTCGATCGCAAGCCATGCCGCCACGAGACGTGCGGCATACAGCCATTGTTCGTCAGCAGGGTACAACTGCAATTCCCGTTCGGCCTGCGCGAGTTCGCCGGCGGCGGCGAGATCGAAGATGCGCGCGGCATCGAGGCGCTCGCGCCGGAATGCCTCCAGGCCGAGCGCAAGCCGGACTGCGTTCAGTGACGATTCCTCCGGCGGCCCTTCCGCCACGGTCTGCAGCGCCAGCCGCAACGACGCATCCATGCCGAACGGATCGGCAAGTCGCCGGGTCTGGAGCACAGGATCGAGCACGAACTGGGTAAGGGCGTGCTGCCACGCTACGCGGCGCTGCGGTTCGGCGCGCGCCGCAACGGCAAGATGGGTGGCCAGGTGTGCAAGCGCATAGGCGGATAACCTGAAGCGGTCGGACTTGTACGTCGCGAGCAAACCGTCAGCCAGCAAGCTATGTCCTTCGCCCGCGTCGATCGCGAACTTCCCACCCTGCTCTTCAGGGCCAGTGAGCCACTCCACCACGGAGCGATGGAAGATGACGTAACGCGGCCACGCATCCGCCGTCTCCCGCACGTAGGCCCCCAAGGCAGCAAGCCGCCGCGAAAGCACCGTGCCCCCGGCAAGACCGGTCGCTGCCGCGAGCTCAACCGCGCCGAGCGGCTCCTGCGCGGCGACCAGCACTGCGAACAGTGGCCGCACAGCATCCCAAGCGACATCCGTAGCGAACCGGCGGCCGAAGAACAATCGATACTGCAGCGTCAGTCCAGGTGGCAGCGTTTGCGTACCGAGTTCATCGACGCCCAGTAGACCCAGTACCAGTGCCTCGAGCGTCTGCTCGGCGTAGAGGAAGTTGCCTTCGGCCGCGTCCCCGATCCTCTTGGCTACCCATGCCGTCTTGCGGCCGCTCGACTCGACCTTGTCCGCCAGCGGTTGCGCCGCCAGGCGATCCGTCACGTAGCGGCGTAGGTCGCGGACGTTCGCGACATGGGTGGACTCGATGACGAGCGGCTTGAGGTTCGCGAACAAGTCGAGCACGCTGCGCTCCGGACGGCTCGTCGCCACCAGCGTGAGCCAGCGCGGGAACCTTGTGATGCGCGTCGCGAGAAGTTGCACGATGCCGGTGGATGCATCTCCCGGCGCTTCGGTCGCCTCGTCGAGCGCGTCGACCACTAGCGTCCAGCGGCCGGGCCGCGGTGGCCCTACGCGTTCGAGCGCGGCGAGCACGCCCTCCTCGAAGGCGCTGGCAGCATCCGTGCTGCTGTATTTTTCTGTAAGGACATCACGATACGGCGGCTGATCGAGCAACGCCTCATAGGCTGGGTGGCGGCTAGCAATCATGGCAGCAATGCTGCGCACGAACCTCCCCGGGCTCAGCGTCTCACGCGTGGCGGCCTGGCAGCAATGAAAGGCCAGGACGCGGCCATCCGGATTGCGATGCAGGTACTCGGCGACGAAGGCGGACTTACCGAAGCCTGGCCCGCCCGCGATCAGGATCGCGCGTCGCGCTTCGACCGAAAGTTCGTCCTTGAGCGCACTGAAAAGCCAACGGCGGCCAACGAATCCCTCGCGCTTGCCAGCGAGATAATTGCCGTAGTCCCACGGCTGCAAACGGTCCGTTGAGGATCGGTAGTGGATCTCTCCGCGCAGTGCGGCGGCGATCGCATCGAGCAGACGTGCGAAGGCAGTATCGTACTCGGCCGGTGTCTTCCATTGCGTGAAGTCGACGTAGTCGAGGCGGAATATCTCAAAAGGCGGCGTGCACGGTGCAGCGAGCACAGGGACGATCGGCTTGCGCGCGCCGAAGCGCGCGAACGAGATTTCGTCCAGACATACGCTGTCGTCGGTCGAACGACCATCGGCACGACTGCGTACCGAATGGGGCGACATCAGTGCGACTACCACCGCCGTGTCGCGCAGCGCGGCACCAATCTGGTCCGCCCACGATCTGCCCGCGACCAGCGCGACGCGATCCTTCCAGGGTGCATAGTGCGGCTGACCAGAAAACGCATGGTGCGCGAGGTCGTGCGCAAGCCGATCAGCCAAGGCCGAGGCATCGGCACGGCCGTAGCTGAGAAACAATTTCGCGGGAGTGGCGGGCATGCGTGGGACGGCCTAAAGCGGGCGCGGCACGGACGTTCTGTCCAAAGACGGGATGGAACCCGTAATGCCACCGCTCGATAGTGGAAAATTTCTTCCGAGCCGGGGACGGCTACGCATGACCCCTGTATGCATTCCGACGCCTCAGTCCGTTCGTATCAATTGGCTCTGAAGCCATTGAGAATTCATGTGATTATGATACCGCGAAACGAACTCGCCGATCGCACGGTGCAAGAAGGCGAAGCGGAAGACTTCGATTCTGTTCTCTTCAACGAACACCCGGAAGCTCTTCGAATACTTCAACTGTGGACCGCAAAAACCGACTTCGCGCTGGCGGAAGCAGGAGCCGATGGCCTCGGCATCGACGATCACTTGTGTACCCCCGCGTTCACGAGCGAGTACTCATTTTAAATCCGCCCAAGACTGAGTTCGCGGGCACGAGTGAAACCGCCGCGAATCAATGTCGGGTTTCTGACGCAAAGAGGACAGACAGTCCGCTCGCCGGATCCGGCACGCCAGATCCAAACGCACCATGCAAGCGGCCTCCGTTGTAGTGCGTAATCCACTCTTTCAGATTGACCCGAATCGGGACGGCGCGGATTCTATTCTTACACCCGCCTCACCTTAATCGTATATTTCCCCATCCCACTTGCACGGTTGTAATGCCGCACTTGCCCGTAGTATGTGCCGGCAACCAAATCGGCGGCGATGCTGGCGTTGGTGTCGAGCCCGCTGTCGTCGTCTTCGGCGATCAACGCGGTTTGACTGTTGGGGCCGTAGAGTTTCATCACCACGTCGGTCGGCCCGCGCGTGTCAATGACGTAACGGCCATCAGCAGCGACGGTGAACTTATACAGATCCTCTTCGCCGGCTTTGCCGATGGACGCCGAGGTGCGGCGCTTGGCGTTGACGACCAGCACTTTGGCATCGGCCACCGTCGGCGCGGTTTTCGGATAAGCCTCGGCGCTGGCGATAAACGCCTTGTCGATATCGGACAGCTTTTCGTTGGCTTTGGTGCCCACGCCATTGGTGGTCCACGACGCGGGGAAGAAGTACAGCATGATCGAGTGCGGATCGAACTGCGTGCCCTTGATTTGATCAACGCTGTATTTGCGCAGCACATTGTGGCGTGTGGTGGCTTCGTCCCAGTTGTTGGGCGGACCGGCGAGATCCTGGATCACCTTGGTTTCGTTCCACTGCATGCCGCCGGCTGGGTTTTGATGCTCATGCGCGAGCCCGATGGCATGACCGAACTCATGGCCCGCGGTGCCGCCATCGAGAAACCCAAGGTTCATGGTCGGTTGATTTTTGGGGATGCCGCGATTGTCGGTGCCGACATACGACCAAGCGCCGTCGTTCGCGTCAAAGCCGATGCGAATTTCCGCATCCGGCGCGTTGTTGAAATCGAAATGCAGGTTCGCGTGCTGCGTCCACCAGCCCGCTTGCTCGCGTGCGATGGCGTGCTGCTGCGCCGTACCGCCGATAAAGCGCACGCGCAGCGTGGTGCCGTTCATCCACAATTTGCCGATCGGCATAATCGCACGCACGCTGCCGCCGCGGCGTATCGTGCTTTGCGGGCGCATTTCCTGCGTGGGTAAAACGCGGTCGATACATACCTTTGGACGCTGGGCCATGCCGGTCTCCTTTGGTGGTGGAATCGTTAACCCTTGTTCAACAGCGTAACGCCGATTGCAGATAGTCGTAATATGACTTTTTCATGGTATTACATAAATATCTGTTGTATTGCCAGGTTCGGTGAAAACGACGGCATGGATCGAGTCGAATTCTTGGCAGGGCAACGTGGGCTGCTGCAATGCTCGACACATTGCTCGCTCGGGATCAAGGATGCGTTGCCGGAGCTGCGGGCGTCTTGCCGAGTCGATCGGCAACCGCGTCGGCTTCCCGCTCTGCGTCGCCCGGCCGGTCGCACAAGGGCGGCAACGTAAGCGTGACGATACGCTGCCGAAATAGTAAGTCGAGTCGAAAAGACTTCGGCCTCGAAAAGGCCATCCGGGATCCCAGCGCAGTTGACCGGAACAAAAAGCATGTCGCGACGTGGGCCGCCGTAGTGTATGGCGCGCGCGGCAATCGCTTTGCCTGTACCAGGCTCGCCCTCGATCGATACTGGCGCCTCCGTTTCCCCAATCCGCAACGGGAATCGCTGCATGATGCGGAAGGACGGAAAGCGTCCAACGAAACAGTCGAGGGGGTTCGGACGCATATCGTCGAGACTTCGGTTCGTCCTGGAAAGCGAATCCGAGCCTTGCGATGCCACCACTGCGCAACGCAGCGCTTCGGCGAATTTCATGTAACGAGCCCCCCCTACGAACGTACCTGACTGACAGAAATGCAGTCAGGGGCTAGACATGTGCTTGAACGCAATATACCACTGCCCCTGAACCGCTGAGCCGCGATGTCGCGCGATTGGTGCTTCCGTTCTAGCCGTAAAGTCGTCATTAGATAGCTGCTTGCTGTGAAACGAGTGTGACGAGAACTCGACCGTCATAGATCCTCTACCATCTCGATGCATCGACCACTCGGACTATGTATGAAGCGACGATCCAAAGGCCAGAAAGGTTCCATCGGCAAGAAAGCGCATGAGTAGGCGCGACGCTGACCGGATGGACAGATCGTGTAAACAGATCCGGCCGTCGAAGCGGGTGTTTTCCTTCCGGAGAAGCTGGCTCATCCATTTCATCGACAACACCTACGGTACGGCAGCCGATCAAGCGCGATCGGCAAGCCAGCGGCGCGCGTCCCTGCGCGCGCGTGACGTGCAGAATGGCCCCCTAGTTCAAGAACGACGGGAGCAACGATGATGACGCAGTCGAGGAAGCTGATCAGGCGTGACCACAGTGAATGGCAGCCGCTGTAATCGGATTTCGAACAGAATTGACTACACACGGGCCGCGCTCGCAATCCCGATCGACCGGCAGTGTCGAACCTATCGTAGATTCCTGCGGCTGGACGGGCCACCACTGAACACGAAGGGTTATAGGGCAACACCCTCGAACTAGAACCGCTGGGCAAGGTAGTCACACATACGCAGTCCCCGAAAGAGCTGGGGGTAGAATTCTCCGGACCGGTGATTGCCCTCGCGGGGTCGGGCCATCGGGCCGTGGTCGAGCACCGGCTCCGCCGTTTGCATGAGGCAGGGCCGGAGCCACTTCTCTAAACTCTCGCGATGAGGAACTCAGTATGGCTGAACGAAAGCGCTATCGTCGCCGTCCCGGTCCGCCGGTCGTCGCCGTGCAACTCGATCTGGACACGGACGGCTTTTACTACCGGAAGTGGGGCGCCGTGCAGCGCTGCAAGGCAAAAGACTGGATTGTGAACAATAAGGGTAACGTCTACACGGTGGATGCCGAGACATTCTCCCGCACCTACGCGGCCGCGAGCCAAGGCACGTATGTGAAAATCGGCAAGGTCTGGGCCGAGCAGGCGGAATCGGCCGGCCGCGTTGCCACCAAGGAAGGCAGCACCGACTACCTGGCGGGCGATTGGCTGGTGTCCAACGAGGCGGATGGGTCTGACGCCTACGCCATCAGCGCGAGGAAGTTTTTAGAGTCCTACGAACCAGACGAGTAGTCACTCGGCAAGCGATGGGGAGGCGTGATGGACTGTTTGGTGATACGCGGCTTCGGCAAGAAGAAGGACGCCAAAGGCCAGGAGGTCGACTTCGACAAGGTCGACGCCGAGCTGATTTCGCCGGCGCTGAAAGAATGTGAGCTCACAGGCGGCACCACAGTGAAAGTGGTGGATGCGGGATCGGTCCACAAGGACATGTTCCAGCTCATTCTCCGGGCAGACATCGTCATATGCGACATCACTGTGCACAATCCCAATGTGTTCTACGAGTTGGGGGCGCGGCATGCGTTGCGTAAAAAGCACACAGTGCTTATCAAGGGCAAACCATCGGCCGATTCGACACCCTTCGACATCGCCGGCGCCCGCTATACGGCTTATGACGTGACTGACCCCGCCGCTGCGCTGTCGGACCTCGTCGGCGTAATAAAGGCATCGCAGGCGCGCGGTCGTGAAACCGACAGTCCCATCTTCCTGATGATGCCGGAGTTGCCGGAAGCCGATGTCAATAAAGTGGCGATGGTGCCGACGGCATTCGTCGAAGAGGTTGAAAGCGCCGAATCCCGGGCCGACAAGGGGTGGCTGCGGCTGCTGGCCGAGGACGTGCGCGGCGAACTCTTCCAGCGCGAGGGCCTCAAGCTCATCGGCTGGGCCCAGTGGATGTTGAAGGATTATCCGGCCGCCATCGACACCTGGGAGACTGTGCGCCGTCGCGCGGATCTGGACCTGGATGCCAACCTCGCACTTGCCAACCTCTACGAACGGCTGTTCCGTGATACGAAGGATCCCGGTCAGCTCCAGTACTCCAACCAGGCCATCGAACGCGTGTTGAGTCGAGACGAACTGTCGCCAGCCGTCCAATCGGAAGCGCAAGCGCTGAAGGGACGCAACGTGAAAACGCTGTGGCGCCTGACTTTCGAGAAGCTGCCCACGCTGCAGCAGCGGCGCGAGCGCGGCATCGATCTGAAGGCCGTACAGTCGTATGCAGCCTACAAGGAAGCCCACAAGGTCGATCTGAACAACTTTTTTCCCGCGCTGACCGCCTTGCAGATGGGGCACATATTGCTGTCGCTGGCGAATATGCCGCGCTTCAGGAACCTGTTCCCGGACGAGAGGACAGCGCGCCGTTATGTCGAGGACCTGAACGACGAATTGCCATCGCTGCGTCATGTCGTGGGCATGTCTGTCTCGGGAGCGCTCGCCTCCAAAAAGGACAAGGAGCTTACATGGGCTCGGATCAGCGATGCGGATTTGAAGTTTCTCGACCATCTCGACGCCCCGGCCGGAACTGATCACTCCATCGTTGTGGACGCATACAAGAATGCCGTTCCCGAGGACGGCGCAGCGCCGCCGGATCCCTCCAAGTGGAAAGGCAAGTCAGCCCCGCGCGACAACTTCTTTTGGGACGCTGCGCGCGGACAGCTGAAGCTCTTCGAACTGCTTGGCATCGGCGCCCCGGCTGCGCGCGAAGTCATCGAAGAATTCGACGGGCCGTCATCGGTTGACGTCGAGGCGGATCCCGCGGTGCGGCAGAAGCGCGAACGCCATGTCGTCATCTTCAGCGGCCACAACATCGACCGCACCAATCCGGCGCCGTCCAGGCCAAGATTTCCCGCCAGCGCACAGGACCAGGCCCGCGAGCTGATCATGGCCGCGCTCCAGCGGCTCAAGGGCGAGGCAAATGATTTGAGCGTCCTCGTCTCGGCGGCGCCCGGCGCCGACATCCTGGCCCTCGAAGCGTGTCAGAAGCTCAAGCTGGCGACCTGGTTGTGCTTGCCGGTGCGACGCGAGGTCGTCGCGAAGGACGTGTTCGTCGACTATGACGACAGCTGGCGCAACCGCTTCTTCTTGCTGGCGGAGGCCCTGCCGCGCGACCGGATCTTCGTCCTGAGCGAACACGGCCAACTCCCGCAGTGGCTCCTCGCGCGCACCGAGATGACACCCTGGTCCCGCGGCAACCGCTGGATGCTGCGACAAGCGCAGGCCTGGGGCGCGACCCGGATCACGCTGCTCGCTCTATGGGACCACAACGAGGCCGACACCTCACCGAACGGCACGGCCGAAATGATTCGGCTGGCGCGCGATGCCGGCATCTACATCGAACTCATCGACTGCCGGCCACTGGCGACCGGCTGACCTTCGCTTTCAAATCCACCGGAGACCTTCATGCCCCGATATCGCAGCTTTGACGAGCACCTGGACCCCAGCGTCGGACCCAAACGCATCCTGTCGTTGGATGGCGGCGGCTTGCGCGGCATGATGACGGTCCAGATACTGCGCAAGATCGAGACGCTGCTGCGCGAGCGCTTCGACGATAAGTTGCGCCTATGCGACTACTTCGATCTGATCGCCGGCACCTCCACTGGCGCCATCATCGCGGGCGGCCTGGCGCTGGGCATGACCGTCGACGAGATCGAGGCCAAGTACAAGGAACTCGGCGACAAGGTCTTCATGCGCAGCTTCTGGCGCCGCGGCATCACGCGCGATTCCTACGACAGCAATGCGGTGGCCGCATCCCTGCGTGACGTTTATGGCACGGGCCTGCTCAAGCGCGACGACTTCAAGACCGGCCTACTCGTCGTTGCCAAGCGGCTCGACACGGGCAGCACCTGGGTGCTCACCAACAATCCCAAGGCCAGGTATTTCCCGCCCAACCCGGCGCGCCCCGCAACCATTCCGAATGGGGAATACCCGCTGTGGCAAGTCGTGCGCGCCAGCACGGCGGCGCCGACGTTCTTTGCCCCTGAAGAGATTCGCATCCATTCCGACGAAAACGAATCGCGCAAGGATACTGTGGGACTGTTCGTCGACGGCGGCTGCAGCCCGCACAATAACCCGTCCCTGCAGGCCCTGATGGCCGCCACGATGGATGGCTATCGATTCGGCTGGACCGCCGGCCCCGACGACCTGTTGCTGGTGTCGGTCGGCACCGGCAAGGCCAATCCGGCGGTCGATACGTCCAGCAAATTCGCCGGGCTGGCCGCAGCCCAGGGACTGCTCGCACTGAAGAATCTCATGGAAGACTGCGGCGACCTCGTGGAGACCATGCTGCAATGGCTCTCCGTCAGCGACACCGCGCGCGTCATTGACCGCGAGATGGGTAAGGCCGGCCCGCCCCTTGGCAACCGGGCCATGCTCACCTATCAGCGCTACAACGCAATCTTCACGGCCGAGTGGTTCAAAGACGTGCTCGGTCAGGATTCGAACGCCGACTATCTCGAATCCATGCAGGAAATGGATCGGCCAGAGAACCTCGCGGCGTTGGCCGAACTCGGTCAACAGGTGGCGGAGGCGCAAGTCCGTCCCGAACACCTACCCGAGGCGTTCGATGTGGGGGTGCACGTGCGCTAAGGCAATGGTGGCCTCGGCGAGAAACGAACAAGCCGTTTTATATAGCGCTCATCTACGGAAGGCGAAGCCATGGCGATTACTCTGCGCGTGACCGGACGTGAATCCGTTCTCGAACTTCCTTCACTGGTACGACCAGCCACGCGTTCGGGGGGCGAGTCGCAAGACGCCTTTCTGCCACCCGGATACCTTGCTGCAACTGCCGCCTTCGACGTCGGACCGGCGGCTCGCGGCTCTGCCGAAGGCGTCAGCGAGAAGACGCACATCGCAGCAGGCAACGAAGTGATGGCGCTGGAGCTCGCGGATGGCAGCACGTTCATCACGAGTGCCGAACGACTCCGCGAGGCGCTTGCAGTATCGAGCCCCGACATGATCGGCGAGAACGGAGAGCTCTTGCTCGAGAAACTTCGCGCCGAGGGAGCGGCCCATCGCGGTTTCTTGGGCGAAGCAGTCGGCGGGCTGGTCAGCAAAGTATTCACATTCATCGCCGGTGCTCAAAGCGACGACATTGTGAAGGATGCCGCCAAGGAAGCGGGCCTCGATATCGCCCAGTTGGGCGTGAGCTGGCGGGGCACGAAGTACCTCATGTCGGCCATCGAGAACCGACTCGAGCGCGAGCCCGGGCGCCTGTATCGATGGACCACCCACACCGGCAAGCCGGACGAGCTCCAACCGCTCGAGCTCCCACGCGAGCGGCTGAAAAATCCCGAGAAGGAGCGAATGCTGGTTTTCATACACGGCACGGGATCAAGCACCCTCGGCAGCTTCGGCGACCTGCAAGCGGGCGATCGCGACCTGTGGTCGACACTGCAAAGCCATTTCAACGGCCGCATCTACGCGTTCGAACATCGCACGTTGTCGGAGGGTCCGATCGATAACGCCCTCCAGCTTGCGAAAGCGCTCCCCGACGGCGCGCATGTCAGCTTCGTTTCGCATTCCCGCGGCGGCCTCGTCGCCGATCTCCTGTGTCTGGGCGATTTCGATCCCCTGATCGACAGCTACTGCTATCCCTTCGAGGGCACCGGTGACCCGGATTCCGCGGAAGCAACACGGGTCAAGAGCGAGTTGGATGACGCCCACAAGCAGCAGCGGGGGCAACTGCGCGAGTTGGCGGCGCTGCTGCGCAGGAAGAAGCTCGTCGTGGAACGGTACGTGCGCACGGCATCCCCCGCCAATGGAACCAAGCTTGCCAGTGGAAATTTCGATCTCTTCCTGTCGGGTCTTCTGACGCTGATCGGCAGCGTTCCATACCTGTTCGGCAGCCCTTACTACGCAGCGTTCAAGCGCGTCGTCATCGACATTGCCAAGAACCGGACCAATCCGCACCTGGTGCCGGGCATCGAGGCCATGCTACCCGACTCGCCTATGGCCCGGTTGCTCCGGGATGCGCCAGTGCGCGAGGGCACCCGCATGGCCATCATCGCGGGCGACGCCGAAGGTGGCAATATGCTGCGGCGACTGGGCCTGCTGCTGACCGACTTCCTGTTTTTCGACAACACGGACAATGATCTCGTCGTCGACACGGAGGCGATGCTGTCCGGGATCGGTCCTGCCTTGCAGGCGCGGGTGCTGTTCGACCGCGGTGCCGACGTATCCCACTTTCGCTATTTCGCCAATCTCGATACGCGTAGTGCATTGCGCAGCTGGCTGACGGCCGCAGACCCGATGCAATTGCAGGCATTCACGGCCCTGCCCGGCCCCGATGACTATGAAGCAGCGTTGGAAGCCGCCGCGTCGCGCGATGCCGCGGCTCTCGAACGGCCGGTCGTGGTGGTACTGCCTGGTGTGATGGGCTCCCATCTCACGGTCGACGGCAAAGACCGCGTATGGCTGGACATCGGGGACATCGCAACCGGCGGCCTGGACAAGATCCAATGGGGCTCGACCGGGATCGAGGCGGAGGAGCTTTTCGCGATGTCTTATGGCGAATTGTGCCAGGAGCTCGCCAAGAGTCATCGCGTCGAGCGCTTCCCGTATGACTGGCGCCAGCCGCTCGACGTCCTCGCCGAGCGCTTTGGTGCATTTCTGCAAAAGCTGCTCAAAGAGACCGATCGGCCGATCCGCCTGCTCGCGCACAGCATGGGCGGGCTCGTGATCCGGGCATGCATTTACGCGCGGCGGCCGATAATGGATGCAGTGATGGCGCGCGAGGGCGCGCGGCTCATCATGTGCGGCACCCCGCACCAGGGCGCGCATTCCATGGTCGAGAACCTCATCGGCAAGGGAGACACGTTGCGCAACCTGGTACGCCTCGACGTCGCCCATGACATGCAGGAGATCCTCGACATCGTGGCTGGATTCCGGGGCCCGCTGCAGCTACTTCCTCGGCCGGGCTTCAAGGACATCTTTCAGGGCGACCCCAGCGGCGGCGAGCTCCACGACTTCAGCCGCGCCACGACATGGGATGCGCTCAAGGTCAAGGTGAAGGATTTCTGGTTCGGCAACAACAAGTGCGCAACGCCCGAGCAGTCTGTGCTCGATGCGGGCAGCTGGCTGTGGCAACGGGACAACGAGGCCTTCGGCGGCAAGGTGCCAGCGTTGCCGGCCGAATACGCGAGCAAGAGCGTCTATGTCTTCGGCATCGCCCGCAACACCCCCTGCGGCGTGCGCGAGGAAAGCGGGCGCCTCAAGATGGTCGGGACAACGCGGGGCGACGGCACCGTGACCTGGGAGTCGGGGCGCATCGGCAATATCGGCAGCTTCTATTACATGGACGCAGTTCATGGCGACCTGCTGGGGGAACCCGAACACTTCGACGGGCTTACGGATCTGCTCACCGCCGGCACGACCGCCCGCCTTCCGACGACGCCGCCTGCGGTCCGCGCGATCGAGCAACCTGCGCCAGTGACGTACGATGCCGGCCCGCCCAGCGTCGACGATGCCGTGACGGTGACGCGCGCAATCACCGGGGCCTCCCGGCGCAATCGCGTGCCGGCACGCGCGAAGTACTTGCTCGACGTCGGCGTCAAAGCGATGGACGTGCGCTTCCTCACCGACCCGATCATGGTGGGCCACTACGAGCAGGATCCGATCGCCGGCCCGGAAGCATTGATCGACCGCGAGCTCCTGGACGGGGATCTTAGCGAACGCTACAACCTCGGCCTATATCCTGGACCACGGGGCAGCGCCGTTGTGGTACTGCGTGCGCACAACAATTTCGGCCGGCTGCGCGGCGCCGTTGTTACAGGCCTCGGCAGGCTTGAGGGGACGCTCAGCACGGCCGAATTGACCGATGCCGTGCGAACCGGCGCCATGCGCTATCTCCTGCATGTCGTCGACGTCTGCGGCAAGAAAGATCATGAGGTCTCTCTTGCCAGCCTCCTGATCGGTTACAACTCCACGGCCAACATGACGATCGAGGGATGCGTCGAGGCGCTGGTGCGCGGTGTCATGGAAGCGAATGCAAGCTTTCAAGCGACGACGCGGCTCAATATCCGTATCAGTCGACTGGACATCGTAGAACTGTATCGGGATACCGCAATCACCGCGGTCTATGCGCTTCGCCAAGTCGCCTCTCGCATCTCAGTAGATGCTGCCAAACACGGTACTGCACTTTCGGTGCGCAACGAGCTTTACCAAGGCGATGGCGTGCGCCCGCGGCTGTTCGACAGCCGCAGCGCCGACTATTGGCCCCGTCTCATCGTTACCGACGCGGGCCGCTGCGACGACGAAGCCACATTCGAATCGCATTCGCACGCCCGCGGCAACCTGGGCGCGTCCGCTCACGCCTCAGCCATGCCGACGTACCCATTGGGCGTTGGAGGCTCGACAGGCTTCAGGCCCGACGGCGTACTACCTGTCAACACGAGCATCGCGAATCGTATTCGCTTCCTGTACGTTGGGCAGCGTGCCCGCGCGGAGTCGGTTGTGCAGCAACGCCAGCCGGGCCTGGTGGAAACCATCGTGCGGCAGCAGATCCTCGATCCAAGCTGGAATCGCGACCTCGGTCGAATGCTGTTCCAGCTCATGGTTCCGCACGCCTTCAAGGATTCAGCCCGTCAGCTTGCGAGGGTCGTCCTCGTCGTGGACAGCTACACTGCCAACCTGCCGTGGGAATTGATGCTCGCCGACGATACAAACAGCGCGCGCACCGATGTGGAGCCGTTGGCGCTGCGCACAGCGATGGTCCGCCAGCTGGCCACGATGACGTTCCGCCCGCAAGTACGGCAGGTCATGGAACGACGTGCCCTGGTCATCGGAGATCCGTCCGTGGCGGCGTTCGAAGCATGGTTCGTCGCGCCGGATCGGGGCACACTGAGTTCCCCCGGACAACTGCCCGGCGCGGCACGGGAAGCCGAGGAGATCGCGAAAGTGCTCCGCGGGGTCGGCTACGACGTTGAAGCCGCCATCGGCAAGAGTCAGCCTGCCCATGCCGTGCTGACCGCACTGTATCGTCGCCCTTACCGTATCGTCCATGTCTCAGCTCACGGCATCTTCAACATGCTACACCGGGACGGGATGCACCGCAGTGGCGTGGTCTTGTCGGACGGCTTGCTCTTGACCGCAACCGAGGTGGCGGCGATGGAGACCGTACCGGAGCTCGTCTTCCTCAACTGCTGTCACCTCGGGCAGATCGAGACGGCTCGGGACGGCAATCGGCTGGCTGCGAGCATCGCGCGTGAACTGATCGACATCGGTGTACGCTGTGTCATCGTTGCCGGCTGGGCGGTCAACGACGATACCGCCGCCCTCTTCGGTACGACGTTCTATTCCGAGCTTCTCTTGCAGCGCCTCACGTTCGGCGAAGCTGTCCAGGCGGCACGGCGCGCCGTGTTCAAGCGGAGCCCCTCCGACATCACGTGGGGCGCCTTTCAGGCATACGGCGACGCGGGTTGGCGTGCCGAGCCGGGCGGCGATGGCGGCAGCGCTATGCGGACGGATTGCTACGCGTCGCCCGACGAATTGCTCGATTACCTGGCAGGCGTTCGCACCAATCTCGCGCGCAAGGCAGATCGCTACGGCGACGCGGAAATTCATGCCGTGCAAACGGCCGTCGAGGAGCAGATCAAGAAGCGATGCCCGCCCGGCTGGCTGCACGTGCCGCATGTTCGATCGGCGCTCGGCGCCACCTGGCGCGATCTTGGCATGTTGGAAAGGGCGCGCGAGCAGTTCCTGGCCGCGATTCAGGCGGAGGACGAACTCGGGCACGTGCCTATCCGCGACATCGAGCAGCTTGCGAACGTGGAAGCCCGATTGGGAGAGCGGCAGGCGCTCGACGCGATCAATCGTCGCACGCCAGACGAAGCACCCGAGCGGCTGATCGACCTTGCGCTGCGGCGGCTCGACATGCTCGACATGCTGGTATCCGCGGCCGTGGACGCCGAGCCGAAGGCCCTGCTCGATCAGCGTGGATCGGTGGATCCACGCTCTGACCGTCCGATTCGGGCTCCCAACAGCGAGCGAAGCGCACTGCGAGGAAGCGCGTACAAGCGCAAGGCCAGCCTGTTCGCCCAGCGCGCGCTCCAGAAAGGAATCGACCAGACGAGCGCACACGCGCACGCGCGCTCGATGCAAGCAGCCCTCGAAAGCGCGGCAGCAGCCTACCGAGAGGGAGAAGGCGCGTCGCAGAGCGGGCAGTTCCTGCCCTATCCCACGCTCAATCGCCTCGCGCTCGAGGCGTTGCTCGGATCCATGAGCGACGCGCAGCGTAACGGTGCACTCGCTCTGGCACAGCAAAGTCGCATTGCCGCTCAGCAGGGTTTTCAGCGCACGGGGCGCATTTGGGAAGGCGTGATGCAGGGTGAGGCACTGGTCGTGCAATACCTTATCGATGGGCGCCTCAGGCTCGACAACGATGACGGAGAAGCTGCCTTCGACGCGCTCGTGCGCGAGTACGAGGATGCGCTCGCCAACGTCTTGACGAGACCCGGACAACTCGACTCGGTCTTGTCGCAGTTTGAGCTGCTGTCGCGCTTCTACGATGTTTATGCGTTGTGGAAAGATGATGCTGCGTACCGGCGGGTAGCCGACCGCCTCCTCGGTCTGGTGCAGCACATCCGGCCAGGACGGCCACAGCGAACGGATCGCCCGGGCGACATAAGCCCGCAGGGAGGCACTCCGAAAGTCCCAAGAAAAGGAGTGTCCCGAAAGGTGGTGGTTAAGAAGGCGACATCCAAAACGAGGGCGAGGCGTTGACGGCACCGAATCACATGGTCACAGCTACCGACAGGATGGCAGAAGCGCTGTTCAGTCCTCCGGACCGACGTAGTACGAATCGATCACGTCGCGCTTTTCGGTTTTTCGCTCCGGCGGGCGCCTTTTGGGAAGCATCGCGCATGCAAGCGCCGCACGTTCGTCGGCTTGCGTCTCGCGCACGCAATGCGCGGGTGGGTTATGGTGCCCATCCCCCCGATCGGCAACGGTGTAGTGCACCCGATCGTCATCCCAGAACTCGCGGAACCCGTTGACGACGACATCCTTGGGAGGCACGAGAGCCGCATCGCAATCGATGCGTGTTTCGCATCCGGCGATCTTGTCGGGGTCGATGGGAAGCCCTCCGGTCGCCGCCTTGCAAAGCATCCAACGCAAGGCAATCGAGGCAAGGCCGACGTTGCCGTTTCCGCCACCCACGTCCGAGTGCACGCCCCGGAACCACACTTCGTACGCATTGAGCTGCCGCGTCGGTCGAAACGACTGCCGCCGCTCGTCGAGCGCAAGCGCGTGATAGGCATACTCAACGTTCTTTGGAACGCGAAGCTTGTGACCCAGGTTGACCCGCTGAAAAATGCGCTCGCCGATCGGAATGCCGAACGACCCGACGACGTCCCAAAGCCCGACGAAGCGAATCGGCACGTCAGCCGCCACGACTCGGTCCGTCTGGGGGTCCCGGACGCCCTTGTCATTGATGAGATTCGCAAAGTCGAGTGCGATGGCTGCGCCACGGCTGAAACCGACGATGTCGATCGTCGTATCGCCATCGGCATAGGCGCGAGCAAGCGCCCCATAGGCTTCTTCGACGCGACTGCGCGCACCGGCGCCTGTCAGACCCCCGACCTTACGCCCCAGCCTGCCCAACCGCGTGCCGGGACCCGAGACGTACCATTTTTTACCGCCATACGATTCATAGAAGTGAACGACGTTGGTGTCGTCCGGCCCCTCCCGATCGTCGTCGACTATCGCTGAGTTCCAAGTGCCATCGAATGCATAGAGCGCCATTTCCCTGTCCTCCTGGAGAACCGCCACGGATTGGTGTGCGCGCTAGGCGTCTGTCGGGGCAGCGCCCCGGACCGACTTCTGCTTCGCGTGCCCTGGGTGTATCGATAAGCTCCTTCACACGAGTCGGTATTCAGCGTAACGCTCTGCCGGGCGGCCTGCATCGGCCGAAGGTTGGAGTCATGGGCGCGCCTCAGGCTTTGTCGCACGAGCCGCCGGCGAGCTGTGCCCATGGGCATGATCTTACAGAAGTGCGCGCGCCTTGGGCGAACGCACAGATCGCCGCTCGAGTGCCCGGGTTCGATGGGGTCATCTTCCATACGGACGACGGCGCTCGATGCGTCGCGACATTGCCGGCGGGGTGCCTCGTGTTCAATCTCCAGAAGGCGCATCGGTCACCGGCGATGCATGCGAACCCACACAAACAAAAAATCGTGCAGCACCCGGCCGCCGCCATACCCGCGATCGTCGAAAGTGCATATCGACATGGACCTGACCGCCATGTCGCCGATCGTGTTTCCTACCCGGACCACCCGGCGCCAGTGCTCGCCCTTCCCCTCTATAGCGCCAACGGATTGGCCAGGCGTCACCTCGGTGCAGTGGCAAAAAAAAGCACCCCTACCGCCCCTCCACCTTTCGATTGGGCTCGCCGTGAACCTGAGGGGCCGGTATCAGGGTCGCTCACCGAGGATGCCGTTACGGAACCTCCGCTACGCGCGATTCGCGTGACTGCGGAACGTGCAAGAGGCACAATCGTTAGAGCGCGTCTGCCGAACGTTGACCTCATCCCAAACTCATGACTGATCCGACAAACCTACTCGGTGACGATGAACCCGGCGAGGACGAACGACCGCTCGTGCGGCTATTCCTCGCCTCATCGCAGGACCTCATGGAGGAGCGCAACCAATTCGAATCGATCGTGCGCGGTATTGCGGCGCGCCCCAATATTGCACGCCAGTACCGTCTAAAGGCCGTACATTGGCAACAAGGCAGCGGCGATACCGACGGACGCTCGATTCAAGAACAAATCGAGCGATCGCTCCACTTACGGGAAATCCCGATAATCTGCGTCCTTGTCGGCGGTTACCTGGGACCGGGCACGAGGGCCGAGTACGATACCGCCTGCGAAACGCGCATGCAGCACGGCAGCTGGCCCAAGGTTCTTGTCTACTTCAAGAGCAGGGACGGTACTACGCTTATCGGAAGCGAAGAGGTCCTAGCATTTCACCGTGAAGTCATCGACGACGGGGTCTCTCTGCCCGGCAACTTCGTGGGCCTAGCCGAGCTCACCGAGCGGCTAAGTCGAGATGTCGAGAATCTCTTGGTCCACACCCCGCGCAGCGATCCACGAAGCGGCGAACATCTACGGCGTGCGTTCTTCGCGACTTCAACCGTATGCACAGCGGTTTCGCTCTGGCTCTTGTTCGTCACGCAGACGATGGCCTTTCCCGAGAACGACGTCTCATACGGTCGAGTGTTTTTCGTTCTGGTGGGACCACCTCTGTTGTTCCTCCTGAGCGCGATCATGGTCTGGCTTCTCCTTCGTCTGCAGCGAGAGTTTGCATTCGCTTGGCATTCGGCCGAGTATGCGAACGAACGCATTTATCGGGTGTTTCGTAACCTTTTCCCGCGCTCGGTGATTCCCCAGCCGCTGCGCTCCCGCTTTCCGCGTGACCCCCTGGGGGAGGCACTGAACTGGCCATTGTTGGCTCTCGTCCTCGTGCTTCCGATTGGCGCCCAGTTCAATTGCATCTTCAGCGAGCTGCTGCAATGGCAGTTCGTCGTCGAACCGCATTTGCTCGCAAGCGAGGGGCGTGCAACGCAACCAGATATGCGTGAATCGAATCAAAGCCGATACGTGGAACGAGGCCTCACTTGGCCCTATCGGCTGAAGATGCCCGAGGTCCGCGCGGCATACCAGCGTGGAGGCGGTCCCATCTACGTCTACTCTCCGCACGGCAACTTGGGCAATCAGAACGTCGAGAACCAGATTTCTAGCAAGCCGTATCGAAGCAACATGGGCCCGGAGGTCTTTCTCCCACTCCAGCCCTTGGCATATGTTGGCTTGTTCGTACTCAGTATCGTCGCAACGCTGGCGATAACCTTTCGCCTCGTGTTTCTCGGGCGCTTTATACGCCGCGCTCTCCCGCCTCGAGAGCCTTCTTGAAGGCCACAGCATGCGCCAGTGTTGGTCGTTAGTGCCTATCATCGCGATGGCTTGGTGTACACCGACCCAGGCCGTGGAACTCCATGTGGAAGCGTCGGCGCTGGAAAAACTCCTCCGAACGCAGGTGTTCCGCGACAACGGCCGCTGGAATTTGGCGAAACCGGAACGGTGCAATCATCCTTATCTCGAAACCCCCTCGGTCCAAATCGCGAATGGCCGCATTCACTTGAAAGCCCGATTCGCC
>LNFM01003820.1_pt1 | contig 40076 bp, 33 predicted proteins | sample 596031 | NCBI WGS metagenome assembly LNFM01 (sample SAMN04254537, study PRJNA301005) | activated carbon metagenome | isolation source: dual media filters at the Ann Arbor, Michigan drinking water treatment plant | place: USA: Ann Arbor | reverse complement strand
TTACGCTGTCGCCGACGGCAAGTTGATGCCAAGGGGTCCCGGCGGTGCTCGGAGTGACCGCGTACTGGAAGTCGTCCGCGTCGCGCGCTAGTGCCTGCTCGAACTTGGGGATGGTCGCGACCACGGTTGCAAGCACTGACGGGCGACGCTCCACGAGTTCTGCCAGCAGCACCCGATGCTCCGCCTGGTCGATGGTCATGCGCACCGCGTCGCCAGCCAGGACCTGTGAGTAGCTCAGGCCGGGGGTGCGGGCGTTGATTGCCAGCAACTGGCCGTCGGCGGTACGGACGTGCGCCAGCCGCAGGTCGGGGACGAGTTCGATGACGGTGCCTTCGTAGACGACGGGGCTGGACATGACGCAACGCTAGCACCGCACAAGCAGTCGCAACCGGCTGCTTCCCTGTTGCGCGCGACGACAGTCGAGACCAACCGCAGACTGGTCAGGTCACCAGCGCGCGGCCCGTCAGGTTCCCCGCCAGCAGCGAAATCCCGTCCGGAGGCCCGGCCGCGACCGTCCGCACCTGGGACGGGTAGAGCAGGCTCCCGCGGGTCCGAGCCCGGCCCATCTCGGACAGGAATCCGGCTGCAGAGGTGGGAAATTCGATGCCAAAACGTGCTACAGTCCAAGGCTGCGCTGTGCAACGACAGGTGTTGCACAGTGGCAGAGCAAGTCGTACGTTTTCCCTCGTAGAGGGTGCGTTTGGCAGGGGGTTTGGGTACCATCTGCCGTGCATCCCCTAGGGGACGCCAACTCTGGTTGGCAACGCAGTCAGCAAGTCTGGCGGTGCTTGAAGCAGCGATGCTTGGAAGCCGCTTACCGCGTGGAGTGGTAGTTCAGTTGGTTAGAATACCGGCCTGTCACGCCGGGGGTCGCGGGTTCGAGTCCCGTCCACTCCGCCACCAATCTCAGAGGGCTGCACCGGAAGGTCGCAGCCCTTTGTTTTTGCTGGGCTTCCTGGTAGCAGGGGCCTTCGGGTCGCAGTCGCAAGGGGTTGACCGTGCAACCTCGGCGTGTGACCACACCCGACGTGACCCGCTTCCCTGGTGTCTGCTCCCGATCCGATTCCCGGGTCTGCCAGTTCGGCCTCAAGCCGCCCGACGACCTACGCCACCACTTCCCTGGCGACTGGGCGGTCCGCTGCTCGCTTCGCACGTCGATCCTGAGCGCCGCTGCCAACGCGTCAGTTGCCCCCGGAGGTGGGCTGAGTGACGAGGCGGCGAACCTCGGCCGGCTTCGCCTTCAGCCACCGTTGAGGCTCTGGGCCGATGCACAAGAGAATCCTGTGACCTGCCGAGCGAGCCTCGAGCTCGGGGTCTGAAAACGCATAGCGCACCCGAGGCCGCAGGGAAGGAACGCTGCCCTTCACGTCCACCCGTTGCGCCATCGACGGTAGGGTCGGCTCCGCGGCGGCGAGCGGGTGCCGTCTCCTGCGATCCCCTCGCTCCGGCTACTCGAACCTGTCCTTCGCCAGCAGGCGAACGACGGAGTGGGGATAGCTGTCCTCATCCTCGCGCTCGACCCGGGCCGTGGGCGGCAGCTTGGCGATGATGGCCTCGATCATCTGGACGTGCTCCGCCTCCTCCTCCCGGAGTTCCTCGAACAGCGCCTTGACCTCCGGCTGGTCCACGTGGCGCCTGGCCTGGTCGTAGAAGGCATAGGCCTTTTTCTCGGCTGACAGGGCCACCCGATAGGCGTCCAGTTGCGACATGTCGCGCGTGGGTGCGCCGTAATCGGGAGCTTCTACGTCGAAGATGTCCGTGATCTTGACCCTCGGGCGCTCGTCGCCGAACAGCGCGATGCGGCGCTCGGCGATCTGTTCGCCATGCTTGCTCTCGTTGTCGGCCATGGCCACGAAGACCGAGGCCGCATCGTCCTCCGCGCTGGTGCCAAAGCGTTCGGCGAATTGGGAGTAGCGCTTGAACGCTTCGACCTCGATGAGTGTGGCGAGATCGAGCGCGTCCATCAGAGAGAGCTTCGAGACGTCGAGCTTGGTAGACATGGCACCTCCAGCGACAGTGCAACTCCTGCGCGAGGCTCCGTTACGACCTCCGCGGAATCGGGGTGGAAGCTCCTTGGAGCCGCCGAGGCGAACCTTATGCCTCGCAGGGCGGCCCGCGTCATGAGCTAGCGCAAGCTTGGTTCAACGGCAGGGCCACGAAATGAAAGGCAACTCAGATTCCGTCTCTGTGATCCTGCGTGCCGCAGCGGCGGTGGCGTCGGCTCGGCCGAGTCGGTGGTCGGGCCGGCGGACGACCGGTACGTGCTGTCCAGCGGCCAGCCGCCGCGTGCTGCTGTTCGATGCTTGACGGCCCGGAGCGGTCGCCCGGAGGCGGCGGCTTCGTGCCAGCGCGTCGACAGGGGGGCGGGGCTGGCGATGGGTGGGACGAGTGCGTCGGTGTGAAGGGCGTCATTGCAGCAGCTTGACCAGATTGGCCCCTGCCGCAGCGCCGTACTGCTTGATGTCAGCCCATGTCTGCGTGACCAGCGCGTGATCGCGGTGGGCTTTCAGACCCGACATCGGGTTCAGGCGCGTACCCTTGGCCCAGGCCTCCACGGCGGGGTGCGCCGCGCGTGCGCGGTTGTGCGCCATCAGCGCCAGGTAGGAGGACAGGTAATCGCGTGGCTCGTCCCAGAGGCGGATCGGCGGGCAGACGCGGTTCTTCTCGGCGGAGTCGGCGATCGTGGCCTCGACCACGCCCAGCAGTGCGGCCGGGAAGCAAGCAAAGCCCCAGAACAGGGCCTGGAGGGTCACGCGATCGGCCTCGAAGATCGGCCGCAACGCCGGTCGCGCCAGGCCGACTGCGGCGCAGTGCACGTGCAGCGTGCCGGGGCTGGTGGGCACCGAGCCGCCATCGAACACGATGCGATCGCGCTCGATGCGGCGCACATGGCCTCGTCGCACCACATCGCCGATCTGGCGCAGCAGGGCCAGTTCGGCTTCGCCGAGCATGGCGCCACGGCTCATGGTGGGCTTCACCGTGGTGTCCACTCGCAGGAACAGGCCGTCGGCCTCGAGCCGGGCAAACAGGTCATCGACCGAAGTGGCCTGCGCCATGGCCTTGAACTGCAGGCCGACGCCGGCAAAGAAGTCGAGCAGGCCTTCCTGCGGCTGGTTGAAGCGCCGGTTCACCCACCAGGCCTCGCGCGGCCGGACCCACTGAATGGCGCTGGCCGGCACGCCTTGCGTCAGCAGCCAGACGCAGGTGTCCAGCGCGGTCTTGCCGGACCCGATGACCACGTAGCGCTCGGGCGGGTCGTTCACGCGCGCCACGTCGCCGGCGGCCACGCAGCGCACACCCTCGGCGACGTCGAAGGGCGGCGGACTGGTGGCGGGGATGCGCCCTTCGAGGTAGCTGGCGTCGACCAGCTTCCGTCGCACGCGCACCTCGCGCACCTCGCCGGTCAGACGCGAGGTGACGAGGTGGCATCCGTCGGGACCGATGGTGTGGTTGCTGCAGGGGAGGTGGTGCACGCGCCCGGTCGGAAGGAAGTGCTGGTCCATCACGTGGGCGTAGTACGCGCGCAGTTCGTCCGCACTCGCCATCTCGTGGAATCCGGCGTTGATGCCGGTGGTGTCCACCGTGCCGCGGCCCAGGGGCACGGACGACACGCCGTAGTAGGCGGAGGGCTGGTGCAGGCGCACGAAGGGATACGCGTCGATCCAGTGCCCGCCGGGTGCGTGGCGCCGATCCACCAGCGTGAAGGTGGCGTCGGAGTGGCTGAGCAAGGCGTCGGTGAAGGCCATGCCGGCCGCACCGGTGCCGACGACCAGGTAATCCGTCTCCAGAGGTGCGCGCATCGCCACTCCTGTGCAGCTGGGCCCGATGCGCCGTCGCACAGCAGGTTCGTTGTATTGGATACAAGTAAACGAGGCCTGCCAAGCGGGAACGCACCGGCATCCGGCAACATGCAGACGGCGCCGCACCCGCTGCACCCATGCGTCGCGGGCGGCGAGCGATGCGATGCAGGCGGCGTCGATATCGAGCTGGCCGCAAGTCCTCCACGCAAGCGGCTGCTTGCGGGCAAGGAGTTCGAGAGCGCGACGGTCGCTGAAGGGTGTGCGCCGGCGCGCAGGAACGACTGCTGACCGGCACCTCTCGCTGCAAGGCCGCCATCGCATGCCGAGCGTCAGTCGTCATGCCGGACCGGGCGGCGCAAGAGTCCCCTGGCCACAGCCCGAAGCGCGGGCTTCGAAGGCCCATCGAGTCGACGCGTGAGATCGTCGGGGCAGGTTTGGTCGAAGTGCCGTTGGGTGTACAGGCGCACGATCTCTCGCTCGCCAGGACGCGGTGTCGGAGCAAGGCTCAAGTTCTTCGGCCAGGAACTGGAGCCGGTGCCGCGCCTGCTCCCGAGCAGTTCGAAACGTGCGCATGGCGTGGTCGGCGGTGCCTGGGGAATGGCCGCACGACCTCCTCGGTCCGGACCTGAAGGAGCCTCCCATCGGCCTGGGTTTGCAGGCGCGCAGCCGACCCTATGATCGGCGCATGACGGCCCCCTTCGGCGCCCTCCTCGTCTTCAGGGTGCCGCGCTGATGGCGGGCCTGCAGGTGCGCCTGCTGGGCCCGCCGGCAGTCGAAGCCGAAGGCGGCACCATCCCCTTCGCCAACGAGCGCCGCTTCCAGCTGCTGGCCTACCTGGCCTTCAGCGGCGATTGGGTCGAGCGCGACCGCCTGGCCAGCCTGCTGTGGCCCGAACACGACGCCGCCGCGGCGCGGCGCAACCTGCGCAAGATCGTCTTCCGCGCCCGTGAAGTGGCCTGGTCGGCCGACCTGCAACTTCGCGGCTCGTCGCTGCGCTGGCCGGTGGCCACGGACCTGGGCCGCTTCCGGCAGGCGCTGGCTGCGGAGCAGCTCGCCGAGGCCTGCGCGGCCTACACCGGGCCCTTGCTTGTGGGCCTGGACGATGCCGACAACACCGGCTTTTCCGCCTGGCTGAACACGCACAGAGCCAGCCTGCACGTGCAGTGGCGCGACGCCGCTTTGACGGTGCTGCCGACCCTGGGCACGGCCGCCGAGCGTGCCGCCGCAGCACGTCGGCTGATCGACGACGACCCCTACGACGAATGCGCGATGCTGGCCGCGCTGGCCGTGCTGGGCGCCGACGGCAAGGCCGCCGAGGCCCAGGTGCTGTACCGCGACTACGTGCACCGCCTGGCCGAGGAACTGGCGGTGGAGCCTTCGGCCGCGCTGCGTGCGGCAGCGCAGGCCGCGCTGGGGCAGGTGTGCGTCGTCCGCCCGTCGACGCCACCGGGTGCGGCACAGGTGCCGCAGGCCCCACCGCCACCATCGCCGCAGGACGCCTTCGTCGGCCGCCGCGGCGAGCGGCGTGAGCTGCTGGCCCTGCTGCAAAGGCCTCACTGTCGCGTCATTACCGTGCTGGGGCCGGGCGGCATCGGCAAGAGCCGCTTCGCCCGTGAGCAGCTGGCGGAATTGGCAGCGACGACGCAGAGCGCCGTGCACTGGGTGGCGCTGGAGGACGTCAACACGGACGCCCAGCTGCTGGCGCGCATCGCGCTGACGCTGGGCACGGCCATCAACGACGCCAGCGACGTGGTGGCCCAACTGGCCGCGGCGCATGTCGGGCAGGGCGCATTGCTGGTGCTCGACAACGCCGAGCATCTGGGCGCCCTGGCCAGCTGGCTGCAGCCGCTGCTGGCCGCCTGGCCGCAACTGCGCCTGGTGCTGACGTCGCGCGCTCGCGTGGGCCTGCACGACGAATGGCTGCTGCCGCTGGCCGGCCTGGCCGTGCCCGACACCGACAGCCGCGACCTCGAAGCGGCCGCCGCCTTCGACGCCGTGCGCCTGTTCGACCTGCGCGCCGGCACGGTGCGGCCCGGCTTCGACCTGGCCGCCCACGTGAACGCCGTGGTCGCCATCGTCGAGCGGGTCGACGGCATGCCGCTGGCCATCGAACTGGCCGCCGCCTGGGTGCGCCTGCTGCCGCCGGAAGAGATCGTGCGCGAGCTGGCGCAGTCGATCGACATCCTGCAGCAGGATGCCGGCGTTGCGGCGCAGTTGGCGCGGCCGGCGCATGCCAGCATCCATGCGGTGTTCCAGCGTTCGTGGGAACTGCTGGCACCCAGCGAACGGCGCGTGCTCGCTGCCGTGACGGTGTTCCGCGGCGGCTTCCGGCGAGACGCGGCGGCTGCGGTGGCCGACGCCAGCCTGCCGGTGCTGGCGTCGCTGGTGGACAAGAGCCTGCTCGCCTTGGACGCGCAGGGCCGCTTCAGCATGCACCCGCTCATCAACGCCTGGGCAGCCACCCTGGCACCCGAGCCGGGTGCCGAGCCCACACCCCGCCACGCCGAGTTCTACGCCGTCTGGCTGGACAACCTGGCGCGCGAAACGGCCGGCCATGCTGGCGAGCTGGCGCGCGCCGTGCTGCCCGAGCTCGCCAACTGCGAACAGGCCTGGCACGCCGCGGTGCGCGCGCTGCGCGCCGACCTGGTGGCCACCATGCGACCGGCGCTCATGCGTTACACCGAGGCGCAGGGCTGCTGGCGCGAGACCAGCGGCATGCTGGCGGCGGCGCTGGCCAGCGACGCCCTGATGCGCGCCCAGCCGGGCCTGCGGCTGGACTTGCTGGTGGACCAGTCCTCGGTGCACTTCAACCTGGGCGAGTTGCAGCGCTGCGAAGAACTCGCACGTTCGGCGCTGGCGCTGGCGCGCTCGGCGGCGCGGCCCGAGAAAGTGGTCGGTGCACTGAACAACATCGGCGTGGCCTTGCTCAACCGGGGCGAAGCCGCGCTGGCCTTGCCCATGCTGACCGAGGCGGGAGAACAGGCACGCGCCTGCGGCGAACGGCTGGCACTCGGTTATGCCCTGCTCAGGGCGGCCATTGCCAACAAGGTGCTCGACGCGCTGCCGGCATGCGTGGTGCTGAACGAAGAAGCGCTGGCGGTGATGCGCGAGATCGGCAACGACAACGGTGTGGCCATCGTGATGAACAACCTGGGCGACACGCTGCGCCAGCAGGGCGAGTACGCCAAGGCGCGTGAGCTCCTCGAGGCAGGCCTGCAGTTCGCCGAGGCGCGCGGGCTGTTGCCGCGGGTGCAGAACTTCCGCCTGTGCCTGGGCGTGTTGCTGCTCGACTCGGGCCAGTTCGCAGCGGCCCGGCCGGTGCTGGAGCAGGCCCTGGCCGGCACGCAGCGCAGCGGCCAGTACCAGATGGAACTGCTGTGCCTCATGCGCCTGGCCAAGCTGGACCTGGCGCAGGGCGACGCCAAGTCGTGCCTGCTGCGTTGCCGCGAGGTCTTCCAAAGGGCGCGTGCCCGCGGCTTCGAAGGCTTGGCGCGCCAAGCCTTGTCGCAGCATGCCGCGCTGCACATGGCGCACGGCGATCGAGGCTACGCCCTGCAGCTGCTGGCCTTTCTGGAGGGCGACACGACGCTGGCGGTTCAGGTGCGTCGGCACGCGCGGCTGGATCTTGAAGCCGCGCAAGCGCGTCAACCCGTCGGGCCTGCAGACGCCGCGCTGCCATCGATCGACCTCGAAACGGCAGCCGCGCGCCTGATGGCGCCACACCCCGGCATCACCGACTGAGCCGCGCCCCCGTTCCGCCCTGGTGCCCCGCGTGCCGGCAGGCGGAACGCGTGAGAAACGCCTGCTGAGGAGCATCGCCCTGGCGGATCGGCCCCTGCCGGTCCAAGAGGCGATGATCGTGACCCAAGCCCTGCCTCCCCAAGAGACTCAGCTCTTCGTGGTGCACGTGTGGCGGCAGCGCATGCGCTTCCGCGCTTCAGTGCGGCGCGTCGACTGTGCCGAGACGCAGCTCTTCACCACGCCCACACGGCTGGCGCGCTACCTGTCGGAGGTCACCGCCGGCATGCCAGGGGCGGCGCCTGAGCAAGCATCCCCCACACCCGCGGCCGACGCCGGCGGCAGGGTGTCCCTTCCCCATCGGCCGGCCCCGTAGAACCTTCAAGGAGAGAGTCATGAATCAACTCAAGCAATCGGCCATCCTGGCGGCCGTGCTGAGCATGGCGGGCGCGGTGCAGGCCCAGCACATGCAGTACACCTACCAGGTCAACGCCAGCGGCCAGCTCAACGGCCAGACCTTCAGCAACGCAGCGGTCAGCGTGACGCTGACCGGCGAGGCCTCGGCCTCGTACCAGCAGTGCGGCTACTGCTACCTGGTGCTGGCCGACACCACGCTGATCCAGGTGGCCGGCGTGGGCAGCGACAGCTTCACGCAGCCGATAACGGCGGTGAGCAACTTCGTCGACGGCTACATCGGCTTCGGCGAGCCGGTCTCCGACTACGGCATCTACTTCCTGGCGAGCCCGGCCGTCGTCGGCTACATGCTGCAGACCCCGCTGGGGCCGATCAATGGCGTGGTCGACGGCAACCCCGGCGTCGCCTTCGCGACCGTGGGCGGCAGCTTCACCTTCGACAGCTTCGACTCGGCCGGCACCTTCCAGGCCACCGTGACGCAGGTACCCGAGCCCGGTACCTGGACGCTGATGCTGGCCGGCGCGGCCTGGGTCGGCCGCCTGGCGCAGCGTCGCTTTCAACCTGTCTAGACATCACGAGGGGAGAGCACCATGTCCACATCGAGCATCCGCCGCGCCATCGCGGCCCTGCTGGGCGCCACGCTGGCGCCTGCCGCGCTGGCCAGCGCCACCGTCAGCCTGGTGGCGCAGAGCCCGCGCTTGACGCAGGTTCGCATCACGGTCGCCACGCCTGCCTTCACGCCGGTCAACACGCCCAGCGTGGGCGTTGGGCACGCTGGGCTTGGTGTTGCGGCGCAGGCGCAGGGTCTGACCGGCCGCAGGCACGGCGCTGGCCGCGCGCGTGCCATGCAACAGGTTCACGTTGTCCACAACCGGGCCCAATACAGGGATCGTTCGACCGGCCCATGACCGAGGGCCCCGTGCTACATGCTGGCCAGCACACGGTCCACCATGAGGCCCGATTCACCCAGGTAGTTGGCCGGGTCGAGCATGGCCTCAAGCGCGGCGCGGTCGACATGGGGTGCGATCTGGGGGTGCGCGGCCAACAGGTCGATCAGCGGCCGCTTGCTGCTCAGCGACTCGCGGCACAGGTCGTAGACGAGGTCGTGCGCGAATTCGCGTCCGATGTAGGGCCCCAGGCCCATCATCACCGCCTCGCTCATCACCAGACCGCCGGTCATCTCGATGTTGCGGCGCATGGCCTGGGCGTCGACCTCCAGCCCCTCGAGCACGGCGCGGGACTGCTTCAAGGCGCCAGCGATCAGGCAGAAGGCGTCTGGCAGCACGATCCACTCGATCTCCCACGGCCCGGTGCTCCGCTCGTGGTCGGCCACCATCGCGTCGAGCAAGGCCGCGGCGTGCTGGCGCACGACGCTGATCGCGGCGTGGATGTAGCAGCTGCTGATCGGGTTGCGCTTCTGCGGCATGGTGCTCGACGAACCCCGGCCGTGGTGGTAAGGCTCGTAGACCTCGCCGACCTCGGTCTGCATCATCAGCTTGACGTCCATGCTGAGCTTGCCCAGCGTGCCACCGATCAAGCCCAGCAGCGTGCCGACCTCGGCGATGTTGTCGCGGATGGTGTGCCAGGCGATCAGCGGCTGTTGCAGCCCCAGCTCGGCGCACAGCGCGGCCTGTGTCTCCATCGCCCCCGTCTGCAGCGACGCCAGCGTGCCGGCAGCGCCCGCGAACTCGCCCACCAGCACACGCCGGCGCAGCTGCGCCAGGCGCTCACGGTGGCGCAGGATGGCCGACAGCAGACCGGCCACCTTGTAGCCGAAGGTCACGGGTATCGCTTGCTGCAGATTGCTGCGGCCGATCATCGGCGTCAGCCGGTGCGTCTTCGCAAGCTGGGCCATGGCCTGCGCAATGGCCGCGAGTTCGTCGTCGACGAGTTGCAGGGCCTCGCGGATCTGCAGCACGGTGGCGGTGTCGGTGATGTCCTGCGTCGTCGCACCCCAGTGCACGTACTCGCCCAGCTTGTCGCGGCACAGCTGGTTGATCTGCGTCACCACGCCCAGGATGGGGTAGCCGATGCGTTCGGTCTGCTCGCGCAGCCGTGCCATGTCGATCTGGCCGATGTCGCAGTGGCTGACGATCTCGTCGGCCGCCTCCTGCGGGATCAGGCCCAGCCGCCCCTGCACGATGGCCAGCGCGCGCTCGACCTCGATGTACTTGGCGGTGCGGTTTTCATCCGACCACACCTGGCGCATGGCGTCGGTGCTGAAGATGCCCTGGAAGATGCGCGAGTCGATGATGCTGGCGGCCATGGTGGCGTGTCCTTGAAGTTGTGTCAGGGGTGGGGCGTCGTCGGGTTGCCTGAGGGGACCGAAGCGAGCAGGCGGCGCGCGCGTTCGATCAGCGGCTTGTCGACCATGCGGCCGTCGAGCTGCACGGCAGCGCCGGCAGCCGCGGCGGCTGCATGGAGCACACGCTCGGCCCAGGTCCGCTGTTCGGCGCTGGCCGCCAAGGCCGCGTGCAAGGGTGCGATCTGCCGCGGGTGTATGCACAGCTTGGCGGTGAAGCCGTGGGCGCGCGCACGGGCCACGTCGGCCCGCATCAGCGCCTCGTCGTCGAGCGCCGTGGTGACGCCGGCCACCGGTGCGGCGATGCCCGCGGCGCGCGATGCCCACGCCAGGCGGCTGGCGGCGGCGTCCAGGCCGACCGGGTCGCCTGACAGGTCGAGGTCGAGCGCGAAGTCGATGGTGCCGAACACCAGGCGCTGCACGCCCCCTGCGGCAGCCAGGGTCTCGGCCGCGAGCACGCCGCGCGCAGTTTCCACCAGCGCCAGGACAGCGATGTGGGGGCAGGCCAGGCGCACACGTTCGATGTCGGCCGCACATTCGGCCTTGGGCAGCATCACGGTCGCCGCGCGGCCGGTGGCCAGCAGCGCCAGGTCGTCTGCGAACCAGGGCGTGCTGGCGTCGTTGATGCGCACGACGAGGCGGCTGCGGTCGCCTGCCAGCGCGGCCGCGACGGCGGCGCGCGCGGCGCTCTTGGCCGCAGGGGCCACCGCGTCCTCGAGGTCGAGTACCACCGCGTCGGCGCCGCTGGCCAGCGCCTTGGCGTAGCGCTCGGGTCGGTCGCCCGGCACGAAGAGATAGCTGCGCGGCAGCGTCGGCATGGTGTTCATACCGCCTGCTCGGCGCGCAAGGCGGCAATGGCGCCAGCGTCCAGGCCGAGCTCGCCGAGGATGGCGTCCGTGTGTTGGCCGAGCGCAGGCACCCCGTCCAGGCGAGGGTCGCCGTCGTCCCACGAGCCGGGCGGCAGCAGCGTGGGCACCGGCCCGGCTGGCGTGCCCACCTCGCGCCAGCGGCCCCGTGCCGCCAGCTGTTCGTGCTGCCACAGGCCCGCCATGTCGCGCAGTTCGGCATTGGCGATCTGCGCTGCGTCCAGGCGCTGCACCACCTGCCCGTAGCTGAGCGCGCCGAAGGCGTCGACGATGAGCGCACGCAGGGCCTCGCGGTTCGCGGTGCGGCGGGCGTTGCCGGCGTAGCGCTCGTCCTTCGCGAGTTCAGGCTGCAGCAGCACGCGGTCGCAGAACAGCGCCCATTCGCGTTCGTTCTGCAGGCCCAGCATCACGGTCTTGCCGTCGCCGGTGGGGAAAGGGCCGTAGGGGTAGATCGTCGCGTGCGCGGCACCGGCGCGCGGCGGCGGCGGCGCGCCCTCGAAGCCGTAGTACAGCGGATAGCCCATCCACTCGCCCATCGCTTCGAGCATCGACAGGTCGATGCGTCGACCCCTGCCGTCGATCTGCCGCTGCAGCAGCGCGGCCAGGATGTTGGAGTAGGCGTACATGCCGGCGGCGATGTCGGCGATCGACAGGCCGGCCTTGCTCGGCTCTTCCGGTGTGCCGGTGATGGAGACAAAACCCGACTCGCTCTGGATCAGCAGGTCGTAGGCCTTCTTGTCGCGGTAGGGGCCGGGTCGTTTCGGGTCGTCGCCGTAGCCCGAGATGTCACAGACGATCAGGTCGGGCCGGCGGTCCTTCAGTGCGTCGAACGACACCCCCAGCCGCGCGGCCGCGCCAGGCGCGAGGTTCTGCACCACGACGTCCGCCTTCTCGACGATCAGGCGCGTCAGCAGTTCGGCCGCGCGCGGGTGCTTGACGTCCAGCGTCAGGCTCTCCTTGCTGCGGTTGGTCCAGACGAAGTGCGAAGCCAGACCGCGCACACGCTGGTCGTAGCCGCGTGCGAAGTCGCCGACGCCGGGGCGCTCGATCTTGATCACGCGCGCGCCCAGGTCGGCGAGCTGCCGCGTTGCAAATGGCGCGGCGATGGCATGTTCGAGCGTGACGACGGTCAGCCCCTGCAGCGGTTGCATGTCTCTACTCCTTCAGCGTCGCGACGGCGTCCATCGTCAGCCAGCCTTCGTGGTCCTGGGCCCAGAGCCTGACCTCCTTGCCCTCGCGCTTGCCATTGACGCGCAGCGCATGCAGGTCGAAGGTCGGCCGCACGGCCTTGAAGCGGAAACCGGCGACCTCGGCCTCGGGGGCGTGGCGGCGCAGCAGGTCCATCAGCAGCGTCGCGATCAGCGGCCCGTGCACGATCAGGCCCGGATAGCCCTCGACCTCGGTGACGTAGCGGCGGTCGTAATGGATGCGGTGGCCGTTGAAGGTCAAGGCGCTGTAGCGGAACAGCAGCACGTCGTCGGGAAGGACTTCGCGCTGCCAGGGCGCGCCACGTTCCGCGGCGACCGGCGCCGGCTCGACATCGTCCAGTTGCTTCGCTTCGCGGTAGACGATGTCGTGGAACTCGACCAGCGCCGGCTGGTCCGCGCCGTTGCAGCGCAACTCGTGCTGAACCTTGACGAAAACCAGGGTGCCGGTGCGGCCCTGCTTGACCGTGACGTCGGCAATGGTCGAGCGCCGCTCGACCTCGTCGCCCACCCGCACCGGGGCGCGAAACTGAAACTGGCTGCCCGCCCACATGCGGCGCGGCAACGGCACCGGCGGCAAGAAGCCGCCGCGCCTGGCGTGGCCGTCAGGCCCGATCTCGCTCTGGCGGTGCATGGGCAGGAAGTACAGCCAGTGCCACAGCGGCGGCAGCGGCATGCCCACAGGCACCGGCGCCTCGGGGTGATCGAGCGTCGCGGCCAGCGCGACCACCGGTGTCGCGCCGATCTGATCGTGCACCGCCTGGCAGCGGCCGACCCAGGCCTTCAATTCTTCGAGCTGCTGGTTCATCGTTCACCTCTTCAGAAGCTGTGACGGACGTCGGCCTCGTAGCCGCTGGCGGTCGTGCGGCCCGCGATGCCACTTCATGTGGGTCACGGTGTGGCCGTGCGTGCGCTTCAGTCGGCGGTGAGTCGAGCCTGCTGCACCACGGTCTTCCACTTGGCGAGTTCGTTCTTGACGAGCGTGCCCAACTCGTCTGGCGTACTCGGCTGCACGTCGGCGCCGTCGACCTCGATGCGCTTGATGATCTCGGGGTCGTTCAGTATCTGCACCAGGGTCTGGTTCAGCTTGTCGACCACCGCCTTGGGCGTCTTGGCCGGGGCGAAGAGCGCGTACCACTGCGAGACGTCGACATCGATGCCCATCTCTTTCAGCGTCGGCACCTCTGGCATGCTGGGCAGGCGCTTCGGGCCCGCCACGGCCAGCGCGCGCAGCTTGCCGGCCTTGACCTGCGGCGCCGCCGTGAAGAGGCTCGGGAACATGAACTGCGCATGCCCGGCGATGGTGTCGTTGACGGCGGGCGCAGAGCCTTTGTAGGGCACATGCAGCATCACGGTGCCGCTGGCGAGTTTGAAGAGTTCCCCGGCAAAGTGCGGTGCCGTGCCGCTGCCTGCCGAGGCATAGTTGTAGCGGTCAGGCTTGGCCTTGAGCTGCGCCACCAGGTCCTTCACGTCCTTCACCTGCACGGACCGCGTGGCGACCATCAGCGTCGGCGAATAACCGACCAGGCCGACCGGCGCAAAGTCGGTCACCGGGTCGTAGCGCAGCTTCTGCAGCGCAGGGTTCATCGCGTGAGTGGCGATGTAACCGAACATCAGCGTGTGCCCATCGGGTGCGGCACGGGCGACGAACTCGCTGGCGATGGACCCGTTCGCGCCGGCTCGGTTGTCGATGATCACCGTCTGCCCGAGCAAGCTGCCGAGTCTTTGGCCGATGGTGCGCGCCATCGCGTCGTTGCCACCGCCGGCCGCGGTGGGCACGACGATCGTGATGGTCTTGCTGGGGAAGGTCTGGGCGGCCGGGGCCGTGCTCAGCAGCGCGGTGGCGGCGGCGGCCAGGATGGGGGCGAGCAGCTTCTTCACGGGGTTGTCTCCTTCGGGGTGCGTGCGTGGCACGGCATGGGGGTTCGAGAACACGTAGGCCGGCAGGTGCAGTTCGCCCTGCAGGATCTTTCTGGCGGTGCGCACCAGCGCGGCGCGAGCGATGCGCGCCGATGCAGCGTCGGCCGCGTCGTCCTGCTCGATCTCGACTTCAACGTCGATGCGACCTTGCGGATGCAGCACCAGCACGCTGCGGCAGCCGCTGCGCAGTTCGGTCGAACTGGCCACGGTGCCCGGCAGTGCGAAGGCCGCGGCGACGCCGATCGCGCCGGTGACGGCATGCGATGCGTGGCAGCGGCGCGGTGTGAAGTAGCGCGAGGTGAGGCTGTCGGGTCCGTCGCCCGCGCTGACGATCACCGGCTTGGGCACCACGCTGTTGGCGACATCGCCCAGGCCCATCTTCCATCCGGCGGCGCGGCGCAGCGATTCCAGCCGTGCCAGCAGCGGCGTGTTGGCGTCCAGTTCCACGGGTGACTCGCGGCCGCTGATGCCGAACTCGGCCTGCAGGTCGGCGGCGTGAATGATCATCAGCGGCATGGCGGCGTCGATGCAGCTGACACGCTGTCCGTCGATGAGATCGATGCGGCTGCCAGTGGGGAACACCGAACCGGTCACGGCACCCCAGGCGTCCAGAAAATTCAGCCGGATGGGGGCCGCCGTTCCGGCCACGCCGTCGATGCCGGTCTCGCCGATGTAGGTGACGCGACCACCCGGCGTCAGCACCGTGACGTCGATGCGCGAGCGCGTGTTGACGTTGAACACGCGCACGGTGGTCTCGCCGTCGCGCGCTGCGACCAAGCCTTGTTCGATGGCAAACGGCGCCACGCCCGAAAGCATGTTGCCGCAGTTGGGTCGCGTGTCCACCGACTTCTGGCCGACACCGACCTGGGCGAACAGGTAGTCCACATCGCAGCCCGGCTCGGCCGACTTCGAGACGATCGCCACCTTGCTGGTGAGCGTGCTGCCGCCACCCACACCGTCCACCTGCAGCAGGTCTGACGCGCCGATGGCGCCGATCAGCGCCTCGTCGCGCGCCACGTCGTCGGCGGGCAGCCAGTCGCGCAGGAAGAAGGGCCCACGCGAGGTACCGGCTCGCATCAGGACGCAGGGGATGACTTGGTGCATGGCTGCACTGTCGCCGCCCTCGGTTCGTTTGTGAATTGCAATGTCGAGATCGATTGATCGACAATGAACATCAATCCAGGAGGGCCACGCCATGGCGCTGAATTTCGATCTCAACGACCTGATGGCCTTCCGTGCGGTGGCCGAACTCTCCAGCTTTCGCAAGGCGGCCGAGGCGGTGCATCTGTCGCAACCGGCCTTCAGCCGCCGCATCGACAAGCTGGAGCAGGCGCTCGGCGTCCGCCTGCTCGAACGCACCACCCGTCGGGTGGAGCTGACCACCGTCGGGCGCGATTTCGAGCGCCGCGTGCGCCATTTGCTGGACGAACTGGACAGCACGCTGCTGGGAATACGCGGCGTGGCCGCCTCGCGCATGGGCGAGGTGACCGTGGCCTGCGTACCGTCCACCGTCTACTACTATCTCTCACAGGTCATCCGGCGCTATCACGCGGATTCGCCGAAGGTGCGGGTCAAGGTGTTCGATGCGGGCGCCAACGAAGCCCTGGCGGCGGTGGCGCGCGGCGAGGCGGACTTCGGCATCAACTTCATGGGCGCGCAGGAGGGCGAGCTCGAGTTCACGCCGCTGATCGAAGAGCGCTTCGTCGCCGCGTGCCGGCGCGACCATGCGATCGCGAAGCTGCGCCGCGTCACCTGGTCACAGTTGAGCGCGTACGACTACATCGCGGTGAGCCGCTCCTCGGGCAATCGCCTGTTGCTGGACCAGGCACTGGGCGGCGTGCCCGGCTTGCCGCAGAGCATCTACGAGACCCAGCATGTGACGACGATGCTGGGTCTGGTGGAGGCCGGCCTGGGCGTGGCCGCCGTGCCGGCGATGGCCATGCCCGGCGCAGACCATCCGCTGCTGGTGAAGGTGCCGCTGGTGGACCCTGTGGTGACGCGAAAGATCGGTCTCATCAGGCGGCGAGGGCGTTCACTCTCGCCTGCCGCACAGAGACTCTTCGACCTGTTCCGCGAAGTGAGGGGTCGACGGCAAGGGGCAGCGGTGGTTTGAGATCACCCACCGGGCGCCACGGGGTACTGGTTTCGCACCTGTCGTGCGCAGGCCGGCAGGACCGATGGGGCGAACGCGCCGCAGTGGCCGGTTGCGCCATCCGCGACGCCGTGCAGAGGTGGATCAGGCCGGCGGCGTTGAAGTCCGATGACTTCCTGTTGCCGAGCCGCATCCACAGCTCGCCACACCTGGGTAAGCGACAGTCCGCGCAGATTCTCGAAGGGCGGGTCGAAGAACTCGGCCTCGCTCCCGTCGATTACGGCACGCACTCGTTTCGACGCACCCAGGCAGGGTTGATCTGCCGACGCCATGTCTTCGACGCGCAAGAACAGTGTCTTGCCGCCGCGCATGACGTACTGCAAGGTCCTGGCGAGGGCGGCGACGCATCGACGCGGACGCGGCGGCACATGGGCGACGTTGCTGAACTGCGGTGGCGCGGTGCAGTTGCGGACCCATGGAAACGGACTAGCATAGGTACCGCATCGCTGGCCCCCGGTGGCACGCTCGCGCCACGTACGCAAGCCACCACAGCGCCTTGACAAGCGCTGGCTGCCGCCCTCGCGAGCGACAACTGCCAAGGGCCGACCAACCCTGCATCCGGGCACGCATGACGCCGACTCCCCTGCCACCGCGCAGACGAAATCGAAGGGTTTGGAGCGTGTTCGCGCTGCTGGCCCTGCTCGCCCTGGTGTCCTGCTACAGCCTGCCGACCATCGTGCCCGACCTGGCACGTCGACCGGGCCCCCCCGTACCGCTGGAAGGCCCGCACGGCCCCCTGTCGGCCGCGCAGAGCAAGGCCGTCCTGCAAGGGTTGAAGGGCCGGGGCCAGGCGACCGCAATCTTCGACCGCCACCTGGCGCGCGAGGAGGCCATCGTCGGCAGCCCGCTGACCACCGGCAACGAGGTGCTGCTGCTGCAGGACGGGCCGGCCACCTATCGGGCCATGCTGGCTGCCATCCAGGCCGCCCGCGACCACGTCCACCTGGAAACCTACATCCTGGACGACGACGATGTCGGCCGGCGCTTTGCCGAGGCGTTGATCGACAAGCAGCGGCAGGGTGTGCAAGTCCTTCTCATCCGCGACAGCGTCGGCACGCTCGGCACCCCCGCCGCCTTCTTCAAGCGCCTCACCGACAGCGGCATCAAGGTGCTCGAATTCAATCCCATGAATCCGCTGCTGGCGCGCAAGGAATGGGAACTGAACCAGCGTGACCATCGCAAGCTGTTGATCGTCGATGGCCGCATCGCCTTCCTCGGCGGCATCAACATCAGCAGCGTCTACTCGGGTGGGTCCTTCAACAAGGGCATGCCGCCACGGCACCCCGACGCCCCGGCCTGGCGCGACACCGACCTGCAGTTGCGCGGTCCCGTCGTGGCCGAACTGCAGAAGATATTCCTCGCGGCGTGGGCCGCGCAGAAGGGCGAGCCACTGCCTCCGCAGGGCCACTTCCCGCCTGCCGAGAGCGCCGGCCGCCATGTCGTCCGCGCGATCGGCAGTTCGCCCGACGAACCGTTCAGCCTGATCTACGCCACGCTGCTCTCGGCCATCGGCAGCGCCGAGACCACCGCGCACCTGACCAACGCCTATTTCGTCCCCGATCCGCAACTGCTCGCCGCACTCGAGGCCGCCGCCGGGCGCGGCGTCGAGGTCGTGCTGATCCTGCCCAGCCAGAGCGACTCCTGGCTGGTGTTCCACGCCGGGCGCAGCTTCTACACCCAACTGCTGCGCGCCGGGGTCAGGATCCACGAGCGCCGCGGCGTGATCCTGCATTCGAAGACGGTACTCATCGACGGCGTCTGGGCAACTGTCGGGTCAACCAACCTCGACTGGCGCAGCTTTCTGCACAACCACGAACTCAACGCGGTCGTGTTGGGTGCCGAATTCGGCCACCAGCTGCAAGCCATGTTTGCCAAGGACCTGGCTGCGTCCGACACCATCACGCTTGAGCAATGGGAACGGCGGCCCTTGCACCTGCGCCTGCTGGAATCGCTCTCCCGGCTCTGGGCGTACTGGCTTTGAACTGCCGGCGTCGAGCCTGCGTCGACACCACCCGCCGCGACATCGCGGCGGTCTTCCAGACGGCACCGATGACGCAGAGTCAGCTGGCTCAAGAACCCCAGCACTGGTACGCCTGCGGGCAGGGTGGCGTGAACGGGGGCGCTTGGCCCGGCATCAAGCCTGCGCCAGCTTCCGCGCCCGATCCAGCACAGGCGGCGAAGCCGACGGTGCCGCCCGCTGCCGTGGGCCAGGCTTCGGCTCGGTGACCAGGCGTCGCCCGGGCTACAGTCCTCTCATGACATACGAACTCCACTATTGGCCGACCATTCAGGGCCGCGGTGAATTCGTGCGGCTGGCGCTGGAAGCTGCGGGCGCACCGTATGTCGACGTGGCGCGTGGTGCTGAAGACGCGGGTCTGGGCGTGCCGGCCCTGTTGCGTTGCATGGAGGACGGCCAGCAGACGCAACCGCCATTCGCACCGCCCTTCCTGAGGGACGGTGAGGTGCTGGTCGGGCAGACGGCGCTGATCCTGCAGTACCTGGCGCCGACCTTGAAGCTGGTGGCACGCAGCGAACGCGCCCGCATATGGATGCAGCAGATACAGCTCACCATCGCCGACATGGTGACCGAGGCGCACGACACGCACCACCCTGTGGGCAGCGGCCTGTATTACGAGGAACAGAAGCCCGAGGCCTTGCGCCGGGCCAGCGAGTTCTGTGGCACCCGCATGCCGAGGTACCTGCGATGGTTTGAGACCATCGTGATGCGCAACCCCGCAGGACCACGCTACCTGGTGGGCGGCAAGTTGAGTTATGCCGACCTGTCGCTGTTCCAGCTGATCGAGGGCCTGCGTTACGCCTTTCCGCTGGCGGCACAGCGGTGCCTGGCACTCACACCGGCGGTCGTGGCCTTGCACGATCGCGTGGCCGCCTTGCCCCGCGTGGCCGCCTACCTGCACAGCGAGCGGCGCCTGCCGTTCAACGAACAGGGCATCTTTCGGCGCTACCCTGAATTGGATGTCGACCCAGGCGCTGCCGGGCCCTGAAACCAGGGACCGCCGAAAGGGCCGCATACGCCATGCTGCCGGCTTCGGCGGAGACGGCACGGCCAGTTTCCCGGCCTCGGTCGCCGAGAGCACGCCAGCCTGGCGGGACAGCGCTGTGCGTGGGGACTTTCCGGCGGCACGGCTGCGGAGTCGAGACATGGCCGCAACGGGCACGGTTGCCATGAGCCCCGGACACATGTGCGCGTGCCGGCCCGACACCCGGCGGTGTCATCGCCTGCACCAGTTCAGCTAACGCGGTCACGGTCAAGCGGCGCGCACGCGAAGGCGACCCTCATCAGGACTGGGCCTGGTCAAAGCGCCGAGCTCACAGCCATCGTGACGATGTGATCGACAACCGAATCACTGACCTACAGCTGGGGGGCGCCTGGTAGTGCCTCGTGAGGCGTTGGGTCCGGCATGCTCACCCCTAGTCATCACTTCTGCTTGGCGAGCCACTTATCGAACTGCGCGATCTCTTTCTTCTGTGCCGTGATGATCTGCTTCGCCATGGCCTTCATTTCCGCTGACTTGCCGTTCGCAAGTTCCATCTCCGCCATGTTCAAGGCTTGCTGATGGTGCAACTTCATCATCATCGCGAAGTCCTTGTCGGTGTCGCCCGACACCGGCATTTGTTGCATGCTTTCCATGCCCATCATCATGGACGCCTTCATGTCGTGCGGACCGTTCGCGCCCATGTGCGCCTGCCCCATGGGCATGGTGGCGGTAGGTGCCTTTGCCGGAGCAGTCTGCGCCTGGACCGGAGCTGATGCGAGCCAAAGGGCCGTCAGCGGCACGAGGCACATGGCCTTGGTGGGGATCATCGCCTTCAGATTCATGGAGGTTTCCTTGTAGTGACTTTCGGTGGTCAGTGCGTCATGACGAGGCATGCATCCTCACAGCGCTTGCAAGCTGCGCCGCAGCACCTGCAATGATCGATCCCGTGCTTGCCACACTCTGATCCACGGCCTCGACTTTCAAGCATCGCGGCTTACGAACGCGGCGACTGTGCGTCAGCGAACGCAGACATCGGCACGGAGGGCACACGGCCGATGCCTCGAATGAACGAGCCTGACTATCAGGCGCGGGACGGTGCTCTCCAGCTGGCGAGCAACGTTATCTGCCCGGCGCGTTGGCCCCGACTACTGCATGGCGTGCATGTGCGGGTGCACCTCGTTGCAGAGGCCGCTCTCCTCACCGGCCATTACGTAGTGGCCTGTGCGTTGCGCTTCGACCAGTTCGGCATTCACTCGCTCTCGTGTCAGAGTCGTCTGGGCTTGCTTCACCGGGTAGCGGTGAGGGGCGATCTCGTTAAGCTTCCGGCCGCTCTGGCCGACCACCATGTCGCCAGTGCGCTGAGCTTCCGCGAGTTCGGCCTTGACCTGCTCACGGGTCAGCGTGGACTGGGCCTGCTTCTCCGGGTAGCGGTCGGGGAAGCGCTCGTTGAGCTTCTGGCCGCCCCTGTTGGACAGGATGTCGCCAGTGCGGACGGCTTCGGCAAACTCTGCTTTCACCTGCTCGCGGGTAAGTTGGGCAAATGCGGGGCTGCCGACCAGCATGGCGGAAGCGATGAACAGGGCGGTGGCTGCAAACTTGGTCTTCATGGCAGGTCCTTTCGGGGTTGCTTGATCACATCCGGGCAGCGGGATGCTTGTGTCCCCTTGCCCGGGTTGAGTCGCTTGGTTGCGACGTGAAGCCACTGTAGAAAGCACGGTCAGTCCAGAGCATGGCGGCAACATGACAGTTTCGTCACCTGACACCACTGCTGCTTTCGCCTCAGCCGATCGACGTGGCCACGGCCAAGCAGAGGGGCCTGGCGACCCGGTTCACGTCGGGCGCCACCGCACACGAGCAGTCGGAAGTCCCCTGCAACTTTGTGGGCGTGCGTGACTGGTGTGGCGCCGGGGCGTCGCCACGTGAACGGGATGGGCGTTGGCGCGCGACGTTTTTGCGATGCGTCAATGAGGGCGCCGGGATGTGTTTCCCACGGTGCGCGGACGCGGTTGAATTGAGTCAGGTGAGCTGAGTTTTTTAGGCGACTCTGGTCTGTCGCCCCCAGGGTCTGGGCCCGGCGAACCGGTCTGGAGCAGCGTGTGATGTTCAGGGGTGCGTCGCGGCAGCGCGGTTATTCAGCCAGTGTCTGGCTGCAGGTTCTGCCGGCGTGGGTTGCGGCATGCGGCGGCGTCCAACGCACCCTCAAGCACGGGCCGCAGGACCATCGCTGCCTCGCAGCGTCCGGCTCCTTTTCAGCCCGCGCAAGGGACTGCGCGCCATTCCGGGGTTCAAACCGTTGATAAGCGGCAGCGGGAATTGCCAGCCAATCACATCAGTCATTTTGGAGATATGAGTGGATAACTACTTCAGATCTTTTACGGGCAAACAGTTAATTTCGCTCGTCTTTATGCTGGGGGCAATCATCGGCCTGGGGGCCTACACTTTTGTGTATGCCAATGGGGCTTCGTATTTGTCCGACAACCCAGAAGCTTGCGCCAACTGCCATGTCATGCACACTCAGTATGAAAGCTGGCAGAAGTCCGGGCACAAGCATGTTGCCAACTGCAATGATTGCCACATGCCCAATAATTCATTCCTCACCAAATACGCGGCAAAATCCTACAACGGCTTCATGCATTCTTATGCCATTACGGCCGGTAATTATCCAGATGCATTGAAGATTACCAATTTCAATCGCGATGTCACTTTGCTCAATTGTGTTCGCTGTCACGAGGGCGCTGTTTCATCCATGGCGAAAGTGGGTACCGCCGATCAATCCGATTGCCTGAGCTGCCATCGGGGCGTTGGGCACTGAATTTTCTTGATCTCTACCCTTGGTCTTGAACTAGCTAGGAGATGACATGACTGAAACAAAGTCGAATAAAACGTTGGTGTTCATAGCATTCGTGGTCGGGTTGCTGATTATGGCGGGCCTGGCATATCTGCTCACCAACATCAAGGGCAACAAGGATGTTTCGGGTGTCTACACTGCGAAGTATGTGGAAATCACCGAGCAGACAAATGATCCCGCGCATTGGGCGAAGAACTTCCCTCGCCAATATGCCTCGTTCATGAAGACCCAAGAAACCGGCACGATCAAGACGCCGTATGGCGGCAACGCACGCGAGGATAAACTCAAGAAGTATCCTGACTATGTGCGCATCTGGGGCGGCAAGATGCCTTTCGCGGTGGACTACGCGTCGGCAAGGGGTCACCACTACGCGATGATCGACCAAGTGGAAACCAAGCGGAACCAGCCGCCCTTCAAGCAACCGGGCGCCTGCGCCCACTGCCACACGGGTGACTGGAACAAGCTGGTGGCTGAAGTTGGGGTCGATAACGTGACCAAGACTGCTTACAAGGAGCTCTTCGATACCGGCAAGATCAAACATGGTGTGGTTTGCGCTGACTGCCACGACCCCAAGACCAACGACCTTCGCATCACCCGGCCGGGGCTGATCAACGCGCTGGAAACGCAGGGCGTCGACTGGAAGAAGGCCACACGTCAGGAAATGCGCTCGCTGGTGTGCGCGCAGTGCCACGTCGAGTATTACTTCAAGGGCGAGAACAAGAGCGTCACCTTCCCGTGGTCCAAGGGGAAGAATCTTCAAGAGGGCATGAAGATCGAGAACCAGTACGAGCACTATCAGTCCTACGCCTTCTCCGACTACAAGCACGGCGAGACAGGCGCCCCGATGTTGAAGGCGCAGCATCCCGAGTTCGAGCTGAATGCATACGGCATTCACGCCCAGAGCGGCGTGTCCTGCTCGGATTGCCACATGCCCTACATGCGCGAGGGCAACATCAAGGTCACCGACCACTGGGTGCGCAGTCCCTTGGACAACATCAACGGCACCTGCATGCAGTGCCACCGCGGCACCAGCGAGCAGCAGATGTACAGCCGCGTGGTCGACATCCAGTCCAAGAACAAGGAGTTGCTGAACCTGGCCGAGAAGGCGCTGGTCTCGGCCATTGACTCGATCAACGCCGCCAAGGCCGGTGGTGCGACTGAAGCACAACTGGCCGCCACCTTCGAACTGCAAAGAAAGGGCACATTCTTCTGGGACTACATCGCCATGGACAACTCGATTGGCTTCCATGCCCCGCAGGAGTCTGCCCGCATCCTCGGCAAGGCCATCGACTTTGCCCGCCAGGCTGAGATCGAAGCCATCAAGGTCAAGGCCGGCACGACTTCCGCCGCCGCAGCGCCGTCGACACCGGCCGAACCGAAGAAGAACTGATCGGTTCCAGTGGCGCGGCCGGCGAGCCCGGGCGGCCGCAGCCGCGCCCCGATACGCCCTGGAAACCCAGGGCAGATCCAGTCGCCGTTGGCGTCGACGACCATGGACCCTCGCGGGCTGGCAACCGGAAGCGCGGTCGTGCCGGTCTGTTGCAGCGGTGCGGGCTGGCCGTCACGGGTCACCCGTCCATGTCGTCGGTTTCATGCGCCAGGGTCACCGTGGCCTCCACGCCGGAGGTGAAGTGCAGGAAGTCGAACTCGAGGCCGTCCGAGGACGGCCCCAAGGGCTGGGCAGCCTACTACAGCCAGGGCTGCTTCAACGTCATCGCTATACGGACGGCCCGGCGCTCAAGCCGCAGCTTGAGCGAAGCCAAGGTCTCTAAGGCGTCGGCCAGGAAAGTCCGCGAACCGAGTCGTCAACGAGAGCTGTTGACGACCAGCGGCAGCGCTTCGGCCTGGGGCGCGTGGCAGTTCATGCAGTTGTACTGCCGGCCATCCAGGACCTTGGAAGTTCCCGCACTGATGTAGTGACTGGCCGGCGCAGGCCGTGCCTTGCCGGTCGCCACTGGCCGGCCGATATTCTGTGGCTTGTCATGGCACTCCAGGCAATCGTTGGCGCGCGCCGTGATGGGCAAGTGCTCCTCCACGGCGTGCGTGATCATGGGCGGCATACCCGAACCCGGAAGGGGCGCCACCGGCCGAGTCTTGATCTCCTCGTCGAACTGGAACGGTACGGGCGTCAGCACTTCGAAGACGCTGGCCTTGCGCAAACTGACCTGCGTATCCTGGATGCCCACCGCCGCACATCCGGCCAAACCGGCCAGTACCGCGACCAGGGCACCGACGAGGATTGTTGAATGACGATTCATGAAGTCTCTCCGGCAATGGTGGAAGGAGGCGAGCCGCCGCGGGCCGGCGCCCGCTGGATACGCGCCGACAGATCGAAGCGCAGACTCGATTCAGGGCAGACCGCGACGCAGCGGCCGCATCGGGTGCATTCACCGCCGACGACGCGGCCGGCTTCGGCACACTCGGCAAAGTGCAGGACCCGCGGCTCGGGGCAGACCTTCACGCAGTCGCCGCAGCGCGAGCAACTGGCGTTGTCGAAAGCCACCTGAACCTGGCCCAGCTTCGGGATGCGGCCCACGAGCGCCCAGAACGCACCCAGCGGGCAGAGGAGACCACACCAGCCGCGGTGCAGCACGAAGGTATCCAGCAACAGGATGCCCACGGCTGCCGTGAGCCCGAGACCCAGGCCGTAGATCAATTCGCGGTGCAGCATGGCGATCGGGCTGAAGGCCTCGAAGGCCGGCAGTCCGGCCAGCGCCGAAACCAGCAGGGCCAACACCAGCAGCCCGTAGCGCGTCAGCGAGGGCAGCCTGACCAGGTCGCGCTGCGGGTTCAACCCCAATAGATGGCGCAGGCCTGCCGCGGTGTCGGTGACGACGTTCATAGGACACACCCACGCGCAGAAGACGCGGCCGCCCAACAGACCGTAGACCAGCAGAATGATCGCTGCACCCACCAGCACCTCGGTGGCCAGCACGTGGCGTGCGGCCAGCAACTGCAGCGTCGCGAAGGGGTCGGCGAAAGGCAGTACCCCAAGCAACTGGGCCGCCGACAGATTGCCGGTCAGCAACGGCGCACCCAGCAGCGTCCAGCCGGCGTGCAGCGTGCCGTAGAACAGCAACAGCACGCTGAACTGCACCATCCGCCGCGCCGCCCCGTAACGCACGCGGTGCAGGCGCTGCAACACGCCCTCGGGCGGCGGCAGGTGTCGCACCGGGCGGCGCACGTCCGCGGTCATGGCCGCGACTCCCGATTCAGATAGTCCAGCGGCGAGGCCGCGGGCTTCTGCGCTGCCAGTCCAGCGGGCGCGCGGCTCTGACTGCTCGCGCGCGAGCGTGAAGGGGCTCCGCTGGCGGGTGCCAGCGGACTGTACCCGTCAGGGGCGCCGGCATCGGCTGCGTCGGGCTGCGTCTGCCCATGCCGCCAGCCCAGCCGGTAGTGTTCACCGATGCGGCCCTGCACCTGCGCAGGGTCCAGCACGCGGATCGCGGCGACGTCGGTCGGGCAGCGCTTCTCGCACAAGCCGCAGCCGGTGCAAGCCTCGGCCTGCACCAGCGGCACGAACATCGCGTGTTTGCTCAGCTGCCGCTGCTGGCTGACGAGGCGGATCGCCTGCCCCTGCACTGGGCACACGCGAAAGCAGACTTCACAGCGCAAGCCCTGCCACGACAGGCAGTGTTCGATGTCGATCACGGCCAGGCCCATGCGCGCCTGGGTGATGTCGGTCAGTCCAGGGTTGAGAGCCCCCGTCGGGCAGGCCTTCACGCAGTGCAGCGGCTCGCACATGACGCAGGGCGCTTGGCGAGGAACGATTCGCGGCAGGCCGCTTCCGGCGGCGCCGCCGGTGGGCACGAGCTGGACTGAGTCGTAGGGACAGGCCTGCACGCACTGACCGCACTTGATGCAGGCGGCGGCAAAGTCCGCGGCGGCGCCCGGCGGGCGCAGTGGCGCGGCGGCCTGTGCCTGCTGGGTCAGCAGCGCGTACCAGGCCAGGCCGCCACACGCGGCGGCTGCCGTGCCCTGGGCGGCACTGGTCAGAAACTGGCGTCGTTCCATGGCGGCACCATCCGGCGGCGGCCCCGATCAGGCAGGCCCGAGCATCAGACCTTGAACACCTTGCAGGCGCACTTCTTGAAGTCCGGCTCGCGCGAGATCGGGTCCAGCGCATCCAGCACCAGCTTGTTGATCAGGATGTTCTCGTCGAAGAACGCGACCGACACCGTGCCCTTGGGCACCTTGTTGCGGCCCTTGGTGTCCACCACCACCTGCACCTTGCCGCGACGCGACTCCACCCAGGCCAGGTCGTTACGCTTGATCCCGCGCCTGGCGGCATCGGCCGCATGCATGTACATGACGGCGCTGGGCTGGGCGCGGTGAAGTTCGGGAACACGGCGCGTCATGCTGCCCGTGTGCCAGTGCTCCAGGATGCGGCCGGTGGTCAACCACAGGTCGTAGTTGGCGTTGGGTTGTTCCACAGGTGCGGCGTAAGGCCTGAAGAAGATCTTGGCCTTGCCGGGCAGCGGCACGGGTTTGGGGTCGGTGATGGCGTCCACCGTGCCCGTCGGGATGGCCTTGAAGGCGGCACCGTAGAAGTTGAAGCCCTCGCCGGCCTTGACGTAGGGGTCGTTGCCTTCCGAGAAGCGCCACTTGGTTTCCTGCCAGCCGCCGCCCGGCGTGGGCATCACGGGCCAGCGCAAGCCGCGCACGTTGTCGGCGTAGTACACGTCGAAAGGCGCCAGGTCGTGCTGGTAGTTCACCGTGAACTGGCGGTACTCGTCGAACAGCGCCTTCTCGGGGAACCAGTTCTCGCCCAGCGCCTTGACGGTGCTGTTGCCCGCACCCTTGGCGATCGGGTCGGGCCACGCCACCTTCTTGTTGGCCGGGCGTGCAAACAGCACCTCGTACAACGTGCTGTCGGGTGTGTAGCCCATCGCGGCCACGTCGCCCAGCACGCTGGGCAGCTTGTCGTCGGGGAAGCCATCGGTCTTCAAGCCCGGCAAGGCCTTTTCGCCCCACACTTCGCGCAATTTGAAGCGCTTCGCGAACTCCAACATCATCCACACGTCGGTGCGCGCTTCGCCCGGCGGCTCCACCTGCTGGCGCCAGGCCTGGGTACGGCGCTCGGCGTTGCCGTACAGGCCCCACTTCTCCAGCATGTAGGCAGCGGGCAGGATCAGGTCGGCCACCTTGCAGCTGATGGTCGGGTAGACATCGGCCACGACGATGAAGTTGTCGCCTTCGCGTGCGGCCTTGTTCCAATGGTTGATGTTGGGACTGCTCTGGAACGGGTTGGTCACCTGCACCCACAGGAAACCCACACCGCCGTCTTCCAGGCCGCGCATGATGGCAATGTGGTCGCTGCCGGGCTTGGGGTTGAGGGTCTTCGCCGGCAGGCCCCAGATCTTCTCGGCCTTGTTGCGGTGGGCCAGGTTGTCCACCACCATGTCGGCCGGCAGGCGGTGCGAAAAGGTGCCCACCTCGCGTGCGGTGCCGCAAGCCGACGGCTGGCCGGTCAGGGAGAACGCGCCGTTGCCCGGCAGCCCGTGTTTGCCCAGCAGCAGGTGCAGCGCGTAGATCTGCGTGTTCACCCACACGCCGCGCTGGTGCTGGTTCACGCCCATCGTCCAGCAGGTCAGGATGTTGGCAGCCTTGCGGCAGTAGGCGTCGGCCAGTTGCACCAGCTTGGCCTTGAAGCTGTCCAGGCTCTCGTCGGCATCGCCCTTGGCCAGCTGGGCCACGAAGTCCAGCGTGTAGGGCTCGATGCCCTTCTTGTACTCGTCGAAGCTGGTCTGCCAGTGCTTGCCCGCCGACATGCGGTCCACCTGCTTCAGGCGTTGGCCAGCCGTGCGACGCTGGCCCGTGGCCTCGTCCTTGTCGAGCACGTATTCGACTTCCTTGGCCACGGTGTCGTGCTCGGCCGCGTCGCTGTACTTGAGCGTGGGCCGCAGGCCGTAGCCGATGTCGACGGCGCCCGCGGCGAAGACGCAGTGCTTCTGCACGAACTCGGTGTTCACGGCCCCACGCGCGACGATCTCGCGTGCCAGGTAATTCATCAGCGCCAGGTCGGTGCTGGGCTTGATGATGATGTCGACGTCGGCGATGTCCGACGACAGGTTGGCATAGGTGGTGATGTTGAAGATGCGCGTGGGCTTGTGGCTGAGCTTGCGGTCGGTCATGCGGCTCCACAGCACCGGGTGGGCCTCGGCCGGGTTGGCGCCGCACAGCACGATGGTGTCGGCCAGCTCGATGTCGTCGTAGACGTTGGCCGGCTCGTCGATGCCGAACACCTGCATGAAGCCCACCACCGCACTGGCCATGCAATGGCGCGCATTCGGGTCGAGGTTGTTCGAGCGGAAGCCGGCCTTCATCAGCTTGGCCGCGGCATAACCTTCAGGAATGGTGTACTGGCCCGAGCCGATGATGGCCACGCCGGCCGGACCCTTGGCTTCGTAGTGCTTGCGGAACTGGCGTTCCATCTCGTCCAGCGCCACTTGCCAGCTGACGGGCGTGAAGACGCCCTTCTTGTCGAACTTGCCGTCTTTCATGCGCAGCAGCGGCTGCGTCAGGCGGTCGGCCCCGTAGGCCATCTTGCCGTTGAAGTAGCCCTTTATGCAGTTCAGCCCGCGGTTGACGGGCGCGTCGGGGTCGCCCTTGGTGGCCGCAGCCTGTGCCGCACATGCGGCACACGCCCTTGTCCCATTTCCAGTTTGCCTCTACCGCGGCGCCTTGTGCCAAGGCGGGTGCAGCTACCGGCAAACCGGCTGCAGCAGCCGTGGTGGCTGCAATGCTGGACTTCAGAAGTTCACGACGCGAAAGGCTGGTCATGGTCTATTCCTTGGCCTGGAGATCTGGATGGGGGAGTCTGGGTTGCGCGCGCCGCGGACATGCATCTCGCGCACGCACGGTCGCCCGCGCGGCGAACATGAAAGGAGGCTGAGTTGCAGGGGATGCTCTCAGGAAGGACGGGGCTGACTGCGTACCGCGTACGAGAGTCAAGCGTCGGCAGCGGCCATTTCACTGGCGACGCCGTCTTGCGGGTCATCGCCAAAGTAATGACAGATCAGGTCGACGTTCAAGACATCGGGCAGCTGTCTGATGCGCATGAAGCCTTCCACCTCGCCGTCGACGTCTGACGCCTCCTGGACGATCACGATGCGGCCGGTCTGCGCATCGTGCTGACGCACCTCAATACCTGGGAGATGCTCCAGCGCCTGCATGACGCCGTTCAGACGGGTGACGTCAGCAGTCACCAAGATGCCTGACAGGTTCATGCCGAATGCCCCTCACCGCTGCTGCTGATTCGCTCACGCCAGTGTGGTTCAGGCCCGTGCCACTCGCCAGAAGGTGCGTGGCACGTGCTTGATTTGGGTCAATTGCTCGGTGCTGTTGCGCTAGGCGCCCTCAGGTCATTAGGGCAGCTTCGAGAACAAGGATGGCAAGGCCAGCCTGGCGCGCATGGGCGGCAACTGCAAGAGCTGGGACGTGCTGGTGGACGGCTACCCGGGTGAGCCGCACAAGGCCTTCAAGCGGGGCACGGCAACTGAGCGGGTTCACGAAGGTGCCGTTGCGCGAGATACGGTAGTCGAGGTGCGGATCGGTGGACAGGCCAGTAAAACCTGCGTAGCCGATCAGCTGCTTCTGCGAGACCTTCGCACTCCGCCGCCCGTCCTTGGCCACCTCCCACACGGGCGCGCCGGTGGGCGCCGCGTAATCGACCGCAAGGTGAGCCCGTACACCCCCCAGCACCGGATGCGGTCGGCAATAGGTGAAGCCCGACTTGATGCGGGTGAACTGCAAGGGCGAGCGCAGGAACATCTTCTTCATCGAGCGGCCGTCGGGGTCATAGCAGGTCGTGCGGCCGTCGACCTCGAAGGCCAGGCCCGCAAGTGTCTCGTCCTCCGGCACGTACTGCGCGGCCAGGATGCGGCCGTCCTCGACGAAGCTGCCGTTCGCGTAGCGCGCCTTACGAGCAGGGGATGAGGCCGCGAGCTGTTCGGGCTGCGCGAAGTCCAAGGGCCAGTGGTACCCGCAGAACGACCCCACGAGGCCGACGATCCCAATAAGGGCGAGGATGCGACGCGTCATCGGATGCGTCATAGTGGGATCGGGCGGAGCGGTCGAACAGCTCCGCGGAGCAGGGCACGACGTGCGCCAGGCGGAGCAAAGGGTCGCCTGCGTGACACTTGACCGCAACCCCAACGCCGCGCGCGCATGCAGATACTGACGAGCCTGCTGACACTGATCGTGCTCGCGCGGGTGCTCGGCCATCTGTTCACACGCTGGGGCCAGCCGGCCATCGTCGGCGAGATGATGGCTGGCATTCTGCTCGGGCCTGCGGTGCTGGGACTGGTCGAACCCAACGCGGCGCTCTCAGGCATCGCTTCGCTGGCGATCTTCCTGGTCGTGCTCGACGCCGGCCTGGAGATGAATTTCCAGGATGTACAGGCGGCCATGCGCGGCCGTGGCTTTGTCGTCGCGATGATCGCGTTCCTTCTGCCCTTCAGCGCGGGCGCGGCGGTAGCGTGGGCGTTCGATCTGGACCTGATGCGAACCATCTTCCTGGGCCTGTGCATCTCCATCACCGCGATGCCCGTGGCGGTGAAGATGCTTGACGAGATGGGACTGCTGCACACCGCCATCGGACGCTACGCCGTGTCGACCGCGGTCATCAACGACATCCTGGCACTCTTCATCCTGGGCGTGCTGCTGGCGCTGCCGGCGCAAACGAGCTGGGCCGAGGTGTTGTCCATCGGGGGTGGGGTGACGCTCAAGCTGCTGGTGCTGGCGCTGGCGGTACTGGGGCTCAACGCGCTGCTCAACCTGCTGCATCGGCGTGGTGTCGATGTCTCGGCAGGGCCGGAGAAGCTGGCAGTGATGTTCGGCCCCGAGGCCGTGTTTGGCATCGTCATCGTCTTCGTGCTGGCCTTCGGATCGCTCAGCGAAAGCCTGGGTTTCCACTTCGTCATCGGCGCGTTCTTCGGGGCCCTGCTGCTGGACAAGCGACAGTTCGCAGCGGCGCGCTATGACGAGCTTCGCCGCACGCTCAGTTCGATCACCGGCGGCTTCCTTGCGCCGGTGTTCTTCGCCTACCTGGGGCTGGAGTTCCAGATCTCAGCGCTGGCCGACTTCGGCTTCGTCGCGGCAGTGCTGACGGCAGCGATCGCATCGAAAGTGTTGGCCGGGTGGCTGGGCGGACGCGCCATCGGCATGTCCAACCGCGAGGCCCTGGGCCTGGGCTTCATCCTCAACGGTCGCGGTGCGATGGAATTGGTGGTCGCCAGCATTGCGTTGGAGCGCGGCTTCATCGGCCAGGGGCTGTTCTCGGTTCTCGTGCTGATGGGCGTGGTGACCACGCTGCTGGCTCCCATCTCGTTCAATGCCGTGGTCGACCGCAAGATGCGCGAGCACTACCGCGAAACGGGACAGTTATGAGTTCGTCTCCCGGCGCCTCGGATGTACTGCCGCGGCATCCTTTCCACCTGCCCGGGCCACTGGCATCCAAACTCCTGACCGACCTGACCACGAATGGTCGGCATGGGGCTCGAACTGGCGTCGGCGTCCACATCCAACGGGTACAGCCTGAGGCAGATCGGACGCCTGGCCGGCAGCCATTGGCAATCGCCGACACTCGTCCACCCACGCCAAACGGCTGCAGAGAAACCAGACCTGGCCTCCCGCCCTCGGTCCCGGTCACACCTGCCGCCGCTTCTCCACCAATCCCAGAAACCGTTCGTACTCCGCATCGTCCACGCCATAGCTGTGGTCCGCATCCGGAAACTGCCCCTGCTTGACCTCGGTCACATAGGCCTTCAGGCCCGCCACCGCGACTTCGGTCAGGTTGGCATAGCGCTTGGTGAACTTGGGCTTGAAGTCGGTGAAGACGCCCAGCAGGTCGTAGGACAGCAGGATCTGCCCGTCGCAGCCGACCCCGGCGCCGATGCCGATGGTCGGGATCTCGAGCTGACGCGAGATGACCTCGGCGATCTTCGCCGGCACGGCCTCGAACTCGAGCATGAAACACCCGGCATCCTGGATCGCGAACGCGTCCTCCAGGATCTTCATCGCCGCGTCGGCGGTGCGGCCCTGGATGCGAAAGCCGCCGAAGGTGGCCACGGTGTGCGGCGTGAGGCCGATGTGCGAGGCCGTCGGGATACCGGCGTCGACCAGCGCGCGCAGGATGTGCGCCTGCGACTTGCCGCCCTGGGGCTTGACGGCATCGCAGCCGGCCTCCTGCATGAAGCGCGTGGCGTTCTGCAGCGCGCGGTCGACCGTGTTGTAGCTCTGGTAAGGCATGCAGCCGAGCACGAAGGTGTTGGGCGCGCCGCGCCGCACCGCCTGGGCATGCATCACCATCATGTCCATCGTGGCCGGTATGGTGTTGGCGTGGCCGTGCGCCACCATCGCCAGGCTGTCGCCGACCACGGCCACGTCCACGCCCGCGAGCTCGGCCCACTTGGCCGAGGTGTAGTCGGGCACCGAGGTGTAGACCATCTTCTCGCCGGTGTGCTTGCTGGCGCGGATCTCGGTGATGGTGCGCTTCTTGCGCTCGGGCGGGGTGGCTGCCGCGGGGGTGGCGGGGGTGCTCATCGGGTTCTCCTGTGAAGGCTGAAGGGGGTCAGGCCAGCGGCCTGGGCGGGTTGCGGCCGAACACGGCGGCGCCGGCAAAACGCGCGCGGCTGCCGAGCCGCTCTTCGATGCGCAGCGCCTCGTTCCACTTGGCCATGCGCTCGCTACGCGCGAAGGCGCCGACTTTGAGTTGCCCGGTGCCCCAGGCGATCGCAAGGTGCACGATGCTGGTGTCCTCGGTTTCGCCAGAGCGCGCCGAGACGATGCCGGCATAACCGAGCGCGCGTGCCGCCTGCCAGGCCTGCAGCGTCTCGGTCAGCGTGCCGCGCTGGTTGGGCTTGAGCAGCACGGTGTTGGCCGCACCGAGCGCCGCCGCTTCTTGCAGCAGCGTGGCCGATGACACGAGCAGGTCGTCGCCCACCACCTGCACACGGTCGCCGACGGCCTGGGTGAAGCGTGCGAAGGCGAGGGGGTCGTCTTCGGCCAGCGGGTCCTCGATCGAGGCGATGGGGTAGCGCTCTGTCCAGCGCAGCAGCAGTTCGATCAGGCCGTCGGCGTCGAGCTCGCGCGCTTCCAGGCCCAACCGGTAGCGCCCGCCGTGGCCGAATTCGGAGGCCGCCACGTCGAGCGCGATCGCGACCTCACTGCCCGGCACGAAGCCGGCGCGCTCGATGGCCGCCACCAGCGCTTCGAGTGCCTCTTCGTTGGTCTTGAAGTCGGGCCACCAGCCGCCCTCGTCGGCCACGCCGCCGTGGGCGCCGCGTGCCTGCATCAACTCACCGGCGCAGCGGTAGACCTCGGCCGTCCATGCCAGCGCCTGCGCGAAGCTGCGTGCGCCGGGGCAGACGACCATGAAGTCCTGGATGTCGACACGCCGCCCGGCATGGGCGCCGCCGCCGAAGATCTGGATCTGCGGCATCGGCAGCAGGGCCGCCGAGGGCCCGCCGATAGAGGCGTACAGCGGCAGGCCGCGCGTGGCGGCCACCGCATGGGCTGCGGCGAGCGAGACCGCCAGCGTGGCGTTGGCGCCCAACCGGGTCTTGGTGGGGGTGCCGTCCAGCGCGATCAGGGATTCGTCGAGCCCGGCCTGGTCGTCGGCAGCCCGGCCCTGCACCGCGTTTGCGATCTCGCCATTGACGTGGCCCACGGCCTGCAGCACGTCGAGGCCGCCGAAGCGCGTGCCGCCGTCACGCAGTTCCAGCGCCTCACGGCTGCCCTTGGAGGCACCGGCCGGCACGATCGCGCGGCCACTGGCACCGCCGTACAGGTCGACCTCGGCTTCGACCGTCGGGCGGCCGCGGCTGTCCCAGACGCGGCGTGCGCGCACCGCGCGTATGGCCAGGGGGTTCATCGTGAAAGCTCCTCGCGCCAGGCCGCTGCGACCTGCGCCAAGTGTTCGACCGGTGCCCGCAGCAGCGGCACGGCCACGCGCCGCACGCGTTCGCGTTCGGCCTCTTGTGTCAGGTACTCGACCGGTGACTTGCCGTCGACGCGGGCCAGCAGCAGGCCGGGCAGCAGCGCGGCGGCGCGTTGCTGCAGTCGGGCCGCCGGCTCCCAGTCGACACCGCCGAGGTAGGCCTCGGCCAGCGCATCGAAGGCGAGCAGAAGGCGCCCGGCGGCTTCGCGGTTCCACAGGCCCTTGAGCAGCAGGTGGTTGAGGCAGAAGGCGAGGTCGAAAGCCGGGTCGCCCCAGGTGGCGCACTCGGCATCCAGCAGCACCGGACCCTGCGGCCCGACGAGGATGTTCTTCGGGCTCACGTCGCCATGCACCAGCGTCAGCGTGTGGCCCTGCGTCACCGCCACGAGCTGCCGCAGCGCCGGCGCCAGGGCAGGGTGGCGCTCGGCCGTGGCCAGCAGGTAGGGCTCGAGCCGGATGTCGAAGAAGATGGGCTGGCTGTCGAAGCGCGCCGCCAGCGCCGGCCGGGCAGCGGCATGGCGGTGGATGCGCAGCAGCAGGTCGCCGACGGCGCGGGCCGTGGCCAGGTCGACCTGGCCGTCGCGCAGCGCCGACTTCCACAGGCCATGGTCGGCCGGTGGCAGGTAAGCCATCACCAGCACGCCGAGCGCAGGGTGCTGGCCCAGCAGCCGCGGCACCTGTCCGGGCGCGGCGGCCTGGGCCACCTCCATCCAGCGGGCCTCGAAGGTGTTGCGGGTGATCGGTGCGCGCCAGTCGGCCGCCACACGCAGCTTGGCCAGCGCACGCTTGGCACACACCGGGCCGGCGCTGGTGTCTATGCGCCAGATGTCGGACGAGACCCCGCCGGTCAGCGGCTCACCCTGCAGCGGCTGCGTGCCGGCCAGCCCCAGCGCCTGCAGGGCCTGCTCGAACTCGGCCGGCAGCGTCTGTGCACCCGACATGGCGGCTCAGCGCGCCACCGCCTCGGTCTCTTCCTGCTGCTGCAGCGCGAAGATCGAGGTGTAGCCCTTGGACCAGTCGGGCGGCATCAGGCAGGGCCGCGGGTCGTGGTGGGCATAACGTGCGCGCTGGCCCCGCAGCAGGAACTGGTCGTGTTTCGGGCGTATCGGGTTGACGGTGTAGGGGAAGGCGTCGGCCGAGGTCAGCGTGTTCAGCAGCAGCGGCCGTCCGAGGTCGGAGTCGTTGCGCGCCGAGTAGTGCAGCGTGCGGCTGTTGTGGATGGTCAGCGAACCGGCCGGGCCGGGCAGGTAGACGGCCTTCGTAAGGTCGAGCTTGGCGCAGTCGGCTGCCGAGAGACAGCCGGTCCACTGGCCCTTGTCGTCGTATTGCGAAAGCATGGGCTCGATGAGGTGGCTGCGCGGCAGCACCGCGAGCGGGCCTTGGTCCATGCCGCAGTCGTGGAGGTAGGTGCCCACGGTCAGTGGCGAGTAGTTGGTGTGTGGCCAGAAGCTGATGTCGTAGTGCCACTTGACCTCTTCACCCCCCTGGGCCCATTTGAAGTTGAGCTTGGAATGGTGGAACTTCACGTCGGGGCCGACGAGGTCGGCCACGATGTCGGGCATCACCGAGTTCAGGCAGTAGTCCCAGTAGGCCGGGTGCTGTTCCACCGGGTTCGAGACCCGCCGCAGGCGCGGTGTCTCGGCGCTGTGGCGCGACTCCAGGTCGAACACCGCGTCGGTGCGGGTGACCGCGCGGCTGCGCTCGACCATCTCGTCGGTCGCGGCGCGCAGCCGGGCCAGCCAGTTGTCGTCGATGGCGCGTTCGACCAGCAGGTAGCCTTCGTTGAAATAGAACTCGCGCTGGGACTGGCTCAGCACCTTGGGCGGGATCGCGAGGATCTGTTCGGGTGTCATCGGAGGTCTCCTTCGGCAGCAGTGCTCGGGTGAGGGCGCAGGCGGTGGGCGGTTGGCTTCAGACCATGCCCCACTTGCCCGCCGGCAGCCGCGACAGCAGCACCGACACGGCCAGCCGGCTCTGCTCGGTGGGCGACAGCAGGTGGCGGGCCAGCGGCACCAGCAGCTCGTCCTCGAACTGCGCATGGCGGCTGTACTGCGTCGCCAGCTCGGTCAGGGCCGTGGCAGGCAGGTGCGCGGCGCCGCCGCTGGCCAGGCTTTGCAGAGGGCCCTGCAGGCGCGACCAGCGGGCTTCGAGTTCGCCGTGTTCGTCCTGCAGGCGGCGCGCGGCCTCGATGAAGCGGGCCTGGTCGTCGGAGTGGTGGCGCAGCCGCGTGACCATGGGCCAGAACTCGCGTTCTTCTTCGCGGTGGTGGGGCAGCACGACGCGGTCGAAGCAGTCGAGCAGCTGCGTTGCCATCGCTCGCGTGGCTGCCGTCGGTGCGGCGTCGGGCCCGGTCTCGGCCAGGGTGCGCATCGTCGACAGCGCGGCGCGGATGGCTTCGTGCGCACCCATGAACAGCGCGAAGGGGTCGCGGGGATCGGGCGCGCCACCCGGCGGGGAAGAGGCTGGAGTGTTCATGGTGTCGGACTCGGGTCGGGTGCAGCCTGGTTGGCGGCCGGCGGCAGCCGCCCGCCGGCGCGGAAGGCCGCGTTCATTGCCGGCAGCGAGGGCGCCGACGCGGCGTAGTCGAAACGCCCGGCGTTCAGCATGCCCTCGGCCGCGCGCAGCAGTGCGCCGTAGGCAGCGCGGGCCAGGGACGAGCCCACGCTGACGCGGCGCACGCCCAGCGCGGCCAGCGCGGCCAGGTCCAGCGTCGAGCCGGCCAGGCCCATCAGCACGTTGACCGGCTTCGGTGCCACTGCCTGCACCACGCGGGCGACCTCGTCCGCGGTCTTCAGGCCGGGCGCGTAGAGCACGTCGGCGCCGGCCTCGGCGTAGGCCTGCAGGCGGCGCACCGTGTCGTCGAGGTCGGGGCGGCCCCACAGCAGGTTCTCGGCGCGGGCGGTCAGCACGAAGGGATGCGGCAGCGCGCGCGCCGCAGCGACGGCAGCACGCACCCGCTCCACGGCATGGTCGAAGCTGTAGATGGGGTCGTCGGCACGGCCGGTCGCATCTTCGATTGAGCCGCCGACGACCCCGAGCGCCGCCGCGGCGCGTACGGTGGCGGCGCAGTACTCGGGCGCGTCGCCGTAGCCGTTCTCGAGGTCGGCGCTCAGCGGCAGCGGCGTGGCGTCAACGAGGTCGCGCAGGTGGGCGAGCGTGGCCTCGCGCCCCAGCGAGCCGTCCGGCAGGCCCTGGCAGTAGGCCTGCCCGGCACTGCTGCTGGCCAGTGCGGGGAATCCCAGCCCGGCCAGCAACACGGCCGAGCCGCGGTCCCAGGGGTTGGGTATCACGAAGCAGCCGGCGCGGTGCAGGTCGACAAGACGTTCGGCGCGGTCGAGCAAGTTCATGGCGGCTCCTGCAGTCAATCGTCCAGGCGGGCGCCAAGGCGGTTCAACTGTTCACGCACGGCCCGGCCCGGCACTTCGCGCGGCTGCAGCCCGTCATGCATCGCCAGCCCGGCTGCCACACCCAGCGCCTGGCCATACGAGAAACACTGCGCGGTGACGCGTGCCGAGGCCACCGCCTCGTGTTCGGCCGAGAGGCAGCGCCCGCCGAAGAGCAGGCCCTCGCCGCGCTCGGGCACGAAGCAGCCGTAGGGCACCTCGTACCAGTCGTTGTAGAGCCACTCGACGCGGGGCTTGCTGCCGGCGTGCAGCTCGATGGGCCAGGGCGAGCGGGCCACGCCGTCGGCGAACTTGCTGCCGTCCACGACATCGGTGTTGCGCAGCGTCGTGATGCCGGCGCCCTGGCGCGTCTGGCGCACGCCGACCTGCACGCCGGTGTCGTTGACCCAGCTGTTCTCGCAGCCGGCCAACTGCTCGCGGAAGAAGCGTGCATAGGTCCGCACCTGTTGCCGCCCTTGGGTTTCGGCCTCGCTGAAGTCTTCGGCCCGCACCGCATTCAGCTCACGCCCGTCGGCGCCGCGGATACGGGTGCAGTTGCACAGCAGCTCGCCGGGGCGGGTGGTGGTGAACAACCAGATCTTGCTGCGCGGCAGGTCCCAGCCTTGCTGCTGGGCGGCGAGGATGCGTTCGCTGACGGCGGCGGGCATGATGGTGTCCAGGCCATGTGCGGCCAGGAAACGCGCGGTGTCCACGCCCTGCAGGCGGAAGATCATCGTCGGGTTCTGCACCACGCCATCGGCGCCGCACCAGGTGCGCAGGCCGGCCATGGCAAGCAGGTCGGCGTCGCCGCTGGCGTCGATGGTCAGGCGGGCGCGCACGTCGAGCCGGCCGGATTTGGTCCACACCAGCGCGCCGCCGATGAGGTCGCCGTCGCGGTGCACCTCGGTGCACAGCGCGTGGTACAGCACCTGCACGCCGGCTTGCGCGAGCAGCGCATCGGCGCTCTCGCGCCAGGCCAGGGGCTCGTGCACGCGGGTCCAGGTCTTGCCGTACAGCAGCGGCGGCGTCAGGCCGCCGCGTGCCTCCATCTGGGCGATGAACTCGTCGACGAAGCCATGCACCAGCTGCCGCGGCACGCGGGGATCGGGGTCGGCCTCGTAGAGCCCGCAGACCGTGCCCGACAGGCCCGCCACCGCACCGCCGCCGCAGAAGCCGTAACGCTCGACCAGCAGCACCCGCAGGCCGGAACGTGCCGCGGTGCAGGCGGCGGCGACGCCGGTTGCGCCACCGCCGACGACGAGCAGGTCGACGTCGCGGCGTTCGGTCGGTCGTGCATCCATGGCGCTGGGTGCCCGGGGCTTCAGCGCAGTCCCATGGCCACGCCGGGCAGCCAGGTGACGAGCGCCGGCCAGTACAGCGTCATCGCCAGCACCACCACCTGCAGACCGATGAAGGGCACCATGCCGGCATACATGTGGCGCATCGTGATCGCCGGCGGCGCGACCGCGCGCAGGTAGAAGATCGCCGGCGCCAGTGGCGGTGTCAGGTAGCTGGTCTGGATCATGATGAGGAAGAGGATGCAGAACCACACGGGGTCGAAACCGGCGGCGGTGACCAGCGGCGTGAAAATCGGCAGGAAGATCAGCACGATCGAGATCCAATCGAGGAAGAAGCCGGTGATGAACAGGATCAAGAGCAGCATGCCCAGCAACTGCCAGGGTGTCAGCTGCATCGCGTCGATCAGCGTGCTCGCGAGGTTGATGCCGCCGGCGCCGATGAAGACGCCGGTGAACAGCGTGCCGCCGAGCAGCACCGCCATGATCATGGCCGTCACGCGCACCGTCTTCAGCAGCGAGTCGTAGAGCCCGGGCCAGCTGAAGCGGCGGTAGATGACGGTCAGCAGCACCGCGAACACGCAGCCGATGGCCGCGGCTTCGGTGGGCGAAGCCAGGCCGCCGAGGATGGAGCCCAGCACCGCGACGATCATGCCCAGAGGCGGCAAAAGGTTGCGCGCCGTGATGCCCAGCTTCTGCACGAAGCCCGGTTCGCCCGGCTCGGGCGGGATGCGCGGGCCATGCGCCGGCTTGACGATGCACAGCACCAGCACATAGGCGAGGTAGAGCCCGGCCATCAGCAGACCGGGGAAGACCATGCCGTACATCAGGTCGCCGACCGAAACATTGGCCAGCGGCCCCATCACCACCACCACCACCGAGGGAGGGATGATCGTGCCGAGCGAGCCGCCGGCGCAGATCACGCCGCTGATCAGGCGCTTGTCGTAGCCGTAGCGCAGCATGATCGGGATCGTCAGCAGGCCGACCACCGATTCGGTGGCGCCGATGACGCCGCTGGAGGCGGCGAAGACCACGCACATCAGCACGGTGGCGATGGCCAGGCCGCCGGGCAGGCGTCGCGTCCAGATGTGGATGGCCTCGAACAGGCGGTCGGCGATACCGCTCTTTTCGAGCACGGCACCCATGAAGACGAAGAGCGGGATCGCCGCGAACACGAAGTTCGAGGCCAGGTCGTCGATCTTCTCGACGAACT
>LNFM01002318.1_pt1 | contig 40080 bp, 41 predicted proteins | sample 596031 | NCBI WGS metagenome assembly LNFM01 (sample SAMN04254537, study PRJNA301005) | activated carbon metagenome | isolation source: dual media filters at the Ann Arbor, Michigan drinking water treatment plant | place: USA: Ann Arbor | reverse complement strand
CTTATCCACAACCGAGTAGCCAGAACATCCATCAAACCAGTGGCTCAGTATTCGACGTGATCACTGGCTCAGTTGTGCTGATGAATCAACAGGCGATGGCGACCTTGTCGACGACGGAAGCGAGGTGCTTCCGTTGGTCGAGGTTCAACCGCATTTCAGGCATGCGCGGGTGCACGTGCCCTGGACTCGTCACCGCAAGCGCTGCCGGCACCATCGCCTTCGTCGTGGCCACCTTGCGGGGCTTCGGACTCGGGCTGGGTGTTGCGCGGCACCAGCGGGATCTCGACCTTGCTGCCGTTGACCTTGGCAAAGGTCACCTGCAGCAGCCGGGCCTTGAGGCCCGAGCCGGTCTTGGGTTCGCCGGTTTCACGGTCGGGGTACTCGTAGAAGTCGGGCTTGGGATCGCCGGCCCGGAAGCCGATGATCACCTTGCGCTTGGCCTCCACGTCCGTCATCAGCTGCTCGACCACTTGCTTGGCGATCGAACCGACAACGATGCAGTCGATGCCGACGTACTCGACGGCATCGGCCTTACCCATCATGGCGTTGATGGTGCAAGCCAGGTAGGCAGGGCCCTTCTTGGGCGTGACCTTGCGGACACGGTTCAAGTAGCCGACACCTTCGATGATCAGGTCGAAGGCTTGGACTTGGTTCTGAGCTTGGTTCATGGTGAATCTCCGTTGAAGAAAAAACGGGGACGCACCAGCCCCAGCGGGGATGGATGACATCCCCAGGGGGTAGAAGGAAAAGACACAGTCCGAGTGGACTGCACCGGCAGGAGGACCTGACCGGATTTGGGAAAACTTCAGTGCTTCACAGCACCTTGAACAGCGCGACGGCCAGGCCGACGGCGGTGAAGAGCATCGCGCCCAACTTGATGGTCATGCGCGATTCCAGCAGCACGAGGCTCTGCCGGATCTCATCACGAATGACCCGAAGATCCTCCTTGGATGCGAGGTTGGCCGTCATCTCACTGCGCTCCTTCTCGAAGGCCTCGACGACTGCCTTGGCCTTGTCCGGGGTGATGTTCACACCGATCAAAGCATCGTACAGGGGAATGGAAAACTGCATGCACATCTCCAGGGAAAACGGAGACGCGCCGAACCCAAGGGGACGATGAGTCCCCGGAAGGGTTGAACAAGAAAACTCCAGACGCTGCGACCGAGGCCGGTCGAAACGCCCACCGCTTTTGCAGGAGCCTGGCGGTGTTGGGCGTGCCGTGCGTGGCACGTTCGGACCGAAACTGTCGGTCAAGCAGAAGAAGCGAAGACATTGTGCGCCGACCCTGCGCACGCATCAAGTTGGCAGGGCCACTTTGATGCATCGAATTGCGATGCCATGTCTGGCACTGCGAGCCTGTTTTCACAGGCAGGCATGCACCTTATCGCTGGCCCTGAGCAGTGCGGAGGTTTTGATGCGCTCGCTGGTGACAGCCCGGAGGACCACCTTGCCGCGAGCACCAAGGACCTCTTGCACAACCAGTTCGCTCTCCAGGTAGGCGTAGTAGCGACGTTCGCCCACATACACCTGGACGCTGCCGCTGAGGTCATAGCGCGGGGGCTGTTTGAACTTCATTCAGGCGTACCGGTTTCGCAGAAGGAAATCGATGAGCTCGGCACGGCTGCCCTCGCGGTAGCGACCGCCGACCGGGAAGACGTAATACACGAGATCACCCGCTCGGCAGAGTTGCCCGAGTTGCCTTTCTGCCTCGTCAAGCCTTCGGTCGAGGCGATCCCACGCACGTGCTTCGGCTTTGAGCCTTCGAGACTCTCGCCCTGCCAAGTGGGCATCGAGCCGTTCTGATGCGCTGACTTGCTTCATCACAGCCGACCTCCCGGACGCCAGCGCCTGGTCAAAGGCGTGACGCGCCATAGCTGTCCATCGGAAGAACTCGCTCTGGCAAGTTCGGTTCTGCACATGCCGCGGCGAACCATGAGGCTGCCTTCTGGGCGGAAGCCCAGCTGCTGCAGGGCTACGGTGGTGAACGTGCGTTTGAGCGTGCTGTAGGCACGCGGATGTCGACGTCGCATGGTGCGATCTCCAGGTAGGTGGAGACGCACTGGCCCCGATGGGGACTGTGAGTCCCCAAGGGGTTGAACAACAAGAACTCCAGGCGCATCGACCGAAGCCGGTCGATGCGTCCACCGCTTTTGCAGGAGCCTGGCGGTGTTGGGCGTGCCGTCACGTGGCACGACCGGACCATCAATGTGGTCTAGCAAACGTTGGAAATTCTGAGGCCGCCTTGTCGATGGTGCAAGCCAAGGACCATTGACTTGTCGCGTTAGGTCTCGATCTGCCGGGTGCCTCTGCAGCCCGGATAGTCCGTGCAGCCCCAGAAGGCATTGCCGGCCGCAGCGCCCTGGCGCGCGACTCGGCGCACCATGGGCTTGCTGCATTTCGGGCAAGGCGGCGAGGCCTCAGCGCCGGCACGCTTGATCGTGTTCTCGGATGCGGCCGCTGCCGGCGACGGGCGGGCGCGGCCGCTGACCGTTGCGTTGCTGCGATCGCTCGTCGGCGGCGCACTGCGGGTGGCCATCGTGGCTTGGCCGTCGGGACGGGAACGGCGCCGTACCGCGGACACCGCCGCACCAGCAAAGCAAAGGATCGGCACGATGTACTGCAGAACCTGGGTCAGTCCGTACCAGACCGTTGGCAGTACGGAGTGCCCCGGCTTGCCAGGCGGCACCATCACGGGTGCAGGGCCGCTGGCCACGCTGTGGAAGTAAAGGTAAGCCACCAGGCCTACGGCCACGCCCACCCACCATGGGACCAGCGCCACCAGGCTGATGATGTCTTCAGCTGGTGACGTTCTTCCTCTGCGACCCATCTCACTCCCGGCAAGTTGCTTGTAGTGGGTGAATTCTCACCTGTCTGCACCTTGCTCGAACTGTTCAACCTCGGTCAACCAAGCGGGGCATACCACTCTCATCCCTCGCTGCGGTGGCCTGGCCACCAGGGCAACGATGGCATGCGGCGCCTGGAGCGCCATGACGGCCGACCGGAGCCCGACATCGCGGCACAGCAGCGCCCACAGCACGTTCCAGCGGTAGGCTGCCCTGTAGCCCATCGACCGCGACCGCCAAAGCGCGAGGCGTTCGTCCGAGCCAAAAGGCGGCGGGTCTGCTATGGCACCGCCGGCGCCACATGCGACATACAGGCAGGGGAGATTCATGCCGACACCTTTGTTCGATTGGCCTCGACGATGGCCACCTCGATCTCGCGCTTGCTGTCCAGCAGCGCGAAGATCTGCTCGTCGACCGTGCCGGCCACCAGCGGGATGATCACGAACACATCCCGCTTCTGCCCGCTGCGGTAGGCCCGGTCCTCGGCCTGGCGCTTGAGCGCCGGGGTCCAGGGCAGTGACGCGAAGAACACGTAGTTCGCGGCCGTGAGCGTGATGCCCACGCCAGCAGCCATCGTCGTGCCGATGAAGACCTTGACCTCGGCCTGCTGCTGAAACGCATCCACAGCCGCCATGCGCTTCTTCGGTGAGTCCGAACCCACAAGGCTGACGCAGCCGATCCCACTGGCAGAGAGCGCGTGTTTCAGCGTCTCTACCGTCTCCATGTACTCACAGAAGATCAGGACCTTGGCATCCTGAGGCAGGCATTCAATGCTCTCGATGAGGAACTCGGTCTTCAAGGCCTCCAAGTGCTGACGCAGTTTGGTGATCTTGGGCATCGCCTGCAGGTTTTCGTCGTTGTAGATGGCCTTGTAGGCGGCCAGCCCGTCCGGCGGCTGCACGTAGCGCACCTGTTGGGTCTTGTCGCCCAGGTCCTTGAGCACGTCTTTGCCACGACGCAGCATCCACTCCGACAACCGGCCTGCGAGCTCGTCGCGCTTCGTCGCATCGCCCGAATAGGCCTTGCGGAACTCGGTCAGTGGCATGTGGCCGATGGGATGGCCCGACAACCGCAAGAGCGTGTGCACCTCGACCTCGCGGTTGAGGACCGGTGTGCCAGTCAGCAGGAACACACGGGGGATGCGGTCCGCCAGCAAGAACGCATTGCGCGTGCGGCCGGCCTGGTGCTCCTTGAGGTAGTGGCACTCGTCGATCAGCATGCAGCCCAGGTCCAGGGAGGCATCCCGCACCAGGCCACCCAGTCGCTCGTAGTTGGCGACGATCCAATCGGCCGCCCGCAGCGCACTGGTGTCGGCCTGGCCGATGGTGGCGATCAAGGCCTTGGGGTACACCGCGCGGATTTCGCGCTCCCAGTTGATGCCCAGGCTGGCCGGGCACACCACCAGGACCTTGGCCGGCCCTGCGGCCATCCTTCCGGCGACGACGGCTTGCCGGCTCTTGCCCAGGCCCATGTCATCGGCCAGCAAACCGCCTGTGAGGCCCAGGAGGTGCCGAACGCCACCGACTTGGTAGTCGCGTAGCCCGCAGGCCGCTGCAGCGGCTGCAAGGGCCACCTCATCGACCTGCAGACGCTGCATCGGCGTGCCGAAGGCCGACAGGAAGCCGGCCCCGGCTTGTTCACCGTCGCCGACACCGCCGCCTGCGGCCCGAGGCGGTGAAGCACCCGGCACCGAGATCGGCAACTCGCTCTTGGACGGAGAAGCCAGATCCTCCAGCACGACCTGGCCGTCGTGCACGAACACGAAGGTCTCCGGCACGCCGGCATGGTCACGCAGACCATCCAGGATCTCCTGCTTGGTTCGACGCACCTCCCAGGCCGCAGCGTGCTTGTGGAACTTGCCGCCCAAACCCTTGAGCACCTGCAGCACCAGCAAGTCGTAGGCTGAGGACACCGCAAACCCGCCGCTGGCCAGCGGCAGCACCTGCAGGTCCAGCATGCAAGCGAAGTAGTCGGGCTCGGGCGCTCGCCACGCGATCGCGGCCAGGCCCCTCAGGTCCACCAGGTCGTAGCCTGGCCATCGAAGGGCCATGCGCTGCAGCCCCTCCAACACCCTGCGGGCGTTGGGCACCAACGTGATCCACATGCGCCGCGGCGCAAACCAGGCACAGCCCAGATCTCGCATCGCCTGGCCAAAGTCCTCGCCGTAGGGCACGGCCAGCCCCAGGCGCTTGCCGTCGCACACCGCCCGCAACAGGAAGGTGCGCTTGGCAGGCGCCACGGGCGCAAACGGCGGCGCCTGGACCTCGGTGGTCATCGTGGGGCTGGTTGTCAGGGCTTGAGCACCAGGTGCCCACGGGAAGCCGCTTGATGCTCCGCGTCTTCGCGCTGTTGCAGGCGCCCGTGCGCCGACGCCAGCGCCTGCGCGACGATCGTCCAGCGCAAGTAGGCGTCGATGCGTTCCCGGTAACGCTTGCCCACCTCCTGCCCAGCACGGGCCTTCATCTTGGCCCGCGCCCGGCGCGTCTCCAGGTCCGCACGCACGCCAAGCAGCTTGCTGCGCGCTTCGCGCAGTGGCAGACCGGCGAGCTCGAAGAACGGGAACTCGGCCATCGGAACCCGGGTGTCCGGGTGGGCCCGGTTCCACTCGACGACGGCCTCCCAGGGCATCTCACCAGGCCGCCCCTTGCGGTCGCAGGCCTCGCAGTGAATGAAGTGCCGCGCCGCGGCCTGTAGGGGCACGCCACCGGCTGCACGGCTTTGCGCTTCCTCAGGCACGTCGAAGCTCAACACGGGCCTGTGGCCACAAGGGCACGGCCAGATGAAGCGAAGCGCGTCCACCACGGGGTCGTGCGGCCCGTAGTGGCGGCTGGCGCCGCTGGATGGCGCATCAGCCGGCTGCGCCGGGAAAACCGACTCTGCGTTCTGCGGCCACCGGCTGTGGCCTGGTGGCAGCGGCGCGGGTGGTGTGAGGGCTGCGGCCATGCTGGCAGCCCAGGCGTTCAGGCGTTGTTTCATGGGATCGGTGCTCCTGAGGTTCATGCCGGCTTGGCAGGCCGGTCCTGCCCAGGCGGCACGGTGTCGGGAACGACCTTGCCGTCGATCCACACGGTGCCGTCGGCACACGTCTCGATCAGCATTTCGCCGTAGGTGTGACGCCAGCTATGGCTGGTGACCACTTGGCTTCGAGTCTGTAGAGGGTGCTGCTCACCTGCAGCGGCTGCGTCCTGGGCCGGCTGCAGGTCGGCCGCGATCTCAGCGGGACCTGGCTTAGGCATCTGGGTGTCCGTGTTCATGGGGCCTCCGACGGCTGCAGTTGGACTGCAGCGCCTGGTGGGTAGAACGGTCGGAGCCTTGGGCTGCCGGTGGCCGGTGCTGGCGTGTGCAAGCCAACAGCCGGCCACCTTGCGGCAGCCGACTGGCTCAGGCCTCGCTGCGTTCCCGCTCGCGGGAGTAGCCGCCCTGGCCAGCATCGCCTTCGCGCTCACGGCGCGACGGCGCGAAGGTCAGCGTTTCGATGCGGTAGGGCAGCAGCGCGACCGACTCGGCCGTCAGCCGCAGGCCGGCGTGGTGCGCACCGTCGTTGTCGTTGTACTCGTTGAGGTGGAGCTCACCTTCCACCTTGACCCGGGCACCTTTGCGGAAGTGCTGCAGCACGGCCTTGCCCAGGCCCTCGGCCCAGATAGTGACGTCGACCGCCTTGGAGCGTTCTTCGTCCTGTTCCCAGCGGTCACCCACCTTGCGGTTCACATCAGCGAACACACGCAGTTCCACGATGTTCCGCGGCTCGCCATTGGCGATCACCTGACGTCCTTCGGGGTTCTTGGTCAGATTCCCCTCGACGATGGCCCAAATTCCCATTTTGCGACTCCAGTTTGGTTTGCATTCCACTGGTGTCGCCAGTCTGATAAATCTCGTCTGCTTTGTTGTTCGGCTTTGCGCCTGTTTGCAGATCGCTGAAGCAGCTAAATGTACTGCTAGTCTTTGATACCTTGGATCGTGCTTTTCTGGCTGCGCTGACCTTCAGAATCATTGAACCCTGAAGCAGCCATTCAACCCGATTAAATGGCCGTTGCAGCCCCTCGGCCATTCTTGGTGCCCAAGGATGCATCAATCTCACGCATCAGTTTGGACTGGATTTTGTGCCACTGGTGGCGGGTCATGCCACCACGGTTGTGAATCTTGGCCAACTGATTGTCCGGCAACCATTTGAGCGTCTCAGCCACAAACCTTGGGTTGTCGAGCTCGAAGAGTTGGACCGTCTGGATGAAATGTCGGTACAGCGCCCAGGCGACTGCGCCACCCACAACAACTGCCGCAGCGATGGTGATGTTCATGCGAATGCTCCTTGTCGAATCTGTATGGAACCAGGTTCAGTTGAATTCCTTGATGCTTTCGGGGCTGCACTCAAGCGGCCATCTTGGCTGGGCGTCCGCCGCCCACGCCTTGTCCGACGGAGCTTGAGTAGGACTTCGTCCGCAGTGGTCGGGCACCCACGGTCATCAACCGCTTCACAGTCTTCTCTTCGTAGCGCAGTACCTGCTCCCTGTGATTGAGAATTTGCGCCACATCCTCTGCTTGTCGGTACCACTGCGCCAGTCCCGGGGCCAGGTCAGACAGACGTTGCTGCACCGTGTTCCAAGTCGCATGCTTGCCGGTGGCCAACCGCCACCGCAGCTGCCGAGCATCCCGCAGCTTGTAGACGTACATGGCGAACGCGCGTCCCTCGATCGACCTGGACTCCAGGGTCAGCTGCTCCATCTCCGCGTAGAGCTCCTGCAGCCGACCCTGGGTGTCCTTCAACCATTGCGCCAGCGATCCCCCCTTACCCTTTAAGGGCCCTTTTAGGTCAATCACTTGTTTGACTATGGTCTTGTTGTCGATGGTTGTCTTCACAAGATCACCCTCTGTTTCAGGTTCCGAACCCTGTCCAACTGGACCATCGCACTGCTTCACCACTGCGACAGTCCTTCCTAAGCCCTTTTCGCTCTCCATGCCGGTCTTTGGATTTCTGGTGTGCTGCCGTGCGGCCCGCTGGCTCACACGACTGGCGCACACCCCCAAGACTGGCGCTACCCCGCGGAATTACTCCATCAGCGCGGCTGTCGCGGCTTCCAACTCCGGGTCATGGCCGGCCAGCGGAACCGCGTCCAGCAGGCGCAGTTCTTCGGCTGACACGTCCAACTGCCGGCGCGAGTGGCGCGGTGTGACCTGGCCATTGAAGACCTCCCGCGGCAGTTCTCCGAAGATTGCCACGGCCGCCTGGACCCGCTTCTTCGCTTGGTCGTCGGCTGTGGGCAGCCAGTCGCCACGGGTCATCTCACGCAGTTCCTCGCGCATCAGGTAGCGCTGGAACCAGATCACGCGCTCGAAGATGCTGCGGATTCGGCGGCTCTGTGTATAGAGCTCCGCATACCCTTCCTCGTCCGACATCATGTCCTTGCGGACCATGGTCTTGACCACCCGGGCGTAGTAATCGAAGGTCGAAACCAAATGGGCCAGCGAGTAGCCATAGGGGGACCGGAAACCCAATGCGACCCGCACGGGTGGGTCGGCTTTGAGCACCGAGATAGACATGCCACGCATCTTGCGCATGGCAATCTTGCCTTCCATGGAACCGATGAGATTCTCCAGTTCCTGGACCTGGGCAGTGATTCGCGTACTGGCTTCGATCAGAGCGAAGTCAGCATACGGATTGTTGTTGCCCGACAGATACCAAACCGTGCGCAAAGCCGCACCGACCTTTTTGGCACCCGATTGGCCATAACCCGGTTTACCCGGTTCCACGGCACGCCCCATGAAAAGCCGGGATGCGTCGCGGGTATGCAACTGCATCTCGTCTTCTTCCTCGTCGGTGAGGGCACCGAGCGAGTACTTCAGGTTGGAGGCCTCAGCGACTTCAACTTCTGCGTTCGCGCCATCGCGCTTGGCATGTTGATTCTTGAGGCTGCGCAGCATTTCTTCGCGGCGCTCCAACTCCAGGTATCGGGGATACCGAGGGTCGAGAGAAACCTGGTCAAAGTCGTCGGACTCCACCAAGTCATGCAGCGCTGCGCGCTCGCTGACGATGTCGTACTTGTCCGGGAACGGGGACTGGGCACTTATCGGAAATGGAACCGGCGCCTTGCCGGTCTTTCCGCCAGATGCCGCCTTTGGCGATGTGGCCATCAGATGCCTCCTTGGGCTTGAGGTGATGAAGTGCCTGCCGGGTTCGGAGAAGCAGGCGGTGGTGAAGAACGGGAACCGCGTGAGACGCGACTCACACGACGGTCAAACCAAACGCTGGGGGGAATGCCGGCACGCTTGCCGAGTTCGACCTCCCAGCCGCGGAGGTCCGCCAGCACGACTTCAGGCCCGCCCTCGGGGTCGTCATCGACTTCTTCAAAGTCACCCGCGTACTCTTGGATGACCTCTAAAAGCCGCCAGCAAACCTTCATGCGGTGCAGACGCCAGCAGGCAGCACGCGCCTTGGTCATTGCTGGCGGCTCGATGTCGAAGCCTTGCGAATCGTTCACAGCACGGCTCCTTGGGTGCGGTGTTGGGCAAACATGCAGTCGTTGGGCGCAAAGGGACGCCAGGCATCGAGCTCGACTTGTAACTGTCCACCGCGTGGACAGTTACAAATGGAGGCGTTCCACTCGCTCATGCAACCCTCCGCTTCATGTCGGCAGACAGCTTCTTGAGCTTCTGGCGGACCGCCTCGGTTTCCGGACTCAAGGGTTCGCGGGGTGCCGGAGGCCGCTGGCGGGCCTCAGCTTCGTCGCGCAGGCGCTGGGCCTCGGCCTCAGCTGCAACGCGCCCTGCGGCCACGCGATGGGCTCCGTCCGGCACAAACTCACCAGCCTTGGAGCGCTTGACCAAGGTCCTGACCAAGGCCACCGGCGAGCGGATCTCCTTGCCGGCCTGCCGCATCCAGTCGATCTCGTCGAGCACCGACTGCTGCATCGCCTGATCCAACCCAGCCAGGTGGCGGATCGCTTGAGCCTGGTCAGCCTCAGCGAACAGCCGCGGCCAGACCAGCTTGCTCAGTGGGGTCGGCTGGTTGCCCTGTGCGGCAGACGGGGCCTTGGCTTGGCCCCGAGGCAGTGCCATCGGCCGGTATTCGACCTTGATGGCTCCATAGACACCCCCACCACCCCACACGTTGGCCAGGCTGGGCAGGATTGGGCTATCCAGCGCCGTGCGCGCCCGCGCTTCCTGTCGTGGTGGGTGTAATGAACCTTGTAATCCCAAAGGGTAAAGGTGGGATTGGGCGATCACTGTCGGCTGGATCGGGCTATCCGTATCGGCAGGATTGGGCGATTGGCTGGGTGGGATCGGGCATTGCCCAAACCCACCTGCCTGTTTCGCCCGATCCAACCTATAGGGGCGGGTTTGCACTGAACGGTCATCAGCCGAGGTTTCTCGGTCATCGACCTCCAGGTTCAGGTGCCGCTGCACCGAGCGAGCGGCCGACTGGCGCAGCAGGTCGGCCAAGGCGCGCATGTCCACCGCCAAGTCCACACGGCGCGGGAAGTTGTGCCGGCGCTCCACGAGCACGCCGGCATCGCGCAGGTTGCGCCTGGCGGTCTGCCACTGGTCACGGGTCAGGCCAGTCTCTGCCTGCCATTCGTCGCGCTGTAGCAGCGTCAACCGCGTCATGCCGCCCGGCGAACGGGCGGCGGCCTGCATTAGGGCCTGCGGCTCCAAAGACGGCAGGCGTGCCGGCGCCAGAAGGCGCGAGCACATCATGGCCGAGTGGACCGGAAACAACCGGGCCAGGGCGCCGTGGAACAGGAATGCACGGCCGATCAGTGTGTCGGTGACTTCGGAGGTGGCGTCCCGGAACTGCACCAGGTCCATGCCACCGTCCATCACAACGTCAGCGCGCTGGGCCAACATGGGCACCAGCGCGCTGAGCTTGAGACGGAACTCCAGGCGCGCAGGCATCTGCTGCTTGCGCTCTTCGATCACACCCATGGCCAGCAGGATGGATCGGGCACGTCGCTGGACCTTCCAAGACATGCCGGTCTCTTGCTCCCAGTCATGTGCGGTCTTGAAGATCCAGCCATCGCGCTCGGCAACGTCGACGCCGCGGCGAGTCCAGTAGATCAACTGCGAGAGCAGTACCCCGGCCGCGGTGTCGCCAACGATGGCCATTACCCTGGCGGCAATGGCGATGGACCGAGAGCGTCCTGGCGAACCCAGGACAGCATCACGGCGTTCGACGTCTTGCTCCTCCGCAGGGGTCGCCTGGTCATCTGGATAGGCCTGATGCGACCGCGCGGGAAACTTCGGCCGGAGCTTCTGCCTCAAGCTGCTGTCCTGCGACTGGGCGGAACCTGGTTCAGCAACGACCTGATCCGCCGCTCGCGCATCAGGTGACGCGGTGGCAGGGGCCGTCACTTGCACCCGACGGCCGAACTCCGGCCCTCGAAGCCCGGTGCCTGCAGCCGTATGCCTGCGAAAGGCGATCACAGGGCTACCTCGCTGACTGGGCGTAGCCGCAACTTCAAAGTGGCAGCCCCTCGCGCAGGCGAGCCCTGGCTTCCTCGCGCACCTGCTCCCGCACCTTGGCCACCTCTGCGGCGAAGACGGAGGGCACGAAGGCAATCTCCGTCATGATTTCGCCGCTGGCGGTGTCGTACCGACGGCGCTCCTCGATCAAGCCGCGTTCCCTCAGCAGTTCGCGGGCTGCCAACCAGTCCTCTTCGACCAGACCTGAGAAGTTCACCCAAGACTGCACCGACTGCCGCACCCAGCCGGAGCCGGTCGACGCATAGGTCTGTTCGCTCCACTGCGCGACCAAGGCCAGGAGGTGGGCAGGTGCCAAGCTGCCGGTCACGGCGACGTACAGCATTGGCACCGTGTAGACCTCTTGGTACTCCATGGCGTCCAGACGTTCGTCCACGTACCGGGCGACCGCTGTGCGCTCGGCCGTCTTGCGCCTACGCACCTCGGCCAACTGGTCGGGTATCGCGGGCTGGCGGCGACCCACCCGTGCCTGCCGCGTAGTGCGGGACGTCGGTGCGGGCGAGCTCGCGGTCGTAGCCGCATCGGTCACAAGCTGCGGATGCGGCAGCGCTTGGGGCTCAGGCACGGTGGTGGCCATGGTGTCTCCTATGGAGAGTCAGGTCAGCAAAGCAACGTCAGGCCGCCGCCTGAGCCGTCGCCGTCCAAGGCGAGCGCGCTGCGAACTCCGCCGCGGAAACGGCGGGCTTTGCGGGGCGAACGGCCACTTCGAGCGTGGCCATCGTTACGTCCTTGAATTCCTGGTGGAGCAGGTAGAGCGCTTGGCGCTCGCTGGGCTCAATCTGGCGGATGCGTTCCCAGGCTGTCTCGATATCGGCCCGGAGCTCTTCGGTGGGGTGCCGAGGGCGGCCACCTGTGGCCACTGTCGGCGCGATCAGCTTGCGCAGTCGGCGCACGTCGTGGGGTGCCACGCCGAAGAGCCGACCGATCAGGTTTGGAGAGGCGCCGGCATGGATGAAGTACTCGTACATCTGCCTGTCTGCGCGTGTGCGCTCCAGGCGCTGCACCTGCTCGCGCACGATTTGAGCGTCGACACCGAGGGACAGGCCGCAATGGGTTGCGGTGAAGCGCAGTGCATCGACCATGGACATGGTGCGCAGCTTGTCGATCAGGTCCGGTGTGAAGCCGCACTCGACGAGCTCGGCCAGTGTCGCTTGGTCGGACTCGTCGAAGCTCAGGATCAGCCGGGTGAGCAGGTACAGCCTGGCACCAGGGTCCCTGATCGGCAAAAGGGCCATGCGAGGCCTGGCGTGCGCGCTTGAGGTCTTGGTTGCGTCCACTGTCTTCTCCCTACTTCTTGGCTGCTTGGGTGGCTCAGCGGATACCGTCGGTCCGCGTCACTTCCAACATGCGGCGCCAGCGCTCGGGTGCCTGGGCAAACATCGCCGTAGCTGCCTCTTCGACAACGCGCAACTGGCGCATGGCCACGGCCATGCGGCCCGGCTTGAGACGGTGGTTGAGCATGTCGTCCAGCGCCGGCTCGGTTGCCTCGATGTCGGTGCCCGTGAGAGGGTTCTCTGCTCCCTCGGCCGCGAACGCTCGGAAGTAGTTGCTGGTCTTGTCGATGTAGGGCTCAGCGCCGTTGCGGTACTGGCCTGTCATCAGCACCAGGCTCCACCAAACTGCGCTCTTGATGGTCCGGGCTTCGTGTTCGGGGCTGCCGATGCCCACTTGCTGCCGCGCGTGGCGCGTGCGGTCAGGCAGTTCAAGGAAGAAGCCCAGCGGCATGTCGTCATGCCACAGCAGGGTGTCCTCCAAGCCGGCGATCGCCAGCAGCTTCTGAACCTCCACGTGCAGCGCCTGCAGGGCGTCCTGGCCATCAGCGAACAGGGCACCTGCTGCGCTCGGCTGGGTGTGAGCCTGGCCAAGAGCCACGCCTACGGCGGCCGGCGTCGTCGACGGGCGTGGTGCTGGCGGCGTCACTCCTTGTCCACGAACTTGGGCTGGGCCCAACGGCAACTGCGGCTGTGCCGCTTGTGTGGGGACGCGCTCGGCGTCGTCCTCCGCCGAAGACGCTGTACGCATCGGCGTGCGGCCAACGACCAAGTTGGGCGATGGCATCCGGAGATCCGCCAAAGTGAGCTCTGGCGACAGCTTCAGCATGCTCAGCATCTGTCGCACGCTGCTCACCGACTCGCCGACTTTCTCGGCAAAGTTGGCTTCGATCTGGTCGCACAGGGCCGAAGCGTCAAACGGCTTTTCGTTGTCTTCGTGCTGCGAGTGGGATTCGCCGTAAGCCTCCATCGTGGGGAACACGATCGAGTCCCAGTAGGCAGCCTCAGCGACCTTGAACTTCGCAGCTAGCGCCTTGAGGGCGTTGGTACGGGGCTGAATGTGGTCCCGAACACCACTAAACGACAGCTGCGGGAGAGCACTGCCTAGTCTCTCTAGGGTCTGAACTGCGAAGCGCCAGAGCGCTACTTCAGACTTGCCAGCCTTCAGTCCGCGACCGTTGAGAGCCTCAGCCTGTTCACGCAGGCCCAAGCCCTTCATGCCCGGTGTTCTTGTCCTGAGGTCGGCCTCGATACCATCCAGGAGAGCAACCATGCCCTTGGCGATTTCCCAGAACCGCATATCTCCGCGGTTCAGGTTCTCGCCAAGGTGCTGGGCAAGCAGCTTCGCGTCGCTCTCATACGGCTGGAAGATGCAGTTCACCCACCGGAACTTCTCGTCTTGGGTGGTTTGCCAGAGGTCCTGCAGGACGCGCAGCGTGGTGTTGCTGCCCGCGGCCAGCATGAAGCGATCGCCTTCACGGCGACGGGTGACCACGAGCGCGTCGGTGTAGCCGTTGGCGCGGATGCTGGCCTCGATGTCCTCGGCCTTCTCGTTGGCAAAGATGCGAGGGTTGTGGTCGTAGCAGTCGATGGCCGTGACTTCCAGGCGCATCGGGCCAGGCATGTCACGAACGGCCAGATTGACCTTGCTGGGCGTCGTATCGCCCACCATGTAGCTGTCGTGGACCGCCGCCGCGTCGCGCTCGGCCTTGTTGGGCTGGCGATCGGCAGCCGTGCGACCGAAAGGACCGGACTCTGCAGGCTGGAGCGCACTCATGACGATCTTGGTTCCTGTACGGCGCGCTGCGCGTTGGGCGTCCATCTGCTCCGACACCTGCAGGTTGGCCAGGGCTTGGGAGGCGGGGATAGAGATCGGCAAGCCGTAGGGCTTGGGGTTTTTTGGGGCGGTCATGGCGGTGCCCCTTACTCGCTGGCCTGCGAGGCAGGCTCGGGCGTGCGGGTCCCGAAGACCTCCTCGGGGTCGCCCTTCAGCCGGCCGGCGAAGTGGCCGTAGAGCTCAGGCATGAGCTCCCAGACGATGCGGTGCATCACCTCGTAGCCCGATGGGTAGCGGCTGCCCCCCGACTTGTTGACCGCGTGCACGGGCATGCGGGCTGTGAACGCGTCCTTGTAGGCCACCGCGTTCGGGATCATCGTGTTCAGGATGGTGACCCGGTCGCCTTCGCTGAACTCATTGCGGAGCTCGGTCAGCAGCGCCTTGGCGTTGCGGGAGTGGTCGTAGCGGCAGATCACCGCTTGGATGGGCGCGAGCTCGGCGCGCGGCTCGTCGGGGTCTTGCTCCAGGCGCTGGAGCACGCGCAGCGTGCCGCTGCGGAACTCGCGGATGCTTGGTGTGTCCGGTGGGAGCGGGGAGATCAGCGTGTCGGCCGCGAACGCGGCTGCTGTCTGCAGCGGGCCGATGGCACCCTGCGTGTCGATCAGCACGCAGTCGTAGTGGTCGCGGACGTAGGGGTTGTTGAGTGCCGTCGCCAGGCGAACGCGCCGGTCGTCGCGGCCGTGCAGCCAATGCTGTAGCTGCGCCTCGCCGTCGTTGGACCGAATCAGATCCAGGCTGGGCACCGAGGTGCGCGAAATCGACAGGTGGGTGACCGTACCGCCCGTGACGACCTCGACGAGGCCTTCAGGAGCCTCGTAGCTGAGGCCGAAGTACTTGGTGAGACTGGGCTGTGGATCGGCGTCGACAAGCAGGGTGCGAGCACCCATGTCTGCGAGCAAACCGCCCAAGTTGGCCAAGAGAGTCGTCTTCCCGACGCCACCCTTGGAATTCAAGGCTGCGAAAGTCCTGATCACTGCTTCCTCCGATCCGTGAAACCACGGTGAATGGAGGTGCAAGTGGCGCGATCACGCGCCTGTTCAGACTCTCAGCTACCCAGCCAAACTGTGCTGAGGTGGCCCGCATGCTGTTGCATGCGAACCACTGTGCACTTTGGCTCCCCGACCTGGGCTCGAACCAGGGACCTACGGATTAACAGTCCGGCGCTCTACCGACTGAGCTATCGGGGAATACAGCCAAAGATTATAGCCCGAGATTTGGGGTCCTGGCCAGTCAGAGCGTGACGTTCACCGCAAGCCGCCAGGTGCGCGGTGCCATGGGGTAGAGGTACGCGTGGCCGAACTGGTAGGGCGACTCCTGCCATGCGCGCGTGTCGGCGACGTTGTCCACGCCGGCGCGCCACACCCATCGGGTGGTACCGCTGGTCTGCGCGTACCGCAGGCCCAGGTCCAGCCGCGTCCAGCCGTCAGTGGCCACGGTGTTGTCGGGCAGCACCTGGCGCGCGCCTTCGTGGCTGGCAAAGCCCAGCAGCGCCAGGCCCGGCAGCGCCGCCACGTTGTACGCGGCCTGCAGCTTCACGCTGCGCTCGGGCACGTTGGTGGGCTTGCGGCCATTGGTGGCGGCGTCGGCCGCGCCTTCACGGCGCGCCTGTAGCGCCATCACGCTGCCGCGCAGGCTGAACGCGCCGACGTTCCACTCGGCGTCGGCTTCCAGGCCGCGGTGCCGCGCGCTGCCGTCGGCGCGGCGGGTGCAGGGGTCTGCATTGCTGCAGGCCTCGCTGGGCAAGCCGGTGGCGTCCCGGATGTCACTGGCCTGCGGTCGCAGCGTGTCGAACAGCGCCGCCTGCCACTGCAGCGACTCGCCCCGGTGTTTGACGCCGACTTCGAGTTGCCGGCTCTTCAGCGTGGGCAGCGCCTGGCCTGCATTGCTGTAGCGCGCGCGGCCGGGCGCCACCTCCGATTCGATGCCCTGGCCCCAGCTGGCATAGGCCATCAGCTGCGGCTGCAGCTGCCAGGCCAGTGCCAGCCAGGGCGTGGTGAAGTCCTGCGCATAGGCCGTGGCGCGGCTGCCGTCGGTGCGCACGCTGTTGCGCTCCAGCCGCGTATGGCGTGCGCCGGCCCACAGCTGCCATTGCGGGCTCAGCGTGATGACGTCCTGCAGCCGCAACTCGGTGCTGCGCTCGTCACGCTGCGTGTTCTCGTCGGTCAGCGTGGGGTCGGGCGGCGCCACGGCGCTGCCGTCCACGAAGCCCGTGCCCGTGTAGTTGTAGGCCTGGCGGTTGAAGCGGGCCTCGAAGCGCGTGCTCAGCACCCCGGCGCTCCAGCGGTGCTGCAGGCCTGCGAGCGTGTGCGTGCCCTGCAGCGACAGGTCTGCAGCCCGCGTCGTGCGGCGCTCGCCTTCGCTGCGGAAGTCGTACAGGTCGAAGCTGCCATCGCTGCAGTAGCGCGTGTAGTCGTTCTCTGCGCTGCACCCGAACGGGAAGGCGATGCGGTCGTCGGTGTGCAGCCGCTGCTGCATCAGGTGGGCGACGAGCTGCGTGTCGTCGGTGAGTGCGTGTGTGTAGCGCAAGGAGCCCGTGCGGCCCTCGAAGACCACCGGCAGCGACCAGGCCTGGTTGTTCAGGTTCAGGCGCGGATCGACGCCCGCGGGGTCGGGCAGGCGCGAGCCCAGCAGGCTGAAGCCGGGCGTGCTGGGTTGGCTCTGGCGGCTCTGCTCGACTTCCGCTTCCAGCAGGCCGGCACTGCCGAGCTTCCATTCCGCAGCACCTGCCAGCAGGTGGCTGTTGCCGCGGCTGTTGCGCGTTGTCGGGTCCAGCCGAGTGGCCTGCGCGTTCAATCGCCAGCCGATCACACCGTCCACGCCGGCGCGGCGGGACACATCGGCCGAGAGGCCCAGCGTGCCGGGCTCGGTCCACTCCAACGAGGCACTGGTCAGCGGTGCTGCGGTCGGCCGCTTGACCACCAGGTTCAACAGGCCGCCCGGCGCGCTGGTGCCGGCCTGGATGCCGCTGGCGCCTTTCAGCAGTTCCAGCGCGGCCTTGTTGCCGGTGGGCAGTACGGTCTCTGCGTTGACGGGCAGCCCATCGCGGCGGAAGTTGAAGCGGTTGTCCAGCGTGAAGCCGCGCACCGCCACCTGGCCCCAGTAGCCGGGTGCGTTGTAGGCGTCGGTGATGCCGGCGTCGAGCTGCGTGATGTCGGCCAGGCTGCCGATGCCGGCGTCCTGCAACTGCTGCGTGCTGATGACGGTGGCCGAAAACGGCGAGCGCCCGAGCGGCACGTCGCCGAAGCCGGCCACGCTGGCGCTCTGGCGGCTGCTGCTGCCGGTGATGGTGACGGTCTGGACGGGCTGGGCCTGCACGGCCGAGCAGACAAGCGTGGCCGCCGCAGCGAGCCGGGTGAGTCGAAATGCCATCGTGATGCCTTTTGCTGCGATGGCAGGAAAGGCACCCCACCAGCACGGCGCACGGGCCGGGCCACTGGAGCTTGCTTCCCTGCGCGAGGATTACCTCAATCAGGTTCAAAGGGACTTTCTCAGTCGGCACCGACTTGCGTCGATGCCAACACCCCTAGCGAAGTGGCCTGCGCGTGAACACAGACCGATGGCGATTCTAGCGATGCCAAAGCGGGGCCGAGGCGCCGCCGACAACAAAACAGCCCGCGAGTGCGGGCTGTCGGGGTGGGCGATCGGACGCTGCAGCGCGCTCAGTCGAACACCGGCGACGCCACGCCCAGCACCTTGTGCAGCTGGGGGCTGGTGGTCGTGTACTGCAACTGGATGTGCTTGTCGGGAAAGACGATGGGCGCTGCGCCGAAGGCCGCCAGCGCGGCCTCGTGGAAGCCCGACAGGATCAGCTTCTTCTTGCCGGGGTAGGTGTTGATGTCGCCCACCGCGAAGATGCCGGGGATGTTGGTCTGGAACTTCTCGGTGTCCACCACCAGCTGCTTGCGGTCGATGCCCAGGCCCCAGTCGGCGATGGGCCCGAGCTTGGGGCTGAGGCCGAAGAAGACCAGCAACATGTCCAGCGGCAGCACGCGTGTCACGCCGTCGGATCCGGTGAGCTTGAGGCTCTTCAGGCGGCCCTGGTTTTCATCGAATCCCGTCACCTGCCCGACGACGAACTGCATCTCGTGGGCGTCGCACAGCGCCTTCACCCGGGCCACGTTCGCCGGTGCCGCGCGGAAGCCGTCACGCCGGTGCACCAGGATCACGCTCTCGGCCTTGTTCGGGCCTGCAGCCGCGAAGTTGAGCGCCCAGTCGATGGCCGAATCGCCGCCGCCGACGATGACCACGTTCTTGCCCGCAAACCGTGCCGGGTCGCGCACGCTGTAGAAGAGCTGCGAGTCTTCGAACCGTTCCAGCCCGTCGACCTTCAGCGTGCGCGGCTGGAAGCTGCCCACGCCGCCGGCGATGAAGATCGTCTTGGCGAGAAGGCGCGTGCCCCTGGATGTCTCGACGTAGAAGCGGCCGTCGGGCTGCTGCTGCACCACCATCACCGCCTGCTCCAGATGGAACGTGGCGCCGAAGGGCTCGATCTGCTTGAGCAGCTTGTCGGTGAGTTCCTTGCCGGTGCACACGGGCACGGCCGGGATGTCGTAGATGGGCTTGTCGGGGTAGAGCTCGATGCATTGACCGCCGGGGTAGGCCAGGCTGTCGATGATGTGGCACCTGATCTCGAGCAGCCCCAGCTCGAACACCTGGAACAGGCCCACGGGGCCGGCGCCGATGATGACGGCGTCCGTCTGAATGGTGTCCGGATTCATGGTGCAGTGGTGAGTCAGCGAATGGAGCCGGGCCCACCGATCAAGCCACGGGGGCCTTACTTCATCAATTGATCGAGCTTGCCGGTCTTGTCTTTCCAGTCGTCGGCGTCCGGCAGCGGCGCCTTGCGCTTGGTGATGCTGGGCCACTTGCGCGACAGGTCGGCGTTGATCTTGATGAAGTTCAACTGCTCGGTGGGTACGTCTTCCTCGGGCAGGATGGCGTTGACCGGGCACTCGGGGATGCACACCGCGCAGTCGATGCATTCATCGGGGTCGATGGTGAGCATGTTGGGGCCCTCGCGGAAACAATCCACGGGGCAGACATCGACACAATCGGTGTACTTGCAGCGGATGCACGATTCGAGGACGACGTGGGTCATGAAAGGACTCTGTTGGACTTGAGGGACGTGCAAGGCGGCCCGGCACATGCCGCCGCCTGCAACAGCCCGTGATTTTACGGTGCCAGCGCGCGGACCCCGGCTGGCGCCGCATCGGCCTCCGCGGTCTTTGCCTGCGGCTGCGCCCCCGGCGCCACGGCAGCGGCGCCGGCGCCCACGGTGACCACCGTGGGCCGGCCCGCGTGCATCACCGCGGCGGCGGCCAGGTCGGCCAGCGCATGGTCGGTGGCCACGCAGTCGGGCCAGCCGGCGCGCGAGACCACCAGCACCGGCGTGTCCAGCGGCCAGCCGGCGGCGCGCAGCGCACGCGCCAGCTTGCCGAGCTGGCGGCCGGCCATGTAGAAGACCTCGGTGTCGGCGTGGCGGCCGGCGCCGAGCAGGCCTTCGTGCGTCATGGCGGTGGTCAGGCTTACGCTGCGGCCGGCGCCGCGGCGCGTCAGCGGCCGCTGCGTGGCCGCGGCGGCAGCGATCGCGGCGGTCACGCCGGGCACCACCTCGCAGCCGATGCCGGCCGCGGCCAGCGCCTGCAGCTCCTCTTCCAGCCGGCCGAAGACGCTGGCGTCGCCGCCCTTGAGCCGCACCACCACGCCATGCTGCTGCGCCATGCGCACCAGCAGCGCGTCGATGCTGGCCTGGCCGGTGCTGTCGCAGAAGCCGCGCTTGCCCACGTCGATCCAGCGTGCCTGGGGCGCCAGGTCGCGCAGGGCAGGGTCGGTCAGCGCGTCGAACAGCACCACGTCGGCCTGCGCCAGGTGGCGTGCGCCGCGCACGGTGATGAGGTCGGCCGAGCCAGGCCCGGCGCCGATGAAGACGACGCGGCCGGTCATGCGGGCAGCTCCGTCTGCGTGACCAGCAGCGCGCCGCTGGTGCGGTGCGTGGCCGGGTCGACCACGATCAGCGCGCCGCCCACGCGGTTGTGCACAAAGCGCTGCAGCGGCAGCGGCTGCTGGAGTTCGAACTCGACCTCGCCGATGTCGTTGACTTCCAGCCGCTCCGCCGGCGACGTGGCCAGCGTGTGGATGTCGACCCGGTGGCGCAGCGCGGTCAGCCGGGCCTGCACCCAGCGGTTGCCGTGGCGCACCCAGTACTTGCGGCCCGGCGCGGCGGGCTCGGTGTCCAGCCAGGCCAGCGTGGCGGCAAAACGCTGCACCGTCCGCAGCTGCTCGGGTGCGGCCAGCCAGTCGCCGCGGGACACGTCGAGCTGGCGGTCGAGCACCACGCCGGTGGACTGGCCGGCCTGACCCTGCTCGGCCACCGAACCCGCGCGGCGCAGGGCCGTCACGGTAGCGCGCTCGCCGCTGGGGAAGACCTGCAACTCGTCGCCCACGCGCACGCGACCCTGGGCGATGCGGCCCCACAGCACACGCGGCTGATCACCCGTGCCCTGGCCCTCACGCGCCACGTACTGCACCGGCAGACTGAAGGGCTCGCTCACGGCCTCCTGCAGCGTGGGCAGGCCTTCCAGCAGCTGCAGCAGCGACGGGCCCTGGTACCAGGGCGTGCGCAGCGGCGTGGTGACGTTGTCGCCGCGCAGGGCTGACACCGGCACGATGCCGGCGTGGGCGATCTGCGCCTCATCGGCAAAACGCTCCAGCGCACGGCTCACGGCGGCGAAGGCCGGGCCAGGGTCGGCCACGGCGTCGAGCTTGTTGACGGCAAACACGATGCTCGGCACGCGCAGCAGCTGGGCCAGCAGCGCGTGGCGGCGCGTTTGCGGCAACAACTGCAGCGGCTGCGCAGATAGATCGAGCTTGGTGATGTCCACCAGCACCACCGCGGCGTCGCTGCCGGCGGCGGCGGTGACCATGTTGCGTGTGTACTGCTCATGGCCCGGCGCGTCGGCGATGATGAACTTGCGCGTGGGCGTGGCGAAGTAGCGGTAGGCCACGTCGATGGTGATGCCCTGTTCGCGCTCGGCCTCCAGGCCGTCGGTCAGCAGGCTCAGGTCGATGGGTGCACCGGCGGCGCGGGCGTGCAGCGTGTCCAGCTGGTCGGCCAGGATCGCGCGGCTGTCGAAGAGCAGACGGCCGATCAGCGTGCTCTTGCCGTCGTCCACGCTGCCGGCGGTGAGGAAGCGCAGCACCTTGTGGGGTGCGGGCGTGGCGTGCACGGCCGGTCGGGCTTGTTCTTGCAGAACGGCAGACATCAGAAGTACCCCTCTTTCTTGCGCCGCTCCATCGAGGAGTCGGACGTGCGGTCATCCATGCGCGTGGCGCCGCGTTCGCTGACGGTGACGGTGAGTGTCTCGGCCACGATGTCGCTGGCGCTGGCGGCGCTGCTCTCCACCGGGCAGGTGCAGGTCATGTCGCCCACGGTGCGAAAGCGCACCGGCAAGGTCTCGACCACGTCGCCCGCCTGCGGCGGCGTGACGTCGGTCACCGGCACCAGCAAGCCCTTCTTGCGCACCACCTCGCGGCTGTGGCTGTAGTACAGGCCGGGCAACGGGATGCGCTCGCGGGCCAGGTACAGCCACACATCCAGCTCGGTCCAGTTGCTGATGGGGAAGGCGCGGAAATGTTCGCCCGGGCGGATGCGCGTGTTGAACAGCGTCCACAGCTCCGGCCGCTGCTCCTTGGGCTGCCACTGGCCGAAGCTGTCGCGGTGGCTGAAGATGCGCTCCTTGGCGCGCGCCTTTTCTTCGTCACGCCGGGCGCCGCCGATCAGGCAGTCGAAGCGGTGTTCCTCGATCGCTTCCAGCAGCGCCACGGTCTGGTGGCCGTTGCGGGATTCCAGCGGATCGGCCAGCCGCACCGTGCCGCGGCGGATGGAGTCTTCCACGCTGCCCACCACCAGCCGCTCGCCCATCTGCGCCACGCGCTCGTCGCGGAAGCTGATGACCTCGGGGAAGTTGTGGCCCGTGTCCACGTGCAGCAGCGGGAACGGCAGCTTGCCGCTGAAGTTGTTGCCAGCCACGTGGTTCTTGAAGGCCTTCTCGGCCAGGCGCAGCACCACGCAGCTGTCCTTGCCGCCGCTGAACAGCAGCGCCGGGCGTTCGAAGGCGGCGGCCACCTCGCGCAGGATGAAGATGGCTTCTTCCTCCAGCGCGTCCAGGTGCTCGTGGTCCAGGCCGGGCAGCAGGTGTTCGATGGGGGTCGGGGCGTTCATGCGCGGTTCTCCTGGGAGGAACGGGTGGGCAGGGCGGCCACGTGCAGGCCGCACTCCTTGGCGTCTTCGTTTTCCCACCACCAGCGGCCGGCGCGGAAGTCCTCGCCCAGCGCCACGGCGCGGGTGCAGGGTTCGCAGCCGATGCTGGGATAGAACTGATCGTGCAGCGCGTTGTAGGGCACTTCGTGCGTGGCGATGTGCTGCCACACGTCGTGCTGCGTCCATTCGGCCAGCGGGTTGAACTTGGCGCGGCCCGCGTCGTCGGTGTCCTCGAAGGGCACCTCGGCACGGGCGCCCGACTGCTCGCGCCGCAGCCCCGTGACCCAGGCCGTGCGGCCGGCCAGCAGACGCGCCAGCGGCTCCATCTTGCGCAGCTGGCAGCAGGCTTTGCGCAGCTCGACGCTCTGACGCATGGCGAGTTCGCCGTGCGTGCGCACGAAGTGCAGCGCCTGCTCGGCGACCGGTTGGAAACGATCGACCCGCAGCCCGTAGCGGGCCTCGATGGCCGGCAGCAGCGCCAGCGTCTGCGTGTGCAGCTGCCCGGTGTCCAGCGTGGCCAGTGCGATGGGCAGGCGGTGGCGCGCGATCAGGTCGGTCAGCACCATGTCCTCGGCGCCCAGGCTCGTGGTCAGCACGATGGTGCCCGGGTGCGCGGCGGCGGCCTGCTGCAGGCGCAGCACGGTCTGCGCCACGCGCTGCTCATGGCCCGGTGTCAGGCGTGCGTGCAGGTCGATGGCGCGGCTCACGGTTGCGCCTCGGAGGCCGGCGCACGCTCGGGCGGCACCGTCTGGTAGTGCGTGTCGAAGAAGCCCAGCGCGCGCTGCGCCGATTCGAGCTTCTGGTCGGCGCGCAGCTGCACCGCATCGAAGCCGCAGCGGCGCAGCAGCGGCAGCATGTCGGCCAGCACCTGGCCGGTGGCGCGGATCTCGCCGGCGTAGCGCAGCCGGCCGCGCAGCAGCACGGCCTGCGAATAGGCGCGGCCGTCGGTCCACTTCGGAAAGTGGAGCACCACGGCGGCGTGCGCGTGGATGGCCTCGGCCTGCGCCAGCACGTCGGCGGTGTTGTCCAGCACCAGGGCGCCGTCATCGGCAGGGGCGGTGGGGGCGATGAAACGCATGCTCGTCTCCTGCTCAGTCGGTGGCTGCGGTGGCGCGGCGCACGGCGTCGGCCGCGGCGCGGAAGGGCAGGGGGCCCAGGCGGCGCGCGGTGTGGATGAAACGCTCGTCGGGCTGGCGTTCGCGCAGGTAGGTGTCGACCACGGCCTCGATCACGTCGGGCACTTCCTCGGCCGCAAACGACGGGCCGATGACCTTGCCCGCCACCGCGGCGCCGCTGAGCGCGCTGCCGTCGGCGCCGGCCACGCTGACCTGGTACCACTCCTTGCCGTCCTTGTCGACGCCGAGGATGCCGATGTGCCCGCTGTGGTGGTGGCCGCAGCTGTTGATGCAGCCGCTGATGTGCAGGTCGATGTCGCCGATGTCGTGCTGTTCGTCGAGGTCGGCAAAACGCTCGGTGATGGCCGCGGCGATCGGCAGGCTGCGGGCGTTGGCCAGCGCGCAGAGGTCGCCGCCGGGGCAGGCGATCATGTCGGTGAGCAGGCCGATGTTGGGCGTGGCGAAGCCGCCTTCACGCGCCGCCAGCCACAGCGCGCGCAGCTCGCTCTCGCGCACCCAGGGCAGCAGCAGGTTCTGGTCGTGCGTCACACGCAGTTCGCCTTGCGAAAAGCGGTCGGCCAGCGCGGCAGCGCCGTCCATCTGGTCGGCGGTGACGTCGCCGGGCGGCAGGCCGGCGCGCTTCAGGCTCAGCGTCACGGCGCGGTAGCCGGTCACCCGGTGGCCCTGCACGTTGCGCTGCAGCCAGCGCGTGTAGGCCGGCAGCGGCGCGCTGTCGGTGGGCAGCGGCGTCAGCTGCGGCAGCGCCGGCGGCAGCACGAAGCTGGCGGCTACGCGCGCCAGTTCGGCAGCCGGGATCAACGGCGTGGCGGGGTCGGCCAGCAGCGCGGCGAACTCCTGGTTCACGGTGTCGACGAAGCGCTGGCCCTCGGCCTTGACGAGGATCTTGATGCGCGCCTTGTAGAGGTTGTCGCGCCGGCCGTAGAGGTTGTAGCCGCGCACCACGGCCTCGATGTAGACGAGGATCTGCTGCCAGGGCACGAAGGCGTTGAACTCGGTGGCGATCACCGGCGTGCGGCCCATGCCGCCGCCCACCGCGACGCGGAAGCCCACCTCGCCGGCGGCGTTCTTGCGCAGCGTCAGGCCGATGTCATGCCAGTCGGTCGCGGCGCGGTCCTCGGCAGCGCCGGTGACGGCGATCTTGAACTTGCGCGGCAGGAAGGCAAATTCCGGGTGGAGCGTGCTCCACTGGCGCAGGATCTCGCAGTAGGGCCGCGGGTCCACCACCTCGTCGGGCGCGATGCCGGCGAGTGCATCCGTCGTGATGTTGCGGATGCAGTTGCCGCTGGTCTGGATGCCGTGCATGTCCACGTCGGCCAGCAGCTCCATCACCTCGGCGCTGCGCTCCAGCGGGATCCAGTTGAACTGCAGGTTCTGACGCGTGGTGAAGTGGCCGAAGCCGCCGCGCTCCTGCGGTGTGCCGGCGTCCTGCAGGTCGAACTCCCGCGCGATGCGCGCCAGCTGCCGCAGCTGCCGGCTGGCCAGTTCGCCGTAGGGCACGGCCACGCGCAGCATCGGCGCGTGGCGCTGCACGTACCAGCCGTTCTGCAGCCGCAGCGGGCGGAACTCTTCATCGGGCAGCTCGCCGATGAGGTGGCGCGTGAGCTGGTCGCGGTACTGCGCGGCGCGGGCGCGCACGAAGTGGCGGTCTTGGTCGGTGTAGGTGTACATCGCTTGGGTGGGTCCGAAAGAGGTGTGGGGCTCAAGCCAGCGCGCGCCACAGGTTGAACAGGCTGATGGCGCAGATCACCGATCCCACCAGCACCAGCAGCGTGCGGGCGGGCAGCAGGCGGGTCAGCAGGGCGGCCAGCGGCGCGGCGAACAGGCCACCCACCACGAGCCCGGCCACGGTGGCCCAGGGCACGCCGTCCACCAGCATCGTGAACAGGCCGGCGCTGACGAAGGTGAGGAAGAACTCGGCCAGGTTGACCGAGCCGATGGTGGTGCGCGGGTTGTGGCCGCTGCCCACCAGTGTGGTCGTCACCACCGGGCCCCAGCCACCGCCGCCGACCGCGTCGACAAAGCCGCCGACGAAGCCCAGCTTGGCCACGTGCCGCGGCGGTTGGCCGTTGGCCTGGATGCGGCGCCAGGCCTTGCTCAGCACATAGGCCCCCATCAGCAGCAGGTAGGCCGACACGAAAGGCTTGATCGCGGCGCCGTCGACGCTGGTCAGCAGCCAGGCGCCCAGGCTGGCGCCGGCGATGCCGGGCAGCAACAGCCGCAGGAAGAGCTGCCGGCTGACGTTGCCCATCTTGATGTGCGAGATGCCCGACACGCCGGTCGTGAAGACCTCGGCGATGTGCACCGCGGCGCTGGCCACGGCCGGGCTGGAACCGGTGGCCATCAGGAAGCTGGTGGAGGTGATGCCGTAGGCCATGCCCAGCGCACCGTCGACCGACTGCGCCAGCAGGCCCACGGCCACGGCCGACCAGAAGGCTTCGCTGTGCAGCAGGGCGCGGGCCAGGCCCAGGCTGTCGGGCCGGTGCAGCCACTGCGTGCCCAGGTAGGCGATGACGCCGGCCATCAACAGCAGCACCGACCACATCGCCACGCGCAGCACCGGGTGCTCGGCGGCGGCCGTGACCTCGCGCTCCACCGGCGGCAAGCCCAGGGCCTGGTGCTCGGCGTTCACCGGGTGGTTGCTGTAATCGAGGTCGCGGATCTTCATGAGGGGGTGGCAGGCGCACGGCGCCACGGTGGCGGCGGTGCAGGCTGCGACTCTAGGAACGATGCTTCATTCCGCGAAATACTCAATCGTCGTGTGCTTAGATCAACGCGGCATATAGACGCCGCTGCAGGTCGCTGGCAGCGATAGACTCCGGCCCGATGAATCGCCGCCATTTGTTGTGCCTGCTGTCTGCCGGCCCGCTGCTGTCCGGCGCGCTGGCTGGCTGCCAGACGGCGCCGCCCGTGGCCGCCCCGCCTTCCGCTCCCTCCGCGCCGCCCACGCCGGCTGCACCGCCTGTGCCGCCGGCACGTCCGGCGCTGCGCCCGCCCCGCCTCGGGCTGGCGCTGGGCGGCGGCGCCGCGCGCGGCTTTGCCCACATCGGCGTCATCCAGGTGCTGGAGGAAGCCGGCATCCGGCCGGACCTCGTGGTCGGCACGTCGGCCGGCAGCCTGGTGGCGGCGCTGTACGCCCACGGGAAGAACGGCGCCGAACTGGCCAATCTGGCGCTGACCATGGACGAAGGGGCCATCACCGACTGGGCCTTTCCCAGCCGCGGCCTGATCCGCGGCGAGGCGCTGGCCCGCTACGTGCGCGAGCAGACCGGCGGCCAGACCATCGAGCAGATGAAGCTGCGCCTGGGCATCGTCGCCACCGACCTGGACAGCGGCGCGCCGATGCTCTTCGAACGCGGCGACCCGGGGCTGGCGGTGCGCGCGTCGAGCTCGGTGCCGGCGGTGTTCCAGCCCGTGCGCATCAACGGCCGCGAGTACGTGGACGGCGGCCTGGTGTCGCCGGTGCCGGTGCGCTTTGCGCGCCAGATGGGCGCCGAGATGGTGATCGCGGTGGACATTTCGTCACCGCCTGACGGTGCCATCACCAGCGACACGATGAAGCTGCTGCTGCAGACCTTTGCCATCATGGGCAAGAGCATCAACCAGTTCGAACTGCGCGACGCCGACGTGGTGCTGCGCCCGGCATTGATCGGCGTCAGCAGCGCCGACTTCACCTCGCGCGTGCGGGCCATCCGGGCCGGCCGGGAAATGGCTGCCGTGGTGCTGCCGCAGATCCGCAGCAAGCTGGCCAGCCTGGCGCGCTGAAGCCGCAGCCGCCGATGCGGCCACGGGACCGCACAGGCAAAAAAAGAGCGGCCCAGCCGGCTGACCGGGCCGCAATGCACCTGGACAAGGTGCTGAGGAGACTGCCTTCCACGTTCCAGGACCGGCTGTTGCCAGCCGTCCTTGGCGTAGAACCCGTGGCGGCCAAAAAGTTCAGCCCGGCCCGCACGCAAAAAAGGCCGGACGAGCCGGCCTTTCTGGGAATCACGAGACAAGACCGACCCGCGCTGTGCCGCGGGCCGGCGCGGCCGTCAGGCGGCGCGCTTCGCCTTGGTGGCGGACTTGGTGGCGTTCACGGCGGTGTTGGTGATCGCGGTGAAGTTGGCCTCGGCCACTTCGGTGGCCTGCTTGGCCGCCTTGTGCGCGCTTTCGTAGGCGTTGGTGGCAGCGGCCACGGCCGACTTGACCAGGGCCACGGCGCTCTCGCTGCCGGCCGGGGCGTTCTTGACGGCGTTGTCGACGAGCGTCAGCACCTTCTTCTGGCTGTCGGCCATGTTGGCTTCGGCGGCCTTGGTGAACTCGGCGCTGGTGCCCGCCATGATGTCGTACAGGTGACGGCTGTAGGCGGCGGCCTTCTCGGCGGCGGGCTGCAGCATGCCGGCTTGCAGCGCCAGCAGTTCCTGCGCGTCCTTCACAGACAGGGCGGCGGTGCTGGTCTCGGCGGCTTCGGCCAGCGTCGTGCGGGCCACTTGCAGGTTCAGCTCGACGAGCTTCTCGACGCCTTCGAAGGCCTTGGTGGTCAGGCCGAACAGGGTCTCGAGGGCGGCCTTCTGGGCAGCGACGAACTGGTCAGCGGTGAATTGGGTGGTCATGGTCGATCTCCTGAGGGTGGGTTTGAACGGAACACTCTTGCCGCGCCACTCGTACTGCTTTGCTGCGCTGCAACATGATTGAAGTATAGGGTTTGCCTGGGTCAATGCAAGCCATTTTTGTTGCACTGCAACAATCTAGGGGCGCCTTTCTAGAATCACGCCCCGTGCGCGCCTTCCACTCCGACCAGTTCGTGCTGCCCTTGCCGGCGGGTCATTCGTTCCCGATGAGCAAGTACCGGCTGCTGCGCGAGGCCACCGAGCGCAGCCTGCCCGGCGTGCGCGTCACCGAAGCGCCCCCGGCCAGCGACGGCGAGCTGGCGCTGGCGCACGAGCCGGCCTGGATCCACGCCGTGTCCAGCGGCACCACCTCGGCGGCGCAGCAGCGCGAGATCGGCTTCCCGTGGAGCGAGCGCATGGTGGAGCGGGCCCGCCGCTCGGTGGGTGCCACGGTCTGCGCGGCGCGCACCGCCTTGCTGCAGGGCGAGGGCGTGGCCGCCAACCTGGCCGGCGGCACCCACCACGGCTATGCGCACAAGGGCTCGGGCTACTGCGTCTTCAACGACGTGGCCGTGGCCGCGCGGCTGATGCAGGCGGAGTGGCATCGCCACCACCGCCGGCTGCTGCGCGTGGTGGTGATCGACCTCGACGTGCACCAGGGCAACGGCACCGCGGCCATCTTCAGGGACGACCCGACGGTCTTCACGCTGTCGATGCACGGCGCCAAGAACTTCCCGTTCCGCAAGGAGGCCAGCGACCTGGACGTGGAACTGCCCGACGGCTGCGCCGACGACGAGTACCTGGCTGCGCTGGACACCGCGCTGGCGCAAGCCTGGGCCCGCCACACCGACGGCCCGCCCGGACTGGCGTTCTACGTCGCCGGCGCCGACCCGCACGAAGGCGACCGCCTCGGCCGCCTGAAGATCAGCGCCGCCGGCCTGGCCGAGCGCGACCGCCGCGTGCTGCACGCGCTGCGCGAACGCGGCATTCCGGTGGCGCTGTCGATGGCCGGCGGCTACGGCCACGACATCGCCACCACGGTGGCCGTGCATCGGCAGACCCTGGCGCTGGCCTACGGGTGCTGGCAGTCCTGGCCCGGCCGGCGTGCAGTGGAAGAATCGGCGGCATGACTGCCCCGATCGTCCCAGCTCACCCGCCACGCCCGACACCCGAAGACCGCACGCGCTTCGCGACCTTCCAGACCATCGCCACACGATGGATGGACAACGACGTCTACGGCCACCTCAACAACGTCGTGCACTACAGCCTCTTCGACACGGCCGTGAACAAGACGCTGATCGAGGCCGGCGTGCTCGACATCCATGGCGGCGAGGTCATCGGCCTGGTCGTGCACACGCAGTGCCACTACTTCGACAGCCTCGCGTTCCCGCAGACCGTGCACGCCGGCCTGCGCGTGGCGCAGCTCGGCCGCTCCAGCGTGCGCTACGCACTCGGCCTGTTCGCCGACGATGCGCCGCTGTGCGCGGCGCTGGGCGAGTTCACCCATGTCTACGTCGACCGTGCCACCCGGCGCCCGGTCGATCTGCCCCCGGCGCTGCGCGCCGCCCTGGAACCCTTGCGAAAGCCCGCATGACCGTCATCACGCCCGAGACCACCGCCGCGGTGGACGCCGCCATCACCTCGCGCCACAGCATCCGCGCCTTCCTGCCCACGCCGGTGCCGCACGCGGTGATCGAGGACATCCTGGCGGTGGCCGCCCGCGCACCCTCGGGCACCAACACGCAGCCCTGGCAGGTGCACGTGCTGACCGGCGAGGCCAGGTCGGAGCTGTCGCGCGACATCCGCGCCGCCTACGACGACCCCGAGGAGCGCGCGCGCCACACCGAGCCCTACGCCTACTACCCCACCGAATGGCGCAGCCCCTACATCGACCGCCGCCGCAAGGTGGGCTGGGACCTGTACTCGCTGCTCGGCATCGGCAAGGCCGACAAGGCCCGCATGCACGAGCAGCACGCGCGCAACTACGACTTCTTCGGCGCGCCGGTGGGCCTGATGTTCACGATCGACAGCGTGCTGCAGCAGGGCAGCTGGCTCGACTACGGTATGTTCCTGCAGAACGTGATGGTCGCGGCGCGGGGCCGCGGCCTGGACACCTGCCCGCAGGCCGCCTTCACGCAGTTCCACCGCATCATCGCGCGGCACCTCGCGCTGCCCGAGGGGCAGACGGTGGTGTGCGGCATGTCGCTGGGCCACGCCGACCCGGCCGCCGTGGAGAACACGCTGATCACCGAACGCGAGCCGGTCTCAGGGTTTGTCCGGTTCCACGGCTGAGCTGTCGTTCAGCGGCGGATCAGCCTCGCGTTCCTAGAATCGCCCGCTGCGCACGCCGCGCATTCTTGGCAGGGACTTCATGCGATCGTTCAGACACCGGGCTGCGGCCCTGCAGGCCGTGCTGGCCGCCGCCGCGCTCGGCGCGCCGGGCCTGGCCCTGGCCGCCGACATCGACGGCAGTGCGCTCTCGGCCTGGTGGGGCCTGCCGTTCGCCGGCATGCTGCTGTCGATCGCGCTGATGCCGCTGCTGATCCCCAAGGTCTGGCACCACCACTTCGGCAAGATCACGGCGGGCTGGGCGCTGGCCTTCCTGCTGCCGTTTGCGCTGATCTTCGGACCCGCGGCGGCGGGCGGCGTGGTGGCGCACACGCTGGTGGCCGAGTACATCCCGTTCATCGCGCTGCTGGTGGCGCTGTTCACCGCGGCCGGCGGCATCTACGTGCGCGGCAACATCCACGGCAGCCCGCTCACCAACGTGGCGATCATGGCGGTGGGTTCGGTGCTGGCCAGCATCATGGGCACCACCGGCGCGTCGATGCTGCTGATCCGCCCGCTGATCCGCGCCAACGACAACCGCAAGCACGTGGCGCACGTGGTGGTGTTCTTCATCTTCACGGTCAGCAACGCCGGCGGCTCGCTGACGCCGCTGGGCGACCCGCCGCTGTTCCTGGGCTTCCTGAAGGGCGTGGAGTTCTTCTGGACCGCCAAGCACATCTTCCCGGAGACGCTGTTCCTGCTGGGTTCGCTGCTGGCCATCTTCTTCGTCATCGACAGCTGGTACTACCGGCGCGAAGGCGTGCTGCCCGCCGACCCCACGCCCGACTCGCCGCGCCTGGGCCTGGACGGCGCCATCAACTTTTTGCCGCTGGCCGCCGTGGTGGCGCTGGTGCTGATGAGCGGCACCTGGAAGCCGGGGATCTCGTTCAACGTGTTCGGCACCGCGGTGGAACTGCAGCAGATCGTGCGTGACGGCCTGCTGGTGGTGGTGACGCTCGTGTCGCTGGCCATCACGCCGCGCAGCGTGCGCGAGGCCAACCAGTTTTCGTGGGCGCCGATGCAGGAGGTGGCCAAGCTCTTCATCGGCATCTTCCTGACCATGATCCCGGTGCTGGCGATGCTGAAGGCCGGCAGCGCGGGTTCGTTTGCTGCGGTGGCGAATGCCGTCACCGGGCCCGACGGGCAGCCGCTGCCCTGGGCCTACTTCTGGTTCAGCGGCGCGCTCAGTTCCTTCCTGGACAACGCGCCCACCTACCTGGTGTTCTTCAACCTGGCCGGCGGCGACCCCGCGGTGCTGATGACCACGCTGGCCACCACGCTGGCCGCGGTGTCGGCCGGTTCGGTGTTCATGGGCGCCAACACCTACATCGGCAACGCACCCAACTTCATGGTCAAGGCGATTGCCGAGGACCGCGGCGTGGCCATGCCCAGCTTCTTCGGCTACATGCTGTGGAGCGGGGCGATCCTGCTGCCGCTGTTCGTGGTGATGACGTTCATCTGGTTCCGCTGAAAGAGGCTGTCATGACACGACCCAAGGTCCTCGTCGCCCGTGCGGTGTTTCCGCAGACGGTGGAGAAGCTGGCCCAGCACTTCGAGGTGGAGGCCAACCCGGCCGACACCATCTTCACCAAGCCGCAGCTGATCGAGCGGCTGCAGGGCAAACACGGCGCCTTCACCACCGGCAGCGAGCGCATCGACGCCGACGTGCTGGCCGCCTGCCCGCAGCTGCGCGTGGTGGCCAACATGGCGGTGGGCTACAACAACTTCGACATCGCCGCCTGCAACGCAGCCGGCGTGCTGGCCACCAACACGCCCGACGTGCTGACCGAGACCACGGCCGACTTCGGCTTCGCGCTGATGATGGCCGCCGCGCGCCGCATGGCCGAGAGCGAACATTTCCTGCGCCGCGGCGAGTGGAATCGCTGGTCTTACGACATGTTTACCGGCTCCGACGTGCACGGCGCGACACTCGGCATCCTGGGCATGGGCCGCATCGGGCAGGCCATCGCACGACGCGGCGCTTTGGGCTTCGGCATGCCGGTGATCTATCACAACCGCAGCCGGCTGCCGGCCGACCAGGAAGCGCCGATCGATGCGCGCTACGTCGACAAGGCCACGCTGCTGCGCGAGGCCGACCACCTGGTGCTGGTGCTGCCGTATTCGGCGTCCAGCCACCACGCCATCGGCGCGGCCGAGCTGGCGCTGATGAAGCCCAGCGCCACGCTGACCAACGTCGCCCGCGGCGGCATCGTCGACGATGCGGCGCTGGCCGTGGCGCTGCGCGAGCGGCGTATCGCGGCAGCGGCGCTGGACGTCTTCGAGGGCGAGCCCTCGGTGCACCCCGATCTGCTGACGCTGCCCAACGTCGTGCTCACGCCGCACATCGCCAGCGCCACCGTGGCCACGCGCCGGGCCATGGCCGACCTGGCGGCCGACAACCTGATCGCCGCGCTCACCGGCGGCACGCCACCCACGCCGATCAACGCGGCAGACTTGCAGCATCGCCGCGCCTAGCCCGCGCGGGCCGGCCTGAGACAATCGGGCCATGCCTGACTGGATCGTGCCGGCGCTGCTTGCGCTGAACCTGCTGCTGTTGCTGTACCTGGCGCTGCGGCGTGCGCCCGATGCATCCGACCGCACCGGCCCGCAGATCGACCGGCTCGAGCGCGCGCTGCGCGACGAGCTCGGCCGCCAGGGACAGGGCACACGCACCGACCTCGCGTCGTTCCAGCAGATGCTGCTCACGCAGGGCGGCGACGTGGCGCGCACGCAGAACGAGCAGATCGACGCCTTCCGCGTGCAACTGGCCGCCACCCAGCAGCGCACCGACACCGCGCTGCGGCGCTTCTCGGACACCTTGTCCGAACAGCTTCGGCTGCTCAGCGAAGGCAACGAGCGCCGCGTGGCCGAGATGCGCCAGGCGGTGGAGACGCGCCTGCTGGCGCTGCAGGACGGCAACGAGAAGAAGCTCGAGCAGATGCGCGCCACGGTGGACGAGAAGCTGCACGCCACGCTGGAAACCCGCCTGGGCGAGAGCTTCAAGCAGGTGGCCGACCGCCTCGAGCAGGTGCACAAGGGCCTGGGCGAGATGCAGGCGCTGGCGCGCGACGTGGGCAGCCTCCACCGCGTGCTCACCAACGTCAAGACGCGCGGCGTGTTCGGCGAGGTGCAGCTGGCCGGCCTGCTGGAGCAGGTCTTCACGCCCGAGCAGTACGCCACCAACGTGGCCACCGTGCCCGGCAGCAACGAACGGGTGGAGTTTGCGATCAAGCTGCCCGGCCGCGGCGGCCTGCACGACCACGGGCCGCCGCTGTGGCTGCCCATCGACGCCAAGTTCCCGCGCGAGGACTACGAGCGCCTGCTGGACGCCCACGAACGCGCCGACGCAGCCGCGATGGAGCTGTCGGCCAAGGCCATCGAGACGCGGCTGCGCCTGGAGGCGCGCAGCATCCGCGACAAGTACGTGGCGCCGCCGCACACGACCGACTTCGCCATCCTGTTCCTGCCCACCGAAGGGCTGTACGCCGAGGCGCTGCGCCGCCCGGGCTTGAGCGAGGCGCTGCAGCGCGAGTTCAAGGTGATGATCGCTGGCCCCACTACGCTGCTGGCCACGTTGAACAGCCTGCAGATGGGCTTTCGCACGCTGGTGCTGGAGAAGCGCTCGGCCGAGGTCTGGGAGGTGCTGGGCGCCGTGAAGACCGAGTTCGGCAAGTTCGGCGACGTGCTGGCGCGCACCAAGAAGAAGATCGAGGAAGCCGGCAACACGATCGGGCAGGCCGAGGTGCGCACACGCGCGATGGTGCGGCAGCTGAAGACCGTGCAGGCGCTGCCCGACACCCGCACCGCCGAGCTGCTGCCCGGCCTGGCCGCGGCCGCCGAGGAAGAACCGCAGGATGGCTGACGGCGCCGGACCCGGCGCCGCGGAGTTGCCGTCGCGCCAACCTGGCAGCGGCCAGGTGCTGGTGGCCCTCATCGTCGGCCAGCTCGGCATGCACGCCGCGATGGCCGGCCTGCGCATGGCCGCGCCGCTGCAGGCCCTGCGCGAGGGCTACAGCGCCTGGTCGGTGGGCCTGCTGCTGGCGCTGTTTGCCGCCGCGCCCGTGCTCACGGCCATCCAGGCCGGGCGGCTGGCCGACCGGCTGGGCTATCACCGGCCGGTGCGCGGGGCGGCCCTGCTGACCATCGCCGGCGGCGTGCTCGCGGTGCTGTCCACCTTTGTCGCCGGGCCGCTGCACTTCGGGCTGCTGTGCGTGGCGGCGATGGCCATGGGCACCGGCACCAACACCGGCATGCTGGTGATCCAGCGCACCGCCGGCCTGGCGGCGACCGACAGCACCGAGCGTGTGCGCGTCTTCAGCTGGCTCGGCGTGGCGCCGTCGTTTGCCAACGTGGTGGGGCCGGTGGCCGCGGGCTTCCTGATCGACGCCTGGGGCTTCGGTGCCGCCTATGCGCTGCTGATGGTGCTGCCGCTGGCCACGCTGGTGTCGGCACGCCAGGTGCCGAAGCTGCAGCCGGCGGGCGTGCAGGCGCGCGTGGCGGGGCGGACCGCCTGGGACCTGCTCGGCACACCGGGCTTCAAGCGGCTGCTGTGCGTGAACTGGCTGCTGTCGATGTGCTGGGACGTGCACATCTTCGCGGTGCCGGTGCTGGGCCACGAACGCGGCTTCAACGCCAGCACGATCGGCCTCATCCTGGGCGCCTTCACGCTCAGCGTGACGCTGGTGCGGCTGGTGATCCCGCTGCTGGCGCACCGGCTGAGCGAGCTGCTGGTGCTGCGCAGCGCCATGCTCGGCACCGGCGTGGTCTTTGCGCTGTACCCGCTGGCGCCCAACGCCTGGCTGATGGGGCTGTGCGCGGCGCTGCTGGGCATCACGCTCGGGTGCGTGCAGCCGATGGTGATGTCGATGCTGCACCACCTCACACCCGACCAGCGCCACGGCGAGGCGCTGGCACTGCGCTCGATGCTGATGAACCTGTCGAGCACGGCGATGCCGCTGGTGTTTGGCGGCGCCGGCGCGCTCACCGGCGCGGCGCTGCTGTTCTGGGCCGTGGGCGCCGCGGTGGGCAGCGGTTCCTGGGTGGCGCGCCGGCTGAGCGCGCCCGGCAGGGCCTAGACGCCCAAAAGCCTAGAAGCGGATCGCTCCAGGCGCGGCCGCAGGAACCGCCGGCTCGGCCGGGCGCGCAGGTGCTGCAGCCGGCGGCGTGCGCGGCGCGGCACGCTGCTCGACCAGCGGTGTCGTTTCGGCGGCCTGCCAGCCGCGCGGCAGCTTGCTCTCGCGCGGGTAGCCGGCGGCGTCGAGGAAGGCCGACCAGTCGGTCTGGGACAGGCCGCGCAAGGGCTGCGCGCCGATCGTCAGCGACGGTACCGTGCGGCCCCCCACCAGCCGCTCCAGCGCCGCGGCGTCATCGTCGGTGGCCACGCGCTTCTCGGCGTAAGGCACGCCGCGCTGCTGCAGCAGGCGGCGGCCGGTGTCGCAGGGCTCGCAATCGGCGCTGGTGTACAGCGTCACCGGGTGCCGCTGCACGGCGGTGCGCAAGTCCGGCGGCAGGCCGATGTCGACCGGCGTGCCCGCCGAGCCGGGGCGGCCGATGTTGAGGATGCGCGCGTTGCTGGTGATGGGCGGCCGGTCGGTGTAGCTGACGCTGCCGTCGGGCGACACCACCTTGTACTGCGCCAGCACGCCGGGGGCGGTCAGCAGCAGGGCCAGGCCGGCGGCTGCAGCCCGGCTGAAGGCAGGGCGATGGGAGGCGGGGATGGGCTTCATGGGTGCTTTCGCAGCGGCGAGGGGGCAGCAGGCAGGTGGCAATCTAACCGAGCCGGGAGCAGGGCTCAAGCGCGGGGCTCAAGCCAGGCCCTGGTGGCGCAACAAGGCGTCGATCTGCGGGTCGCGCCCGCGGAAGGCACGGAAGCTCTCCAGCGCGGGCCGGCTGCCGCCGGCCTCGAGGATGTGCTCGCGGAAGCGCTGGCCGGTGGCGGGGTCGAACACGCCGTGTTCCTCGAACGCGCTGTAGGCGTCGGCCGACAGCACCTGCGCCCAGGCGTAGCCGTAGTAGCCGGCCGCGTAGCCGCCCGCGAACAGGTGCGAGAAGCTGGTGACGTAGCGGTAGAACGGGGGCGCGGGCACGGGTTGCAATTCGGCGCAGACCTCGTCGGCCAGCGCCTGCACACGGCCGGCGGCGTCGGGTTCGGCGTGCAGCCGCATGTCGAACAGCGAAAACTCGCACTGCCGCAGCAGGCCCAGGCCGCTGTGGAAGTGGCGCGCCGCGACCATGCGGTCGAACAGCGCGCGCGGCAGCGGCTCGCCGCTGTCGACATGGGCGGTGAGGCGCTGCACCACCTCCCATTCCCAGCAGAAGTTTTCCATGAACTGGCTGGGCAGCTCCACCGCGTCACCCTCGACGCCGGCGATGCCCGACACCGCCAGTTCCTCCACCTGCGTCAGCATGTGGTGAAGGCCGTGGCCGAACTCGTGGAAGAGCGTGATGACGTCGTCGTGCTGCAGCAGCGCCGGCTTGTCGCCCACCGGCGGCGCGAAGTTGCACACGAGGTGCGCCACGGGGTGCTGCAGCGTGCCCTCGGGCCGGCGCCAGCGCGTGCGGCTGCCGTCCATCCAGGCGCCCGGCTGCTTGCCCGCGCGGGCATGCAGGTCGAGGTAGAAGCCGGCCACCGCCTGGCTGCCGCGCCAGACGCGGTAGAAGCGCACGCCGTCGTGCCAGACCGGCGCCGGCTCGGCACGGATGGCCACGCCGAAGAGCGTCTCGATCAACCGGAACAGGCCTTCCAGCACACGCGGTTCGGTGAAGTACTGCTTCACCTCCTCGCTGCTGAAGGCGTAGCGCGACTGCTTGAGCTTCTCGGCCGCATGCGCGCGGTCCCAGGCCTGCAGGTCGGGCAGGCCCATCGCCTGGGTGGCGAATTCGCGCAGCTCGGCCAGCTCGCGTTCCGCGAACGGGCGGGCGCGCTGCGCCAGGTCGCGCACGAAGCTCAGCACCTGCGCCGGCGAGGCCGCCATCTTGGCCACCAATGAGAGCTCGGCGTAGTTGCCGTGGCCGAGCAGCCGGGCTTCTTCCAGGCGCAGCGCGGTCAGCTCGCGCACGATGGCGCTGTTGTCGTGCTCGGGACGGCCCAGCTCGCTGGCGCGCGTGTTGAAGGCGCGGTACATCGCCTCGCGCAGCGGCCGGTGGGTCGCATGGGTCATGACCGGCAGGTAGCAGGGCATCTGCAGCGTGAGCTTGAAGCCGTCGCGCCCTTCAGCGGCCGCGGCGTCGCGGGCCGCGTGCCGCACGTCGTCGGGCACGCCGTCGAGTTCGGCCTCGCCCACGTACAGCGCAAAGGCGTCGGTGGCGTCGAGCACGTGGTCGCCGAACTGCTGCGACAGCGCGCCGCTGCGCTCCTGGATGGCGGCGAAGCGCTCGCGTTCTGCGCCTTCCAGTTCAGCGCCGCCGAGCACGAAGTCGCGCAGCGCGTCGGCCAGCACCTTGCGCCGTGCCGGCGTGAGCGCGGCGCCCTCGCGGGCCGCCACGGCCTTGTAGCGGGCGTACAGGCGCGCGTCGGCGCCGAGACGCGTGCTGAAGTCGATCAGGCGCGGCAGGTTCTGCGCGTGGGCCTCGCGCAGCGCGGGCGTGTCGACCACGGCCTGCAGGTGGCAGACATGGCCCCAGCTGCGGAAGAGGCGCTCTACCGGCACGTCGAGCACGCGAGCCAGCGTGTCGTAGTCGGCGGCGACATCGGCGCCGACGGCCTGCTCCAGCGCGGCGTCGGCCGCCGCCAGCAGTGTGTCGAGCGCCGGCGTGACGTGTTCCGGGCGGATGGCCGCAAAGTCGGGCTGGTCGGCAGCCTGCAGCAGGGGATTCATGGCTGTGCCTCCGCGGCTTCGAGGGTGTTGACCAGCAGCATCGTGATCGTCATCGGGCCCACGCCGCCGGGCACCGGGCTGATCCAGCCCTCGGGGCCCAGGGCTTCTGCCACGGCGTCGTATTCCACGTCGCCGCACAGCTTGCCGTGTTCATTGCGGTTGATGCCGACGTCGATGACGATGGCCCCGGGCTTGACCATGTCGGCGGTGACGGTGCCGCGCCGCCCCACGGCTGCCACCACGATGTCGGCCTGGCGCGTGTGCAGCGCGATGTCGGGCGTGGCGCTGTGGCACACGGTGACCGTGGCATGCGCCTGCAGCAGCAGCAGCGCCATCGGCTTGCCCACCGTGTTGCTGCGGCCGATGACCACCGCGTGTTTGCCCTTGATGGGCACGCCGGTGCTCTCGATCAGCTTCATGCAGCCGTAGGGCGTGGCCGGGCGCAGCCCCGGCAGGCCGGCCATCAGCGCGCCGGCGGAGTGCACGCTGAAGCCGTCGACGTCCTTCGCGGTGTCGATGGCGGCAATCACCTTCTGCGGGTCCATGTGCTTCGGCAGCGGCATCTGCACCAGGATGCCGTGGATGGCAGGGTCGGCGTTCAGCGCCGCCACGCGGGCCAGCAGATCGGCTTCGGACAGCTCGGCGGGGTATTGCTCCAGCACCGAGTGCAGGCCGCTGTCGGCGCAGGCCTTGACCTTGTTGCGCACGTAGACCGCGCTGGCCGGGTCGTCGCCGACCAGGATCACGGCCAGGCCGGGCTGGCGGCCGGCGGCCGTGAGCGCGGCCACACGCGTGGTCACCTGGGCCCGGATCTGGTCGGAGAGGGCTTTGCCGTCGATGCGTTGAGCGGTCATGGATGCAAGGGTGTCGTTCCGAAAACGAACGAGGCCGCATCATGCGGCCTCGGGCGGGGGCGTGCCGGCGGTCAGGCCTTGGTCTGCGCGCCCAGGGCGATCTTCAGGAGATCGGCCACGGTATTGGCGTTCAGCTTTTCCATGATGTTGGCGCGGTGCGCCTCCACGGTCTTGATGCTGATGCCCAGGTCGTCGGCGATCTGCTTGTTCAGGCGGCCGGCGACGATGCGCTCCAGCACCTGCGCCTCGCGCGTGGTCAGGCGGCTCAGCAGCGCGTCGCGGCTGGCCTGCTCCTGGTGGTGGCTGAAGGCGCTGCGCGCCTGGTCGAGCATGCGCTCGACCAGCCCCAGCAGCTCTTCTTCCTTGAAGGGCTTCTCGATGAAGTCCATCGCGCCCTTCTTCATGGTCGTCACCGCCATCGGCACGTCGCCGTGGCCGGTGATGAAGACGATCGGCAGCGGGCTCTTGCGCTCGAGCAGGCGGTCCTGCAGTTCCAGGCCGCTCATGCCGTCCATGCGGATGTCGGCGATCAGGCAGGCCACCTCGCGGGGATCGAAACGCGACAGGAACGACTCCGACGAGTCGAAGCACTTGACGCGGTAGTCCTTGCCTTCCAGCAACCACTGCAGCGAATCGCGCACGGCCTCGTCGTCATCGACGACGTAGACGGTGC
>LNFM01004550.1_pt1 | contig 40081 bp, 21 predicted proteins | sample 596031 | NCBI WGS metagenome assembly LNFM01 (sample SAMN04254537, study PRJNA301005) | activated carbon metagenome | isolation source: dual media filters at the Ann Arbor, Michigan drinking water treatment plant | place: USA: Ann Arbor | reverse complement strand
TTACCTCATTGCAGGCGTTGGTACGATTACAATTAACGCTAACGGTAGCTACAGTTTTGCACCTGCCCTTAACTATAACGGCGCTATTCCTGTTGCTACTTACACGGTTTCAGATGGTACTTTAACGGATACTTCGACGCTGACTTTGACTATTAATGCGGTGAATGATGTGCCTGTTAATAGTGTTCCTGGTGCTCAAAGCACATCTGAAGATACTCCACGTACCTTTTCGACAGGGAATGGTAATGCCATTACCGTTAGTGATGCAGACGGTGCAGGTGTATCGCTGACGACTACTGTGACGGTTACTAACGGAACGTTTAATGCTATTGCTGGCGGAGGTGTAACTATTACCAATAATGGAACAGGTACAGTGACAATCAGCGGCACTGCTGCCCAAATAAATGCCGCATTAAATGGTGCAAGTTTTGCAAGCTCTCCTGATTATCATGGTGCAGCTACTGTCACGGTTGCTACTAGCGATGGTACGGCAACAGATACCGATATTATTAATATCACAGTTACTCCTGTTGTTGATATTACAAATGACGCTTTAACCACTAATGAAGATACTGCAATTAGCTTTAATCCGATTATAGGTACTAACGGTGCGACAGCTGATACATTTGAAGGGGGTACGCCACAAATTACTCAAATTAATGGCACAGCGATTACTGCAGGTGGTGCAGCAGTTACTGTAACTAACGGCAGTGTGACTTTAGCAGCAGGCAATATTCTTACCTTTACACCAAATGCTAACTTTAATGGAACTGTTCCAGTATTTACTTATACTGTAGCCAGTGGTGGTGCGACCGAGACTGCTAACGTGACAGTTACAGTAAATCCTGTGAACGATGCCCCAGTAGATGGCAACGAAACCAACACAGTGACAGAAGATGTTACCTTAACTGTAATAGATGGCGCTGCTGGTGATTTACTGAATAATGCTACTGATGTAGACGGCAACCCACTCACAATTACTGCTTTTTACCTCATTGCAGGCGTTGGTACGATTACAATTAACGCTAACGGTAGCTACAGTTTTGCACCTGCCCTTAACTATAACGGCGCTATTCCTGTTATTACTTACACGGTTTCAGATGGTGCAGGCGGCACAGATACTTCAACACTCACGCTTAGCATTACACCTGTGAACGATGCCCCAGTAGATGGCAATGAAACCAACACAGTGACTGAAGATGTTACCTTAACCGTGATAGATGGCGCTGCTGGCGATTTACTTAACAATGCTACAGATGTAGACGGCAACCCACTCACAATTACTGCTTTCAGCGTTGCTGGTCAAGCGGGTCCATTTACGATTGGCAGTGGTTACCTCATTGCAGGCGTTGGTACGATTACAATTAACGCTAATGGTAGCTACAGCTTTGCACCTGCCCTTAACTATAACGGCGCTATTCCTGTTATTACTTACACGGTTTCAGATGGTGCAGGTGGCACAGATACTTCAACACTCACGCTTAACATTACACCTGTAAACGACGCCCCAGTTGGCAATACGGACAACTACACCGCTACTGAAGGTGCGACAGCTGCCTTTGCAACGGTGCTAACTAATGATACAGATGTTGAAGGCAGCGCGTTAACAGTTGCAGTGTTTGCTACAAATCTTGCTGGTAACGGCACTCAAACAGCTAATGGTACTAATACTGTGACGACTGCGCTAGGCGGTACAGTTGTGATGAACGCTAATGGTACGTTTACCTATACAGCCCCCGCGCGCAATCATGCAGATGCCATTTCAGATGTGGACAGTTTTGTATACAGACCAAACGATGGCAGCTTAAATTCTACTGCTTGGACTACCGTTAATATTACGTTAAATGATACGGTACCAATTGCGAATAATGATATTGATAGTGTTGGCTTAGGCGGAACGGTTACAGGTAATGTGGTCACTGGCGCAGGCGGCAATGTGGCTGATACGCTTAATGTAGATGTGCCTACGGGCAATAATTGGGTCACTGGTATTGTAACAACCTCAGGTAATCAGACAGGCATTAGTACGTCATCTGGTGTTACCACCATTACTACAACCAAAGGTCAGTTAGTGATTCAACAAGATGGATCATATACTTATACCCAAACACCACCTGCAAATATTACAGTGACAGGTCCAACCAGCGTGGCTTCATTTACAAGCCAAGGTTTTTCTGTGTATGGTTTTGATGGTACGGAGGCTTATAACACAGCAAACAACCCCAATAATGGGATTAATTTAGCCACGCTGAATGCTGCAGCTTCAGGTCGCGTAAGCTTTTCAACTGGGGGAATTGGCCCTGACGATGATTTGACTCCAACAGCAGCCCAGTCTCGTATTGAAGAAGGTGAAGAGTTAGTGCTTGGTTTGCCTGGGGCTACTAAATCTGCGACTGTCAGTGTGAATGACTTGGGGCTTGGCGAGGCTGCGCAATGGTTTGCCTATAATGCTAGCGGTGCTTTGGTTGCGTCTGGCTCTCATGCTGGTAACGGCGTTCAAAGCTTTAACATTACTACAGGCGCACCATTCAACTACATATTAGTGCGCAGTGCAGCTGGAAGCAGCGATGAGTTTAGAGTGACTGGCATTTCTATCGCGCCAGAGCCATCTTCTGCACCAGATACTTTTAGCTATACGATTACTGATAGTGATGGTGATTCATCAAGTGCTACTTTAACGATGAATTTTGATACAGAAACTAATGCCGTGAATGATACAGCCACTGTGGCTGAATCTGGCATTAACGCAAATGGTGCACAGCCAGGCGGTACTTTAGAATCGACAAACGTTGAGGTCGCTACAGGTAATATTCTTGCCAATGATACGGGTGTAACGTCATCTACAGTTATTACTGTGGCTGGCAGTCCAGCAGATGGTAACGGAGTTATTACCATCAATAATGCAATAGGCACGGTTCAGATTTATACAGTACCTTTTGCAGGTTTCTTAAAAGGTGATTATGTCATTACGTTAACAGGTGATACACAGCAAGGCGTGGATGATACAGTGCCAATTAACTACACGCTGACAAACTCAGTGACTGGTGAAGTGGATAATGCAACATTGAATATTAGCATTGTGGATGATGCCCCAATTGCAGAAAGTAGCGTGACAGAAATATCTGTTGTGACGCAGCCAGTATTTGAGTTGTTCTTTATGTTAGATGTTTCTGGCAGTATGACGGTAACTGGCGCCAGTGGCGACCAACGTTTGGAAGACGCTAACGGAAATGCCACTATTGTTAGCTCAACAGGTGCGGCTGGTAATCCAGCCAATATGACAGGCGGAGCTGCAATTGGTAGTACTGCCTTTGGTACGAGTACGTTGGCACAGACACGTGATGCCATCAAAGCTGTTATTAGTAAGTATTTTGACGAATCAACTAATGTGAGTGTTAAGTTGGGTGTTTTCTCAACAGGTGCGCGCACTGATAATATTGCTTACACCACTAAGGCTGATGCTTTGGCGGCTGTTGATGCTTTGACTAACGTGACGGGTGGTACAAATTACTCTGCAGGCTTAACCGCATTGCAAGGCATGTTTGGCACAATTGCTAACCCGAATGATGGCGTATCACGTGTGGCTTACTTTATTACCGATGGCGTACCAGGGAATCCAGGAACCACCAACGGTAATGTGTACGTGGGTGGCACTACGGTAGCAACAGGATTAGTTTCAGATGCTACTGACCCTGCAGCCTCAACAGGCTATCAAACATTCATTCAAAATAACAATATCCAATCTTATGGCGTAGCGGTTGGTCCAGCGGTACCAAACACCTCTGCTCTTAATAACGTGCATTCTGTTGATGCAGATGAAAGTGGCGTTGTGGCAGGCGCGGTTGATAATGGCAAGGATTTACCACTTGTTGTGAGCGAAATTAACTCATTAACAGAAGTGTTAACCTCTACAGTGCCAGAAGCATTTGGTGGCAATATTGGTGGCGCAGGTGGCGGATCATCTGTGAGAATTGGCGCAGATGGCGGCTATACACAATTTATTGAGTTGTTGCTGGATAGCGCTGACCCTGACACCAACCCAGATACTCTGGTGCGCTTTACTTATGATGGCTCGCAAATCAGCAATAACAATAATGCTATTGCAGGTGCTACATTCACGGGCAGCAGTTTAACTTTAAATGCAAGTAATGGATTTACCAAAGGCCAATTGATTTTCAACTTCTTAACGGGCGATTACACCTATGTGCCTCAAGGCTCTGTAGCAGTAGGTGAAGAAATTGTGATTGCGTTCCGTATTCTTGATGGTGATGGTGATATTGCTGATGCAACAAATACCATTCGTATTGTGGATGGCAAACCGATTGCGGTGAGTGATTTTGATACTTTGGTGCCTAACACGGGCGCCGCCAATACCAAGTTCTTTGAGGGTAATGTATTAAATGGAACAGGCACCGATGGCGGAGGTGCGCAAATTAGTGGCTTTAGAACAGGCGCAGATGGCGAGGATTATATTATTGACGGCGCAGATGTCAGTTCAATTGTATTTAAAGGCGTGACATTTAACTTAACAGCCGCCAGCTCTGGCACTGTTGCGGGTGGTAATTTTAATATTAATGCGGCTGGCGAGCTGACTTGGACAAGCACAACGGAAGCCGCAAATGTATTAGTTTTCCATCGCGATGGTTATTACAAATACACACCGCCTGCTGTGCAAGTTGCAACGCCACCACAAGGTGCAAACGTCAGTGTTAGCTTCTTAAACAACAACACCGATGCCACCAATAAGTTTGTGACGCTAGCGGGCTACAGTCGTACCGCTAATTTAAATAATGCAGGTGATGTAACAGTTATTCATGGAGGTAATGGTGCTGGTGTAAATGGTGGTGCAGCCAACAATAATATCGACAACCTTGAAAATCTTGCTATACGCTTTAACCGTGCCAATTACCCACAAGGTGTACAAAACCTTGTGATTAATGTTAACGCAGCAAGTTTGCTTGGTAATAATGGTAGTGGCGGTATTGGTGCTTTGCAATACACAGTTTATGACATTGCAGGTAATTTAATTGGTCAGTTTGCAAGCGATCAAGAAGGCTTAATTACTATTCCATACAGTAATGTTGGTTCTGTGTTTATTCAGGCTAATAGCTCTACAGTAGCAGGTACGGGTAATGTTGCAGGAAGTGCGATTATTACTGGCGTTACTTTTAATCAGGTTAATGTTGCTGCTACAACCAATATTCCAGATGAGGTGATTCAGTACACAATTACGGATAAAGACACCTTAACTTCACCAGATAGCTCTACCGCTAACTTAACATTGCATGTTGTGACCAATGAATATGCAGGTACCACTGGTGCAGAAACAATTAGTGGTTCTACCAGCAATGATTTGATTACTGGTTTGGCAGGTAATGACATACTTAACGGCCTAGCGGGTAGCGATATTATTCGTGGTGGTGATGGTAATGACACCATTGACGGCGGTGCAGATGATGATCAGCTGTATGGTGGTGCTGGTGATGACTCAATTGTTGGTGGTACTGGTAACGATTACTTATACGGCGAAGCTGGTAACGATAACCTACAGGGTGGTGATGGTAGCGATATTATTACTGGCGGTGCTGGCAACGACACTATTGACGGAGGTGCAGGTGCCGATATTATTACTGGTGGTACTGGCACTGACGTATTAACGGGCGGTACTGGTTCTGATATCTTTAAATGGGAATTAGCCGACAGAGGAAGCAAAGGGTCGCCTGCGTTGGATACTGTTACTGACTTCTCAGCAGCAGCGTTTGGTGCAGGTGGTGATGCCTTAGATTTGCGCGATATTTTAACTGGCGAAAATCAGATTTCTGGCGTTGGCAACTTGGCTAACTACTTACATTTTGAAAAATCAGGGCTGAATACCATCGTGCATATTAGTTCAAATGGTGAATATGCCTCTGGATACAGCCCAACAAAAGATGTGCAAAGAATTACATTAACCAATGTTGATCTAGTGCAATCTTTTACAGATGACCAAGCGATTATTGCTGATTTGCTATCTAAACAAAAACTGATAACAGATTAAATGCAGTAAAAATATTTACACTTGTGGTAAAAGTGTAATTAAATTGTAAAAAGTTGTAAATTTAAAACAGAAAACAGGCCAAGCTGAAAAGTTTGGCCTGTTTTTTGCATATAATCATGACAGAAATGTGATTAGGGTTGTTATAACAAAATTAGTCGGTTATATTTCGTATAAATTTTGAATCTAAATGTTTATCAAAAACGTATAAAAATAAAATTAGTGTAGAGGCTTGGCATAATTTGAATACTCCAAAAGCTTTGAATATGAACGCTTGTTCAACGGCGAGCAAAAAAGAAACGACTAAAAAAACGCTTAATCTGCTCAACTTATTAACGTCTGTATCTATATCTGCATTGTTAAATGCTACATTGTTTGCGCTACCTGTTCAGGCAGAACAACTTGTTACATTAAAACAGATGGTTGAAAAAACCATTTCATCTAATCCAGAAGTGCAATCTAGATACCATTCTTATTTGGGTGCAGGCTATGAGCAAGATGCCGTAAAGGGTGGTTTTTTGCCAAAAGTTGATATTCAATCAACTTATCGTAAGCAAGAAGATATTAATATACGTAGTACGAATGGCACGGCAATTCCGCGCGTTAATAATGAATTGGTATTGCGCCAAATGATTTTTGATGGATTTGCCACGCCAAATGAGGTGAATCGTTTGGGCCATGCCAAGCGTGTACGCTACTATGAACTACAAGCGGCTATGCAAGATACCACCTTGGAATTTATGCGTGGCTATATTGATACATTACGTTTTCGCCAGTTATCTGAATACGCAAAAACCAACTATGTAACGCACAAGCAACTTTACGACAGAATTAAAGAACGTGTCGATGCTGGCGTTGCACGTCGTGTTGATTTAGAACAAGCCACTGGCCGTTTGGCATTAGCAGAAGCCAATTTGCTGACAGAAATGACGAATTTACATGATGTGACCGCCAGAGTGCAGCGTTTGTTAGGTGAGTTGCCACCTGCCACGCTAGAGCAGCCTGAGTTTTATAGCACAGGTGTTCAGCCAACTGCAGTTGAAGCGTTGCGCGTTGCTTATTTGCAAAATCCTAATGTTTTATCTACGATTGAAGATATTCAAGCGACCAAAGACGAGGTGAAAACCAAAGAAGCTAAATATTTGCCCCGTTTAGATTTACAGGCGCGCAAAAATTTAGGTACTAGCTCAGATGGTCGCAACAGCACTAACGCTGCGGATGTGCTAGAGCTAACGATGAATTTTAATTTATTCAATGGCTTTTCAGACAAAGCATCAGTTAGCCAAGCGGTTGAAAAGCTTAACACTGCTAATGATTTCCGTGACAAAGCCTGCGTGGACACGCGTCAATTAGTGACCATTGCTTATAACGACATTAATCAATTAAAAGAGCAATTAATCTACCGCGATTTACATCAAAAATCGATTGAAAGTGCACGCGAAGCTTATCGCAAGCAGTTTGATATTGGTCAGCGTACTTTGCTGGATTTACTCGATACAGAAAATGAGTATTTTCAGGCTAGACGTAGCTACACCAATACCGATTATGATGTGCAAACAGCTTACGCACGTTTGTATGCAAGCCAAGGTGAGTTACTGAATAAAATTGGCTCTACAAGACAAGGCTTGCCAGAAGTAACGCGCGAAGCTTACATGGATGCTGCTAATGTGTGTGAGGTAGTAGCTCCAGCACAAGTCACTGTGGATAAAGCGGCATTGTTAGCGGACGCTAAACCTTTAGGTGTGACTCAACAAATTATTAAGCCAATTACTAGACCAGTGCTTGCCTGCAGTACAGATGCAATTACTAGCCGTGTGAATGATTGGGCAAAATCGTGGCGTCAAAAAGATTATGATACTTATATTAAGTTTTATGCCGATAAGTTTGAGCCTGAGCCACCGCTAAGCCGCGAAGACTGGGCGAAACAGCGCAAAAGTAGATTGTCGACTTCTGGCAAGATTAATTTAGATATTACTAATTTAGAGGTTACTTGCGATGGCGATAAAGCAGTTGCAAAATTTGACCAAGATTATTCGATAACCACTTACAAATTGCAAAAAGCTAAAAGTGATGCAGGTTGCCAAGTGTGTGATGCGAAGCGTATTGCTACCAAAGGCTTTGCAGATAAGGTTAAAAAAGAGCTACAGTTTGAAAAATTAGGTAGCCAATATCAAATTATTAAAGAGCTAGTCACTAAGTAAAGATGTCTCTTATTTGCTAGCTAATTAAGCCCTAAAGCACATTACCAATATTGGTAATGTGCTTTTTTTATTATCTTAATCATTAATGGCATGTTATTTGCTGTTATGGCAGTAGAGAAGCAGTTTGTGCGTTTGCAAGCTGTGCGTTTTAATTAATTTAAAAGTCGTTTTAATTGGAATTTAGCCATGAATCATTGTTACCGCTTAGTTTTTAACCGTTCAACTCAAGTGTGGCAAGTGGTGTCTGAAATTGCAAAATCACACAGCAAATCTGCTGCTGTTGTTTTGCTGCCATTGTTTAGCTTAATGAACCAGTCATACACCTGGGCAGAGCCTGCGGCCAACGCGCTGCCCACAGGAGGGCAGGTAGTTGCTGGGCAATCGGCGATTACGCAAAACGGCAATCAGTTAAACATTGTGCAAGGTTCGCAAAAATCAATTATCAATTGGCAAAGTTACAATATTGGCAGCAATGCTGAAGTGAACTACATTCAAAATAATGCCAATGCTATTTCGCTTAACCGTGTGATTACAGGCGACCCAAGTGCGATTTTTGGTAAGCTGAATGCAAATGGTCAAGTATGGCTGATTAACCCCAATGGCGTTCTGTTTGGTAAAGGCGCACAAGTGAATGTGGGTGGATTATTGGCATCTACCCTAAATATTGCCGATGATGATTTTATGAGTGGCAAGTATCAATTTACGGGCAGCAACAGCAGCGTTATTAATATGGGTGCGATTACTGCAGCCCAAGGTGGCTATGTGACAATGCTAGCGCCAGAAGTGCGCAACGAAGGCGTGATTTCTGCTATGCAGGGCACCGTTGCAATGGCCGCAGGTAACGCCATGACATTAGATTTTAATGGTAACGGTTTGATTAACGTGCAGGTGGATAGCGCTAGCGTAAATACTTTGGTTGAGAATAAACACTTGATTCAAGTGGGTAACGGGCAAGTGCTAATGAGCACTAAAGCGGCAGATGGTTTGATTACTTCTGTCATAAACAACACTGGCAAAATTGAAGCCAATAGTATGGTGAATGATGGCGGCGTGATTCGTTTAACAGGTGCTAAAACGGTCATCAATAGTGGCGAAATTTCAGCAACATCTACAAGCCAAAAAGGCGGCACAGTACATTTGCTTGGCGATAACGTGGGCATGTTTAGCACAAGCCGTGTGAATGTTTCTGGCAAAACGGGCGGCGGCACGATTTTGGTTGGCGGTGATTTTCAAGGTAAGAATGCCAACATTCAAAATGCGACTAAAACCTTTGTAAGCCAAGATTCCAAATTAATTGCAGATGCAACCGATTTAGGTGATGGTGGCAAAGTGATTGTTTGGGCAAACGATATTACCCGCTACTATGGCAGCACCTCTGCCAAAGGTGGCGCGGTTGCAGGTAATGGTGGTTTTGTTGAGGTTTCAGGTAAGCGTTTGCTGAATTTTTTAGGTAGTGTGGATTTAAGTGCGGCTAATGGCACTGGCGGTAATTTGTTGCTAGATCCAGAAAACATTACCATTAGTAATGGCCTAGACACCAATACCCTTGGTTTTACTGCTTTAGCAAATGTTGATATTGTTGAAGCATTTGCTGATGATGCCAGCATGGATAGCGTATTTGATGTAACTGCTGGCACAGGCAGTTTTGCAGGCGTAACCGCTGGTAGCACCATTATCCTGCAAGCAAATAATGATATTACGATTGCAAACGCTTTTGATGTAGCGACTGCGACCGGCTCTGCAAATAACAGCTTAGTATTAGAAGCCAATAATAATATTAATGTGAATGCGGCATTAAGCACGACAGGTGCAGGCGCTATTACGTTAAGAGCCGATGCTAATAATGACGGCACTGGCAATCTAGCAATTGGCGCTGCCATTGCAACAGATATTGGTGGTGCAAATTTATATGGTGTAAATGTAACCAGCACAGCAGCAGGTAGTATTAATACCACTGGCGCCGCAAATGCTAATGGCGGTAATGTGAGTATTACTTCAACAGGCGCCATTAGCTTAACAGCTGGCATCAACACAGCTGGGGGCACTGCTTCAGCGGGTAATATTGGCCGCAATGCAGGCAATATTACCCTTAACGCTGGCACCTCTATCAATACCAACGCAGCAGCAGCTACTATTTTGGCTAACGGAAGTGATGGAAGTGGTGCCAATCAGTCGGGTGGCGCAGGCGGTGTGGTGAGTTTAACTGCCAATACTGGTATTGGCTTACTAAGTGCCATTAATGCCAATGGTGGTAATTCGGGCGGTGGTGACGCAAATGGTGGTAATGCAGGCACAATTAATTTTAGTAATTTAGATAGCGCTGCATTAGCGACAGGCAATATTACAGGTACGAGTTTATCTGCGCGTAATCGTAATGCGTCTGGCACAGGTGCTGGGGGCGCGACTGGCAGCATTAATATCAATAATCAGGCTAATACAGGCGGCATTACTTTTACTTCAGCAATTAATACTGATGGTGGTACAAACGGTAACGGTGGTAATGTTGTTGTAAACTCTGAAGCTGCTGTCGCATTAGCTGGCATATCCACAAGTGCAGGTGTGGTAACAGCAAATAATGCGGGAAGAAACGCGGGTAATGTCACAATAGTCGGAGCAAATCGCACTATTTCTGGATTAATTAATGCTACAGGTGGTGCAGGGTTAGGTACTAATCAGGCAGGCGGAAATGCAGGCGTTATTTCTATTACTGGCGCAGGCACACTTAGCAGTTTAGGTGGTATTTCAGCACGCACTGGCTCGGCAACTGGCACTGGTGCAAGTGGCTTAATTGGCAGTGTAAATTTAACAGGCAGTGATATTTCAGTTGCTGCTATAAATACAGCTGGCCAAGCCAATGGTAATGGCGGCACTATTTCTGTAACAGCTAGCGGCGTATTAACACTTAATAATCAAATAGCAAGCCTTGGCGGAACAGCCAACACAGGCGCTGCAGGTGCAAATGCTGGTGCTATTAGTTTAACGGGTAATTCAATCAATGCTCTTGCAGCATCAATTACCGCAACGGGTACCAATGCTTCAGGAACAAGCCAAGCTGGCGGTAATGCGGCAGCAGTAACACTGAATGCGGCTGGCAATATCTCTACCCGCGACATTGTTGCAACAGGCGGTAGCGCATCTGCTACGGATGCTAAAGGTGGTGACGCAGGATCAATTTCTATTACAACCAGCGCAGGCAATATTACAACTAACGGCTTTGGCTTAGATGCCAGAACTGGTGCAGGCGTAGGGGGAGGCGCAAATAGTGCAGCTGGCTTTATCAATATTAATAACACATCAGCTGCTGGCACAATTACTACAGGTTCGCTTAATACATCAGGCAATGCAAATGGCGCTGGCGGCAATGTGAGCGTTATAGGAAACGGCACTGTAACCGTTGGTACAGTTACTACAACAGCGGGTGGTACTACAGGCACGCGCGCTGGCCTCAATGCAGGTAATGTAACCATTTCTGGGCTTAATCGTACAGTTGACGCGGTGACTGCTAATGGCGGATCAGGAGCAGGAACAAACCAAGCAGGCGGTAACGCTGGTGCGGTTTCCATTACAGGTGCGGGCACTTTAGATGTTGCCGCAATTAATGCCAGAACTGGTGCAGCAACTGGCACTGGTGCAGGTGGCTTAGTGGGTAGTGTTAATTTAACGGGAAGTGATATTACATCTGCGGATATTAATACGTCAGGCCAAGCGAATGGCAATGGCGGCACGATTAGCGCTACAGCAAGCGGATTGCTTACCTTAAACGCAGTTGTTAACAGTGGCGGCGGCAGTTCCGCTGGCGCAGGTAAAAATGCAGGTGCAATTACCTTGTCTGGCAACTCAATTACTACTGCCGCCGCCGCAATAATTTCGGCTAGCGGCCTTAACGCAAACGGTACAGATCAGGCAGGCGGAAACGGCGCCGCAGTTAATATTACCGCCGCAGGAAACATCAATATTCGCGCTGTATCAGCCAATGGCAACAGTGGTGCTGGGCCTAACGCACGCGGTGGTAATGCGGGATCAATTAACATCACAACTAGCGCAGGAAATATTACAACCAATGGCAGCGCACTCACTGCCGCGTCGGGCACTGGTGTGGGCACAGGAGCAACTAGTACTGCAGGGTTTATCAATGTTAATAATACATCGGCAGCTGGAACCATTAACACAGGCGCATTAAATACATCAGGTAGTGTTAATGGTAATGGTGGTAATGTTAGTGTAACAGGCAATGGTGCAGTAACACTTGGCACAGTAACGACTACTGCTGGCAATGCTACTGGCACACGTGCAGGGTTAAACGCAGGGAATGTTACGATTACAGGAGCTAATCGTACAGTTGGTGCTGTTACTGCAAATGGCGGCGCAGGCTCAGGCACAAATCAAGCTGGTGGTAATGCAGGCGCCGTTGCAATTACTGGTGCAGGCACATTAAATATTGCAGCAATTAACACTAGAACTGGCGCTGCAACGGGTACAGGCGCAGGCGGATTAGTGGGCAGTGTGAATTTAACAGGTAGCAATATTACGGCGGCTGATATGAACACTTCAGGCCAAGCTAATGGCAATGGCGGTGCAATTACGGTAACGGCTACAGGTGCACTTGCTTTAAATGGTGCTATTACTAGCTCTGGAGGTACCGCTAACACAGGCACTACAGGTAAAAATGCAGGTGCAATTAGCCTAGCTGGTAATACCATTACTGCCGCAGCCGCAGCTACTATTGCAGCCAGTGGTAGTAACGGCACAGGAGCTAATCAGGCAGGCGGCAACGGCGCGGCTGTTACGTTAACAGGTGCAGGTAATATTAGTACTAGAGCCATTACGGCATCTGGGGGTAACGGCATTGCAACTAACGCAAAAGGTGGTAATTCGGGTTCTATTTCGGTTACAACCAGCGCAGGTAATGTGACGACTAATGCAGCAGCGCTCACGGCTAGAACTGGTACAGGTCTTGGTAACGGTGCAACAAGCACTGCAGGGTTGATTAATATTAGTAACACATCGCTAGCGGGCACAATTACAACAGGCGCTTTAAGCACTGCAGGCAACACAAACGGTGCAGGCGGCAATATTAATGTGGCAGGAAACGGAGCAGTAACTATTGGGGCAGTCACCACAACTGCTGGTACGACTACTGGCACACGTGCAGGACTAAAAGCAGGTAATGTAACAGTAAGTGGCGCATCGATTAACAGCGCAGCTATCGCGGCAGATGGTTCTAATGGTATTGGCGCTGCTCAGGCAGGTGGAAATGGCGGTACTGTCTCATTAAATGCTACTACAGGTACAATTACCGCATTAGCCATTTCTGCAATAGGTGGTAACGGCGTTGCCAGCAACAGTAATGGCGGCAATGGCGGAAGTGTGACTTTAAATGCAGGTACTGGCTCAACAATTACTATGCAAAATATTACCACCACAGGCGGTAACCGCACTACTACAGGCACAGCAGGCGCGGGTGGCAGTATTACGCTTGCCGATAATGCACTACTTGCAGCAAATTCAACCTTAACTTCTACAGGTGGAAATGCGGGTGTTGGAGCTGGCGGCGCTATTAACTTTAATGGCACGGTTAACTCAAGCGGCGCTGCGCGTACGCTGACTATTAACAGCAACGGCACCACAACTTTTGCTGGTGCGATAGGCAATACCAGTGCACTAAGCACAATTACGACCAATGTCACTGGCTCTACTATTATTAACGGCGGCAGTGTAAGAACAACAGGTGTGCAAACCTATAACGATGCAGTGACTTTGGGTGCAGCCACAACATTTACCACAACCAACAGCAATGTTAATTTTGCCAGCAGCATTATTAACAGCTAATAATGCAGCAAATAATTTTAGTAATTTAGCCGTTACCGCAAGCAGTGCTAACGTGCGTGATGCAAATGCAATTGTATTAGGTGTAACCAATGTAACAGGCGCATATACCTTGCAAACTACGGGCAACATTACGCAAACTGCAGCCTTAACTTTAGGCGGTGTAACCACATTTAATGCAGGTGCCACTGGTGACATTACCTTAAATACTGCAACTAATAACTTTAACTCTGTTGCAGTTACATCGGCCAGAAACGTGAGTTTGGTAGATAGCAATGCATTAACTGTTAATGCCTCAACTGTTGCTTCAATTGCAGCCAGAACATTAACAGGTAACTTAACTCTGGATGGCAATATTGCTGCAAGCGGAACGGGCGATGCGATTACGCTAGCCTCTGCAGCTAATTTCCTCAACCCAGGTAATCGCACTTTAACAACGCCATCAGGCCGCTGGTTAATTTATGCCAACACACACACTGGCAATACATTTGGCGGTTTAAATAGTGGTAATCAGGCGATTTATGGCAGAAGCTTTCCTACTGCAACGGCCGAAACAGGCAATCGCTACGTGTTTGCTAACAGCCCAACTTTAACATTTACTTCAACAGATATCTATGAGGTAACAGGGTTTGTGAATGCAGCCACTTTTGGCAATGTATTTACGCAAGACACTGTTGCCAATACGACGACTGGTGCGCCAACTGTTACTTCAACTGGTTCTGCAGCTACTGCATCTGTGGCAGGTAGCCCTTACGCAATTACAGTCAATATTGCGCCAGTTACTTTTACAAATGGATACACAGGCGCAGCTGCTTCTACAGGCGAGTTAACGGTTAATGCGGCCGCATTAACCATTACCGCTAATAATCAAACTAAAACTTATGGCGATACCTTTACGTTTGCAGGCACCGAATTTACCAGCACAGGTTTAGCGAATGGCGAAACGATTGGCAGCGTAACATTGGGCAGTGCGGGTGCAGCAAATACCGCTAATGTTGCTGGCAGCCCTTACAATATCACCATTAACAATGCGACAGCCGGAACATTCAATGCTAATAATTATTCTATTAGCTATGTTGAAGGTTTATTAGAAGTAGATCCAGCGTCACTCACGATTACTGCTAATAACGCCACCAAAGCACAAGGTGCAGCTAATCCAGCCTTTAGCAGCACGATTGCAGGCTTTGTTAATGGTGAAAATGAGAGTGTTTTGGTTGGTATGCTAAATCATACAACGCCAGCAGTAAATTCCTCACCAGTAGGCACTTACACAATTACGCCATCAGGCGTTACAGCGGCTAATTATTTCATTAGTTTTATCGATGGCCAGCTTGAAATCACCAGCCCCGAAGCAACAGCTAACAATATCAGCGTATTTAATAATGCAACTACAAGGCCAGATCAAGCAGTGCAAACTTGTAACTCACAGGGTGCAGGTCAAGCAATGATAAACGGGCTTGATGAGTTTGGCTTAGATGATGTAGACTACCAGTCATCAATCAGCCAACCTCAAGTGGGTGGCGTGGTGGCCAACGGATTAGCGGGGACATCATGCTCAATATTATAATTATTAATGAAAAATACAACTAAGCTAGATAAAATAAATAAGCTAAATAAGCTCACATTAAGCGCTTTATTACTAACAACTTTAAACGCAACTCACCTGTATGCTGCCGATGCTGGCAGCATACAACGTGATATTGAAAACCTAAATAGCCCCAACCTTCCTCCAGTTCCTCAAGCCGCTCCTGCAGAGCCAGCAATTCCAAAATCAGATAGCAATATTTCGGTAAAAATTACCGCGTTTCAATTTGTGGGCGCAAATTTGATTAACGATGCATTACTACAAGCCGAAGTGCAGTCTTATATTGGCCAAACGTTAGATTACGATGGTTTAAATACAGTCACCCAAAAAATCAGCCAGTTGTATCAAAAAAATGGCTGGCTGGCTAAAGTGTTTTTGCCGCCGCAAGATATTCAAAATGGGCTGGTGACAATTGAAGTTAACGAAGCAAAGCTTGGTGAGGTGCGTACAAACAGCGATGCCAATGCGCGATTAAATCCTAACCTTGCCACAAATATGCTTGCTAAAGCACAGCAAAAGGGCGCGCCTTTAAGTAGTCAATCGTTAGAACGTGCCATGTTGTTAATTAATGACGCGCCTGGATTTAGCGGCCAAGCGACTTTGTCGCCAGGCGCGCAAACGGGTGAAACCGATGTCACAATTAATTTAGCAGACACTCCCATTTTTAATGGTCGTGTTTGGGCTGATAATTATGGTTCAAGATTACTAGGCAAGGCCAGATTAAACGGTTTAGCTAGTTTTAATAACCTAACAGGCTGGGGTGATCAATTAACAGTGAATGCGCTGGTTAGTAAAGGTGTTGAATATGCGCAGGCTGCATACGAGTTTCCAGTTGGTGATTGGGGTACACGAATTAACGTAGGCGGTTCTGCTTCTAATTACGAAATCAGTGGTGGCGGTTTAAGTGCGCTAGAACCTCAAGGTGAGTCTTATTCATATCGTTTAGGCGTTAAACACCCTATTGTGCGTAGTCGTTACAGTAACTTGTCTTTTCAGGCTAACGCAGAATCAATCACCAGCAAAGACGAGCTATTAAACACAGAAATATCAGATAGAGATTATCGTGCGCTTACATTAGGCTTAAGAGGCGACCACAGTGATAGCTTTGGTTTAGGCGGTACATTCTGGGGTGGTGTTAGCTTAACTTCAGGTGATTTGGATCTTTCAGGCAACAGCGCCGACTTAGCTGTAGATAAAATCACGCGTCGCACAGATGGTGGGTATAACAAGATTAATTTTTATTTAGGCCGTCAACAGCTACTCTCAGACAGAATCACCGCAAAAGCGCTCTTTTCTGGTCAACTTGCCGATCAAAATTTAGGCGCATATGAAAAATTTACTTTGGGTGGCCCAGTAGGGTTGACTGGTTTTACGGTGGGTGAGGGCTCAGCAGATCAAGGCTGGATGCTTAACCTTGAAGGCAAGTACGCCCTTTCACCTCAATGGAGCGCAAGCGTATTGGGTGATGCAGGGGGTGTATGCCAGTTTAAAGATACTTGGACAGGCTGGAACGCGGGCAATCCGAAACTACAAAATTGCTATCAGCTTGCTAGCGTGGGTTTCGGCTTGGGCTACACAAATCAATATCTTGATGCAAAACTCAGCTACGGCCGTCAAATATCAAGTAATCGTGGCCTAGATAGCAACGGCAACGATTCTGAAGGTGAAGATAACAAACACCAAATTTGGCTGCAAGTAATGACTAACTTTTAATAAACAGCACTTTATACAGCCTTCACGTCACCACTAAAATTTGTCAAATTAAATTGTTTAATTTTTTTGACAAATTTTAGTCAAAATTAGTCTAACGATGTTAGAATACGCTCCGCAACAAATTCAGTAGTAATCACCCGCCCGGGTGGTGAAATTGGTAGACACAAGAGACTTAAAATCTCTCGACTTTACGGTCGTGCCGGTTCGATTCCGGCCCCGGGCACCATAATATTTAACACCATCAGTTTAATTTTTACTCAGTTTCCATTTATTGATGGTTGCCGTGCATTCAAACGATTGATTACATGCATTCAACAATAGATTGAGTGTCAAATTATACTTTTGATTTATTCTGATTTCACACAACAAACAATTTACATTTAAGTGTTAATATATATTGCACGCTACGCAATTTATACTTAAGGGTGCCAATAATAATAATACAAAAGTTTTTAACTCAAGAAAGTCTTAATTATTATTTATTTGGTGATGTTGTGAAAGAAAAAAGGTCAAAAGCACGTTTGTCTGCTGATAAACGTATCAAAGAAATTACGCTTATAGCGGAGTTAATTGTAGTAAAGAGCGGCTTCAAGGATTTAACTTTGCAAGAAGTGATAGAGCAAAGTAGTATATCCCGTGGTACTTTCTTTAAGCTGATACCCAATAAAGAAACCTTAATTGCACATTTGGGTGTTAAAGGTATTAACTCTTGGCTTGAGCTCATCAATAAAACTAAAGATTTTGAGGGTTTAGCAAGAGAAAAGTTACTGATACTGCATGCTTCGCAGGTTATCACTAGTAAGTTAAATCGCATCACCTATCATAGTATTTTTATTGCAAATGCTGAGCTTAATCGGCTTGCGGTTAATCCAGAGCTTAATTTGATTTTAGATGACCGCATTAATGAACTGATTCAGTTTTACAATATGTGTATACAGCTTGGCATTAAAGAGGGTAGTTTACCAACCAGAGATCATTTATTAAACACTGAAGAGTTGGCTTATTTTATGTGGGCTAATCGATATGGTGCGACGGTGTGTAGCATTAATTATATGCCGCATGGCAATGAGAGCGATTTATCTTCGAAATACAAACAGTTTGTGGATACGCACTTAGATTCTATGCAGTGGCGGCCTTTATCTAATGAGGTGAATTATGGCCGTGTTTTATTAGATATTTACAGCCAGTATTACAAAAAAGAAATTTCGCAAATTAAAAAATACGGGCTGCATGACGAAATGCCTTCTATTACGCAACAAGAATTTTAATTTAAAAGTGCGGGCAACTATTGCAGTTGCCGCATTTGATTATATTAAATAGTCTGAATTTAAGCTTTACATGCAATGCTAATTTCACGGCGCTGAATTAGGTAATTTTCTAAATAATCAGCGGTGTAGAATCCATTAGGGCAAATTGCGCGTGCTTCTTTACGACACTCGCTCCAATTCAAAAAGCCACTGCAAGTCAATGTAGTCCACTCATGAGAATCTAGCTTGGCAACCTTAGCATTTTGCGCACAGCCTGAAAGTGCCATTAGCGCAGAGACTATGATTAAATTTAAAGTACGTGATAATTTCATTGTAGCTTCCTTCGTCATATTCTGTTGTATATAAAAGCTTATACGCAGTAAACGTTACTTTAGTTTCGTTAAGTCATCAATAATTTCTTGAGAGTGCTTAGACGTATTCACGTTTAAATAAGATTTGCGCAAAATGCCCTCGGGGTCAATTAAAAAAGTATAGCGTTTAGCTATTTTAATCATGCCTAAATCGGTAAGCGCGTTGTAACTGTCAGCTACAGCGCCATCTTTATCGCTAAGCAGTGGAAATGGTAGGTTATATTTTTTTGCAAACGCAGCATGACTAGATCCGTCGTCTACGCTGATACCAACTACTTTTGCGCCTAATTTTTCTAGTTTATGTAAGTCATCTCTAAATTCGCAGGCTTCTTTTGTGCAGCCAGGTGTATCGTCTTTTGGATAAAAATATAGTACAAGCCAGCTACCTTGAAAGTTGTTTAAGCTGACCATTTCACCGTTTGCGTTAGGCAAATTAAAGTTAGGTGCTTTTTCATTAACTTTGAGCGTTATCTGCGATGTGCTGAAATGCCTGTAGCCCAAAAAAGCTATAATTAAAACAATAGTGTAAAAAAGTATTTTGGTTAGCATGATTATTTTCTCTTTAGTTAAGAGTGTAAAAATCGTTAAAAGTTTAATGCTGATTGTTGATTGAAAAGCTTAATAAATGGTGTCCCCGTCAGGACTCGAACCTGAAACTGACCCTTAGGAGGGGTCGGTGATATCCGTTTCACCACAAGGACACAAAAACCATATTCTAACGTTTTAGGGCACTGCTGTGTTTGGCATGCTAGATTATATTAGCTTGATTTTGTGTGGGAAATAACACGCTACTTTGCGTCTAGTAGCTCCCAGCGTGCTAGTAGTTTTTCTAGCAATATTTCAATCTCAAGCAATCTTGCTTGCAAAGTTTTCACTAAATCTGGCTGCGATTTATACAGTCCGCCTTCTGCTAATTGTTGGTTAATCGCAGCTTGCTCTAATTCTAAGTTTTCGATTTCAGATGGAATGCTCTCTAATTCTTTTTGCTCTTTAAAGCTGAGCTTTGAAGTGCTTTTAGCTGTGCTGGCTGTGATATTTACGCTGCTTTGCTTTGCTTTTGCATCAAGTGTTTTAGTGGCTTGTGCCGCATCTGATTGGCGTTGCTGTGTAAATCGTTGCCAGTCATCATAGCCGCCACCAAATTCGGTCAACACGCCATTGCCTTCAAATGCAATTACTTGCGTCACTGTATTTTCTAGAAAGGCACGGTCATGGCTGACTAAAAATAGCGTACCTTGGAACTCTTGTAGCAAGCTTTCTAAAAGTTCTAACGTGTCAATATCTAAATCGTTGGTTGGCTCATCTAGCACTAACACATTGGCTGGGCGGGCGAATAGACGTGCTAGCAGCAAACGATTACGTTCGCCGCCAGATAGCGATTTTACAGGTGAGCGTGAGCGTTGCGGTGGAAATAAAAAGTCTTCTAAATAGCTGATGACGTGTTTACGTTCGTTGCCAATTTCCACAAAGTCAGAGCCTGGGCTGATGGTGTCTGCCAGCGTTGCTTCCTCGTCTAATTGTTCACGCATTTGGTCAAAATAAGCCACATTGATTTTGGTACCGCGCTCAACTGTGCCGCTATCTGCCTCAATATCACCTAAGATTAATTTAAGCAAAGTGGTTTTACCAATACCGTTTGGTCCAAGCAAGCCAATTTTATCGCCACGTAGAATGCGCGTACTGAAGCCGTTAATCAGCGTTCTGCCGCCATATGCTTTCACCACATTATCCAGCTCGGCAACCAATTTGCCGCTACGTTCGCCTGCGTCTAAGTTCAATTTGACATTGCCTTGGCGTTCGCGGCGTGCAGCGCGGTCTAGGCGTAAGGCTTCTAAGCGACGCACGCGGCCTTCGTTGCGGGTGCGGCGCGCTTTAATGCCTTGGCGAATCCATACTTCTTCTTGCGCTAAAAATTTATCAAATTTGGCTGCATGCGTTTCTTCTACAGCGATAAGTTCTTCTTTTTTGATTTGATAATCGGCGAAATTGCCTACAAAATCGGTTAACTTACCACGATCAAGCTCTGTAATACGTGTAGCTAATCTGTTTAAAAAGCGTCTGTCATGGGTAATAAATAATACGCTGCCTTGAAAGCCTAATAGTAAATCTTCCAGCCATTCAATGGCTTCTAAATCCAGATGGTTGGTGGGCTCGTCAAGTAGCAATACTTCAGGCTCTGCCACCAGTGCGCGGCCCAAGGCTACGCGCTTGCGCCAGCCGCCAGAAAGTGTGGATACCAGCGCATCTGCATCTAATTTTAGGCGCGTTAAAACCGTTTCAACCCGCGATTGTGCCGCCCAGCCATTTTGCATATCCAAATCATGCTGCAAAGCTTGCATTTTAGTCATCAGCGCATCAATGTCGGCATCTGGCATGCCCATATCATGCGTCACTTGATGGTAATCAATAATGGTCTGCTGCAAAGTACCCAAGCCCTCAGCCACCGCCTCAAAGATGGTGTGTGTGGTATCTAACTCTGGCTCTTGCGGCACGTATACCACCCGCGCACTAGGCGCGCGCCATACGATGCCATCATCTAACTTAATAGTACCTGCAATGGCTTTTAGTAAGCTGGATTTTCCTGCGCCATTGCGCCCGATTAAACCAACGCGTTCGCCTGCATCTAGCTGAAAAGCGGCATGGTCGAGCAGGGCGTGATGACCAAAAGCGAGGGAGGCGTTGTCTAGTGTAATAAAAGGCATGAATGAACCAAAATAAGTAAAAGTGAAAGTAATTAAAACCTAATGAGTTTTAGGTTGTTTGTGAAGCTTTTTTAATATAAATGACGTTTGGCAAGTTTTCAAAATGCGCATCACAAGTCAATAAATCAGCGTTATTTATTAACGCAGTTGCGTACACAATAGCATCTGCCGTAGCAAGTTTATATTGCCTATTCAGCTCGGCTGCTTGGAGTGCAATTTTTGTATCAAGTGCCACCACCGTACAGTTCTGTGTATAGGCAATCACTTGGTCAGCTTCATTTTCTCCAACTTCGCGCGTAAGCCACTTATCTAGCTCTAGCTGCACAATGGTTGGCACAATGCATCGATTCGCTTCTGGAAACAGTGCGCTGATTTCAGCTTTTAGTGGGCTATTAATGAGCCACTCTATCCAAATAGAAGTATCAACAACGATCATTTTTGCCGAAGTTGTCAAAATCTATCGTTCCGATCTCTGAATTCAGCAGGATTTGCATTTGTGGCAATGCCACTTAATTGCGACAAGCTTGGTACTGGCATAACCAACATGCCTTTACCTTTAGGAATAAATACAAACTGTTGACCTGACTGCCAATGTTGTTCTTCACGCACAGATTTAGGGATAGATATTTGATATTTGCTTGAAAGTGTTGCGATTGCATGCATTTTTCATACTCCTAAATTATCGATTCCAATAATGTAAGAATATATCATACAAGCTAGTTAACTAGAAGTTTTGTTCACTAATCTTTATTTAACATGGCGCGAATGCTGGCCATTTTAGATTTGCCAAAATCTTTACTCACTTCTGGGTCTTTATTAAATGGGTTGCCAAAATGGCGAATGTCAGCAGTGGGCAATTCGGCAATAAAGCGGCTGGGTTCGCACATTTGCAATTCGCCTGCGCGTTTGCGTTTTTTGCACCACGAAATATTCAGCGATTTTTGTGCGCGGGTAATACCTACGTACATTAAGCGGCGTTCTTCTTCAATTTTCGTGGGGTCTATTAAGCCTAAATCAATGCTTTCGCGGTGCGGTAAAATGCCTTCTTCCACTCCGATTAAAAACACATGGCCAAATTCCAAGCCTTTGGCCGCATGCAATGTAGATAGCTTAACAGCATCTGGCTCGCCATCTTCGCGGCCTTCTAACATGCTCATGAGTGATACCATTTGCGTCAGTTCCAGAAGGTTCTTACCGTCATTTTCATTGCCAAATTCGGTGGATGCTTCGCCTTTTTTAGTGAGCCAGCCAATAAAATCTAATACGTTTGCCCATTTGCTTTCAGCCGCACGCGGCTCTTCACTGTCGTATAAAAACGCTTCATATTGAATGCTATTCAGCAAATCATTTAATACTTCACCTGCTGGGTCGCGCACTGCACGTACTTGAATTTTTTGAATATATTGACAAAAAGTCAGCAAATCTTCTAATTGCTTATTGCCGATTTCGCGTTGAAATTCGCCTTCAAACGCGGCAGCAAATAGCGACATTTTATGCGCGCTGGCATATTCGCCAAGACGTTCTAGCGTGGTATTGCCAATGCCTTTTTTGGGTGTGGTGGCTGCGCGAATAAAGGCTGGGTCGTCATCTTCGTTGGCAACCAAGCGTAAATAGCTGACCAAATCTTTAATCTCTGCTTTATCAAAAAACGATTGGCCGCCAGAGATGGTGTAAGGGATTTTTTGATTGCGTAGTTGCTGCTCAAACACGCGCGCTTGATGATTACCGCGATATAGAATGGCGTAATCTTTGTAAAAAGTGCGGTTTTCAAATTTGTGTGCTTGCAGTTTCATGATGACCGATTCGGCCTCATGCTCTTCGCTCATGGTGGCGGTTACTTGAATCAAATCGCCTGTGCCTAAATCACTCCACAATTTCTTTTCAAATAATTTGGGGTTATTGCTAATCACCTGATTGGCGGCGCGCAAAATGCGCACAGTAGAGCGGTAATTTTGCTCCAACTTAATCACTTTTAATTTGCTGAAATCGGTGGTGAGTTGGCGCAAATTTTCTACATCCGCGCCGCGCCAGCCGTAAATGGCTTGGTCGTCATCGCCCACTGCGGTAAATTGCCCGCGCACACCAGTAAGCATTTTAATGAGCTTATATTGGCAAGCGTTGGTGTCTTGGTATTCGTCTACTAATAGATACTGTAGCTTGCGTTGCCACTTATTCAATGCCTGTTCGTGCTGGTCAAACAGATCTACAGGTAGCTTAATCAAATCATCAAAATCGACTGCTTGATAAGCTTTAAGCGTTTGTTGATACAGTTGATAAACCTTGGCTGCGGCATGCGTCAGCTCTTCATCGGCGGCGGCTTTGGCTTGATCTGGATTGATAAACGCATTTTTCCAAGCCGAAATTTGCCACTGCGTTTTACGCAGCAATTGCTTATCGGTAGTGGCTAAAATATCGGCCACAATTTTAAAGCTATCAGATGAATCTAAAATGGAAAATTGTGGCTTATAGCCCAGCAAAGCCGCCTCTTGGCGTAGCATTTGCAATCCAAGCGAATGAAAAGTGGCAATGGTTAAACCTTTGGTGGGTTTGCCTTGCATTAACTTGCCTACACGCTCTTGCATCTCACGCGCAGCTTTGTTGGTAAAGGTGATTGCAGCAATCTCTTTGGGCGAGTAGCCTGCTTCATCAATTAAATAGCTTATTTTTTGCGTAATGACGCGGGTTTTGCCGCTACCAGCGCCTGCTAAAACCAGCAAAGGGCCATCTAGATATTTCACGGCTTCGCGTTGTGGCGAATTGAGGCTATTTAACATGAATTTACTGGGTTAATATGAATTTAAAGGGCTTGTGTGCTAAAAAAAGCATTAGGCGGGGTATACTCGTTACTAGCTTGTACTATCAATATTGCATTAGCAATATTTTAACTGTTAATTCAATTATCAGAGCTGCTTTTATTAGATTCTGAGTAATTAATTTCGTCACTTTACTTTAATGCCAAAATTTGATTTAAAAACCATTATTTTTATGTCAATGTTATTGACCTTTATGTTGTCAATGTTATTGGCAATTACAAGGTCACATCATAAAGAAGTACGCGGCCCAGGCTATTGGGCAGTTGGTAATTTGGTAGTCGGTTTGGGCATGGTGCTGGTATTGATTCAACTCGATACGCCTAAGCTATTATTTTTGCCTGGTGTGGCTTTAATTGGCGCAGGCTTAAGTCTTTATCTCAATGGTATTCAAGCCTTTAACGGTAGCGCACCAAATCATCGTATTCCTATCATTATATTTTTGTTATTGGTGGCCATAGATGGCTACTTTATGTTGGTGAGCTATGATTTACGCACAGCAGTGGTATTGAGTGCGCTGGTATTTTCAGGCATTTATTTTGTGTGCGCACGGCTTACTTTTTCGCGCGATGAAGGCATTATTGGCAATTTATTCTGGATTGCATCTAGCCTGTTTTTAGTGATGGCGTTGCTTATGCTAATTCGCGCATTTAGCGCTGCTAAAGTTGATGTTAACGTATTTGCCTCTTACGCCACTTGGCCTGTGAATGCTTATACTTTTATGTTGGGCGCAGTGTCGCAATTTTTTATATCCAGCGTATTTGTTTTAATGCTGAGCTACCGCTTAAATCAAAATTTAGAATCAATTGCCACAATTGATGGACTAACTGGCGTATTAAATCGCCGTGGTTTAGAAGATGCGGCTTTAAAAATGCAAGGTATCTGTAAACGCATTAATCTCAGCATGGCGGTTTTGTTGATTGATATGGATCACTTTAAAAAGGTGAACGACAAACATGGACATTTATTTGGTGACGATGTGTTGCGTTATTTAACGACAGTTATTGCCGATATTTTGCGGTCTGGTGATGTGCTTGGCCGATATGGAGGTGAGGAATTTTGTGTCTTTTTACCCAATACTACCGAAAAAGATGCAAGCGGCTTAGCAGAACGTATACGATTGGGCGTTGAAAAAGCCTTGCATGAAGTGAATCAAAGGCCAATTAAAGGCACAGTGAGTATTGGTGTGGCAGATTCTGTGCGCGCAGGCTATGATTTTAAAGGTTTGGTTGCCGCGGCCGATAGTGCGCTTTACGCAGCCAAAAATAGTGGCAGAAACCGCGTGATTAGTTACACACACATTACACGTGACACCCAATTACAACCTTACGAGCAAGTGAATTAATGTGCGCAATCAACTTCAATGAACCGATCCACAAAAGCCAGTGCCGCGATTGACCGCTTAAAGCGTCGCAGCGGCGATAATAATTACTCAATGATAATGAGCCATAACGGTTTGTTTAGCTTGGTGCTGCCCACAGTTGTTGCAGATGCTGAGACTTTGGGTGTAAGCCAAGCAAGCAAATCTAATCGCTTGTGTGAGCCATTGCCCATTGATGAATTTGTGGCATTTGTAAACGCCTACGGACCACAAACGCCAAAACGCGTCAGCCAGCTAGAAGTTGCTTTTACCCAACAGCTTGCCAACAGCAAAGCAAAAGCAGATAAAACTTAATTAGCTAACGCTAATTAAATACAGACTAAAGATATAATGCTTAATGTGCGATTGTTTAGCGAGCTAACATGATGTTTAGGGTTTTTAACAGTCACCTTTTAATTCTAGTTAAAACAGGTAAAAACTGATGACATCTGATTACTCCACTGAAAGTTAACTAAACTATGTTTGCATCACTAGAGTTTGTAACCATGTTGTTTATGTCTGGCTTAATGGCGCTTGCATTGTCTTTGTTATTGCTGGCAATACATGCGCGTACAGCAGTCGTCGGTGGTTTAAAATATTGGGTTGCCGCCAATTTTTGTATTGGCGTTGCGATTATTTTATTTATTCAACAAGGTATATCAATTCCAATACGCGCGCTACTTGGCGGCCTGTTTATGGTTTCTGGCCTTTCTTTGTATTTCATTTCAATTCGGCTGTTTGAAGAACGTCCGCTAAGCAAAAAAATTACGCAACAATTGCTGGCGGCGCTAATCGTTAGCAATGTCATTATTACGCTTTTATCAAAAAATGAGTATGTTTCGGTAGTTTTTAACACAGCTTTATGTGTACTAGTTAGCCTTGCTAGTGCTATTTATCTATTGCATTACTCTCGTTATAAACGCTCTGCAGAGTATCGATTTACTGGCGGTTTTTTTATTGTTTTTGCAACGCTAACATCGTATCGATTATATGTATTGTGCCTAAACAAAGCAGAACCTGTTCTGCATTTAACAGAGTGGACACTAAATGAAGTGACATTTTTGGCTTGTATGGTGAGTGTGCTGGCCGTTAATTTTGGGTTCATTTTAATGGTGAATGAGAAGCTTGCTGAAATGCTGGCCCACACTGCTGGCCATGATTGGCTGACAGGCGTGATGAATCGCAGAAATTTAGAACAAGTTGCAGAAGCTGCAACATTGAAATCGGCTAGAACAAAGCAATCTCAAGCCATGTTGTTAATGGATTTGGACAGATTTAAAGAAATTAATGATACCTATGGCCACCTGTTTGGTGACAAGGTGATTCAAGCATTTGCCGATTTAGCCAAAACAAATATGCGCGAAATTGATTTACTGGGGCGCTATGGTGGTGAAGAGTTTTGTATTGTAATGCCTAATACGAATGAACAAGAAGCCAGTTTGTTGGCGGAGCGTATACGCAAAAAATTTGAAACAACACCCATATTATTAAACGATAAAAATATTTACTGCACAGTGAGTATTGGTGTGTGCGATTCTAGTCATGGTGGCAAAGATTTCAAAAGCATGTTTGCAGCTGCCGACCAAGCGCTATATGCAGCCAAGAAAGCTGGCAGAAACAAAATTATTTTATTTACAAATTTGTAAGTTTATTCACGCCATTCTTTTTGCGGTCAAATATCTTAACTTAAAAACATTTAGTGGCCTAAATGTTGCTTATTCAATCATAGGTGCCTAAATCACTGACATTTAAAACGCTTTTGTATAAGCATGATAAAGCAGTGTAATTGCTGCAAGCCTTTTAAAACAAGGCTTAGCAACATGTTAGGTAAATTAGAGTAATCGGTTCACTTTAAGTGTTACGCACTTAACATAACAGGATAGATCATTAAGTTGAGACTAAATTTCGACAATAATGACTAAAATTTGCCATGAATGACAAAATAAACAAAACATCCATTTGCAGTATTGTGTTTTTGGATATTATCGATTACTCCAAAAAGTCTGTTTCTGAACAAATTGAGATTAAAAATCAATTTAATCATCTTATTAATCACTCATTAAAAGATGTTGAGCAAGACGACCGCATTATTTTAGATACCGGCGATGGCGCAGCAATTGCGCACATGGGTTCGCCAGAAGATGCTTTGTTTGTGTCTTTGAGTATTAGGGATGAAATATTAAAAAGTAATATTTTAAGCTCAATGCCTTTATATGTGCGCTTTGGCATTAACCTTGGCCCAGTGCGCGTAGTGCGCGATATTAACGGACAGCCTAATATTATTGGCGATGGTATTAATGTGGCGCAGCGCATTATGAGTTTTGCAAAACCTAACCAAATATTAGTCTCACGCTCGTATTACGATGTGACTTCGCGCTTAACGCAAGAAATCTCACAAATGTTTGATTACTCGGGCGTTAAGCATGATAAACACGTGCGTGAGCATGAGGTTTACGCAGTACGTTTGTTAAAAGACATTGTTCCTGTGGAAACAAAAACAGAGCTGCTAGCGCAAATTGTTGAGCCAGCTAAGCAGTTGTTGAATCCAGTGGGCTGGTTTAAAAGTTTCAATTGGCGATACGTAGCATTGGCCTTGCCTGCGCTGATGACGTTTGCGATTGTGATTAAAAGCGCTGCAACACCGCGCGAGCCTGTTATTACAATGGAGCAAGGACAGGTTGAAAAGCCAGCAGTATTGACTGAAAGTAAGGTTTTAGAAACCGTTTCGTTAAATAATCAACAATTGTTGCCAAACGAATCAGTTGAAACTGGCTTTGTGAATGCGCTAGATACAGCACCGTTAAAAGTAGAAAGTCATGACAACAGTCAGTCTCTGCAAAATCAATCACTTTCTAATCAGTCGCTATCTAATCAATCGGCAGATAAAAAATCTGTACAGGTGGCGATTGATATAAAACCTGCCAAGAAAAAAGCCAGTAAAAAAACACAAGAAAAAACTTTGGGCGATTTGCCACCAGATTTTGTTCAAAGTTCTGACAGTGCAAAACAGCCCAAAGTAGCAACAAAAACTGCTGAACTAAGCCCTAATTCGGCATCTGAGCAAGCAGAAAAAAGTAGTCAAAAATCGGGCTGGAAAAGCTTTACAGATAGCCTGAAACAAGGCCAAGAGCGTGTTTGTACACAAGCGGAAATTTCAATGAATCAGTGTCACCAGTAGTCACTGGTAATCAATATAACTCATCAGTTTTACAAGCCATATAACGTTAACGTAACGGCAATTTAGCTGTTACGTTAACGGCTGGATATCTTCTAGCCTCACCATCTTCTAGCATCACCATCCCCAACTCGTTTTTATACTTTCTTTACACCATTGCGTGTAGTCATTACATTTTTTTTATATTCAAAAGTTTAGCATCTCGTTTTTAATGATTGATTGAAAAATTAAAAATGAGTGAGTTAGGCATGATTGCGCTTTATTTGATGCTTTGTTACTTGCTTGCCTATTTCTTGGTCAATTCGCAATAAGCAATTAGTCAGTACAAACTTCGCAACGATAAATTTTGAAAGAAAACAATGAATACCATGATGTGGGTTAGCGGAGTGCTAGCTTTGCTGGTTTTAGCGTACTTATTTTACGTGTTGATTAAGCCGGAGAATTTTTAATGATATCGAATGCTTTAATACAAGTTGGCTTGTATCTTGCCGTGATATTGCTGCTGACTAAGCCGATGGGATTATGGATTGCTCATGTCATGAGTGGCGATTGCAAGATGGTGAATAAGCTTGGTGGGCCAATTGAGCGCTTAATTTACCGTGTGCTAGGTACAAATCAAGATGCAGAAATGGGATGGAAGCAATACGCTGTAGCACTGCTAATATTCAATGTATTAGGTATTGCGTTTGTTTATGCCTTACAACGCTGGCAATTTTGGTTGCCACTCAACCCACAACACTTTTCTGCGGTGAGTGTTGATTCATCTTTAAATACGGCCATTAGTTTTGTCACTAACACTAACTGGCAAGGTTATTCAGGTGAGTTAACCATGAGCTACCTCACACAAATGCTTGGGTTAACTGTGCAAAATTTCTTATCTGCCGCAACTGGTATTGCTGTGGTTTTTGCCTTAATTCGCGGCTTTGCTCGCCATTCATCAAAAACAATTGGTAACTTTTGGGTAGATATTACACGCTCTACTTTGTATATTTTATTGCCCCTTTCTTTTGTGCTAGCCATTGCATTAATGGGGCAGGGCGTTATTCAAAATTTTGATGCTTACAAAGAGATTACAACATTACAGCCAACCAATTATTTGCTAGCTAATGAGGCGGGTGAGCAAATTGCCCATACGGCCAATACACAAACACTTGCAATGGGCCCTGTTGCATCGCAAGAAGCTATTAAGATGATTGGTACCAATGGCGGCGGCTTTTTTAACACTAACTCTGCCCATCCTTTTGAAAATCCCACACCGCTTTCTAACTTTTTACAAATGTTGGCAATATTTTTAATTCCTGCAGGTTTATGCTTTGCTTTCGGCATGATGGTAGGTGATAAGCGCCAAGGCTGGGCAGTATTTTCTGCTATGGCCATTGTGTTTGTGGCGATGGTTGCTGTGCTTATTTGGGCAGAGCAAACCGGTAATCCAATATTAACAGCCAGCGGTGCAAATCAAACGGCTGTGGTTTCATCATCTGGTTTGGCCATGCAATCTGGCGGAAACATGGAAGGCAAAGAAACACGCTTTGGTATTGTTGGCTCTGCGCTATTTGCCACTATTACCACTGCCGCCTCATGTGGTGCAGTCAATGCAATGCACGATTCGCTTACACCTATTGGTGGCTTAGTGCCCATGTGGCTAATGCAATTAGGTGAGGTGATTTTTGGGGGTGTAGGTTCTGGGCTCTATACCATGCTAATTTACGCGGTGCTTGCCGTATTTATTGCAGGCCTGATGATTGGACGCACGCCAGAATACTTGGGTAAAAAAATCGAAATATTCGATATGAAAATGACGGCAATTATTATTTTAGTCACGCCTTTGCTAGTGCTGGTAGGAACTGCAATCGCAGTAAGCGTGGCATCTGGCACGGATGGTATTGCCAACCCTGGTGCGCATGGTTTTAGTGAGATTTTATATGCCTTGTCATCTGCTGCAAATAATAACGGCAGTGCATTTGCGGGTTTATCTGCTAATACGCCGTTTTACAACACGGTGCTTGGCATGGCAATGTTACTAGGCCGCTTTGGCATTATTTTGCCAGTGTTGGCCATTGCTGGAGCTATGGCCGCTAAAAAACGTATTCCTGTTAGCTTGGGCACCATGCCTACACATGGCCCGCTATTTATCACCTTGTTGATAGGCGCGGTGATATTGGTTGGAGCATTAACATACATTCCAGCGTTAGCGTTAGGCCCTATTGTTGAGCAGTTGTTGATGTTAAAAATTTAGCCACAGAACTCGCAGAGCTCACAGAAAAAACATTTTATGTAGAGTTGTTATTAAGAATCACATGAAAAATTTAAGTGTTGATTTTCTCTGTGCGCTGTTTGTTCTCTGTGGCTTATTTAAGTTTTTAAAAATTGGTCAAAATAATTAGGAAAAATGATGTCAAATTCAGCAATTCAATCAATGTTTGATCCTGCTTTAGTAAAACCAGCTATCACAGACTCATTTAAAAAACTGGCACCACAAACACAGTGGCGTAATCCAGTGATGTTTGTGGTCTATTTAGGCAGTATTCTTACCACTTTATTATTGGTACAAGCTTTGTTTGGTAGCGCAGATGACGCAATTGGTTTTATTGCGCTAGTAACCACATGGCTATGGTTTACCGTGTTATTTGCCAATTTTGCCGAAGCGATGGCAGAAGGGCGCAGCAAGGCACAAGCGGCTTCACTACGCAGTGCCAAGAAAAACGTAGTGGCTAAAAAGTTAGCTAGTGCCGCGCGCGATTCCACAGTGACGCTAATCGATAGCAATAGCTTACGAAAAGGCGATATCTTGCTGATAGAAGCAGGCGATATGATTCCTGCTGATGGCGAGGTAATTGACGGTATCGCCTCTGTGAATGAAGCCGCAATTACAGGTGAATCTGCTCCTGTCATTCGCGAATCTGGTGGTGATTTTAGCGCAGTAACTGGCGGTACGCAGGTGCTATCTGATTGGATAGTAGTGCGTGTAACGGTAAATCCTGGTGAGGCATTTTTAGACCGCATGATTGCCATGGTAGAAGGCGCAAAACGTCAAAAAACACCCAATGAAATTGCACTTACAATTCTTTTGGTTGCACTGACTATCGTATTTTTATTGGTAACAGTCACCTTATTACCGTTTTCACTCTTTGGCGTTAATGCAGCGGGAGCAGGCTCTGCGCCTAGCATTACAGTATTAGTCTCGCTGCTTGTTTGTTTAATTCCCACCACAATTGCAGGCTTACTTTCTGCTATTGGCGTTGCAGGTATGAGCCGCATGATGCAAGCAAATGTAATTGCCACATCTGGCCGGGCTGTAGAGGCAGCAGGCGATGTAAACGTATTGCTATTGGATAAAACTGGCACGATTACGCTGGGAAACCGCCAAGCATCTGCATTTATTGCCGCCGCCGCAAGCAATGAGCAAGCATTGGCAGATGCGGCACAATTAGCATCGCTTACTGACGAAACGCCAGAAGGCAGAAGTATTGTGATATTGGCAAAAAATCGCTTCAATATTCGCGAGCGTGATATTGCCTCTTTGAATGCGACATTTATCGCATTTACCGCGCAAACCAGAATGAGTGGCTTAGATTTGCAAGATGGCAATAATACGCGCCAAATTCGTAAAGGTGCAGCCAGTGCAATTAAGCTGCACATTGAAAGTTTAGGTGGTGTATTTTCAACTGAATTAATGCAAAAAATAGATGAGGTTGCGCGCCGTGGCAGCACACCATTAGTGGTGTCAGATGGCAGTTTAGTTTTAGGTGTGGTTGAGCTTAAAGATATTGTAAAAGGCGGCATTAAAGAACGCTTTGCCGAGTTACGGCGCATGGGCATTTCAACCATTATGATTACGGGCGATAACCGCTTAACAGCCGCCGCCATTGCCGCTGAGGCTGGTGTAGATGACTTTTTAGCCGAAGCAACGCCAGAAGCTAAATTAAAATTAATTCGCGACCACCAAGCTGAAGGCAAGCTAGTTGCGATGACGGGTGATGGCACCAATGATGCGCCAGCGTTGGCACAAGCAGACGTTGCTGTCGCCATGAATACAGGTACGCAGGCGGCAAAAGAAGCAGGCAATATGGTGGATTTAGATTCCAACCCAACCAAGCTGATTGAAATTGTGGAAATTGGTAAACAAATGCTGATGACGCGTGGCTCATTAACAACGTTTAGTATTGCTAATGATGTTGCTAAATATTTTGCCATTATTCCAGCTGCATTTGCCAGTACTTACCCAGCATTAAATGCTTTAAATATCATGCAGTTAGGCAGTCCAAATTCAGCAATTCTTTCAGCTGTGATATTTAACGCGCTTATTATTATCTTCTTAATACCACTAGCGTTAAAAGGCGTGCCTTACAAAGCAGTTGGTGCACAGCAATTATTACGCAGAAATCTAACGATTTATGGGCTTGGTGGGCTGATTGTGCCGTTTATAAATATTAAGCTTATTGATTTAGTGCTGGTATCTGTTGGGTTCGTTTAATTCCACACCGTCATTCTGAGTGAAGCGAAGCATCCATGCAGCGCGACAAAAACTGGATTATTCGCTTCACTTAGAATGACTTAATAAAAGAATATTTACTAAAGGACATATCATGGAAAATAGTTTAAAAAAGACGATATTGCAAAGTTTAAGGCCAGCCTTGATTTTATTTGTAGTGTTAGCAACAATTACTGGTTTGGTTTACCCTTTATTAACAACTGCTGTAGGCCAAATTTTGTTACCCCAAAAAGCCAACGGATCGTTAATTGAGCAAAATGGAAAAGTGATTGGCTCTGCGCTCATTGGCCAAAACTTTACCGCGCCACAATATTTTTGGGGTCGGCCATCTGCAACGGGCCCATATCCAAACAATGCCGCTGCTTCATCTGCTTCAAATCAAGGCCCGCTTAATCCTGCATTGGCAGAGGCAGTTAAAAGCCGCATAGCAGCATTAAAATTTGCAGATCCAGCAAATACTCAAGCTGTTCCTGTTGATTTAGTGACGGCTTCAGCCAGTGGCTTAGACCCACATATAAGCCCAGCAGCGGCCAACTACCAAATAAGCAGGGTTGCTAAAGCACGCGGATTAAGCGCTGAGATTGTACAAAAAATAGTAGATAAAAATACCGAAAACCGCCAATGGGGTGTATTGGGCGAGCCACGTGTAAATGTATTAATGCTTAATATTGCATTGGACAAATTATCGCCCATTGAGTCATAGTTGCTGTTATAAATCTCCACATTTAATGAAAATGCATCAGCGTGAGTGATATTCGTCCAAACCCAGATAAGTTGCTGGAAAAAATTAACAAAGAGGCCGAAAAAGAAACCCGCGGCCGCTTAAAAATATTTTTTGGCGCCTGCGCTGGGGTTGGCAAAACTTTTGCCATGCTTTCAGCGGCGCGTTTGTTGCGGCAAGAGGGTTTAGATGTGATTGTGGGCATAGTTGAAACCCATGGCCGCATTGCCACGCAAGCCCAAATAGCCGGTTTAGATATTCTGCCACTTAAAAAACTGTATTACCGCGAGCGCGAATTAACCGAATTTGATTTAGATGCGGCATTACGCCGAAAGCCACAACTGATATTAGTGGATGAGCTTGCACATTCAAACTTAGAGGGGTCGCGTCACCCCAAACGTTGGCAAGATGTCGAAGAGTTGCTGGCGGCAGGTATAGATGTGTATACCACGCTAAATGTGCAGCATATTGAAAGCTTAAATGATGTGGTTGGTCAAATTACGGGTATTCGCGTTGGTGAAACTGTTCCCGATAAAGTGTTTGATATGGCCGATGAGGTGACATTGGTTGATTTGCCAGCAGACGAATTATTGCAACGATTGCAAGATGGCAAAGTGTATCAACCACAACAAGCGGAACGCGCAGGCAAGAGCTTTTTTCGCAAAGGAAACTTAATTGCTTTGCGTGAAATGGCACTTCGGCGCACGGCAGATAGGGTTGATTCACAAATGCGCGAATACCGCAGTGACTCTGCCATTAGCCCAGTATGGCAAGCAAAAGATAGATTATTAGTTTGTATAGGCCCTGATTCAGAATCTGAACGTATAGTGCGGGTAGCGGCCAGATTAGCGCAAAGCTTAAAATCTGACTGGATAGCGGTTTATGTAGAAACGCCAAGATTACAACGCTTACCCGATAAGCAGCGCGACCTTATCTTAAAAACGCTAAAACTGGCTGGCACATTAGGCGCTGAAACAACCACATTAAGCGGTACAAATGTGGCACAGGTTGTACTAGATTATGCGCGTAGCCGCAATGTATCTAAATTGGTTGTGGGTAAATCTACCCGTTCAACTTTTGCGCGACTGATATTGCCTGGCGTGGTGGATGACTTAACCAATCAAGCCACCGATATTGATTTGCATGTGGTATCGCGCGAAAAAGCATTGACCGAGAAAATTGATTTACCCAAAGTAAATGCCAATAGTGCAGATTATTCTAATGGTGAACTAAAACTTTCAGGTTATTACATTGCTATTGGTGTTTGTATTGTTACAGCACTTTTCTCTGCTTTGGTATTGGAACACCTAGAGCTAACGAATGTAGTGATGCTGTATTTATTGGGCGTGATTTACATTGCATTTAAATATGGCAGATGGCCGAGTATATTTTCATCTATCATCAGTGTGGCAAGTTTTGATTTCTTTTTTGTGCAGCCAAAGCTTTCTTTTAGCGTATCAGACACTAAATATTTAGTTACTTTTGCCGTCATGTTTATTGTTGCGCTAGTGATTAGCAACTTAACCGCCAGCTTACGCTATCAGGCCAGTGTGGCTATGCACCGCGAAAAGCGTAGCAGAGCCTTGTATGATTTAGGTAAATCGCTTGCTGCAACACTTACAGCAGAGCATATTATTGAAATCAGCACCCATCATTTGTCTGGCATATTCCAATCAAAATTTGCCATTTTGTTACCTAATCTTCAAGAAAAAATTGTAAGCCCAAATGCCAATTTGCAGGCAACGCATTCGCTAAATACAAACATTGCACTTGATGTAGGTATGGCGCTTGACGTAGGTATAGCGCAGTGGGTATACGATCATCAACAACAAGCAGGTTTCGGCACAGACACATTGTCATCAAGCCCTGCTTTGTATATTCCATTACAAGCACCTATGCGCACCCGCGGTGTGCTGGCTATTGTGCCCGATGCTCATGTTGTGCAAAACAAAAGAGCTATTTTTCTGCCAGAACAAAAGCAATTATTAGATACTTTTGCATCGCAAATTGCGATTGCACTAGAGCGTGTGCATTATGTTGAAGTTGCGCAAGGTGCTTTGGTATCAATGGAATCTGAGCGCTTAAGAAACGCAGTATTAAGTGCTATTTCGCACGATTTAAATACGCCACTTACAACAATTGTTGCAACAACACAGATGTTAAGAGAAGAAACAGCAGTAGATGATCACCGCTATGAATATGTCGATATGTTGTATGAGCAATCTATTCGCATGAAAAATTTAGTGGTTAATATGCTCGATATGGCAAGGCTACAATCGGGCAAAGTAACATTAAATAAACAATGGCAATTTTTAGAAGAGGTTGTTGGCACAGCCTTGCGCACAATGAAACCGGCATTGGCGCATCACATAGTTGTGGTGGATTTGCCGCAAAATGCTACCGCCAAAGATGGTCAAACATTATCAAATACGCTGCCCTTGCTTGAATTTGATGCTGTACTGATTGATCGCGTGCTGTGTAATTTAGTAGACAATGCAGTAAAATTCTCATCAACTGGTACCAAAATTATGATTAGTGCTAGAACGCACAAAAATGAGGCTTGGATTTCAGTTGCAGATGAGGGCTTGGGTTTGCCTGAAAACTTATTCAATGAAGAAAGTAATGAAGACAAAATCTTTGAAAAATTCACACGTGGCGAAAAAGAATCATCCAAAGCAGGCGTAGGGCTTGGGTTATCAATATGCAAAGCCATTGTAGAGGCGCATGGCGGAAAAATTTGGGCCAATAACAAATCTACATTATCTAAAATGAATCACACAGAAACCAATCATATGGAAAATAGCGCAGCAAAAATCGCTCACAAAGGTGCTATCTTCACTTTTTCACTTCCATTAGGTTCACCGCCAAGCCTACCAACGGATGAGCAATGATTAAATTAAGCATAAGATGACTCAACATATTGCAAATATTGTATTAATTGAGGATGAGCAGCAAATACGCCGTTTGGTTACATCTGCGCTTGAAAATGCTCAGTTTCAAGTATTTAGTGCAGAAACAGGTAAACAAGGCTTAATTGAAATTGGTACGCGCAAGCCCGATGTGGTGGTTTTAGATTTAGGATTGCCAGACATTGATGGCTTAAACGTGATTGCGGAAGTAAGAAATTGGAGCAACATTCCAATTATTGTGCTTTCGGCCAGAATGCAAGAAGCCGATAGGGTGGCTGCGTTAGACGCTGGTGCAGATGATTTTTTATCAAAACCATTTGGCACACCAGAGTTATTAGCAAGAATTCGCGCGCAGTTGCGCCGCAGTAATATGATGAATGATGAAACAAACCAAGGTGTTTACAGCTTTGGCGATATTGCAGTTGATTTACCTAGAAGATTGATTTCAAAAGCTTTGCAGCCCGTGCACTTAACGCCTATAGAATTTAGACTTTTAAGCGTGTTGGTTAAAAATGCGGGCAGGGTAGTCACGCAAAGGCAGTTATTGAAAGATGTATGGGGGCCTAGTTATATCGAAAATGAGCATTACTTGCGAATTTATATGAGCCATTTACGCCAAAAACTAGAAAATAATCCCTCTCAACCAGAGCATTTCATCACCGAAATTGGAGTTGGGTTTAGGTTTATTTAAATAATGTTTTGGTTGAATGCCAAAACTTAAAGATTTAACTCTAAAGACAAACCTAAAAACGCAGTTAAAAGCCAAGTTAAAATCTGATTAATAGAGTGAGATAGCCAAACCTGACTATTGCAATTACTCGCCTGATAACGGTTCCGCTAATAATGGATCAGCCAAATCATCAGATGCACTGCTTTTAGGCTCAATTGGTAAATTAGCTTGCATCATTGCCTGACGACTCAATGGCGTTTCTAAGCTAACGCGACCTATAGCACCGCTACGGTAATCGGTTAGAAAAGCCACTGCAGTTTTTTCCATATCCCACAAGCCATCATGCCTTTTATAACTGCGGCGTCTGGCAATCGCTTCAAGCAAATCCACGCCATCTATTTGTTTGACATCAATTTTCATTGCATCTAATTTATAGCGTGCGTTGATTAAATCAGGGTAAGTTTTCAATAAATTATCGGCTAAAAAAACTGCAACATCTTCATCAATCACCGCATTGCGGCCAATGGCATGACTGGCTGCCAACATATAACCATCTGATTCATAGGCAATTTTTGGCCACATCATGCCAGGCGTATCGGTAATGCTGAAAGTAGCATCTAATTCAAAACGTTGTTGGCTTTTAGTGACGGCTGGCTCATCGCCTACTTTTGCCACGCGGCGATTAAGTAGGGCATTCATAAGCGTAGATTTACCAACGTTTGGAATACCCATAATCAAAGCGCGTAAAGGCTTTAAATGGGTGCCACGGTGTGGCGTGAGCTTGCGGCAGTGAGCCACAATTTTTTTGGCATCGCCCGCTTTTTTGCAACTCAAGGCAACCGCTTTGGTATTGGGCAAGTTGTTAAAATAATTTAGCCAAGCTTCAGTCGCTTTTGGGTCAGCTAAATCGGCTTTATTAAGAATTTTTAAATTAGGCCGCTGGCGAAATAAACGCATTTCGTTAATCACAGGATTATGCGAAGCCTCAGGCACGCGCGCATCTAAAACCTCAATCACCATGTCGGTAAATTCCATGGTTTCTTCCGCTTTTTTGCGGGCTTGGGTCATATGCCCCGGGTACCATTGAATTGCCATTTATTTCGTTTCCTTATCAACGCTGACGTTGTTGCCTGCGCCTTGCCGTACTAATCGTACTGTCTGCGGCTTGTCGCCTAGTCATCATTTGATAAGCCATCATTGATGATTAAACGAAATCTGCACCTTAAAAATTAAAAGTTCGTCGCAATACTTTGTTGCGCGATAGTTTTGATAGCTTACGTATAACCCATACGCCGCGCAATCTAAACTATCGCGCGCCGCGTCTTGCTTAGGCCTTTTAGTTTTTCTAGGCACAAAAGAGTTTGTGTTCAGCCATCAATAAATATTACTGTCTGCGGCTTGTCGCCTAGTCATCATTTGATAAGCCATCATTGATGATTAAACGACATCCGTAATTTAAAATTCATATGCATTTTAACATCTATTAGAAGCTTGGCTGATTAAAGTAATTACCTATCGAAGGATGTTTGGTTGGCGCTAAAAAAACGTGAAGATTATTTACAAGGCATTCATCCTTTGGTCATCATTCAATGAAAAAATGTTTGGGATAAAAAAGTAAAAGCTAGCTCAATTGCATTACTATACTTTCAAGAAATTTTACCGATATTACAAGGGCGTTATTGAATTGAAACAGAGTAAAAAAGTAATCATCTTATTGTTCGTAGCATTCATATCTATTGTTCAATCACTAAATGCTAGTGCGGTTGAAGAAGACGGCCGCGCTTGGATTAACTTGCAGGCGAATGGGCCAACTGGAATCGATAAATTACGTTGGTATGTTGAAGTGCAACCGCGTTTACGTGAGGAGCTAAAAGAACGCGATCAGTTCTTTTTTAGGCCAGCGATGTATTATGCGATAGCGCCCAAAACAAGCATATGGCTGGGTTATGTGTATGCACGTACCTATGCAAGCAACCCTGTAACGGAAAGCGAGCACCGTTATTGGCAACAATTATTGCACGAATTTGAGCCCATTAATGGCGTGCGGGTTAGAAGCATGACGCGTTTTGAGCAGCGTAATTTTGAAGGTGCAAACGATACTGGCTACAAAATACGTCAGCGTTTAACGCTTAATTTTCCCATCGAAAACTACCCTAATTTAAGCACGCTATTGTTTGATGAATATCATCTTAATTTGAATGAAACCGATTATGGGGCGCGCTCTGGTTTTGACCAAAATCGTTTATTTGCAGGCATGGCTTGGAA
>LNFM01002316.1_pt1 | contig 40084 bp, 38 predicted proteins | sample 596031 | NCBI WGS metagenome assembly LNFM01 (sample SAMN04254537, study PRJNA301005) | activated carbon metagenome | isolation source: dual media filters at the Ann Arbor, Michigan drinking water treatment plant | place: USA: Ann Arbor | reverse complement strand
TCGGCGGCGCCTGCGCCACCGAAAGCAATACCGTCCGCTACGCGCTGGAAAAGTTCACCATGCACGCCTGCCGGGACAGCTTTCTCTTGGCCGTCGCCGAAAACGAACACTACGGCCTCGATAAGCGCGACATCGCCCACAACATCAATTTCTTCATGAACGTCCCCGTCACCGCCGACGGCGGCCTCAACTTCGCCGACGGCCTCTCAGCACCGGGCAAATATGTCGAGATGCAGGCTCAGATGAACGTCATCGTTCTCATCTCCAATTGCCCGCAGCTCAACAATCCCTGCAACGCCTATAACCCAACTCCGGTCGAGGTTCTCATTTGGGATGCCGGCGCATGAGCAATTTCAAAAAGGTCCTGATCGCCAATCGCGGCGCCATCGCCTGCCGCATCATTCGCACGCTCGACAGGATGGGCATCGCCAGCGTCGCGGTTTATTCCGAACCCGACCGCCACTCGCGCCACGTCGCGCTCGCAACCGAAGCCGTGTGCATTGGCCCCGCCGCAGCGGCCCAAAGCTACCTCAACGTCGATCGCATTTTGGAGGTCGCGTGCGAAACCGGCGCTGAAGCGATCCACCCCGGCTACGGCTTCCTCTCCGAAAACCCGGACTTCGCTGAAAGCTGCGCCAAAGCCGGCATCGCCTTCATCGGCCCCACACCCGGTCAAATGCGCGCCTTCGGCCTGAAACATAAAGCCCGCGAGTTGGCTCTAGCCGCCGGCGTCCCTCTTGCGCCCGGCTCTGGTCTCATCAGCGATCTCGACCACGCCCGCGCGGAAGCCCAGCGCATCGGCTATCCCGTTATGCTGAAAAGCACCGCCGGCGGCGGCGGGATAGGGTTGCAGCTCATATCCAGCGAAGACGACCTCGCGCCCATGTACGAGCGCGTCGAACGGCTTGCCCGCAACAACTTCAAAGACGCCGGTCTCTTCCTCGAAAAGTATGTCGCCCGCGGCCGCCACATCGAAGTCCAGCTCTTCGGCGACGGCAAAGGCAACGTTGTGGCCCTTGGCGAACGCGATTGCTCCGCCCAGCGCCGCAACCAGAAAGTCATCGAGGAGACACCCGCCCCCGGCCTCTCCGACGCCACCCGCCGCGAACTCTGGAATACCGCCATCGCGCTCGGCAAATCCGTCAACTACGCCAGCGCCGGCACCGTCGAATTTCTCTACGACAGCGATACCAACGCCTTCTACTTCCTCGAGGTGAATACCCGCCTGCAAGTCGAACACGGTGTCACCGAAGAAGTCACCGGCGTCGATCTCGTCGAATGGATGGTGCGTCAGGCAGCCGGCGACTGCCCGCCGCTCGACCAGTCAAAAATCGCCCCCTGCGGCGCGTCGATCCAAGTCCGCTTGTACGCCGAAGACCCCGGCCGCGATTTCCGCCCCAGCGCAGGCCTCCTCACCCACGTCGCATGGCCGCCCGAGGCCCGCATTGAAACGTGGGTCGAAAGTGGATCTGAGGTCTCGCCCTTCTACGATCCCATGATCGCTAAAATCATCGTGCGCGGTGAAACCCGCGCCGAGGCCCTCGCCAAAATGCAAGCCGCGCTTGCCGAGACCCGCATCGGCGGCCTCGAAACCAACCTCGACTATCTGCGCCAACTCGCATCATCCGATATCCTCGCCAACGGCGACATGCTCACCTCGACGCTCGCCACCGTCGCCTATCACGCGCCAACGATCGAAGTTCTCGTCCCTGGCACGCAAACAACCATTCAGGATTGGCCCGGCCGCACCGGCTATTGGGCCGTCGGCGTGCCTCCGTCCGGTCCCATGGACCATCTCTCCTTCCGCTACGCCAACAAGCTCGCCGGCAACGGCGAAGGCGCACCCGGCCTCGAAATCACGCTCGCCGGCCCCACGCTGAAATTCAACACCGCCACGATCATCGCTTTGACGGGAGCTGCCATCCCCGCCACGCTCGACGGCACACCCGTTCCCATGTGGCAGCCCGTCCCCGTCAAAGCCGGTGCCACCCTCAAAATCGGCACCGTCTCCGGTGCCGGTGCGCGCGCCTACCTCGCCATGCGCGGCGGCTTTGATGTACCGCTCTATCTCGGCAGCGCGTCCACGTTCACGCTTGGCAAATTCGGTGGTCACGGTGGCCGCGCGCTCATGCCGGGCGACATCCTCCACATCGCCGCGCCCTACGCCGCCGAACCGCCTGTTCTCACCATCACCTCATCGCTCTCGCCAGCACTCCGCCCCCTCATGGCCCACCGCTGGGATATCGGCGTGCTCTATGGCCCGCATGGCGCACCAGACTTCTTCACCCCCGAAGACATCGACATGTTCTTCAGCACCGATTGGGAGGTGCACTACAATTCCAATCCCACTGGCGTCCGCCTCATCGGCCCCAAACCGCAGTGGGCCCGTCGCGACGGCGGCGAAGCCGGTCTCCACCCAAGCAACATACACGACAATGCCTATGCGATCGGCGCCATCGACTTCACCGGCGATATGCCCGTCATCCTCGGCCCCGACGGACCCTCGCTCGGCGGCTTCGTCTGCCCCGCCACCATCGTCGCCGCCGACCTCTGGAAGCTCGGCCAGCTCCGCCCCGGCGACAAAGTCCGCTTCGTGCGTCTCACGCCGCAGGATGCAGCCGCCCGCGAAGCCATCCAGAACGCAGAGATCGAACAGCTGAGCCCCGCGCCTGTTGTCGCCGTCCCCGACGCCCATTTGCTCGGCGCCGACGACTGCATTGTCGCCGTCCGCAAAGCCAAAGACGGCCTCCCCCGCGTCGTCGCCCGCCGAGCCGGCGACAAGTATCTGCTCATCGAATACGGCGATCTCGTTCTCGATCTCGAATTGCGCTTCCGCGTTCATGTCCTCATGACGCGCCTGGAAGAGAAGAAACTCCCGGGCATCCTCGATCTCACACCCGGCATTCGATCGCTCCAGATCCACTACGACAGCCTAACGCTGCCGTTGTCCAAGCTACTCGCCGTTCTTTCGCAAATCGAAGACGGCATGGGCGACATCGGCGACATCGAAGTCCCGTCCCGCATCGTCCACATGCCACTCTCCTGGAACGATCCGCAAACCCAACTCGCCATCGACAAATACATGCAGTCGGTCCGCGCCGACGCCCCCTGGTGCCCCTCGAACATCGAGTTCATCCGCCGCATCAATGGCCTCGACAGCATCGAAGATGTGAAACGCATCGTCTACGGCGCGAGCTACCTCGTGCTCGGCCTGGGCGACGTCTACCTCGGCGCCCCCGTCGCCACACCCGTCGATCCGCGCCACCGCCTCGTCACCACCAAATACAATCCCGCCCGCACCTGGACGCCGGAAAACGCTGTCGGCATCGGCGGCGCCTACATGTGCGTCTATGGAATGGAAGGCCCCGGCGGCTATCAGTTCGTCGGCCGCACCGCGCAAGTCTGGAACCGCTTCCACACCACCCGCGAATTCGAACCCGGCAAACCTTGGCTGCTGCGCTTCTTCGACCAGATCCGCTTCTACGAAATGACGGGCGAAGACCTCCTCGCCTTCCGCGACGGCTTCCTGCAAGGCAAGGCCGGCATCAACATCGAAGAGACGACGTTCTCGCTTGCCGCCTATCGCACGTTCCTCACCAACAACGCGGACGCCATCGGCGCCTTCAAATCCACCCAGCAGGCAGCCTTCGAAGCCGAGCGCGCCCGCTGGCAGGACAGCGACCGCACCGGCGCCGTACTCAACGATCCCGGCGCAGCCGACACCGGCGACGACATCCTAGCCCCGGGCCACACAGCCATACAAAGCCCCGTCCCTGGCGCCGTCTGGAAGATCGCCGTCGAACAGGGCAAACGCGTGACGGCCGGCGACGTTCTCGTCGTGGTGGAGTCGATGAAAATGGAAATGCTGGTCCACGCCCCCAGCGACGGCATCGTGCACGAATTGAAGTGCACCGAAGGCCGCGCCGTCTCGCTTGGCCAGACACTCGTCGTCATCGCGGAGGACGCGGCATGATCGTCTCCCTCGATATCGCAACCCTCACGCAGGCCTACGCCACTGGCACGCTGACGCCGGAGGCCGTCCTCACCTGCATTTACAATCGCATTGCGGTGGAAGGCGAACGCCCTGTCTGGATCACCCTCGTCCCGCGCGCCACCGCACTCGCCAAGCTGAAGTCCGCGCCCAAAGGTCCGCTCTGGGGCATTCCTTTTGCCGTCAAAGACAACATCGACGTCGCAGGCCTCCCCACCACCTGCGCCTGCCCCGAATTCGCCTACACACCCTCGCGGTCAGCCACCGTCGTCGAAAAACTCGAAGCCGCCGGCGCCATCCTCATCGGCAAAACCAACCTCGATCAATTCGCCACCGGCCTCGTCGGCACACGCTCGCCATACGGGATCCCTTCGAGCGTCTTCGATCCCGACTACATTTCCGGCGGCTCAAGCTCCGGTTCCGCCGTCGCCGTCGCCGGCGGTCTCGTCTCCTTCGCGCTTGGCACCGACACGGCCGGCTCAGGCCGCGTCCCCGCCGCCTTTAACAACATCGTCGGCCTCAAACCGACAAAGGGTCTCTTGAGCGCGCGCGGCGTCGTCCCCGCCTGCCGCACCCAAGACACCAACTCCATCTTCGCGCTCACATCCGCTGACGCGGCGCGCATCCTTGACGTCGCCGCCGGCTACGATGCCGAAGAACCCTATTCCCGCAGATCGCCGCCGCGCACGTATGAACCTCTCCCCCAAGGTCTGCGCGTCGGTGTTCCTTCGTCCCCGCTCGACTTCTGCGGCGACGCAGAAACGGAACGCCTCTACGGCCTCGCGATTGAACGCATACGCACACTCGACTGCGAAATCGTGCCATTCGACTTCGCCCCGTTCCGCGAAGCAGCCAGCCTCCTCTACTCCGGCCCCTGGGTCGCCGAACGCCTCGCCGCCATCAAGGACTTCGCAGCCAAACAGCCCAATGCCATCCACGACGTGGTCCGCGGCATCATCCTTAGTGCGGAAAAGCTCTCTGCCGTCACCGCCTTCGAAGGCCTTTACCGCCTCGCTGAGTTGACACGCCGCGCTGAGACCGAATGGGCCAAGATGGATGTCCTCATCCTGCCCACCACGCCCACCACCTACAAAATCTCCGAAGTCCTCGCCGATCCCGTCCGCTTGAATTCAAACCTCGGCCTCTACACGAATTTCGTGAACCTCATGGACCTCTCCGCCCTCGCCATCCCCGCCGGCTTTCGCCAGAACGGCCTCCCCGTCGGCGTCACCATCATGGGCCGCGCCTTCGACGACAAACGCCTCGCCGTCCTCGGCGACGCGCTCCACCGTTCCCTCGGCGAAATCAAACTCGGCGCCACGTCACTACCGCTCGCGTCCACGCCCGCCATTCCCACGGCGCCATCAAAACGTATTGAGGTCGCCGTCGTCGGCGCCCACCTCACTGGCCAGCCACTCAACACGCAACTCATCGAGCGCAACGCCCGCCTTGTACGCACGACCCGCACGGCACCGGGCTACAGCTTCTATGCGCTGGCCAACACGACACCGGCCAAACCCGGGCTCATCTGCGACGGCAAGGGCTCAGGCAACATCGAACTGGAAATCTGGGAAATGGACGACGCCGCTTTCGGGTCGTTCGTGGCGCTGATCCCGCCACCCCTTGGCATCGGCTCGGTCAAACTCGCCGACGGGTCCTACGTCAAAGGCTTCCTGTGCGAAAGCCACGCCGTCCACGATGCCGAAGACATTACACGGCACGGCGGCTGGCGCGCGTGGCTGGCTTCAAAGCGGACTTAGGCCCGCGCCGCCTGCCGCGCCTTCCACCATCGCGAAAGCCGCACCTCAGCCTGACGCCGCCAGCGCCGCACGAAGGCCCAATCGACAGAAAGAATCACAAGACCCAGAGGCAGCATCCAAATGCCGAGCACCGGCAGGAAGCTGAACATCCCGCCAAATACGAACGCGAGCCCAAGCAAAGTCCGCCCAAGCCGGGTTTGCGGCAGATTAGCCTTGCGCGCGCGAATCCAGTCCGACAGACCCGCCGCGTCCAGCGAGGACGGCAGCAAGCCAGGCCCACTCTCGCCCGAACGGCCCCAATTCCAGAATCCAGACATCGTCCCTCCGCTGGTTCTCTGAAGGTGTTTGCTCGAACAAGGTGCCTCGAATGAGGCAACGCGACGTTGCGCATGTGGGCACGCTAAAGGGCGTCAGCAAGATCCATTTACTATCGCAATGCCACCATTAACGCTTCCAATTTCAGGAGCGGCCCGGCAGCCCACCAACCGCTTGCCAATCCAAACGGCCTGCGGCACAGCAATCATTGATCACACACGGCATAACAATCGGGAATCCCCATGGCTGAGCTAACAAAACTTTTCAAAAACAATAAGACGTGGGCCGAGGGCCAGATCGCAAAGGATCCCGAGTACTTCTCCCGCCTAGCCACCCAGCAGGCCCCGAAATACCTCTGGATCGGCTGCTCCGACAGCCGCGTCCCCGCCAATCAGATTCTGGGCCTCGCTCCCGGTGAGGTGTTCGTGCATCGCAACGTCGCTAATCTCGTCGTCCACACCGACATCAGCTGTCTGTCGGTCATGCAGTTCGCCGTCGAAGTCTTAAAGATCGAGCAGATCATCGTTTGCGGACACTACGGCTGCGGCGGCGTCCACGCCGCCTGCGGCAGCAAGCAATTCGGCCTCATCGACAACTGGCTGCGCAACATAAAAGACATTTATACGCGCCATCGCGATGAACTTGACGCCATCGATGACATGACCGCGCGCGGCGACCGGCTCTGCGAATTGAACGTCATCGAGCAAGTCAAAAACGTCTGCCACACCACCATCGTGCAAAATGCCTGGGCCGCCGGTCGCGGCCTATCGGTCCACGGCCTCATCTATTCGATCCGCGATGGCCTCCTGCGCGACCTTGCCGTCCGCATCAACAATGCCGAACAACTGGAGAACATTTATCGCACGCGCATGGGCGAACCTGCCGGCTGACGTTTTCCTCGCGCACCCAAAATCGGAAGCATCAGTCGGCTGTGGCTACCTCGGGCCGGCTCAACTCCGGAATTGATTTCGCGACGGACTTAAAAAACTCCGCCATCTCCAGAAACGCGGCCTGCCGCGCGCTGGCCTTCCGCCAACCCATCAATATCGTCCGGTAAACGGGCCGATCCTGCAACCGCAGCACGCGAATGGCCGGATCGTTGGCCAATTCACGCGCGGCATAAAGCCCTGGCATGAAGGTAATGCCCCACCCCATGATCACCATTTCCCGCAGCATATCGAGACTGGTGCCCTCGAAATCATAGCGCAAACGCGCCCCCGCTTCCGTACACAGCGACCGAACCGCCTCGTGCAGATGATGTCCCTGCGCCAGCGCCAACACATCCTGACCCCGGATGTCTTCGAGCCGCACCTGCCGTTGGCGCGCAAGAGCATGATCTGCCGAAACCGTGAGCCAGAGTGGTTCTCTAAACAAAGGCACGGTTACAATGTCCGCCCCTCGCAAAGGTGCCGGCGAAACGATCACATCGTGCTGACCGTCCTCCAATCCACGCGGAAGATTCTGCGCCATATCCTCCCGCACACTCAACTGCAGACCGGGATACGTCTTCTGAATGAGCGGCGCCGCATGCTTGAAAACATATGGGCCGATCGTTTGTGGCAGCGCCAGACGCAAAAGGCCGGTCAAACCATTTGCGCCGGAAGAAATGCTGCGGATCTCCTGCGCATCGCGCAACATGCGCCGCGCAATCTCAACAACCTCCGATCCCACAGCTGTGATCACGACGCGAGAATTCCCGCGTTCGACTAGCTGCGCGCCCAAACGTTCCTCAAGCGCTTTCAATTGCTCGCTGAGCGTCGGCTGCGTCGTGTTTGTGCGCTCGGCAGCACGCCGGAAATGCCGCGTATCAGCCACCGCGACCAAATATTCAAGCTGTCTAAGATTCGGCACAGTAAATCCCCGTCGCAAACGATCCGATGCCTAAATGGGCATCGAAATCCAATTCGCCAAGTCTTCGGAAAATCCGATCGATGACCGGGCAAAAATCTCTTGGCCATTCGCAACCAACGTTGCCAATTAACGAGGTGTGGGCGGCAAAGACCAGCGAGTACCTACGGAGAAACACCATGTTTGATTTATCCCGCTTGACCGCGTCGATGGCCGGCATCTTCGGCGCAAGCGCCGTGGCCGACGCCCTCTCCTCCGCGTCACCCGGACTTCAGGATCTCTTGCAGAACGCTGGCTTGGACCCAACCGAACTCGCCGGTCTGACGCCCACCGCAGCAACGGAGCTGCTGGCCCAATACGGTATAGACCCCTCCACGCTGATGGATGGCCAGATCGAACAATTGCTTTCTCAATTCGGCGTCGAGGGGCAAATCCCCGAAGCTCTCGCTGGACTGTTGTCCGACAAATCGTCCAGTTGAAACGATTGAGGAGCGGTGCCCCCGCCGCTTCTCATTTGACGGCAGCCCCTGCTCCCCCCGCAGGGGCTGCCGTTCTCTCCCCCAAACCAAAAAACAAAGCCTCAGCCGAACCGCGCGCGGCTCGCTTCGATCGTATCTTCGAGCGTCTTGAGACCGGTCGTAGGCGCGGACACCAAGGCCGCCATGTTGCCCGGCTTGTGCTCGTTGCGGTACATCCGCATATGCGCTTTCGGGATGTTCTCCCACGAAAACACCTCCGACAGACACGGATCGATGCGTCGGTCGATGACGAGCCGGTTGGCGAGCGATGCTTGCTGCAAATTCGCGAAGTGCGACCCTTGCACGCGCTTCTGATGCATCCAGAGATAACGTGCATCGAGCGTGAGATTATAGCCCGTGGTACCGGCGCAAATAACCACCATGCCACCGCGCTTCACGCAGAAGACTGAAACGGGAAATGTCGATTCGCCTGGGTGTTCGAACACCATATCGACGTTATTGCCCTTGCCCGTGATGTTCCAAATAGCCGACCCAAATTGGCGGACTTCTTTGAACCAAGCCTGATACTCGGGCGTGCCGACTTTCGGCATTTGGCCCCAGCAATTGAAATCTTTGCGGTTCAAAACCTCGCGCGCGCCCAATTGCATCACGAAGTCGCGCTTATCCGCATCTGATACGACACCGATCGCATTGGCACCGGCGGTCGAGCACAACTGCACCGCCATCGAGCCGATGCCGCCAGATGCACCCCAAACCAGAACGTTGTGCCCCGGCCTCAACGTATGCGGCCGATGGCCAAACAGCATGCGATAGGCTGTGGCCAGCGTCAGCATGTAGCAGGCGCTCTCTTCCCACGTCAGATGCTTGGGTCGCGGCAGCAGTTGCCGGTCCTGCACACGCGTGAACTGCCCGAACGAACCATCCGGCGTCTCGTAGCCCCAGATACGCTGAGACGGTGACAACATGGGATCGCCGCCGTTGCATTCTTCGTCGTCGCCATCGTCCTGGTTACAATGGACTACAACCTCATCGCCGACCTTCCACCGCTTCACAGCAGATCCGACCGCCCAAACGATGCCGGCCGCATCCGAACCCGTCACCAGGTAGGGCGCGCCGTGCACGTCGAACATGGAGATGGGCTGTCCGAGACACGCCCATACACCATTGTAGTTGACGCCGGCCGCCAGCACGAGAACGAGCACGTCATGGCTGTCCAGCTCCCACGTCGGCAAGACTTCGATTTGCATCGCCGTGTCGGGCGGTCCGTGCCGCTCGCGCCGGATCGACCACGCGTACATCTTCTCCGGCACATGACCGAGCGGTGGAATCTCGCCGACCTCGTACAACGGCTTTTTACCAGGCAAGAGAGCCGGCGCGGGGAGATCCGCGTCCTGCATCATCACTGTTGCAGCTTGAGCCAAAGGCGCGCTCCTGATGTTCGGGTGCGGAAGTCTGCGACGAAATCGTGACGCTAGGAAAATGCTGCGTCTGCGAGAAATAGATTGTCCTCATGAAGACCATTGCCATTTTTGATGGCACGCCGATCCCAGGATCATCCCAGGCAGCGCACAATGTGGTCGCGCAATTTGGCCACCGGCGGCCTGAGATTAGTCCCTGCGAGCAAGGCGATTTCCGTGTCCTTCAAATCGGGCAGCGGATCACCGTCGATCACATGCAGCCCGGCCGGAACCATCTCCTTCGGCAGCACGGCGATTCCAAGTCCTGCGCGCACCGCCGCGATGGAACCGGCCAACGATGCACATGTGTAAGCGATGCGCCAAGGCCGCTTCACTCGGTCGAGTGATTCGATCGCCCGCTTGCGATAGACGCACGGGTCAGGCGACACCACCAACGGCAGTGGACCGGTCGCATGCACGTAGTCGTGTTGGCCCGCCACCCACACCAGGGGTTCGCGCCAGACACGCACGCCGCCGCCGTTGGACGATTTCTCCCGCTTCAACAAAACAACGTCGAATTGGCCATTTCTGTAGCCTTCCGCCAGATGCATCGTGAGATCGCACGTCACCTCCAGCGCGACGGACGGATACGCCTGAACAAAGCGAGACAGGATGTCGGGCAGATGCTGCGTGGCGAAGTCTTCCGGCGTTCCCAGCCGCACGACACCTTGCATCTGCGGCTCATGAGTCAGCGACACGACCTCGTCGTTGAGGTCGAGAATTTTTTGCGCATAGGCCAGCACCGCTTCACCCTCCGGTGTCAACTCAACCGAACGCGGCGTCCTGTCCAGCAGCCTGTGGCCAAGCGCATCCTCAAGCCGCTTGATCTGCAGCGACATGGTCGATTGCTGCCGCATGAGGCGCTCCGCCGCACGGGTGAAATTGCGCTCCTTCGCGATCATTGCGAATGTGCGCAACAGGTCGATATCGAGATTAACGAGGCTTTTCGGCATTGGTCCCTTCCATCATTTTCAGTCACAATGATGGATACGACCATTATCAATTTCCATAAGGGATATTACGAGGCTATCGAGCCCCGCCAGATCGCCTTTCGCACCGCAACATAGTCGCGGGGTAATCCCTTGCGACACAACCGATGGAGCATAGCCACATGGGCCAGGCCCTGGACCTCGCCGCCGCCAACCTCCTCTCCCCGATGGTCCTCTTTTTCGTCTTGGGCCTCTTGGCGACCCTGGCACGTTCCGACCTGTCCATCCCGGAAGCCATCGCCAAGGGCATGTCGCTCTACCTGATGCTGGCGATCGGCTTCAAAGGCGGAGTGGGCGTGGCCCAGAACGGCCTCGACCTCAAATTAGGTGGCGCCATCCTCGCCGGCATTGTTCTGAGCGCCATCATCCCGCTGGTCGCGTTCCGCATGCTTGTGATGACAAGCAACCTGCCGCGCGTCGACGCCGCCGCAGTCGCCGCACACTACGGCTCCATTTCGATCGTCACGTTCCTCGCCGCAACGCAGTCCCTCGAGCAAAGCGGCATTCCGTTCGAGGGCTACATGGTTGCCGTCGCCGCAGCAATGGAAACGCCCGCCATCATCGCAGCCCTGTGGCTGGCCCACACGGGCGAGAAGCGTATGGATAGCGCCACCCTGCGCGAAGTCATGCTCAACGGCTCTATCGTGCTCCTCGTCGGCTCGTTCCTCATCGGAATGATCACCGGCCCAGACGGACTAAAGGCGATCGCCCCCTTCATTGTCGATCCCTTCAAGGGCATTCTCTGCCTGTTCCTGCTTGACATGGGCGTCATCGCCGGTCGCGGACTGCGCGAAGGACGCCGCCATCTGACCTGGCCGGTCATCCTGTTCGGCCTCTACATGCCCTTAATCGGCGGCGCGTTCGGCGCCCTGGCCGCGATGGCCGTCGGACTTTCTCTGGGCGGCACCGCCTTGATGATTACACTAGCGGCGAGTGCGTCCTACATCGCCGTGCCCGCCGCGCTCCGGCTCGCGCTGCCCGAGGCGCGGCCGGCGATCTATCTTCCCCTGTCGCTGGGCGTCACCTTCCCGTTTAACCTGACGCTCGGCATTCCGCTCTATCTCACCCTCGCTTCAACGCTCCACTAAGGCTCCGCCCATGAAAACCTATCCCAAGAAGCGCATCGACATCATGGTCGAGGCACCGCTGATGCAGCGGGTGCTGAACCTCCTCGATCAGCAAAACGTCAGCGGCTACACGGTGCTTCCCGTCCTCGCCGGCCGCGGCAAGGATGGCGCATGGCACCGCGACGGCGTCGTCGGCCGCGCCGGTGCGCTGGTCATGATCTTCTGCATCCTTGACGAACAGCGCGTCGATGAAGTGCTCGAACCCCTCTTCAAGTTGGTGTCACGCCAGATCGGGGTCGTCACCGTCTCCGACGTGCAGGTCATTCGCGCCGAATATTTCACCTGAACGCCGCAGGTCCCGATCGCAGTCCATCGACCGGACCATGCGATCTCGGGACCGGCTCAATTCGTTGGCGTCAGGTCAACGCGACGGCTAAGTGTGGGATGCAAAGCATCCCGGCGCCGACCGGGCCCAACACAGCCGAAAAGTCGTTGAACCGGCATGACCGCACGAGCAAATTCCGCGCCCCCGACGGGCCTCATCCTAGCTGGCGGCCAGTCCCGCCGCATGCGTGCGGCCATGCCTCCCGCGCAGCCGGACAAGAGCCTAGCCGATCTTGCCGGCACGCCTCTCCTGGGCCACGTCATGCAGCGGTTGGCCCCCCAAGCCGGCCGGCTCATTCTCAACGCGAACGGCGATCCCGCGCGCTTCGCATCCTTCAACATGCCCGTCATCGCCGATAGCATCCCGGACTTCGCCGGACCCCTTGCCGGTCTGCTGGCCGGATTGCAGTGGGCGCGGGCGCACGCACCAACAGCCACGCACCTCGTCAGCGTCTCGACCGATGTTCCGTTCCTTCCGCCCGATTTGGTGACGAGGCTGCAAGCCACCCTAGCCGAGACCCGCGCGCCCATCGCAATCGCCCGCTCGCGTAGCGGCCTGCATCCCGTCATCGGATTATGGTCCATTGAGCTTGCCGAAGACCTCGCAGCAAGCCTCGATGCCGGAACCCGCAAAGTCCAAGACTGGACCGCGCGCCACCATGCGATTCCCGTCGACTTCCCCGACAGTCTAATCAAAGGCCGCGCCGTCGACCCGTTCTTCAACACCAACACGCCCCAAGACCTCGCCGAAGCGCGCGCCCGGTTGGCTGCCCCTCCCGTCATCGGCATCGCCGGTTGGAAAAACTCCGGCAAGACGACGCTCGCCGTCCGCCTCATTGAAGATTTCACCCGCCGCGGATTGAAGGTCGCAACCATCAAGCGCACTCACCACGACGATGTCGCCGCCGAAACCGAAGCCTCCGACACCGCCCGCCATCGGCGCGCGGGTGCCGCCGAAGTCATCCTCGTCAGCCCACATCGATGGGGGCCGCTGCACGCCCTGCACGAGGAAAGCGAGCCGCAATTGGAAACGATCCTCGCCCGCCTCACCGGCTGCGATCTGGTCATCATCGAAGGGTGGAAGTCGGCACCCATCGCCAAAATCGAAGTCCGCCGTGCGGCCCAAGCCGATCCCCGGCCATTGGCACCGGGCGATCCCAACATCATCGCGAGCGCTTCCGATTACGGCGATGATGATAGCCGCCTGCCCCACTTCGCCCTCGACCACACGTCCGCGATCGCAAATTTCGTCGCCAACCAGTTGGGCCTTAAGCCCCGCGAAACCTAAAGCAGTTCGATCCCGAGGCGGCGCACCAACAGCGCAAAAATTGCAAAACTCGCAATCGTCACCGCCACACTCGCTGTCATCGTTGGCCAGAATCCGATCCGCGGCAGCAGCCACGGAAACACCAGAAACATCGGCAGCGTCGGCACCACGTACCAAAACGTATACCAGGCGTGATTGGCGATTTTGCTCTCCGCCTGACCTTCCGCCCACAGCCACACCAGCGTCAGCACGGTCACCAGCGGCAACGCCGCAATGAGGCCGCCCAGCTTATCGCTCCGCTTGGCCACCTCGGAAATCAAAACGACCATGAAGGCCGTCACCGCATACTTCGTGACGATCCAAGTCATCGGCCAGACCTCCTCTCCCGTGATCGGAAATTCCGATTTGTTCGCCTCAGCCCGCGACCCATATCCGCCATGACACCACATCATGGAGGAAACAGTGAAACTCTTGCTTCTCGCAGCCGCTTTTACCGCATTTTCCGGGCAGCCGCAGGCTGAAGCGGCGGGATGGCGCTCGTGCAAGTCGACCGCCGGAAACTGCACCCATGCGCGTACCCACGTCGCCAAGCCGGCCAAGGCCAACCGCGCCCGCCGGGTCTATCCTAGCAATTATGACGGCTTCCGCGGCGTCAGCACCCGCGAATGGTTCGACCGCCAGATGCTCAACAACTGAGTGAGAAAGAGGCGGCTGGGCGGACGAATGAGCATCGTCCGCCCGCCTGTTGCCGAGCTGCCCCACAGCCCCCATCTAATCGGCACTGGCCGTTGCAGGGTGCCCGGCGACTCGCCCATCATCCTCCCGTTGCCGGCTAGCGGAGGCTCCAATGAAGTACTACGCGAAGGTCGTTCGGGTGCGCTTGGAAGTGGCTTGCGTCGAGATTGAAGGCGACGACATTAAAACCGGCCAAGAGGCCGCCGACCGTGCGCTTGACGCCGCCACTGCCGATGATCTCCCCTGGAAGATGTTGCCCTACGACACCGACGCCTACGCGCCGCATGTCGAAATGCTCGTCTCCGACCCGGAGCTCAACGAAGCAGGCGAAACGGCCTCAGTCATTCGCCGCTGGATGCGTAGCCCCGAATCCTCCGCTCAAGACCGCTACCTCATCCTCCACGCCGACCTCGAATCGGGCGAAGGCCGCACGATCCTGCAGCCCTGGCTGTCCGAAGCAGCAGGCTTGCCCTTGGCCGATCTGTGCGGCGAGTGGATGGACGATCTCGCCGATTTGAGCGAGCTTGCCGTCGATGTCCCCCGTCCCACGAACGGCACGGCAACGATCATCCCCTTTCCGCGACCGAGCCAGCGTCCCAGCGAAAACGGCGGCCCGTCCTTGAGCTAAGATCGGCAACGCCGCCTAGACGGGGAAGTGTTTGAGGCCCGCGGGCGGAAACCGCTGGAGCCGTTGAGACGCGCACGCCGTGTCGAGATAGAGAATCTGCACGAACCGCGCATCGCAAGCTACGTCACTTCAGATTTCATTGGTAGCATTCTGGGTAGCCAATAGTCATCAACGTGTGTTTTGGAAAAGTGGCTAGTGGTGAGCCGCTGCTGCGTATCCAGTCGGCCTATTCTAGCAAGATGCCGCGATTGTTCGCTGCGGCTGTGCTGTTACAGGAGGCGGACCCGCTGCCGGTTTCGTCGACCAATGAAGTGGCATCCGCATCGGCATGGCCAGCGAAACGCCAGGCAAGCGTTTGCCCGGCATGAAAGGGCACGATGCGCGTCGAAGCTGCCGGAATGAAATCTGGGACTTGGCTCGAGGTCCGCTCCAGAACGATTCTGGTGGTGTTAAGCGGCAAGCCATAAAAGCGCGGTCCGTTTTCCGACGCAAAAGCTTCAAGGCGGTTCAAAGCGCCCTCTTCCTCGAACGTCTTGGCGTAGCTCTCCATTGCGAAAGGCGCATTGAAGATTCCGGCACAGCCGCAGGCCGATTCCTTGTTGCTAACGGCATGTGGCGCGGAGTCGGTGCCGAGGAAAAACTTCGGATTTCCCGATGTAGCAGCTCTCCGCAGAGCGAGGCGATGCACTTCGCGCTTGGCGACCGGTAGGCAATAAAAATGCGGGCGCAAGCCGCCGTCGAACATCGCGTTGCGATTGATTTCTAAATGATGCGGCGTGATCGTTGAGGCGAGATTAGGGCCGCTATCCTCGACGAAGCGGACCGCCTCTGCTGTTGTGACATGCTCGAGCACGATTTTCAGAGCAGGGAAATCCGCGATAAGTTTTGTCAGGATACGATCGATGAACGCGACCTCCCTGTCGAATATATCGATCTGCTTGTCTGTAACCTCGCCGTGCAGAAGCAAGGGCATACCGATGCGTTCCATCGCTTCGAAAACGCGATAAATCTTTTTAAAGTCGGTGACGCCGAGCGCCGAGTTTGTTGTCGCATGTGCCGGATACATCTTGCAGGCGGTGAACACGTTGTGCGTGAAGCCCCGTGCCACCTCGGCAGGATCGATGTCGTCGGTCAGGTAGCAGGTCATCAGCGGCGTGAAATCTGCGCCCGGCTCCAACGCAGAGGCAATGCGCATTCTGTAGGCTTCGGCTGCGGCGATGGTAGTGACCGGCGGAACAAGGTTCGGCATCACGATGGCGCGCGAAAACTGACGGGCTGTATAGTTGACGACGGCAGCGAGCATCGGACCATCGCGCAAATGAACGTGCCAATCGTCCGGTCGCCGCATTACGAGGCGTCCACCCTGATCTCCAGACAACCCCGACATCCTGATTGACGTCCCATATGTTTGCATGGACATGAACCTTAGCGGTTTAGCCCGGTTGGGACGCGACTTCTAGCTGGCTGCGCCAATGCTAAGGATGTTTCTCAACTTCGTCACGGACTGGCAGCAATGGCGGCGCGAGCGTGAAGAACGTGAATTTGCCCATGGCCGGACCGCGGCGCAGTCCAGCCCACATGAGCCGCCACCCCGGCATCAGGCCTTGGGCGGGCCGTAGTAGCCTTTCTTGTCCCCGCCGTTAACAAGAAGCCCCACACCGTCGTTCACGTAAGGACTGAGCCCGTTACCACCCCCCGCAACATAGTCGATGAGGTCCTGTCGCATGCGCGGATCCCAGTACGTCCTGAGATGATTGCGGATGCCTTCTGCCCGCCGGGCCGCAGGATATGGAGCGAAGAAAGCCGCAATCTGGTTGGCCATGACGATCAGCCGCTCGATCGGGATCGCACGGCTGGGAAATGTCGACGTCGAATGTTCTTGCGATTGGCTCATGCCGGCACCGTTTCAGTGTGCGTGACGCTCTTCGAGCGCTTTGCTGCATCCCTCTTCTCGACGCGCACGACTTCCACCGCAGTAACCTTGTACTCGGGACAGTTAGTTGCCCAATCCGACAGGTCGGACGTAATGACGTTTATGCGCGTCTCTGCGTGGTGGAACGTGGTGTAGACGATGCCGCTCGCCACACGCGTCGAGTACTTTGCCTTGAGTTCCGTGGAGCCGAAACGGCTTGCGATTTTGACACGGTCTCCATCATTGATGCCGCGCGACTTTGCATCATGTTCGCTGATTTCAAGCACGTCCTCGGAGTGCCAACGGTTGTTCGCTGTCCTGCGCGTTTGAGTTCCGACATTATACTGCGTCAGAATGCGCCCCGTCGTGAGAAGTAGCGGAAACTTATCGTTAGTGCGCTCCGCAGTGGGCACATACTCCGTAAGCATAAAGGTACCCCTGCCATTCGCACGCGGGAACTTCTCGCGGTGAAGCACTTCGGTGCCTTCTGGCGCGTTCTCGTCACACGGCCATTGCGCCGACCCTACGCGGTCGAGGAGATCGAAGCTTATGCCCTTGTATGCCGGAGACAAGCGCGCGATCTCGTCTAGAATTTCTCCGGCGTGCGCATACTTCACCGTATAGCCCATGGCGTTCATGAGCATGACGAGCACTTCCCAGTCTTGATATCCCGCCAGTGGTTCGACGACTTTGCGAACGCGGTTTACGCGCCGTTCTGCGCTCGTGAACGTGCCGTCCTTTTCGAGGGAGGAACTGCCAGGGAGGAAAACGTGCGCATACTTCGCCGTTTCGTTGAGAAAGAGGTCCTGAACAACCACACACTCCATCTGCCGCATCGCTTCGATGATGTGGCCTTGGTTCGGATCACTCTGCACTGGATCCTCCCCCATGATGTACATGCCGCGGAAGTGACCGGCGATGGCGGCATCAAACATGTTCGGGAGGCGAAGCCCCGGCTCGGAATCGAGAGTGACACCCCAATCGTCTTCGAAAGTTTTCCGCACGTCGTCGTCGGTCACGAAGCGATAGCCGCTGAATACGTGTGGCCAGCTGCCCAGGCAGCTGCCGCCCTGGACATTGCCCTGCCCCCGCAGCGGGTTGATGCCCACGCCTTCGCGCCCGAGCATTCCGCAGGCGAGCGAAAGGTTGCCAAGGCACATAACGCCGGTCGAACCCTGCGAATGTTCGGTCACCCCAAGACCATAATAAATGGTGCTATTGGGGCCCGAGGCATACATGCGAGCTGCCTTGCGGATCAATTCCGGATCAACTCCGGCCTCAGCTCCTATCGCTTCTGGAGAATAGCGGTCCGACGAAACGAATTCCGCCCAACGCTGGAACTCATCCCACTCGCAACGCTCCTTAACGAACGCCTCATTGTACAGCCTCTCGCGAACAACGACGTTTGCGATGCTATCGAGTACCGCGACATTTGTTCCCGGCCGCAGGTTGAGATGCGCATGGGCCTTAATGTGTGGAGACTCGACGGTTTCGGTTTTGCGAGGGTCGATGACAATCAGTTTGGCGCCCTGCCGAACGCGTCGCTTCAACAACGACCCGAAAACGGGATGGCCTTCCGTAGGATTTGCACCGACGACCATGATCACGTCGGCTTGCAAAATGGAATCGAAGTGTTGGCTGGCCGCCCCCCAACCAACCGTGGCCGATAGGCCGAATTGGGTCGGCGAATGACAAATGCGGGCGCAGTTGTCGATATTATTGTTTCCCAGTACAGCACGCGCAAACTTCTGCGTCAGAAATATCTCTTCGTTCGTGCAACGCGAACTCGAGATAGCCCCAACGGATTTGTTGCCATATTTGGACTGTACGCGTCTCAGCTCTGAGGCAGCGTGTGCGATGGCCTTTTCCCAAGTCACCGGCGTCCAAGGATCATCGATGGAACTGCGGATCATCGGCGTCTTGATACGGTCTTCGCTCACATAATAGTCGAAGGCAAAACGGCCTTTGATGCAGCTATGCCCGTGGTTGGCCTTACCTTCCTTCCAGGGCATCATTCTCACGATGCGGCCCTGATGCGTTTCAGCCTTAAAGCCGCAGCCGACACCACAATACGCGCAAGTCGTGGTGACTGACTTGTCGGGTTTAATCGGATTAGCCACGGCTGTATTCTCCTTCGAAGAGCGATTTCTCAACGAGAGCCTGGGACGGGCATGTCTGAACACAGGCCCCGCAACTGACACAATCGGATTGAAAGAACGTCTGGTCCTGCCCGGCGGCGACTTTGGAGTCGAAGCCGCGGCCCTGGATCGTTAGCGCGAACGTTCCCTGTATTTCTTCGCAGGCCCGCACACATCGATTGCAGACGATGCACTTGGCTGGATCAAACAGGAAGTAGGGGTTTGAGGCGTCGACCGCACTTTCGAGATGGGTTTCGGCCGGCTCGTACGGATGGCTCTTCACGCCGCATTGCGCGAGCATGTCATGGAACTCGCTCCAGCCGCCTTCGACGTCTTCTGCGGGAAAGTCGGACAGGTAAAGTTCGAGAACGCCCTTGCGCAGTTGTTGCAGCTTTTCAGACTGCGTCTTCACGACCATCCCTTCGGAGACGATCGTGGTGCAACTGGCGGGAAAACCGCTCCGCCCCTCTATCTCGACGAGGCACAGTCGGCAACTTCCCCAGGCTTCGAGGGTGTCCGTCGCACACAGCTTCGGGATATTTCGGCGTGCCTTGGCCGCAGCCAGCATGACCGAGCTGCCGGACGGTACCGTGATGCTTTGACCATCGACCTCTAGAGTGACTGGTGATCCCTGGCGCGGGGGAGTCCCATAGTCGATGCCGTCCTCCAGCTCCCTCAGCTCGGACCAAAGTTGCATTGCAGTGCTCCCTCGTTATTCGCCTTTCTGCTATACGAGGGCATTCATGAACTTAAATTGATTGACACCATGCTTACGATCAAAAATGCAAATCGCACTGTAGGCCGCTGGCCGATGTGAACTGACATCGAGTGTTACCCGGCCGCTCTGCCCATTTTTCGCGGCAATATCCGTCGGGAAGCGCTCTAGTGAGTTGGCCCAAATCGATCTCTCGTAGTTGCTCGCAGGTCAGGATTGGCGCGTATTCCGGCGTCGTGGAGAATGGTTCGCACGGACTATATTTCGATCCGGGTATTACTCTGCCAGCTGCAAGCTGTGGGGGTTAGCTTTTCTCTTGGTTGCCCAACGCGAGGACCTACGCAATGACCTGGTGGGTCGAATACTGCATCAACGGCCATCGGATTCGCCGAAGCACTGAAACTGCATCCCGTCGAGACGCCAGTCGTATCGCCAAGCAGTTTCAAGAGGACGATCGCGAACACGCGCGCAAGACCAAGGTCAGCCAGAAGTCCAACAACATCACGCTCGACGGAGCGTGCGGGAGCTATTGGATCGAACACGCCCGCCATCTCGTGAGTTCAGTTAAGGGCCATGAGCAGACACAGTTAGTGCAAGACGCGGAGTGGCAAATTCAGTGCCATTTCACCGGCTGCGGGTTCAACACTTGTGCCCACTTGGCTTGTCGAGTACTTGGCAAAGACTTGTCCAGATAGCCTTTACGCGAGTGCTGTCATAGGGAGAGGTTATAGTGCGCTCGGCCACAGCGAAGATCAGGTTCGCTTGCTGCCGCAGGGCTTCCCGGCGTTTAAAATCGGCGGTCTGACCGGCGATGAGTTTTAGAGCGCTCAGCAAGCACGAGAGAACCGCGACGTTTCCTGCGGCATTCTGTCGAATCTGGTCAAATGCTTCGGCCAACAGGCTCGCGAAACTAGGACCTCGGGTAATCACGCGCAGCTCACCTTTGTCAAAACGGCGGACAGTCGCAATGGGTCGCGATGCAAGCCGAACCAAGATCGCCGCCAGATAGTGCACGCACATCACCGCGGTAGTCGTGTCGTTAATACCCGGTGACAACGCTTTGAGGGCAATATCCACGAGTTGGCGGATGCCGAAGCTGGCATCCTGCTCCACCGTACGATGCGGACTAATGACGTAGATGTCATCGAGTTCGTCAGCTGATTGGTTGTCGTCGCCGGACACACCAGGGCCGGCCACTGAGATCAACGGAGTTCCCTCAACGACAAACTCGCCTATGCCGTACTCCATGCGCAGAATGGCTTTTCGTTCTCGCGCAAAAGCCAGAAGAGAGTCTCCGTCGATTCGTTGGATGTAGCCGGTTTTGTGTGCTGGAACAGCAACCCAAACTAGGTCATGGAAAGCGAGTTCCGAGTCGCCGACCGTATTTGGATCGACATCATGACCTACGTCCTCGGGAAACAAGTTATCGACCGCATCGATGGTCTCCTTGGCGGCGGCTGCAATAATGCTCGACGACTGGATGGACATCGAAATGTAGTGAATGAAAAATATCAGATAGCCGATGCCAACGAACGCTAGAATCAAGCCTCCCAGCACGGCGAGCGAAGGGACAAATGCACCTTCATCACCACCTCGTATGACCCTTAGCACCACCAGACAATAGGCGAAGATGCCCAGGAACACGCCAAGCACCATCTGATTGTTGCGGTCTCGCATAAAGTTGCGCAGGACCCGCGATGTGTATTGGCTGGAAGTCAGCGACAGGGCCACGATTGTAATGGAGAACACCACACCAGCCACTGTGATCATCGAGCTGGCGACGGCTGAGAGCAGGCCGCGTGAGCCGGCCGCACCGGCGCCGAAGATCAGAGGCCATCTCTTGTCAACATGCAGGTCAACAGTCGCGTCTAAGAAAATCAGGCCGGAAGCAAGCCCAACTGCGGCCAAGACGATCACTGCGGGAACGAACCAGAAGCTTGCTCTCGTCTCCTGCCACCAATGCTGCAGTCTCGGGATCATGCACTTGGTTCCTCTCGGTGGTCGCCGTGCTTCGTCCTCGCGTTAGCAGCTGACGAAGAGCTGGAGGAAGCCTCCAGCAGGTTCTCGCCAAGGTTCAAGGGCTGTGAATTGCGTGCTTGTTCCTTGATCATATCTGCGTCGCTCGCAAGCCCACCCTCAGCTCGTGTGGATGGCGTGTCCACTTCCTTAGCTGGCAGTCGGAATGGCGATTTGACCGGCCGACTCCTAGGCGCCAGCTCCTGTTTGCCGTCAAGCATGGTGACTGGGACGCCGTGCGGAAAGATGACCTCTCGGGCCTCGTCGGGCATCGAGATGCCGCCTTCCTGGAAGGCATATTTCAACAGCCGGATTACTGAAGAGCGCACTTTCCGATGCCGACAAAAAAGGTCTTCTTTTCGGGCCAATCAACTTAACGCGGCAACGATGGAGGAAGAGCCGGTGGCGCACCGGGATTAGCCGGTCCGGGAATGGGATTCGGCCGCGGGTTAGGGTTGTGCGGTCCGGGGCTTCCCGGCGGCGCCGGCGGGTTGATGCCTCCAAAATCTGGCGTTACCGCACAGACGACCAGCACAAGAAGTGAGCCACTAGTTCCGTTCATGAAACGGCAACGGTCCACCACGCGATTCGTTCCTTAGACTGGAGCCAACGGATCGCCGTTCGTGTTTCATGGTGGATCGCAGACGAATGGCTCACAAGGGGCGCTGAAGTGTGGCAAGCCGGGATCCGCAGAGCCCAAAAAAGAGCTCTAGCCCACAGGTGTGACTTCTGGCGGTGCTCACTCGAAGCTCACGCGCTCGTGCCAGCCGAAAGTTCAATCCGGCAATTGAGGTGACTGCACTCCGTCACTCTGCTGCTACGGACGCCCGATGCTCGTTCGGCTCGACATAGAGGGAAAGCACGAGGGCGGACAGAGCCGCTGCCAGCGGAACGGCAAAGGCGAAGCCGAGGGGCCCTAAAAGGACACCACCGATAAGCTGGGCACCCAATGTCGCAGCCGGAGGAAGATGCACTGCTTCTTTCTGTACTATGGGCGTGATGATATACGTTTCAATGAATTGAATGGCCACGTATAGCGCTAGGCCATACAGACCCATCGTTACACTCGCTGAAAACCCGGCCAAGGTAATCGCGATGCCAGCAATGACGGGGCCAATCGTCGGAACGAAAGTGAGAATGCCAGCCAGAAAAGCCAACAAAATCGCGTAGGGCATTTCGACTGCCCATAAAGCGATGAGCGACGCCGCAAAGATGACGACCATGCTCACTGACTGGCCCAAGAGCCACATTCTCACCGCCCGTCCGGCGCGGGTTAGCGCATTCCCTACATCACTGCGCCTCGCGGGCGGTATGAGCCGCAGAAGTCCTGACGTATATGCCCCCGGATGCCACGCAAGAAAGCTGGCCAGAAATGCGATTAAAACCGCGTTGAGAACCCCTCCAGTCACCGCCGTCAGCAGCCATGTTGCGCTGTTGAACACGGCAGCAAAGCGCGGCATGACTTCGTTCACGGCAACAGTCCCGGCAGGAAACAGGCCGCCTGCACCGCGTTCTATGAAGTCCTGCGCGGCCATTACGATGCCGCGAACAGATCTAACGTAGGATTGAAACTGATCGAGGAGTGTGGCGCCGCCAAACCACACTCCGATCGCGATCGCCGCGACGATAAAAATGAGTACGCTCAAAAGCGACCATTGTCGCGACGCTCCTGTGTACGTCGACAATCCGTCCGCAGCCCCGCTGAGTGCGACCGCCGCCACGATGCTGACCAGGATGAGCATCAGTGCGTCGCTCGCCTGCCAGACGAGAAACACTCCCGCCGCCACGCCTATCAACGTCACACTCGCCGACAAGGCGTTGCGTACCCAGACGTCAACTTGCCGGACGGCGGATTTTCTCAACGTATGGTGTGTCACCACTCTAAACCGAAACAGCCTTAAGATTGAGCTGCAGAACCGTCACTGTGGGGTCACCTGACACCTGCTCCTTGCCGGAAACAGGTAGTAGAGCGATCGCGCCATTTGAACTGATCAGCGCATTCTCGAAACCCGGTTGCAGCGGGGCTTGCGGAGGGTTCCTTCTCACAAAGATGCCGGTAAGATCTTTCGCAACGATGCCTGGTGGGCCATGCACGACCCAGACGAAAACGCGCTTGGCAGGCGGCTGCCGGTCGTCACCTGTGCCGCCCTTCTGCTCGATTGCTCCTGCGAAGCGAGCGGTATTCCCATCCGTCAATTGAAAGTTGCACGACAGCGGGCGAGATGCATCGCCGTAGGTGACGTCTGCAGTGCAGGTCAGGCGACCGCTGACGCCGAATGCGGCACGTCCCGGCTCTGCTGTAGCAAAAGCGCAAGTAGCGTAAGCAAGCCCGCTCATTGCGACAGCAGATCGGATCGGGGACCTGAACATTTCATTCGCCTCGCTTTCCTATTACCGCAACCGCCAGGTAACGGTAAAAGTTCCGCGGTCATCGAGCAAAAAGCGGGCTGCAACCATCACTAAATTCACTAAACACGACTCAGACGATTGGTTTTTGTCGGAAACTAAACAAGAAGCCTTGTGCTGAATTCGTTGTAAATGACGCTGGCAATTGTATCGAGGTGTCCATTGGCATCTGGTGCTGATGTCGGAGTTGCAGTGGCGAGATACTAGGTAGGCGGCATAGCAATCCAAGAGGCAGGTCGCCGATGCGCACCAATGGTTCTGATGCGCCGCAACCATGACCATGAAGTGTTCGACCGGAACTGGAACCTCGGCAGACCCAGGTTGTCGCCCAAGTCTTGTTGTGATGACAGCGAGGCTTGAACATGACGCTCACGGCCCTGGCATCGAACTGCTACTTCAAAAAATCCGCGGCAAGCTCATCAACCGACTTCGAATTCGCGACAGCCATCATCGAAGCAACGGAAACGACAGCGGACACCTCGACCGAACCCTTGCTCATTTCCTGGACGACGACATGACAGGGTAGCATCGTTCCGATCATGTCCTCGCTCTGCAGGGCCCTGTGTGCGAACTCAGGACCGGTTGCTTTAGGCTTCCGCGTCAGTTCGTAAGGCCACTGCGATTTCGCTTAAGAATGCGGCAAAAAAGCTCCCATAAGGTTGGGGGTATTCGGTCAAGCCGATAAACCAGACCGGGAGCTAAAATGAATTCTCCGGTTCTTAAGGCATCGCAGTCGTAGTCACCCTCCCGTCGAATAGTGGCGATACCTACAAAAATATATCGACGGCCCCATTCGTCCACGATGCTCTGGTAAATCTCCGCTCCGGCGTAGCGACCGATGACCGGGCCCGCTTGAACCACGTTGCGCAACATAAAGAATTCGGCCCGTCTGCGTCCGTCAAAAGCGCTGTACTGAGGCGGCACAATCATCTGCTGAGACCTCATCGGTCCAGGTTGATCAAAGGGCGCTTTCTTGCCTCACCTATGTCGCTCTAGAGTGCCCCCAGCCATGCCGTATCCTTCACCTACCGAGGGCGGCTGTGACGTGAAGTGTGTAGGTCTCTGTCGCCATACTCCTCACGCCGGCCTGGGAGACACACCAATTTCAGTGATGATGCGCTGATACACTCTTAATGCAATCGGCTAAAAGTTCGCGCGGCGCAGCATTGCTGATGTCTCCCAATGCAAGCATGCCAACCAAACGGCTGCTCTTGTTGATCACAGGCAGACGTCGCACTTTCAGTTCCTCCATGTGCTTTACCGCCTTCGACAAATCGTCCGCTTCGCTGCAACAGTGAATCTCGCTCGTCATGACGTCTCTAGCCGTCGCGCTGCGAACATCAAATCCATCATCGGCGATCCCCCGGCAGACGATATCGCGATCTGTCACCATGCCGATCAACCGGTCGTCTTCGCCGATTGGAATCGACCCAATATCGTGCTTGAGCATCAGTCGCGCGAGTTCTGAGACGGGGGTATCCGGGCCGACCCATTCCACGCCCTTATGCATCACATCTTTGACCTTCATGATCAGCCTCCACAAATTTATGTCCGCCTTGGAAAGTGTATTGGTCTCTCAGTTTGCATGAGGTACGAAAGCAATGTGCCTGATTTGACATTCAACAGCTTTGACGCCTTCGATGCCGTGAGTGCATCGCACAGCGTCGACGATAAGCTGTTCATCCGTCGTGGCGCCGATTAAGAGCACTCTGCCATCTAGAACGTGGGCATCAATGCCGCTCTGCAGACCACTAGGACCGAACCGCCGATCCAATGCGAATCTCACGCGCTCACGAACAAGCTGATCGAAAAGTACCTGCCGCGATTGCGGTGTGTCGCGGAACGCGACGCTTTCCGTGAGTCGGACGATAAGATCCACACAATCTCGGATCGGTATGCGTGCGGTATTCAGCACGGCTGCATAAAGGGTGGGATCCTGCCAATCAACCCCGAAGAACCGTTGCATTACACCGTTATGAGCAGCGTCGCTGTGAGCTATTTCACTTTGTGCCGCCACCGGGCCAGAAAGACCAAGCCTTTCGATTAGCGTACGTTCGCGATAGGCCATCGGTGCGCAAATGCGGACACAAACAACATGTGGTATCATTCTCAGCAGATACGTCGCGCCCCAGCCGCGAATGAGCACGTTGTCCTTCGTCGCCAGCTCAAGGATTTCCTGTGCCGTGTAGCGAGAGAGCCGTCGCTTATCGAGTGTGAGACGCTCGATGAGAAATGCCTCACCTTCCAGGTGCCGGTGGACCTCGTCTTCTGTAAGGCCCGTACGCGCGGCAATGTCGTGCTCGACAAGCTCATGGTGAACGATTTCGAGCCCCAGGCGTTCGGCAAGTCCTATCGCAACGTCGCTCCCGCGCGCACCAATCTCCCGAGTCATTGCGATAACAGTCATAGCGGCCTCCGCGCGGAAAGGTGTCGCGCACGCTAATGGTTCCGAACAGCGATCTGCGCGTGCGGAACATCGGCAGTCAGTCTGTGAAAATCCCGTCCATTGAGATGGATGAGTGTGCGGTGATCGCCGCCGTCGAAGTAGACCTCGTTGAGGCCCTCCAACCGGTCGTCAATCACGGAGGTCAATCCATAAGCACTGCCGACGGGCGGAATGGCTCCCACATCGCAATCTGCGAATACGGTGGTCACCTCCTCCTCCGTTGCCAGCCCGACGGGGTGCCGGATGAAACTTGCGACGGCGTCGAGATCGACTTGGCAGGACGCTGGGACGACTGCAAGAAGGTAGCCGTCTTTGCATTTCATCAAGACACCCTTGGCAAGGTTGTCCTTTGGAACGTCACTGACGTCTGCGGTATCGGTGGCGTGGAGTGTGCGCTCATGAGATACGACATCGTACGAACATCCCCGTCCGTCGAGGTATTGCTGTAATGAAAGTGCGATGGCCATAACACACCTTCCTTTCGATAACACGGCGACGGGTCGTCAGGGCAGGCTGTGAAGCCGAAGACAGCGTCTGGTGCTTGCATAGCGAAGGCCGACATGGCTTCGCACCGCGAACTCATGCCGCGTGATTTTTGGTTGGCTTGTACTTTGCGGCCTCTTCCGATCCCTTCGTGGCGTCGCCGGCAGTGTAGGAATGCGCACCGGTTCCGGCGAGTTTTCCACCCTGAACGATCAGATACTCGTCCCTGATGGGACGCTGATCAAACCAACACTCCAGAATTTCGCGAACACCAGCGGCATACCGCGCCTGGGCCGATAGCGATGTTCCAGAAATGTGTGGCGTCATGCCGTGGTGCGGCATCGATCTCCACGGATGCTCCTTCGGAGCAGGTTGCGGGAACCAGACGTCGCCGGCATAGCCGGCTAGCTGTCCACTCTTGAGCGCGAGCGCGATAGCGTCCCTGTCGCATATCTTGCCTCGGGCCGTATTCACGATATAGACCCCACGCTTCATCTTCGCGATCAATGCATCGTTGATGAGGTGCTCGGTCTCAGGATGAAGCGGAACGTTCACGGTGATGACGTCACACACCTTGACCAAATCCTCGATGGTCTCGTGATAGGTTAGGTCAAGCTCATCTTCGATAGACACTGGGAGTCGATAGCGGTCAGCATAATGTAGTTTGACATCAAACGGCTTGAGTCGCCGCAAGACCGCCAAACCGATCCTGCCGGATCCGATGCTGCCAACAGTCATGCCTTCAAGGTCATAGGAACGCTCAACGCAGTCGGCAATGTTCCAGCCACCCTGCACGACCCACTGATGGGATGGCAGATAATTGCGTACCAGCGCCAAAATCATCATGACGACGTGCTCGGCAACGCTAATGCTATTGGAGTAAGTCACCTCGGCGACGGTCACGTCGTGATCCATGGCAGCCTGCAGATCAATGTGGTCCGATCCGATGCCAGCTGTGATGGCGAGCTTCAGGTTCTTGGCTTTCGCAAACCTCTCCTTGGTGAGATACGCTGGCCAGAACGGCTGCGAGATCACCACATCCGCGTCCACCAGTTGCTTTTCGAAGACCGATCCTCGTCCGTCCTTGTCTGACGTGACGACGAGTTCGTGACCCTTGGATTCAACGAATTTTCGCAACCCAAGTTCGCCTTTGACGCTGCCAAGCAATGCGCCCGGCTTAAAATCAATGCTCTTTGGCGATGGCAGTGTCTGGCCGCCAGGGTAATGTTCGAGTTTTGGTATGCTATCCCGAGCGTAAGATCTTGGATATCCGCCCACCGGGTCGTCATAGAGGACGCAAAGAACTTTCGACATAGCTCACACTCCTTCGCCAAGAGAGAGCGAATGGCGCGTCTACTGATCTATTCAAAACGTCATGTCACAGAGGCTTAGACAACGCTAAGGTCGCCAACCACCTCTCGTTCCTTCCATCGATATAGTTTTGAAATGTCGAATTGCGATACCTCGTTGGAGAAAAATGTTCGGACCGCGGTCCCGGAGAGAAATGGATCGCCCCTTCACCTGCCGTTTCAGTACCCAGTCATGAAAACAGGTTCACGAGGCGACCAACAATCCAACTTCAACACCTGTGAGACTACACTAGCGGCTTGAGGAACGGAGGATTTCTCATTCGCGACATCTTCCGTGTCACCCGGAAGCACTGTTCCCCCGCACAGTTAGACACCAAATAATCGACGCGACACCCAGTTTACCGGGCGTCAGCGGCTTGGATTTTTGCGTCGCTGATGGGCTACTGGTCGACGCAATGCGGAATTCAAACCTTCGCTGTGACCGGAACAGTCAGCTCCGACGAACGCTCCGTCACGCTCTCCGGCGATGCCCCTAAACTGGACGCGTCGTGCAAGGTCACCGGCCGATCTTCTCAGAACCTCGTGTTCGATAGGCACTGATCCGACAGACGATCCGACCTCACAGACCCATGTCCGCTCATCAGCAACAAGCAGCAGTCCCACTGAGTTCAGTTATGGGCCAGAAGGAGACACGTCGTTTGCTGGGCCCGTACTGAAATACAATCCCGATCCATACCCTTGAGCCGCGCTGATCTCCGACACGAACTTCTGCTTGAACGCCCGTTCGAAATCTTCAAACCCGTTTGCGCGAATGAGAAAGCCCGCCGGTCCCCCGATGACGAAATCGGCGTACCACGCGTCAAGCGTTGTCTGATGCGTGCCCGGTCCGATCTTCAATCCGCCAAGTCCAAAGCCCGGCGCACGATAAGCGCCCGCGCCGACCGTTTCGTTTTCTCCTGCAACGATGATGGGCAATCCGTTGATCTGCACACCGGCCCCGACGAGCCGGTCGCGCGCCTCAGCCGTGTCCGTTGGCTCCCGGCAGTTGTCTATCCCGTCACCTGAGACATCCAACACGACCCGGTTCGCCCGCCCTGGAATATCCGGCACGATCCGGTCGCTGACGAAGGACAGCATCCGCGACACGCACGTATATTCGCCCGCCTTTTGCTCGAGCGCACGTATGAGCGCCGCGGCCGCGATCGCGTCGTCACGCGACCGGATCACATGCCACGGCATCGTCAACGCCGCCGTATCCGCCCATTCGACGAGCGCCAACAGAATGGCGCCCTGTGGCCCGCTCGTGATCGTGGAAATCACCGCCGGATCTTCCAGCGACCGCGCGATTCCCTCCATTTGCAGACGGTACCGCTCAGCGTCGACGGAATCGGAAACGTCGACAGCCAGGATCAACGCCGTGTCCACTTCGAAGGGTGCCACAGTCTCTGCATGCGACGCCTGACCGATGAGGGCGGCGGCGAGAAGAATGAGAAGGCGCTTGATCAACATCGAGATGACGTCCGGCGGCGCAGAGTACACAGCACTCAGCATGACGAAAAAGGGGTGGACCGCAAGTGTCCGCCCCAGTCTATTTTGGAGAAAGCAATCGCGACGTGATCAGTTGCCGGCGACCTTCTTCGGGAGCTTGAAGGTCCAGACCATGCCGCCCTGGTTCAGGTTCGACACCGTCTTGGCCACTTCACCACCCCAGAGCGGAACGGCGCCGCCCCAACCGGAGAGAACCGAGATCATCTGCTCGCCGTCCTGTTCCCACGTGACGGGCGGAGCGACGATTCCCGAACCGGTGTTGAAGCTCCAAAGCTCCTTGCCGCTCGTGTCGTCGATGGCCTTCAGTTCGCCTTCCGGCGTGCCGTAGAACACCAGACCGCCACCCGTGGTCAGAACGCCGCCCCAGAGCGGAGCCTTGTTGTTGACCTGGAAAACGATCTTGCCCGTTGCCGGATCGACAGCCTTCAGCGCACCGATGTGGTCGTCGAAGATCGTCTTGATCGTGAAGCCGGCGCCAAGGTAAGCCGCGCCCTGCTTGTAGGTGACAGGCTCGTTGTGGATGTCCATGCCCCACTCGTTCGCGGGCACATAGAACAGCTTGGTCTTCGGCGAGTAGGCCATCGGCTGCTGGTTCTTGCCGCCAAGGAAGCTCGGAATTGCAAAAACGCTCTCGCCCTTCTTGCCGTCAGCCGACTTCTTTGGATCGCCCGGACGGTTTTCCGGCACATAGATCGGCCGGCCGTTCTCGTCGAGGCCCTTCGCCCACGTGATCTTTTCCACGAACGGGAAGCCGCGGATGAACTTGCCGTTCTCGCGGTTCAGCACGTAGAAGAAGCCGTTGCGGTCGGCGGTGGCGACAGCCTTGGTGCCATCGAGATCGAACGAGACGACCTCGTTTACGCCGTCGAAGTCCCAGCCGTCGTTCGGCGTCGTCTGGAAGCCCCACTTGATCTCGCCCGTTTCCGGATCAATCGCAATACGCGCGCACGACCACTTGTTGTCGCCAGGGCGCATGTGCGAGTTCCAGGGAGCCGGGTTGCCGGCACCGAAGAACACGAGCTTCGTTTCATCGTCATACGTACCGCCGAGCCACGTGGCCCCGCCGCCCGTCTTCCACAGATCACCCGGCCAGGTCTCATTTTTCTTGCCGGTCATCGTAGAGTCTTTGCCGTTCAGCGTGCCCATGTGACCTTCGATGGTCGGGCGCGACCAGACGAGATCGCCGTTATCCACCTTGCGCGCTTCCACGCGGCCGATGACGCCAAACTCACCACCCGACACGCCGGTCACGAGCAGCGGACCATGCGCCTTTGTCGGCACGATCAGCGGAGCCGCGGTATAGGAATAACCGGCCTTGTAGTCGTCGATTTCCTTCGACCAGACGACCTTGCCCGTCTTCGCGCTGAGCGCAACGAGCTTGGCATCGAGCGTGCCGAAGATGAACTTATCGCCGATCAGCGCGCCGCCGCGATTGATGACATCGCAGCATGGCAGAATGCCTTCAGGCAGACGGTGATCATACTGCCAAATTTCGCGGCCGGTCTTCACGTCGATGGCCCAGGCGCGGCTGTAAGAACCCGTGATGTACATCACGCCGTCCTTGATCAGCGGCTGCGCCTGCTGACCGCGCATCTTTTCGCCGCCGAGAGACATGGCCCAAGCGGGAACGAGACCGGAGACATTCTCTTTGTTCACCGCATCGAGCGGACTGTAGCGCTGACCCTGACCGCCCAGACCAGACGTCAGAACGTCGGCGGGAGTTGCAGCGTCATTGACAACGTCTTCGATCGAAACGTCTGCCATTGATGGCGACGCCAGTCCCAACGACAGAGCGCATACGCTCGCCGTGGCCAACCACTTCCAGGATATCATGGAGTGTCCCTTGGTTTGAGTTTCCTGCCCGAGCCGGGATATATTTCCCGATCTTTTTTGCCTGCAATTGGCAGGCTGATCGGGACCCTATGGCAAACTCAAACCTCCAATAATTGGAAATTCGTCTATGTACCTAAAGTCGAAACGAACGACTTCGAAAAGCAATCGCCGTTTATTGTGCGGCGCCATCCACGCGCGGCCACGTCTCGGCTTCCAGACGCGGATAGAGATGATTGACCGTGCGTTCGAATTCATAACGTGCCAGCGCAATGGACGACGTCCACTCCGGCAAGGGCAATGCTGTCGCCTCTGCGATATCGAGCCCCTTATCGAACGCTTGACGGATGAGCGGCGGAATGGTTTCCAGCCATCGCCGCGTCTGATCGAGACCGCGCGTGTTGTCCTCCGCCGGACCGTGGCCGGGTATCAAACGCCGGTGCGGAATGCCGCCAAGATTGGCCAAAGATATGCGCCAGCGCTCGATATCCGCATGCGGCGTCGTCGGCGCGCGATCGAGAAAAACCAAGTCGCCCGCGAACAGAAATCCGGATGTCTCGTCAAACAGCACCAGATCGGACGAGGTATGCCCCCGCATCGCCAGCGGCCGCAGCCGCCGGTCGCCGAAATCTTCCACCTGCGCTTCAAGAACGTGTCCCGGCGTGATTACGTCCGTTCCGCGCATCCAGTCGCCCGCAATGAAATACATGGCGTCGGAAAATCCGCTGCCGTTCAGGGTCAAGCCATCGATCACACCCTTCGGTGCCGCGATCTTATCGCGCTGAAACGCCTGATTCCCGAAAACATGATCCGGATGGAAATGCGTGTTGTAGACACGCGCCACCGGCTTGCCCGTCAACTCGCCCGCCAACTGCGCGAGCGCTTCGCCAAAAAGCCGGGATGGACCCGTATCAATAATGATGGAACCGGCCTTTGAATCGAGAATGGCAATGTTGGCGATCGCTCCGCCGTTCTCCCGCGTGATCGCTTCCTGCCGCCCGGCCACCATCCAAATGCCGTCGGTCAGCTTTTCGGCCTTCAAGTCATAGCGCAATGGCGCCGCCAACCCGGGCAGCGCGCGCCCCCCAACGCCCGCTGCCGCCGCGGCTGCCGAAAGAAACAGAACCTCACGCCGGCTCAGCATCGGGGCGCCGCCGCCCCAATCGCACTCTGCCGCCATGGTGCCGGTATCGTCGACCGGTATGTTTCGCCATTGTTGTCCCGGCCTTCCACATCGACCGCCCCGTCCGCCGCCGGAATACGCAACAGCAGCGTCAGTGTCGGATCCTCCGACACGGGCTCGAACAGCTCCAGTGTCGCCAGAGGATCGCCAGCGCTCGACTTCACATCCAGCTTTTCGATGAAGTAGGACGGCGTGTTGTCCTTCGCGAGCCCCGTGTCCATAGGATGCCGGATCCGCAACCGCGTCCGCGCGAAACCGTCCGCCTCGCGCCAGATCCGCCCCTGCGAATGCCCGACGAAGTCTGACCAATCCTCCTCGCGCCGCGCCATCGCCGGAGCGGAGCATCCCCCGCCGGCGGCATCGAGATACGCCGACCCCACATGCCAGACGCCATCCGCCCCGCGCGCGGCCGCACGCACCGGCGTTGCCTGCTCGACCTTGATACGGACCGACACATACGCCGCCGCTTTGCGCGGCCTCAACGTGAGGATGTGCTGCAGCGGATTGAGATCGGCGAACAGCACAAGTTCCTCGACACCCTCGAGCGCACGCGCATCCGCTGTGACCGCCACCTGCGCTTGATTTTCGACGATCGACGGAACGGTGACCTTCACACGCTCATCGAGCACCACCGGCCCGCCACCCAGAAGCCGTTTCACCATATCCGCCCACATCGGCGACTTCAGCGGATCGGCCGGTATGTCCGCGCTCGCCCCCGCGCTACCCACTACCAGCAGCAGCAATACAGCAATGAGGCGGCGCATCGGCGAACTCCCTATTTTGGTGCCGGCGGCGGCGTGTAGGTCACACCATACGTCCGGCAGATCCGCTCCAATTCGCCGCTCTCCCGGATTTTTCCGAGCGCCGCTTGCACGGCGTAACCCAGATCGCGACTATTCTCTTTCCATGCCATCCCAATCAGCCAGTCACGGCGCACGATCCCCGTCATATCAGGTTCCACAAGCGGTGCCGTGATCCGGGCCTTGGCCAATTGCATCTCGAGCTCTGAGCGCACGCCCATCAACGCCGCGATCTCCTTGGCGGCAAACTCCTTCGCCCCAGCTTCTGGCTTCACATGGTGGGAGACGTTGTTAATAAGCACGCCATCTTGATAAGACAAAAGAAAGTAGTCCGAAACCGTGGCCAGCCGCACACCGATCTTGTGCGTCTTGAAAACGTCGAACGTCGGATTGGGCCCGGTCAGCTCGGGATGGATCGCGACCGCAATCCGTTCCTGGAAATAGGCGTTGCCAAACACCGCCTCCAGGTTGCGCGCCGAAAGTTCGCGATCGATGGGAACGCTCAGCATCAGATCGCCGGTCCCGCCGCCCGTCAGCGGCCCCCGCCAGACGTTGGCGCGAATGTCATCGTCCACCTTTTCGCCCTGCATCCGCAGAACGATCTCCGCTTTGACGCCCAGCTCACGCGCAATCGCGTGCCCAAGCTCGACATCGATGCCGCGCGCCGCACCATCTGCCTCATACGAAAACGGCGCATTGTCGGCATACGAAATCACCCGCAGCGTGCCACTCGCGACCACCTCGTCCAACGGCCGGGCCACACTGGAGGTAACCAGCAACAAAAGCGCGGCGATGATCGCCGCGCCCTGCCGGAGGAAATGTGCAAGCATGTTTGGCAAGGCCGCCTGAAAGGGCCGCATTACCCCTACTCTTCGTGCAAGGATTCCACATAGGCACGAATGGCCCACATGGCTTCCTGGCTGAAGGTGCCTTCAAAGCCCGGCATCGTCGTGGTGCCATCTGACTTCTTAGCACCGTGCCGGACGCGCTCCAGGAACCAAGTATCGCCCGGCTCGCCCTTTTCCAAATACCGCAGATCCGGCGCCAGCCCGCCCGAGATCACCTCCAGGCCATGGCATCGCGCGCAGTTCTGGTTATAGCCCGAAGCCCCGATCTCGATCGCCTTGGCGTTCTCGCGATAGGGATTTTCCTTGCGCCACTCTTCGCCCAGCGGTTCGAGCCCCGCCGTATCGATCGGCTGCGGCGTGACATCGCCATGAGCAAAAACCTGGGTGGCCGGCACGACGGCCAAAGTCGCGGCGACAAGAACAGCAAATCTCGTGGGGATCATGGGCGCTCCGCTGCGTTTCCTCGTGCAGGGTCGTTGACCGCCCCACTTGGATGCAACTGTAGAGGATGAGAAGCGCCCGAAGGAATTGGTCCTTGGTGCAATAATCCAATAGGTCGCTCTCGAAAGGCGACGGCGCCATCGGGAGATTGTCCCGCTTTTGCACCCATAAGACGAAGGTCGAATTGGGAGGGCTTGGTCCATGCTTCATGGTGCCGCCCACGGCGCAAGCACTCCAAACTCCAAAAATTAACCGTTGCAGCGTCGAGGGAACAGCCGATGCGGGTTCAACTGGCTCTCAGCCTGACGCTCAGTCTTGCCTTGGCGGCACCGGCTGCTGCCTACGAAATCTATGTCTCCAATGAAAAAGACAATACCGTTTCGGTCATAGACAGCGAACGCCTCGAGGTCATCCATACCTTCAAGGTCGGCAAACGGCCGCGCGGCATCACCTTCTCCAAGGACGCCACCCGCCTGTTCGTTTGTGCCAGCGACGACGATGCCGTCCAGGTCTGGGACCCCGCCGGCCAAACACTCCTCCACAATCTGCCGTCCGGCGCCGACCCCGAGCAGTTCGCTCTCTCCAACAGCGGCCGCCTGCTCTACATCGCCAACGAAGACGACGCCATCACCACCGTTGTCGATGTCGACGCCCGCCGGGTCGTCGCCCAGGTCGATGTCGGCGTCGAACCGGAAGGCATGGCCGTCTCACCCGACGACACGCTCGCCGTCACCACGTCGGAAACCACCAACATGGCGCACATCATCGACACGCGCACGCATACCACCGTCGCCAACATTCTCGTCGACCAGCGCCCCCGCCACGCCGAATTCACCCCCGACGGCAAAAAACTCTGGGTCTCCTCCGAGATCGGCGGCACGATCAGCATCATCGATGTTGCCACCTTCACGGTGGAATCCAAGTTGTCCTTCGAAATCCAAGGCGTCGCCGCCGATCAGATCCAGCCCGTCGGCATGAAACTCACCGAAGACGGCAAAACCGCCTTCATCGCCTTAGGCCCCGCAAACCGCATCGCCGTCGTCGATGTGCCAACGATGAAGGTGAAAACCTACATTCTCGTCGGCCAGCGCGTTTGGCACGTCGCCCTCACACCCGAAGAAGATCTTCTCTTCACCACCAACGGCGTGTCGAACGACGTCACAGCCATCGATGTCGCCAGCCTGAAACCGGTGAAATCCATAAAAGTCGGCCGCTATCCCTGGGGTGTCGCCGTGCGCGCCCCAAAGCGCGCGCTAACGATCCAGGAGCAGTCAAACCTGCGGCCGTAAGATGAGAGCAGGCGCGGCCATCCTGATCGCGTGCGCCGCTGCGGCCCTCGGCGCCGCCGCCGCGAACGCCAATACAATCCCCACCACCGGCGCCGAATTCGACACCTCGACCGGCTACCGCACATCGAGATATCGCGCACCGCTACCCGAGTGGGCACCGGGCTCCACGCGCATCTTCGCCGCCGATCTTCCCGCACTCATCAAAGACAAAAATGCAATCCTCCTGGATGTCATGGCAGCCGAAGGCGGCGGCTATGATCCGGCCACCGGCGCATGGCGCCTCACCAAGATCCACGACACAATCCCCGGCGCCATCTGGCTCCCCGACGTCGGGCGCGGCCACATTGATCCGCGCATCGAGCGCTATTTCCGCGACACGCTCGCCCGCCTCACGAACGGCGATACATCCCGCGCCATCATCATCTTCTGCCAGTCAGACTGCTGGATGAGCTGGAACGCGGTGCGCCGCGCCGCACTGTTGGGCTATCAGCACATCTATTGGCTTCCCGAAGGTATCGATGGCTGGCGCGACTGGGATGGCCCGACCATCCGAGCGGATCCTCAGCCGGTACCATGACCGACAAATTCCAGAACCGATGTATGGACTAGAGACAATATTGGATCGACTGATGTGAAGGTCGGCCGGCCCCTCAGCAGAAATCACCCTAACCGTTCTGCAATCTATCTACACTCTTGAACAACTTTTCCTGCTTCCACCGGCGACGTCCGCTCAGGGTCGTTCGGCCGAGCCGTCAATTCATGAATGCTGAATTGGGCGCCGCCGTCCGTCCAGACCCGCCCCGTGCTCCATCCCGCCTTTCGGGCAAGATCTTGGAACTCTGCGACCGTGTACTTGTAGGAATTCTCGGTATGGATGCTTTCGCCGGCGTGAAAGTGAAATTTTCGGCCGCTAATGTGGGTCGTATGTTCGACAACGCTCTCCAGATGCATCTCAATCCGGCCTCGAAGCGAATCGTAGATCGCTTCGTGCCGGAAGTTTGAAATGTCGATCGCACTTCCCAATTCTCGATTGATCCGGACGAGCAGATTGAGGTTGAACGCGGCCGTGATGCCCGCGCTGTCGTTATAGGCGCGCACCAACGTTCGGGCGTCCTTCTTCAAGTCCACCCCAACGATCAAACGGCCGTGCTCATTTAGAACGCCGCGAAATGATGCCAACAGAGATACGGCGTCTTCGGCCGTCCAGTTTCCGATGGTCGAGCCGGGGAAGAACCCCACGCGCGGACGCTGCTGAAGGCTCAACGGCAGTTCGACAGGATCTGTAAAGCTGCCGGTGATCGGATAGATGGTAAGTTTCGGAAATCGGCTTTCCAGCCGGTGCGTCGCCTCGCTCAAAGCTGACGGTGAAACATCAATCGGAACGTAAGCCACCGTAGGCGGCAAATGCTTCAACAGAAGTTCCGTCTTGATGCTCGAGCCCGATCCAAATTCAACAAGAACAGAGTCATCCGGAATGGACGCCGTGATCTCGGAAGCCTGCTCCTGCAGAATGCCAATCTCGGTCCGAGTCGGATAATACTCTGGCAGTTCCGTGATCTGTTCGAACAACGCACTACCACGGGCGTCATACAAAAATTGGCACGGCAACGTTTTGCGCGGCTTCGATAAGCCGTCGATCACCGCGGCCGCGAATTCATCTGGTCCCTGTGGGTCCGTCAGTTCCAGCAGGCGATTGACATGGGTAGGCTGTTTCACGACACCTCCGCAGCGAGACGCAAGCCCGTGAATTGCCAGCGCTGGTGGGGATAGAAAAAGTTCCGGTAGGTTGCGCGCGAATGCCCCTCTGGCGTCGCGCATGACGCCCCGCGCAGAACCTGCTGGCTGACCATGAACTTGCCGTTGTATTCACCGATCGCACCAGCCGGTGCCTGGTATTTTGGATAGGCAAGATACGCGCTCTGCGTCCATTCCCACACGTCGCCGAACATTTGCCTCGGGCGGCTTCGATCCTCAATCTTGGGAGCCGGCACGGGCCGAAGGGCGCGTGTCGCAAGCGTATTGCCCGTTACCGGCAAATCGGCGGCTGCTACTTCCCACTCAAACTCAGTCGGCAACCTCTTTCCCGCCCAACGCGCATAGGCATCAGCCTCGAAATAAGAGACGTGACACACCGGTGCCGCCGCCTCGACGGGCGCCAGTCCTTCGAGCGACATCTGCCGCCAACCGGAACTGTGCTCCTCCCAGTAAAGCGGACTGCGCCACTGCTCGCGATTGACGAGCGCCCATCCGTCGGCAAGCCAAAGAGACGGCGTGCGATAGCCACCATCCGACATGAAGTCCAGCCACTCGGCGTTCGTGACCAGCCGGTCGGCAAGACAGAAGGGGTGAACGAGAACATCATGCCGCGGCCGCTCGTTGTCCCATGAGAATCCCGGCCCCGAATGGCCGACCTGCCGGATGCCACCGCTGTATTCGATCCACCGCGCGGGTTCGATCGCCGCAATCGAACCCGGCGCAGACGCCGTCCGGTATGCCGGACGCAACGGACTGGAAGCAAAGAGCGATAGAATATCGGTCAGAAGCAGTTCTTGATGCTGCTGTTCGTGGTTGATGCCGATTTCGATCATCTCGGCCAATTCACCCGCTGCGTGATGTGCGGATGGGGTAGCGAGCAATTCCGCGAGCGCCTCATCGACATGCGCCCTGTAGGCCATGACACGCTCGACGGACGGCCGGGTGAGCAACCCGCGATGGCCCCGCGGCTGTCGCGGCCCCACCGATTCATAGTACGAGTTGAAGCAGAAGTTGAACGCTTCGTCGAACGCCTGATAGTCCGGTACAAACTTCGCCAAAATGAAGGTCTCGAAAAACCACGTGACGTGGGCGAGATGCCATTTCGTCGGGCTCGCGTCGTCCATCGGCTGGACGGTCATATCCTCGGCGCTGAGCGGCTGAGCGAGTTCCAGCGACAATTGCCGCGTCTCAAAGAGGCGCGCCGCCAGTCTGTCGCCTGACGTTTTTGGCGCGATGAGGCCTTCTGACCTGTACTTCGTGTCGCTGCGACCGGCCCCTGCCATACCCACGCTTTCCAAATGATTGAACAATTATCGCTCAACGGCTGAGGCAAACGATCGTTCCTTTCAGCCTCAACAGCCACGATCGCTCCGCTTCTGCTTTCGGGAGAAGAGCTGCAGCCCGACTGTCGCCCTCCCCAGGACAACGCCGTAACGGGTCCGCTTTCACTTGCCCATTTCTCAAAATTTTCGTGGTCGATCCAAGGATATTCCCCGAGCCTTGGCCGATGCCATGCCAGCCTTAGTTCGCTCGCTGATAAGTGCGCGCTCAAACTCTGCAAGAGCCCCGGGTACATGAAAGAGCAACCGACCACTGGCGGCCCCGTGTCGATATTCTCAGCAATCGATCGGAACGCCACGCCACGAGCATTTAGCTCCGCTACAATTGTCATCAGGGGCAAGAGACTGCGCCCCAAGCGATCAAGCTTCCAAGTCACCAGCGTATGTCCACGGCGAAGCTGCCGAAGCGCTCTGTTCAGCTGGGGTCGCTCGAATACACTCCCCGAAGCATCGTCTTGGTGGACTTTAGAACACCCCGCTGAAGACAGCGCATCAAGTTGCAGAGCCAGGTTTTGCTCGGCAGTCGACAAACATGCTAACGAGAGTGGAAAACATAGGCTTTCGTAGCGCTAGTTTTGCACCGAATTAGGCAGGTTTATCAGGAAGATAGTTTGGTGGGTGATCACAGGCTCGAACTGTGGACCCGCTGATTAAGAGTCAGCTGCTCTACCAACTGAGCTAATCACCCACTCGCCGCTGGAGAC
>LNFM01002315.1_pt1 | contig 40085 bp, 38 predicted proteins | sample 596031 | NCBI WGS metagenome assembly LNFM01 (sample SAMN04254537, study PRJNA301005) | activated carbon metagenome | isolation source: dual media filters at the Ann Arbor, Michigan drinking water treatment plant | place: USA: Ann Arbor | reverse complement strand
GGCCACGAACAATTCCACCGGCGCCAGCCGCACCAGCGCCGCAGCCTGCGCCGGCGGGCCGGCCAGCCAGGTGTCCACGTCTTCGGGCGCGATGGGCACGACGCTGCGCTTGTCCTGCAAGTCGGGCGGCCGCTTGGGGTCGGGCCGGTGCATGCGGCGCATCAGTGGGTGGGCGTCGGCGTTGAGCGTGAGCATGGTGTAGCTCTCGACCAGCTCGCCGGTCTGCGGGTCGGCCCAGGTGTTCCACAGCCCCGCCAGACCCCAGGGCGTGGCGTCGGTGCGGGTGAAGCGCCAGGGCACGTGGCGGCCGGTTTCCCAGCAGGGCTCGAAGAAGGCCTGGGCCGGGATGATGCAGCGCTGGCCGCGCGCCCAGGGCTGCTTGTAGCTGGCCTTGGCCGCCAGCTCCTCGCTGCGCGCGTTGCAGGTGGGGTAGGGCAGCTTGCGCGCCTTGGCAAACCAGGGGATCAGCGCCCACTGGCCCGCCACCAGCTCGCGCTGGTAGTCGGCGCTGGCGCGCGCCGCGCGGATGAACACGCCCTGGTAGCCGGGGAAGACCTCGCGCACCCAGCGCAGCGGGCTGCGGCCGGCCACCTGCCAATGGCGTTCGATGTCGCCCGCTTCGGGGGAGATGTAGCGCGTGCACATGCTCAGATGGATCGGGCGAAGATGCTGCGCACGTGCTCGCGCAGCCAGACGTGGGCGCCTTCGTGGGTGGCGCTCTGATGCCACATCATGCGCACGTTGTAGCGCGTGTCGGGGCCGGGCAGGGCCCACACGCGCAGGTGGTAGCGCGGCAGCAGCGCGTCGGCATACATCTGCGGCACGATGGCCATCAGCTCGGTGCAGGTCACCAGCTCGGGCAGGGCGCCGTAGTGGCGCACACGCACCACGGCGCGGTCGCTCAGGCGCAGGCGGGCCAGCATCTGGTCGATGCTGCCGTGGAAGGTGGCGGTGGGCGCGGCCAGCGCCAGGCGTGCGCCGGCCAGCTGCTCGGCGCTCAGCGCCTTGCCGGCGCGGCCCACGGCCGGACGCCACTGCGGCGCGGTGATGGCCACGAAGTGCTCGTGGAACAGCGATTCGCTGGCGATGCCGCTGTGTTCGGGCAGCAGGATGCCGATGGCCAGGTCGATGTCGCGCGCCTCGAGCGCGGCGCTCACCTGCGCGGCGGCCACCGGCACGTTGCTCAGCTGGCTGGCCGGTGACGCGTCCAGCAGGGCGCGCGCCAGCGGCGGCAGGAACATCATCTCGCCCAGGTCCGACAGCGACAGCCGCCAGTGCACGCGCGCGCTGGCCGGGTCGAAACGCTCGTCGGCCGACAGCGCCGCTTCCAGCTCGCGCAGATGGCTGGCCACCACCGGCACGATGCGCTCGGCCAGCCGCGTGGGGTGCAGCCCGCTTGGTGAGCGCACGAACAGCGCGTCGTCGAAGCTGCGCCGCAGCCGCGCCAGTGCGTTGCTGGCCGCGGGTTGCGACAGCGCCAGCTGCCGGCCGGCCTCGGTCACCGAGCCGGTGCGGTGCACCGCGCACAGCACGCGCAGCAGGTTCAGGTCGAGCTGGCGGAAGTTCATCGCATGCGTTTGGTGGATGGGCCGCATTCTGCTCATCAATTGGACGAATGCAAGGCCGGCCGCTAGATTGCGCACCCAGAGCACGCCCAGAGCGTGCCGCACACCCGGGCCGGCCACGGCCTCGAGGAGACAAGCCGTGCAACAGATCATCATCCAGGGCCGGGGTGGCCAGGGCGCGCAGACCGCCGGCAACCTGCTGGCCATGGCCTTCTTCGCCCAGGGCCGGCAGGTGCAGTGCTTTGCCAGCTACGGCGGCGCGCGCCGCGGCACGCCGGTCAGCAGCTATCTGCGCGTGGACGACAAACCCGTGCGCTTGCGCTGCGACATCGAGCGCGCCGACGCCATCCTGTGCTTCGACGCCAGCCTGCTGGAAGGCCGGCTGCTGGCGAGCGCGCACGCCGGCACGCTGATCGTCGTCAACTCCGCGCACGACCCGGCGCACTTCGCGCAGGTGCTGCCCGGCTACCGCGTGATCCCGGTCGACGGCCTGGGCATCGCGCGCCGCCACGGCCTGGGGCGCATCGTCAACTCCGCGCTGCTGGGCGGCCTGGCCTGCGCGCTGCAGGCGCCGGCGCTGGACGTGCTGGCGCGCACGCTGGTCGAGCAGGCGCCCAAGCTGCACGACGAGAACATCGCCGCCTGCGCCGAAGGCCATGCCTGCGTGGCCACGCTGTTGGCGGGGGTGACGTCATGAACACCGCCGTGCGCCCCACCTGGACCACCGGCAGCACCGCGGTCATCAAGACCGGCACCTGGCGCGCCGCGCTGCCGCAGCATCGGTATGCGCCTTCGCCCTGCCACGCCGCCTGCCCGCTGCACGGCGACATCGCCGAATGGATAGGCCAGGCGCGCGCCGGCGACTTTGCCGCCGCCTGGCAGACGCTGTCGCGCCACAACCCCTTCCCGGCGGTGATCGGCCGCATCTGTCACCACCCCTGCGAAGCGGCCTGCAACCGCGTGGACGTGGACGGCGCGCTGTCGATCTGCAAGCTAGAGCGCTTCGTCGGCGACCTGGCGCTGGACGGCGGCTGGGCCTACCCCGCACCGGCCGAAGGCCAGGCGCAGCGCGTGGCCATCGTCGGCGCCGGGCCGGCGGGGCTGTCAGCCGCCTACCAGCTGCGCCGGCGCGGCTACGGCGTGACGGTGTTCGATGCCCAGCCCGAGCCCGGCGGCCTGATGCGCGATGGCATCCCCGGCTACCGGCTGGCGCGCGCCGTGCTGGATGCCGAAATCGCGCGCCTGCTGGCCCTGGGCGTGGAACTGCGCTGCGGCCAGGTGCTGGACGGCCCAGCGCTGCAGGCCCTGCGCGACGAGTACGACGCGGTGCTGCTGGCTTACGGCGCGCGCCGCAGCAAGCGCCTGCCGCAGCTGGACTACGCGCTGCCCTGGGTGGTGGACGGCGCCGAGTACCTCGCTAGTACCAATCTCGGCAACCGCGACGAGCCGCTTGAGTTGGGCCCGCGCGTGCTGGTGGTGGGTGGCGGCAGCGCCGCACTCGACGCCGCGCGCAGCGCCCGCCGTGCCGGCCACGCCGTCACCATCCTGGCTCTGGAGACTGAATACCAGATGCCGGCGCAGCGCGAGGAAGTCGTCGAGGCGCTGGAAGAAGGCATCGTCCTGGCCGACGGAGCGCAGTTGCTGGCCGCCACGCCCGGCGCCGGCGGCCTGCGCCTGGACTGCCAGCGCGTGCGGCTGCAGCGCGGCGCGGCGCGTGGCAGCTTCACCATAGAGGCGCTGGCCGACAGCGGCTTCGTGATCGAGGCCGACGCCATCATCGTGTCCATCGGCCAGGACCCGGACCTGTCGCCGCTGACGCCCGACTTCGCCAGCACCGGCCCGCTGCTGGCCATGGACGCCGAGGGCGCCACCAGCGTGGCCCGCGTCTGGGCCGCGGGTGACCTGGCCAGCGGCGCGCGCTTCGTCTCCGAGGCCATCGCCATGGGCGAGCGCGCCGCGCTGTCCATCGTGCGCAGCCTGCGCGCGGCTGACGGGCAGGGCGTAGCGGCCATCGACCAGCCCATCCCAAGCACCGTGCCCCTGGCCGACATCAACCGCCACTACCACCCGCCGGCCGCGCGCGCCGCACCGCCGCAGCTGGGCGTGGAGCAGCGCCTGGCCCAGGGCTGCGAAGTGCAGCAGGGCCTGAGCATGGTGCAGGCGCTGGGCGAGGCGGCGCGCTGCTATTCCTGCGGCACCTGTACGCACTGCGACAACTGCGTCAGCTACTGCCCCGACCTGGCGGTGCAGCGCCAGGGTGAGGGATATGTGGTGCTGGGCGACTACTGCAAGGGCTGCGGCCTGTGCGTGCGCGAATGCCCCACGGGGTCGATGACGATGCTGGAGGAACTGCGATGAGCGCTGGACCCGTGGCCGACGCACCCGTGCTGCTCACCGGCAACCACGCCGTGGCCTGGGCCGCGCGCCTGGCGCGGCCGCAGGTGGTGCCGGTCTTCCCCATCACGCCGCAGACCCCGGTGCTGGAAAAGCTCACCGACTTCCAGGCCGAAGGCTCGTTCGACGCCGAGATCATCACGCCCGAGAGCGAGCATTCGGTGATGTCGGCCTGCATCCCGGCCTCTCTGGCGGGGGTGCGCGTGTTCACGGCCACGGCCTCGCAAGGCCTGCTGCTGATGCACGAGTTGCTGCACTACGCGGCCGGCGCGCGCGCACCCATCGTCATGGCCAACGTCAACCGCACCGTGGCATCGCCCTGGGCCTTCTGGCCCGACCAGACCGACAGCCTGGCGCAGCGCGACACCGGCTGGATCCAGTTCTACGTGGAGTCGGCGCAGGACGCGCTGGACACGGTGATCCAGGCCTTCCGCGTGGCCGAGCAGGTGCTGCTACCGGTGCTGGTGAACCTGGACGCCTTCTACGTGTCGCACGCGCTCGAGCCGGTGCAGGTGCCGGCGCAGGCGCTGGTGGACGACTACCTGCCGCCCTTCGCCCCGGCGCAGCGCCTGGACACGGCCGCGCCCTCGGGCTGGGGCAACGTCATCAGCCAGGACATGTTCTACCGTCACCGGCAAGAGATAGAAGCGGCGATGGCGCGCGTGCCGGCGCTGGCTGCCGAGGCCGACCGCGACTGGGCCGCGCGCACCGGGCGCAGCCACGGCGTGATCGAGCGCTACCGTTGCGACGGCGCACGCACGGTGATCCTGAGCATGGGCAGCCTGTGCGGCACGGCGCGCGAGGCCGTGGACCTGCTGCGCGAGCAAGGGCAGGCGGTGGGCCTGGTCAAGCTGCGCCTGTTCCGCCCGCTGCCGGTGGCCGCGTTGCGCGCCGCGCTGGCCGGCGTGGCCGAGGTGGTGGTGCTGGACCGCAACCACTCGCCCGGCATGGGCGGCGTGCTGCACCAGGAACTGCGCGCCGCGCTCTACGGCCAGGCCGATGCGCCGCGCATCCACGGTCTGCTGGCGGGGGTGGGCGGGTTGAACGTGTCGCCCGAGCGCATCGTGGACTTCGTGCTGCAGGCCCAGGCCAGCGGCGCCGACGCGGCCGAGCTGGCCACGTCGCAATGGGTGAGGTAAGCGCATGAACACGATCGCCATCCAGCCGGTTCACAGCGAAGAGCCGCTGCTGTGCTCCGGCCACGCCGCCTGCCCGGGCTGCGTGGAGCCGCTGACGCTGCGCCACATCCTGGACGTGATGGGCCCCAAGACCATGGCGGTGATCCCGCCCTCGTGCATGGCCATCATTGCCGGGCCGCAGCCCTACAGCTCGCTGCGCATCCCCGTCTACCAGCCCACGCTGGAATCCAGCGCGGCCGCGGCCACCGGCCTGCGCCGGGCGCTGGACGCGCGCGGCGAGCGCGACACCCAGGTCATCGTGCTGGCTGGCGACGGCGGCACCTACGACATCGGCTTCCAGTGCCTGTCGTCCGCGGCCGAGCGCAACGAGGACATCCTGTACTTCTGCTTCGACAACGAGGGCTACATGAACACCGGCGCGCAGAAGTCGTCGTCGACGCCGCTGTTCGCGCGCACCGGCTCCACGCCGGCCGGCAAGGTGTCGCGCAAGAAGAACCTGAGCGAGATCATGGCCGCGCACAACGTGCCCTACGTGGCCACGGCCAGCATCGGCCACCTGGCCGATCTGAAGCGCAAGGTGGCCAAAGCCAAGGCCACGCGCGGCTTCCGCCTGATCACGCTGCTGATCCCCTGCCTGGACGGCTGGGGCGTGGCCGACGACAGCGCGCTCACCGCGGCGCGCGCGGCGGTGGCCTGCGGCGCTTTCCCGCTGTTCGAGATCGAGGACGGGCTGCGCTACACGATCAACCAGGATGCACCTTCGCGTCCGGTGGCCGAATACCTGGCGCTGCAGCGCCGCTACCGCCACCTGACGCCGGCGCAGACGCAGGCGCTGCAGGCCGAGCTGGACAGCGGCTGGGCGCGGCTGCAGCAGCGGGTGGCGGCGAGTGCGCTGGCCAGTGCAGGGCAGGGCGCGTGAGCGCTGCCGGGTCAGGTGGGCAGGGCCGGCGGGGCGGGTTGTGCGGGAGGGGCGGGCGTTGGCGCGGCGCCTTGCTGGCGCTGGATCAGCCGAAGCATGGTTGCCAGGGTGATGGAGCTGAGCGTGGCCTTGGCATGGCCGTCGATCTCGGTCAGCACCACCTGCAGCGCGCCTTCCACCGGGGTGGCCACGCCGTGTTCGTCCAGCAGCGGCGCAGGGGCGGCGATGTCCTCGAACATCTGGATGATGTCCATCAACGTCAGCCGGCGCGCATTGCCGGTGAAGCGGTAGCCGCCGCCGGCACCGCGCACCGAGGCCACGATGCCCGAGCGCGCCAGCTGCGCCAGCACCTTGGCCAGGTGGTGCGGCGAGACACCGTACTTGGCGGCGATCTCGGCCGCTGGGATGTGGCGCTCGGCGTCGCCTGCGAAGTCGAGCACGCTGTACAGCGCCAGCAAGGTGTTCTTCTGCAGCTTCATGCTGCGCTCCACCGCGGGGAGGCCAAGTCGGCCCCGTGTACATCACACCTCAAGGTCTTCCTCCTGCCAGGGTGGCGACTGCTGGCCACGGCTGGGTAAACCACAAAGCATATGTCCAACGCATTCCTGTCTAATCCGGTAATAAGGTACCACAATACACCAATAGAGACCGCGGCGCGGTCTGGCGCCGCCCGGCGCCCGTGCGTGCAGTTCAGCCCATTGCAGACCAGGAGTCCCCGGCCGTGAGCAAGAAATTGCTGACCCTCCATGTCAACGGGCGCACGCATCAGCTGGCCGTGGCCGACAACGCGCTGCTGCTGGACGTGCTGCGCGACACCCTGGGCCTGACGGGCACCAAGCAGGGCTGCGACGGCGGCGAATGCGGCGCCTGCACCGTGCTGATGGACGACCAGCCGCTGCTGGCCTGCATCACGCTGGCGGCCGGCTGCGCGGGCAAGCGCATCGAGACCATCGAGCACCTGTCGGCCAACGGCCGCATGAGCCGGCTGCAGCAGGCCTTCCACGAGAAGCTGGGCACGCAGTGCGGCTTCTGCACCCCCGGCATGGTGATGGCGGCCGAAGCGCTGCTGCGGCGCTGCGCCGACCCCAGCGCGGCGCAGATCCGCGAGGCCCTGGCCGGCAACCTGTGCCGCTGCACCGGCTACGTGAAGATCATCGAATCGGTGCAGGCCGCCGCGGGAGCCCCGGCATGAACGCGCGCGACCCCGCCGGCCTGCCCGCCACGCCGGCCACCGCCCCCGCCGGTGGCGTGGGCCAGCGCACGCCGCTGGTCGACGGCATCGACAAGGTCACCGGCCGCGCGCGCTACACCGCCGACCTGCCTTTCGGCCAGGCGCTGGTGGGGCGCATCCTGCGCAGCCCGGTGGCGCACGGCCGCATCCACGCCATCGACGTCGAAGCCGCGCTGGCCATCCCCGGCGTGCGCGCCGTCATCACCGGCGCCGACTTCGCCGCGCCCTATGGCGTGATCCCCATCGCGCAGAACGAATGGCCGCTGGCGCGCGACGTGGTGCGCTACCGCGGCGAGCCGCTGGCCGCCGTGGCTGCGGTGGACGAAGCCACGGCCGAGGCCGCGTTGCGCGCCATCACGCTGGACATCGAAACCCTGCCGGCCTATTTCACCGCGGCCGAGGCGCGCGCCGAGGGCGCCGTGCCGCTGCACCCCAAGAAGCCCGGCAACATCGAGCGCCAGGTCGAGCAGGATTTCGGCGACGTGGACGCCGGCTTCGCCGCGGCCGACCTGGTGCTGGAGCGCAGCACCACCTATGCCGAGATTGCGCACGGCCAGATCGAGCTCAACGCCGCGGTGGCCTGCTACGAACCCGAGGCCGGCCGCCTGACCACGCATTCGGTGACCCAGGTGCCTTACTACCTGCACCTGACGCTGGCGCAGGTGCTGGGCATGGACAGCTCGCGCATCCGCGTGGTCAAGCCCTTCGTCGGCGGCGGCTTCGGCCACCGCGTGGAGCCGCTCAACTTCGAGATGGTCACGGCCGCGCTGGCACGTGCCGCTGGCGGCACGGTGCGCATGCAGCTCACGCGCGAGGAAGGCTTTCTCACGCACCGCGGCCGGCCGGCCACCGACATCCGGCTCAAGATCGGCCTCAAGCGCAGCGGCGAGATCACCGCGGTGGACTGCGAGGTGGTGCAGCGCGGCGGTGCCTACGGCGGCTACGGCCTGGTCACCATCCTCTACGCCGGCGCGCTGCTGCACGCGCTGTACCGCGTGGGTGCGGTGCGCTACCGCGGCTTTCGCGTCTACGCCAACCTGCCGCCTTGCGGCGCGATGCGCGGCCACGGCGCGGTGGACGTGCGCCATGCCTTCGAGTCGCTGCTGGACGAGATGGCGGGGCAGTTGGGCATCGACCCGATCGCGCTGCGCCGTGCCAATCTGATCGAGGCGCCGTACCGCACGCTCAACGACCTGCAGGTCAATTCCTGTGGCCTGCCGGCCTGCCTGGACTGGGTGGAGCAGGCCTCGGGCTGGCGCCAGTGGCGCGGCCACCTGCCGGCCGACGGCCCGGTGAAGCGCGGCCTGGGCCTGGCCTGTTCGCACTACGTCTCGGGCTCGGCCAAGCCGGTGCACTGGAGCGGCGAGCCGCACGCGGTGATCAACCTCAAGCTCGACTTCGACGGTGGCATCACCATCCTGACCGGCGCATCCGACATCGGCCAGGGCTCGTCCACGCTGCTGACGCAGGTGGTGGCCGAGGTGCTGCAGTTGCCGATGGCGCGCATCCGCGTCATCGCCACCGACAGCGCGCTCACGCCCAAGGACAACGGCTCGTACTCATCGCGCGTGTCCTTCATGGTGGGCAACGCGGCGCTGCGCGCGGCCGAGGAACTGAAGCGCGTGCTGGTCACGGCGGCGGCACGCGTGCTGCAGGTCAGCCCCGAAGAGGTGGACTGGGCCGGCGAATGCTGCGCCGTGGTGGGCACCGACAAGACGCTGAACTTTGCCCAGGTGGTGGAGGCCGCGCTGGTGGACAGCGGCACCATCACCGTCAAGGGGGTGTGGTCCACGCCGCCCGAAACGCAGGGCGGCAAGTTCCGCGGCGCCGCGGTGGGCTCGACCGCCGGCTTCTCCTACGCCGCGCAGGTGGTGCAGGTGGCGGTGGACGTGGACACCGGCCTGGTGCAGGTCGAGCAGGTGTGGGTGGCGCACGACTGCGGCTTTGCCATCAACCCGCTGGCCGTGGAAGGCCAGGTGCAGGGCGCCGTGTGGATGGGCATGGGACAGGCGCTGGGCGAAGAGACGCAGTACCACGAAGGCCTGCCGCTGCGCCCCAACTTCCTGGACTACCGCATCCCCACCATCGTCGAGTCACCGCCCATCGCCGTGCACCTGGTCGAGAGCATGGATCCGCTGGGCCCCTTCGGCGCGAAGGAGGCCAGCGAAGGCGCGCTGCACGGCTTTCCGCCGGCACTGACCAACGCCATCTTCGACGCGGTGGGCATACGCCTGCACGAACTGCCGGCCACGCCCGACCGGCTGCTGGATGCGCTGCACAAGCAGCGCCGCCAGCAGCAATTGCAGGCGCGCCGCGCACTGGCCCAAGCCCAGGCCGCGGCCGCCCAGGGAGAGTGAGATGGAACGCATGCCCGAGTTCGAATTGTCGCGTCCAGCCAGCTATGCCGAAGCCGCCACGCTGCTGGCCGCAGAGCCCGGCGCGCGGCTGCTGGCCGGCGGTACCGACCTGGTGCCCAACCTGCGCCGCGGCCTGGGCAAGCCCTCGCGCCTGGTCGACCTGGGCGCCGTGCAGGGCCAGGCCAGCCTGGATTGCGGCGAGCAGCACTGGACCCTGGGTGCCGGCATCACCCTGGCGCGCCTGGCCGTTGAGCCGCGCCTGCAGGGCGCTGCCGCGGCGCTGGCCGAGGGCGCGCGCGCCGCGGCCGGCCCCGGCCACCGCAGCGTGGCCACGCTGGCCGGCAACCTGTGCCAGGACACGCGCTGCGTCTACTACAACCAGAGCGAATGGTGGCGCCAGGCCAATGACTACTGCCTCAAGCGCGGTGGCCAGACCTGCCACGTGGCGCCGCAGGGCACGCGCTGCCACGCCGCCTTCAGCGGCGACGTGGCGCCGGCACTCATCGCGCTGGACGCCAGCGTGGACCTGCTCTCGGCCCGCGGCACGCGCCGCCTGCCGCTGGCCGACTGCTACCGCGACGACGGCGCCGCGCACCTGACGCTGGCGAGCGACGAGGTGCTCACCCGCATCGTGCTGCCGGCGCCGGCCGCCGGCCTGCTGAGCGGCTACCGCAAGGCGCGCGCGCGCGGCTCGATGGACTTTGCGCTGGCCGGCGCCGCCTGCGCACTGCGCGTCCAGGGCGGCGAGCTGGCCAGCCTGCGCATCGCGCTCACCGGCACCAATTCGCACCCGCTGCTGCTGCAGGGCACCGAGGCCTTTGTCGGAAGCCCGCTGGACGAGGCAGCAGTCGCTGCTCTGGGCAAGCTGGTGCACAAGCAGGTCAGCCCCATGCGCACCACGGTCATGCAGTCGCACTACCGCCGGTTGGTGGCGGCCGTGCAGGTGCAGCGCCTGGTGGCAGAGCTGGCCGAACGTGCCGGCCATGCCGTCACGGCCTGAAGCACCGGCCATGCGCTGCCCCAAGTGCCAGCGCCCGCTGGAAGACGCGTCCGAAGGCGTCTACATCTGCTGCGCCGATGCCAGCCTGCGCTGGCGCTGCGCCCAATGCGCCAAGGTCAGCGAAGGCTTTGCCTTCCCCTACGGCCGCTGCCCGCACTGCAGCGGCGCGCTGGCGGTGGTAGACGGCAGCCGCCCCGAGCCGGCCTCGGCGCTGGGCGGGCTGCGCGCGGCCTTCGAGATCGAACTGGGCGGGCGCGCCTTCTACCAGCGCGCCGCGGCCGAGTGCCGTGATGCCGATCTGCAGCAGCTCTTCGGCCGCTTTGCCCTGATGGAGGGCGAGCACATGGAGACGCTGTCGCGGCGCTACCACGTGGACGTGCCCGAAGCTTCGCCCGGTTTCCGGCTGGAGGTGGCGGCCGTCTTTGCCGATGTCGAGCACCGCCCGCAGGACCCCGACAACCTGTTCCGCATCGCCATCGGCCTGGAGAACCGCGCCGCCGCCTACTTTGCCGAGTGCGCGGCGCGCCCGGGGCAGGGCACGGCCGAACGCCAGCTCTACGCCGAACTGGCGGCCGAGGAACGCGAGCACGCCCTGATGCTGGCCACCGAGCAAGCGCGCTGGCGCAGCGGCCGGGCGGGGGTGTTCAGCACCGACCTGATGGGCCGGCCGCTGCCCCTGCATTCGAACGCGCAGGCCCAGGCTCACGCCCAGGCCACGGCCAGCGGCGCCGACAACGCGGCACGGCTACTGGTCACCGGGCAGGACGCGGCGCGCACCGCGCTGGTGTGCGGCGAAGCCACGCTCAGCTACGGCCAACTGCGCGACACCGTGGCGCGCACAGCCGGCTATTGGCGCAGCCTGGGCCTGCGCCCTGGCGACCGCATCGCCATCAAGCTGCCCGACGGCATAGCCTGGGTCACCGCCTTCCTGGGCGCCATGTGGGCCGGTGCCGTGGCCGTGCCCGTGAACCCACGCGTGCCCGCGCCCGAATGGCACTACATCCTGGACGAAGCCGGCTTCAGCCTGATCCTGGCCGAGAGCGCCGACGACACGCCCGCACCCTGGCGCGAGCGCACGCTGGGTCTTGACAGCTTCCACCAGGGCCAGGCGGCGGCGCAGCCGCTTCCGGCCTGCCCGGTGAGCGCGGACACGCCGGCCTTCTGGTGCCATTCATCGGGCACCTCGGGCAAACCCAAGGCGGTGGTGCACGCGCACCGCTTCGCGCGCAGCATCGAACAGGTCTCGCGCGACGGCGTGGGCATCCACGGGGGCGACCGGCTGTTTGCCAGTTCGCGCCTGTTCTTCTCGTACCCGCAGACCAACAGCCTGTGGGCCGGGCTGAAGCTGGGCGCCACGGTCATCCTCGACCCGCAATGGCCCACCGCCGCCAGCGTGGCCGCCACGGTGGCGGCGCAACGGCCGACCGTGCTGCTGAGCGTGCCCTCGCTCTACCGCAACCTGCTGCACGAAGGCCTGGCGCCGGGCATCGCCGCGGCTGGCGTGCGCCTGTGCCTGTCGGCCGGCGAGGCGCTGCCGCCCAGCCTGCGCGACGAATGGCAGCGCCAGACCGGCCTGGCCATCGTCAACGGCTATGGCGCGTCCGAGGTGCTGGTGCTGGTGATGCTGGACCGCGGCGACGGCCGGGGCTTCAGGCCCTCGCCCGGCGTGGAGATCCAGCCGCTGGGCGAGGTGTTGCCCGGCCAGCCCTCGCGCCTGCGCATCCGCGTGGGCACCGTGGCGCTGGGCTACCTGGACCGGCCGCAGGCCCAGGCCGAGGCCTTCCGCGACGACGCCTTCTGCCCGGCCGATCTGTTTGCGCGCGACGACAACGGCGGTTGGCGCTTTGCCGGGCGCGAAGACTCGCTGGTCAAGATCCACGGCCGCTGGGTCAACCTGGTGGAGCTGGAAGAGTGCCTGTCGGCCCAGACTCCGGGCATCCGCGAGGGCGCGGCGGTGCTGGTGCCCGACGAAGACGGCGTGGATGCGGTGGCCTTTTTCTACTGCGCCGGCGACGCGGCCGCGGTCGTTGCCGACCTCTTGCGGGCCCGCGCCGCAACCCTGCCACCGCATCAGCGCCCGCGCTGGTGGCATGCCGTGGACGCGCTGCCGCGCGGCCCCACCGGCAAGCTGCTGCGGCGCAAGCTGCAAGAGCTGCACGGCACGCTCTAGGCCATGACTGCCGTGCTGCACACCGAACGACAAGGCCGCGTGCTGGTGGCTACGCTGGCGCGCGCGCCGGTCAACGCGCTGGACGATCAGCTCATCGACGCGCTGGACGCGGCGCTGGACCTTGCCTGTGACGACGACAGCATTGCGCTGCTGCACCTGCGCAGCGAACTGCGCGCCTTCTGCGCCGGTGCCGACCTGACGCTGATGCGCGACTGCTTTGCCACGCCCGAAGGCCCGGCCGTGATGACCGAGGTGGTACGGCGCATGCAGCGGCTGTTCATGCGGCTGGAGACAGCACCGGTCGTGACATTGGCCGAGATCGGCGGCGCCGCGCTGGGCGGCGGGCTCGAGCTTGCTCTGGCCTGCGACCTGCGCGTGGCCGCCAGCGAGGCCCGGCTGGGCCTTCCCGAGGCCAGCCTGGGCCTTGTGCCCGGGGCCGGCGGCACGCAGCGCCTGACGCGGCTGTGCGGCGTCGGCGTGGCCAAGCGCCTGATCCTGGGCGCCGAGGTGGTGGACGGCGCGCAGGCCGAACGCCTGGGGCTGGTGCAATGGGCGCGGCCGCGTGCAGAGCTGTTGGGCTTCACGCGCGACCTGGCCGCCGCCTGCGCCGCCAGCCCGCGCGCGGCGCTGGCGGCCAACAAGCGCTGCATCGCCGCCGCGCAGGACGCGCAGCGCGACGGCTACGCCGAAGAGCTGCTCGAGACGCGCGCCCTGTATGAACACCCCGAGTCGCGGCGCAAGGTGTCGAACTTCCTGGCCCGGCGCGCCCGCTGACACCCATCCCTTGCCTCACTCGAAAGGCCGACCCATGGAATTCGCGCACAAGACCGCCATCGTCACCGGCGCCGGCTCCGGCATCGGCCGCGCCACCGCCACCGCCCTGGCGCGCGCCGGGGCACGGGTGGTGGTGGCCGACATCGACGCCCAAGGCGGCGAGGCCACCGCCGCCGCGCTGCGCGCGCAGGGCCTGCAGGCCGACTTCCTGCACGTGGACATGACCGACCCGCTGTCCATCGAGGCCTTTGCCGCCGCCGCTCAGGCGCAGTGCGGCGCCGTGGATGTGCTGGTCAACGCGGCAGGCTGGGGCCGCACGGCGCCCTTCATCGACGGCAGCAACGAGTTCTGGGCCAAGCTGGTGGCGCTCAACTTCGTCGGCCCCATGCAACTGGCCAAGGCACTGCTGCCGGGCATGATGGAGCGCGCCAGCGGCCGCATCGTCAACATCGCCAGCGACGCCGGGCGCGTGGGCAGCCTGGGCGAGACGGTGTACTCGGGTGCCAAGGGCGGGCTGATCGCCTTCACCAAGTCGCTGGCGCGCGAGGTGGCGCGCTACAACATCAACGTCAACTGCGTCTGCCCGGGCCCCACCGACACACCGCTGATGGCCGCCGTGCCCGACAAGGTGAAGGACGCGCTGACCAAGGCCATCCCGTTTCGCCGCCTGGGCAAGCCCGAGGAAGTGGCCGACGCCGTGGCTTTTTTCGCAAGCGACCGCGCCGCCTACATAACAGGGCAGGTGCTCAGCGTCAGCGGCGGCCTCACGATGGCGGGCTGAAAACCCGACCGAGGAGACGCCCATGGACTACACGCTGCCGGAATTCCTGGCCCACGCCATCGCGCTGGAGCACGAGGCGGCCGAACGCTATCTGGAACTGGCCGACAGGATGGAAGCGCACCGCAACGACCCGGTGTCGGCGCTGTTCCGCGACATGGTGCGCTACTCGCGCATGCACCGTGACTCCATCATCGAGCGCGCCCGCGGCGTGACGCTGCCCACGCTGCGCCCCGGGCAGTACCGCTGGCTGCAGGCGCCCGAGGCCGGCGATGAAGAAGGCTTCGACGTCATGCTCGACGCCTACGAAGCGTTGACTTACGCGCTCAAGAACGAGATGCGCGCGCTGGACTACTACTGCAGCGTGAGCGAGCAGACCGCCGACGCCGAGGTGCGGCGCATGGCTGCTGAGTTTGCGGCCGAGGAAACCGAGCATGTGCAGGCGCTGGAAGACTGGATGGCGCGCACCGTCCCCCCGGCCGTGTTCCTGCGCGAAGACCCCGAACGCCCGGCGCGGGCCTGACCGCCCATGGCCCCTGGGTGCTGGAGCGGTGAGTTCCAGGATGTGCCCCTGCCCGGCCGCGGGTTGCCGCGGGGGCGGGGCGGATGTGCCATCGATTACAACAACAGGAGATGACCATGAAGAACCTACAGCTCGCCGCCTACCAGGCCCGGCACTTCGGCTACTCGGCCCAGGGCAAGGTGGCCACCATCCGGCTGAACCGGCCCGACCGCAAGAACCCGCTCACCTTCGATTCGTATGGCGAGCTGCGCGACCTGTTCCGCGAGATGGTCTACGCCAGCGACATCAAGGCCATCGTCTTCACCGGCGAGGGCGGCAACTTCTGCAGCGGCGGCGACGTGCACGAGATCATCGGCCCGCTGGTGGGTATGGACATGCCCGAGCTGCTGGCCTTCACGCGCATGACGGGCGACCTGGTCAAGGCCATGCGCGCCTGCCCGCAACCCATCATCGCCGCCATCGACGGCGTGTGCACCGGCGCCGGGGCGATGATCGCCTGCGGCTCGGACATGCGCCTGGCCACGGCGCGCAGCAAGCTGGCCTTCCTGTTCGTGCGCGTGGGCCTGGCCGGCGCCGACATGGGCGCCTGCACCCTGCTGCCGCGGCTCATCGGGCTGTCGCGCGCCGCCGATCTGCTGTTCACCGGCCGCGTGGTCGGCGGTGAAGAGGCCGAACGCTTCGGCTTCCACAACCGGCTGGTCGAGCCCGACAAGCTGCTGGAAGAAGCGCAAGGCCTGGCGCAAAGCCTGGCCGATGGCCCGACCTTCGGCCACGCCATGACCAAGACCATGCTCTGGCAGGAGTGGAGCTCCGGCCTGGGCGAATGCATCGAGGCCGAGGCCCAGGCCCAGGCCATCTGCATGCAGACCCAGGACTTCGAGCGCGCCTACCACGCCTTTGCCGCCAAATCCAAGCCGGTGTTCGAGGGCAACTGATGGCCGTCGCGCCCGCGCCTGTTGCCGCCGCGCCCGCCAGCGACCTGGACTGGCCCTTCTTCGACGAGGGCCACCGTGTCTATGCGGCGCAGGTGCGGCAGTGGGCACAGCAGCAACTGCCGCCGCTGCTGGAGGGCGCCGAGGACAGCCTGGACGCCGTCTACACCTGCGTGCGCCGGCTGGTGACCGAGCTGGGTCGCGCCGGCCTGCTGCGCGTGTGCGTGCCGGCGGCCTACGGCGGCTTGCGCGAGCAGCTTGACGTGCGCGGCCTGAGCCTGGCGCGCGAGACCTTGGCGCGGGCCTCGGGCCTGGCCGACTTCGCGCTGGCCATGCAAGGACTGGGCAGCGCACCGGTCAGCCTGTTCGGCACGCACGCGCAGAAGCTGGCGCTGCTTCCGGGCGTGGCCGAAGGGCGCACGGTGGCGGCCTTTGCGCTGTCCGAGCCCGACGCCGGCTCCGACGTGGCGGCGCTGTCTTGCTGCGCGCTGCGCGTGCCCGGCGGCTGGCAGCTGAACGGCGTGAAGACCTGGATCAGCAACGCCGGCCTGGCCGACAGCTACGTGGTCTTCGCGCGCAGCGGGCAGCCCGGCACGCGCGGCATCTCGGCCTTCATCGTGCCGGCCAGCACGCCGGGGCTGGACGCCAGCGAGCGCATCCCGGTCATCGCCCCGCACCCGCTGGGCACGCTGCGCCTGACGGCCTGCTTCGTCCCCGGCGATGCCCTGCTGGGCGAGGAGGGGCAGGGCTTCAAGATCGCCATGGGCACGCTCGACACCTTCCGCACCACAGTCGGCGCGGCCGCGCTGGGCTTTGCGCGGCGCGCGCTGGACGAAGGCCTGCTGCGCGCGCGCAGCCGCAAGCTGTTCGGACGGACGCTGGCCGAGTTCCAGCTCACGCAGATGAAGCTGGGCGAGATGGCCCTGGCCATCGACGCCTCGGCGCTGATGGTCTACCGCGCCGCCTGGACCAAGGACGTGCAGCGCCGCCGCGTCACGCGCGAGGCCTCGATGGCCAAGCTCTTTGCCACCGAATCGGCCCAGCAGGTGATAGACGCCGCGGTGCAGCTGTGGGGCGGCCTGGGCGTGGTGCAGGGCGTTCCGGTAGAGCGGCTGTACCGCGAGATCCGCGCGCTGCGCATCTACGAAGGCGCCAGCGAGGTGCTCAAGCTCATCATCGGCGCGCAGGCGCTCGAGGCCGGCGGATGAAGCTGCTGGGTCCCTCACGGGCCACCGGTGGCTATGGCCGCGCGCTGGAGCTGGCCTGCAAGTGCTCGGCCATCGCCGGCACCCTGGTGTTCGTGGCGCTGGTGGTCATGTCCATCGTCTCCATCACCGGGCGCAAGCTGCTGTCCATGCCGGTGCCGGGCGACGTGGAGATGCTGCAGCTGTGCGCGGCCTTTGCCTCGGCCTCGTTCTTCGCCTGGTGCCACCTGAGCCACGGCGACGTGAAGGTCGATTTCTTCACCGACTGGCTGCCGGCGCGGCGCGTGCACGCGCTGGACGCCGTGGGCTCGCTGCTGGTGGCCGGCTTCGGCGCGCTCATCGCCTGGCGCACGGGGGTGGGCGCGGCTTCGCTGCAGGCCGTGGGCGAGACCACCATGATCCTGGGCGCCCCGGTCTGGGTGGGGCAGGCGCTGATGGTGCCGGGCTTCGTGCTGCTGGCCCTGGCCGGCCTGTACCGCGCCACCGAGCACGCGCGCCAGGCGCTGGGTGGCAGCCCGCCGGCCACGCCGGTGGTGGCCGAGGACGCGTCTTGAGCGGCATCTCCGCCGGCCTGCTGCTGTTTGCCGTGCTGCTGGGGCTGCTGGCGCTGCGCGTGCCCATCGGCATCGCCATGTTCTCGGTGGGCGCCGGTGGCTATGTCTGGCTGACCGGGGGCGACTGGACGCCGCTGCTCAATTCGCTCAAGAACCTGGCCTATGCGCGCCTGTCCAACTACGACCTGATCGTCATCCCGCTGTTCCTGCTGATGGGGCAGTTCGCCACGCACGGCGGGCTGTCGCGCGCGCTGTTCCGCTTCGTCAGCGCCTTCATGGGCCATTGGCGCGGTGGGGTGGCCATGGCGTCGGTGGGCGCCTGTGCCGGCTTCGGCGCCATCTGCGGCTCGTCACTGGCCACTGCGGCCACCATGGGGCAGGTGGCGCTGCCCGAGCTCAAGCGCCTGGGCTATTCGGACAGCCTGGCCACCGGCACGCTGGCCGCGGGCGGCACGCTGGGCATCATGATCCCGCCCTCGGTGCCGCTGGTGATCTACGCCATCCTCACGCAGGAGTCCATCGGCAAGCTGTTCATGGCCGCGCTGCTGCCGGGCTTGATCGCCATGGTGGGCTACATGCTGGTGATCCGCATCATGGTGGCCTGGAAGCCCGAATCCGGCCCGGCCGGCCCGCGCGCGCCCTGGTCCGAGCGGCTGCGGGCGCTGGCGGCGGTGGCGCCGGTGATCGGCGTGTTCGTGGTGGTGATCGTGGGCATCTACGGCGGCTGGGCCAACCCCACCGAGGCCGCGGCCATCGGCGCGGCGGCCTGCGGCGTGCTGGCCGTCACCAGCGGCGGCATGCGCCTGAAGGGCCTGATCGCCACCGCGCTGGGCACGGCCCAGGCCACCGCCATGATCTTCCTGGTGCTGCTGGGCGCCGACCAGCTGAACACCGCGCTGGCGGTGTCGCAGATGCCGGCCGAGCTGGCCGCCTGGGTGCAGGCCAGCGGCCTGCCGCCGCTGCTGGTGATGTCGGCCATCCTGCTCACCTACATCCTGCTGGGCTGCGTGATGGATTCGCTGGCCATGATCCTGCTCACCATCCCGGTGTTCTACCCGGTGGTCATGGGGCTGGACTTCTGGGGCCTGTCGCCCACCGACAAGTCCATCTGGTTCGGCATCCTGGCGCTGATGGTGGTGGAGATCGGCCTGGTGCACCCGCCCGTGGGGATGAACGTCTACGTCATCAACCGCATCGCCCAGAATGTGCCGCTGAAGGAGACCTTCAAGGGCGTGATGCCTTTCCTGGCCTCGGACTTCATACGCATCATCGTGCTGCTGTTCTTCCCGTCGCTGTCGCTGGTGCTGGTGCACAGCTTTCAGACCTGAATCACCAACAAGGAGATGACCATGTCCCGTATCGCCGCCTTCGTGGCCGCCACCCTGCTGGCCGCCGGCACCTGTGCGCAGGCGCAGACCGTGGTGCTCAAGGTGCACCACTTCCTGCCCGGCACGGCCAACGTGCACCGCAACCTCATCCAGCCCTGGTGCGACAAGATCGCCCAGGAGTCGGGCGACCGCATGAAGTGCCAGATCTACCCGGCCATGCAGCTGGGCGGCACGCCGGCGCAGCTGTTCGACCAGGCGCGCGACGGCGTGGCCGACATCGTCTGGACCATCCCCACCTATTCGGCCGGGCGCTTTGTCAAGTCCGAGGTCTTCGAGCTGCCCTTCTTCACGCGCAGCGCCAAGGGCTCCAGCCAGGCCTACTGGGACTACGTGCAGAAGTCGGCGCTGGACGAGTACCAGGGTGTCAAGCCCCTCTTCCTGCACACCAACGACGGCTCGGCCTTCCACCTGAGCAGCGCCAAGGGCGTGCGCACGCTGGACGACCTGAAAGGCATGAAGATCCGCGCCGCCACGCGGCTGAACTCGCGCATGCTGGCGGCCCTGGGCGCCGCGCCGGTGCAGATGCCGCTGCCGGCCGTGCCCGAGGCCATGTCCAAGGGCGTGATCGACGGCGCCATGGTGCCCTGGGAAGGCGTGCCCGCGGCCAAGCTGCAGGAGATCGCCAAGAGCCACCTCGACGCGCCCGCCGGCCAGCCCAAGTTTGCCAACTCGATCTTCGCCTTCGTGATGAACCAGGCGCGCTACAACGCGCTGCCGGCCGACCTGAAGAAGGTGATCGACGCCAACAGCGGCCTGGCGGTGTCGGCCTGGGCTGGCGAGAAGGGCTTCGACGCCGTGGTGGTGGCCAACCACAAGCTGGCCAGCGACCGCGGCAACACGCTGCTCACGCTGGACGCTGCCGAGTACCAGCGCTGGATCAAGGCCGCATCCGACGTCGACGACCAGTGGGTCAAGGAGGTCTCGGCCAAGGGCGCCAACGGCCCGGCCCTGCTGGAGCAGGCGCGCGCGCTGATCCTGCAATATGACCGCTGATCCGGCGTCCGCACCCGCGCCTGCGCCTGTGACATCGCCCTGCGCCGTGCTGGCGCCAGGCGGCGCGCCGCGCTCGGGCCCGCGCCGCTGGCGCGATGCCGACGGCGAGCACATCGACGTGCGCGGCCTGCAGCCGCCGCAGCCGCTGGTGGACATCCTGCGCCTGGTGCATCAGATGGCCGGCCGCGGCGTGGTGCTGGTGCACCACGACCGTGACCCGGTGCTGCTGTACCCCGAGCTGGCAGAGCTGGGCTGGTCGGCCGAACGTCTGGCCAGCGAGCCCGGTGAGTTGTTGTTGCGCCTGACCCCGGGGGCCTGATGGCTGCCGGGCCGGCGTTCCTGGGCGACCTGAGCGGCCGCCTGCTGCCGGCTTCCATCCCCTTCCGTTTCTTCGGCGCCGCGGTGCTGTGCCAGCTGCTGGCCTGGCTGGCGCTGCTGGCCGGTGCGGCCCAGACGCCGGCCTTCGGTGGCGGCCCGGGCCTGCCGTTGGCGGGGCTGCACCTGTTCACCCTGGGCGTGCTGGCCATGACGGCCATCGGCGCCAGCCTGCAACTGCTGCCGGTGGCCACGCGCCAGGCCGTGGCCGCACCGCGCACCCTGGCCGCCCTGGGTTGGCTGTACATGCCGGCCGTGGGCCTGCTGGCCCTGGCCATGGCGCAGGGCTGGGCCGACGGCATGGCCTGGGGCGCGGCGGCGGCGGTGCTGGCGCTGCTGTTCTTTGCCGCGCTGCTGGGCCGCAACCTGATGCGCGCTCGCGGCATGGCGGTGGTGGCCGTGCACGGCGGGGCCGCGCTGCTGTGCCTGCTGGCGTTGCTGGCCAGCGGGCTGTCGCTGGCCGCCACCTACCGGGGCCAGGGCTTCATGGACCACGGCCTGGCGCTGCGCCTGCACGTGGTGCTGGCTGGCTACGGCTTCATGGGGCTGCTGCTGCTGGGCTTTTCCTACATCCTGCTGCCCATGTTCGCGCTGGCCGACGCGCCGCCGCAGCGCCCCGCGCTGGCCTCGGCGTCGCTGGTGATCGCCGCTCTGGCGCTGGCCGCAGGGGCGCCACCCGGCTGGCCGGGTGTTCTGGCCGTATTGCTGGGCCTGGCCGGGCTGGGGCTGCACGTAGTGCTGATGACGCGCATGCTGCGCAGCGCCATGCGCCGGCAGCTGGGCCGGCCGTTGCTGCTGATGCGCTTGGGTTGGGCGGCGCTGGCGGTCAGCCTGCTGGTGGCGGCGGCGCTGGAGGCCGGCGCCGGCTTCGAGCGCCTGCGCGCGCTGTTCGTCGTGCTGCTGGTGGGCGGGCTGCTGAGCTTCCTGCTGGGCGTGCTGGCGCGCATCGTGCCGTTTCTGGCGGCCATGCACGCGCCGCCGGGGCGGCGCGGGCCGCCGCTGCCCTCTGCGCTGACGTCCGAGCCGGCGCTGACGCTGCACTTCCGCTGCCACCTGGCAGCCTTTGCGCTGCTGCTGCTGGCGGTGCTGGTGGGCAGCCCCTGGCTGGCGCGCGCCGCGGCCCTGTGCGGCTGCGTCGGTGCGTTTTCCTTCGCCTGGTTCTTTGTCTACGCCTGGCGGCGCATGCGCGCGCCACCGGCGTCGGGCATTCCCCCGCTTGCGCCGCCGCGGCCGCAGGCATAAGATCAATCAAGCAAATCGGTACCGGATTACCGTTATAGCCCGAACATGAACCTCACCCGACACACCGGTCGTGCGCTGCACGACGACCACCGCGCCAACCTGGACCTGCTGGCGCAGGTCGAAAGAGCCCTGGGCCCGGGCAACGGCCCGGCGTTGCACCGCGCCCCAGGGCCAGGCACGCCGTTGGCCCGCCTGATGGGCGCGCTGCAGCACCAGGTGCTGCAGGACGTGGAACGCCACTTCGTCTTCGAGGAAGGCGAGCTGTTCACGCGCATGGCCAGCAGCGGCGACGGCGGCATCGCCCGGCTGCTGACCAGCGAACACGATGCCATTCGCGACCTGGCCGCCGAGCTGCTGCCGCTGGCCCACGACGCCGCCGCCGGCACGCTGGACGAGGCCGGCTGGTCCGCCCTGGCCCAGGCCGCGCTGGAACTGGTGGAACGCCAGGTCTCGCACATCCAGAAGGAAGAGATGGCCTTGCTGCCGCTGCTCGAAGACCTGCTCGACGACGACACCGACCGCCAGCTCGCGCTGGACTACAGCGCGCACTGAACGCCTGCGCGGCCGGTCCGCGCGGCCCGACACGACCCATGCGATCCAGGAGACCCGTGACCATGCAGACCGCCACCCTAGCCGATGCCCCCATCCGCGCGCTCACCCAGCAAGACCTGGACGCCGTGGTGGCCATCGACGCCGCCATCGTGGGCCGCGCGCGCAAGAGCTACTTCCAGCGCCGCGTCAAGGCGGCCCTGGCCCAGCCCGACCTGCACGTGCAGCTGGCGGCGCAAGACGGGCAGGGCGTGGCCGGCTTCATCCTGGCGCGGCGCTCGCAGGGCGAGTTCGGCCGCATCCGCCAGGGCCTGCGCGTCGAGGCGCTGGGCGTGCGGGCCGAGCGCCAGGGCCATGGCGTGGGCCGGCAGCTGCTGGATGCGCTGGCCGACTACGCCCGCCGCCACGGCGTGGGCGAGTTGCGTACCGTGGCTGCCTGGACCGACCACGGCATGCTGCAATGGCTGCACAGCATGGGCTTCCAGCTCACCAGCGACATGGTGCTCGAATGCAGCGTGGCCGACGGCTACCAGGCCGAACGCGACGACGCGCTGGGCCTGCCCGCGGCCCAGACCCCGGGCCATGAGACCGACTACGGCGCCCCCGAAGGCAACGATTTCGAGCGCGCCTCGCGCAGCCACTGCGACGTGCGTGCCATGCGAGCCGAAGACCTGCCGCGCATCCTGCGCATCGACCAGCAGATCACCGGCCGCAACCGCAGCGCCTACATCGAAGGCAAGCTGGGCGAGGCTATGGACGACTCGGCCATCCGCGTCTCGCTGACCGCGCAGCTGGACGGCGCCGTGGTCGGCTTCCTGATGGCGCGGGTCGACCTGGGCGACTTCGGTCGGGCCGAGCCGGTGGCCGTGCTCGACACCATCGGCGTGGACCCCAGCTACGGCCACCGCGGCGTCGGCCACGCGCTGGTTTCGCAGCTCTTCGCCAGCCTGCAGGCGCTGCACATCGACCGCGTCGAGACCGCCGTGCGGCCCACCGAACTGCCGCTGCTGGGCTTCTTGCTGAACACCGGCTTCGTGCGCTCGCAGCGCCTGGCCTTCGCGCGCGCCGTGTAGACCGCCCGCCCAGGGGCGCCCAAGCCCCGGGTGAGGAGAAGGAGACCACCATGCCCATGCCCCCCGCTCCCGGCCCGCGCTTCAACTTCGCGCAGCACCTGTTCGAGCGCCACCAAGCCTACCCGCAGCGCCCGGCCTACATCGACGACCAGGGCAGCCTGCGCTACGACGCACTGGCCGATCGCAGCCGGCACCTGGCCGCCGCGCTGCTGGCCGCCGGCGTGCGCCGCGAAGAGCGCGTGCTGCTGCTGATGCTGGACTGCAACGACTGGCCGGTGTGCTTTCTGGGTGCGCTGTACGCGGGCGTGGTGCCGGTGGCGGTGAACACGCTGCTCAGCGCCGACGACTACGCCTACATGCTGGCGCACAGCCGCGCGCAGGCCGCGCTGGTGTCACCGGCGCTGCTGCCGGCGCTGCAGGCGGCCATGGCCGCCGGGCCGCACGAGTTGCGCGCGGTGTTCGTGGCCGGGGCCGAGGCACCCGAAGGCACGCAGGCACTGGAAGTCGCGCTGGCGGCGCAGGCGCCGCTGGACCAGCCCGCCAGCACCGGGCCCGACGACCCCGGCTTCTGGCTCTACTCCTCGGGTTCCACCGGCCGGCCCAAGGGCACGCTGCACAGCCACGCCAACCCCTACTGGACGGCCGAGCTGTACGGCGGCCCGGTGCTGGGCCTGCGGGCCGACGACATCTGCTTCTCGGCCGCCAAGCTGTTCTTCGCCTACGGCCTGGGCAACGCTTTGAGCTTTCCGCTGAGCGTGGGCGCCACCACGCTGCTGATGGCCGAACGGCCCACGCCCGATGCGGTGTTCAAGCGCTGGCGCGGCCAGGTCGGCGGCGTCAGTCCCACGGTGTTCTTCGGCGCGCCCACGGGCTATGCCGGCATGCTGGCATCGCCAGCGCTGCCGGCGCGGGCCGATGTCGCGCTGCGCCTGGCCTCTTCAGCCGGCGAGGCGCTGCCGGCCGACGTGGGCAAGCGCTTCACCGCGCACTACGGCGTGGAGATCATCGACGGCATCGGCTCCACCGAGATGCTGCACATCTTCCTGTCCAACGTGCCCGGCCGCGTGCGCTACGGCACCACCGGCTGGCCCGTGCCGGGCTACCAGGTCGAACTGCGCGGCGACGATGGCCTGCCGCTGCCGCTGAACGAAGACGGTTCCAGCGACACCGGCGACCTGTTCATCCAGGGCCCCAGCGCGGCGCTGATGTACTGGGGCAGCCGCGACAAGACGCTGGACACCTTCCAGGGCCGCTGGACGCGCAGCGGCGACAAGTACCAGCGCAACGCCGACGGCAGCTACACCTACAGCGGCCGCAGCGACGACATGCTCAAGGTCAGCGGCATCTACGTCAGCCCCTTCGAGGTCGAGGCCACGCTGGTGCAGCACCCCTCGGTGCTCGAGGCCGCGGTCATCGGTGTGGTCGACGAGCAGGGACTGACCAAGTCCAAGGCCTTTGTCGTGCTCAAACCCGGGGCGAAGGCCAGCGACGCCGAGCTCAAGGCCTTCGTCAAGGACCGGCTGGCGCCCTACAAGTACCCGCGCCAGATCGAGTTCCTGGACGAACTGCCCAAGACCGCCACCGGCAAGATCCAGCGCTTCAGGCTGCGCGAGCGCGAGGCGGCCGGGCGCTGACAGCAGGAACGGCATTCACCACAACAGCAGGAGACAAGACACCATGAAGCACACCCGCCTCGGCCTCAGCCTCTTCACCACCGCCTTGCTGGCCCTGGCCTCCAGCGCCACGCTGGCCCAGGGCGCCAAGCTCAAGGTCGGCCTGATGCTGCCCTACACCGGCACCTTTGCCGCCCTGGGCACGGCCATCGAGAACGGCTTTCGGCTGTACGTGGCCGAGCAGGGCGGCAAGCTGGGCGGGCGCGAGGTCGAGTTCGTCAAGGTCGACGACGAGAGCGATCCGTCCAAGGCCACCGACAACGTCAACAAGCTGGTCAAGCGCGACAATGTGGACGTGCTGGTGGGCACGGTGCACAGCGGCGTGGCCATGGCCATGGCCAAGGTGGCCAAGGACAGCGGCACGCTCTTGATCGTGCCCAACGCCGGCGCCGACGCCGTGACCGGCGCGATGTGCGGGCCCAACATCTTCCGCAGCAGCTTCAGCAACTGGCAGCCCGGTTACGCCATGGGCGAGGTGGTGGCCAAGAAGGGCCACAAGAAGGTCGTCACCATCACCTGGAAGTACGCCGCCGGCGACGAATCGGTGCGCGGCTTCAAGGAAGCCTTCGAGAAGGGCGGGGGCCAGGTCGTCAAGGAGTTGAACCTGCCCTTCCCGGGCGTGGAGTTCCAGGCGCTGCTGACCGATATCGCGTCCACCCGGCCCGATGCGGTGTACACCTTCTTTGCCGGCGGTGGGGCGGTCAAGTTCGTCAAGGACTACGCCGCGGCGGGCCTGAAGAAGAACATCCCGCTGTACGGCGCCGGCTTCCTGACCGACGGCACGCTCGAGGCCCAGGGCGCCGACGCCGACGGGCTGCTGACCACGCTGCATTACGCCGACAGCCTGGGCACGCCGCGCGACAGCGCCTTCCGTCTGGCCTATGCCAAGAGCTACAAGCTGCAGCCCGACGTGTACGCCGTGCAGGGCTATGACGCGGCGCAGATCCTGGGCATAGGCCTGACCGCGGTGAAGGGCGACGTGGGCAAGAAGGCCGAGTTCGCCGCCGCGGTGCAGAAGGCCCGCATCGACAGCCCGCGCGGGCCCTTCATGCTGTCCAAGGCGCACAACCCGGTGCAGGACATCTACCTGCGCCAGGTGGTGGGCAAGGAGAACAAGGTGGTGGGCGTGGCCAGCAAGGCGCTGACCGACCCCGCGCGCGGCTGCCGGATGTAACGTATCTTCCTGCTGCGCGGGCCGGGCTCGGGCCTGCGCTGCGCGCCGTACGGGTGTACGGCTGTGCTGCTCGACCCGATCGCGACCCGCTCGCGACGGAAGCTACGTCACATCCGGGCCCCTGCCAATTCTCGAACAATGGACCTCGCCACCTTCCTCATCCAGTGCCTGAACGCGCTGCAGTACGGGCTGCTGCTGTTCCTGGTGGCCAGCGGCCTGACGCTGATCTTCGGCATCATGGGCGTCATCAACCTGGCGCACGGCAGCTTCTACATGATCGGCGCCTACATGGCCTTTGCGCTGGCGCCGGTGGTCGAGCGCAGCTTCGGCGGCGGCTTCGTGGCCACGCTGTTCGTGGGTCTGGTGCTGGCGGTGATGCTGGGCTACGTGCTGGAGTGGGTGTTCTTCAGCTACCTGTACGAGCGCGAGCACCTGCAGCAGGTGCTGATGACCTATGGCCTGATCCTGGTCTTCGAGGAACTGCGCAGCCTGCTGGTCGGTGACGACGTGCACGGCGTGCAGGCGCCGCCCTGGCTTTCGGGCAGCATCGCTTTAGGCGACACCATGACCTACCCGGTCTATCGCCTCTTCATCAGCGGCGTGTGCCTGGCGCTGGCGCTGGGCATGTACTTCGTGTTCACGCGCACGCGGCTGGGCATGATGATCCGCGCCGGCAGCGCCAACCGCGAGATGGTGCAGAGCCTGGGCATCGACATCCAGTTCCTGTACCGCGTGGTCTTCGCCGCCGGCGTGGCCATTGCCGTGCTGGCGGGCATGGTGGCGGCACCGGTGAGCAGTGTCTACCCGGGCATGGGCGGCAGCGTGCTCATCATCTGCTTCGTGGTGGTGGTGATCGGCGGCATCGGCAGCATCCGCGGCGCGCTGCTGGCGGCGTTGCTCATCGGCTTTGTCGACACCTTCGGCAAGGTGCTGCTGCCCCAGGCCGCGGGCGTGCTGGTGTACGTGCTGATGGCGCTGATCCTGCTGTGGCGGCCCGACGGCCTGTTCAAGGCCGCATGATGGATCTGCCGCGCGGCAAGCTCGCCTTCATGGCCGCGGTGTTCGTGGCGCATGCGGCGCTGCCCTGGATGACCGGTGCCTTCGGCATCGACCTGGTCACCAAGATCATGATCTTCGCCATCCTTGCGCTCAGCCTGGAGCTGCTGGTGGGCGCCACCGGCCTGGTGTGCTTCGGCCAGGCGGCCTTCTTCGGCATCGGCGCCTATGCCACCGTGCTGCTGACGCCGGATGACGGCCCGGCCGGCCTGTGGTGGCTGCTGCCGGCGTGCATGCTGGCGGCCGCGGCCTATGCGCTGGCGGTGGGCGCGCTGTCGCTGCGCACGCGCGGCGTGTACTTCATCATGGTCACGCTGGCCTTTGCGCAGATGGCCTATTACGTGGTGCACGACACCCCGCTGGGCGGCGGCACCGACGGCATCTACCTCAACTTCAAGCCCACGCTGGGCGGCGCACTCGACCTGGACAAGCCGCTGGTGCTGTACGGCTTCACGCTGGCCTGTCTGGTGATGGTGTTCGGCTTCCTGGCGGTGCTGCTGCGCTCGCGCTTCGGCCGCGCGCTGGCCGGCATCAAGGTGAACGAGCAGCGCATGCGCGCCACCGGCTTTTCAACCTACCCTTACAAGCTGGCGGCCTTCACGATCTCGGGCGGCATCGCCGGGCTGGCGGGTTTCCTGTTTGCGGTGAAGGACGGCTTCGTCAACCCCGAACTGCTGAGCTGGCACTTCAGCGGCTCGGTGCTGATCATGATCATCCTGGGCGGCCTGGGCCATCTGCGCGGTGCGATCATCGGCGCCTATGCCTTTGCGCTGCTGCAGGAGTTCTTCAAGTCCGAGGCCATCTTCGGTGCCTTCGCCAAGCACTGGACCCTGGGCCTGGGCCTGAGCATCATCGTCAGCGTGGCCCTGCTGCCGCGCGGCCTGGTAGGCCTGCCGGCGCAATGGCGCGAACGCCTGGAAGGGCGGCGCGGCATCATGCGCAGCATGGGGTTCTACAAGTGAGCGAGCAGCCCGTGCTGCTGCGCGCTTCGGGCCTGACGCGGCGCTGGGGCGGGCTGGTGGCGCTGGACCGCGTGGAGATCGCACTGGCGCGCGGCCAGGTGCATGCCGTCATCGGCACCAACGGGGCGGGCAAGTCCACGCTGATCAACATCCTCTCGGGCGAGATCCCGCCGTCCAGCGGCAGTGTCGAACTGCTGGGACAGGACGTCACCACCTGGACGCAGCCGCGACGTGCGCGCGCCGGCCTGGGCCGCAGTTACCAGCGCAACACCATCTTCCCGCCCTTCACGGTGTTCGAGAACTGCCGCCTGGCGGCGCAGGCGCGCGCGCAGCGGCCCTGGGCCTGGTGGCGCAGCGCGCAGGCCTGCGCCGACAGCACGGCCGCGGCGCACGACGCGGCGGCGCGCGCCGGGTTGCAAGACCTGCTGCAGCGGCCGGCCGGGCTGCTGTCGCACGGCCAGAAGCGCCAGCTCGAGATCGCCATGTGCCTGGCCCCGGGGCCGCAGGTGCTGCTGCTGGACGAGCCCCTGGCCGGCATGGGCGCCGAAGAGACCGACCGCATGCTGGCCCTGCTGGCCGAGCTGAGGGCGCAGCACGCCATCCTGCTGGTCGAGCACGACATGGACGCGGTGTTCCGCATCGCCGACCGCATCACGGTGATGGTCAACGGCGCGGTCATCGCCAGCGACGCGCCGGCCGCGGTGCGCGCCGACCCGGCGGTGCAACTGGCCTACCTGGGCGCCGATGAACACGACTGATCTCATCGTCGACGTGGCCGGGCTGCACAGCTGGTATGGCTCCAGCCACGTGCTGCACGGCGTGGAGCTGCAACTGGGCCGCGGCGAGACCCTGGCGCTGCTGGGCCGCAACGGCATGGGCAAGAGCACGCTGATCCGCACGCTGCTGGGCCACGTGACGCAGCGCGAAGGCCGCATCCGCCTGTTCGGCAAGGACATGTCGCAGGCGCGCCCGCACGAGGTGGCGCGCCTGGGCGTGGCCTACGTGCCCGAAGGCCGCGGCATCTTCCCCAACCTGAGCGTGCGCGAGAACCTGGTGATGGCCGAGCGCCCCGGTCGCGATGGCCGCCGCGACTGGACGCTGGAGCGCGTGTTCGAGACCTTTCCGCGCCTGGGCGAGCGCCTGGGCCACCAGGGCGGGCAGTTGTCGGGCGGCGAGCAGCAGATGCTGTCCATCGGCCGCGCGCTCATGACGCACCCCGAGCTGATCATCCTGGACGAGGCCACCGAGGGCCTGGCGCCGCAGATCGTGGCCGAGATCTGGCGCGTCATCCGCAGCATCCGCAGCGCCGGCATCGCCACGCTCACCGTCGACCGCGACTACCGCCGCGTGCTGGCCCACAGCGACCGCGCGGTGGTGCTGCAAAAGGGGCAGGTGGTGCTGAAGGGCAGCGCGGCCGAGGTGGCGGCGCACCCGGATCTGGCGCGCAACCTGGGGCTTTGAGGCGCGGGCGGGGGCCCGCGGTGCGGCGCCTTCGCCGTGCGACGCGCAGAGTCCGCTTTGCCCGGCCTTGCGCAAGGCCTGGATGGCGGCGGCGGTCACCCGGCTAGACTGCGCGCCTCATGCAAATCCTGGCACCTCGATCGCGGACGCCGGCTCCCGCAGGCTGCGGGCCGGTCCTGGCCTGCCCGGGTGGCGCGCAGCCGAGGAACCGATCGCCGTGGGCCTGAACGACGACTGGCGCCGCCGCAGTCTGGCGGCGGTGTGGCATCCCTGCACCCAGATGAAGCTGCACGACCCCGACGGTGCCGCGCTGCCGCTGATCCCGGCGGCAAGTGCCCAGGGCGTGTGGCTGCACGACTTCGAGGGCCGGCGCTACCTGGACGGCATCAGCTCCTGGTGGGTCAACCTCTTCGGCCACAACCACCCGGCCATCCGCGCCGCGCTGGCGGATCAGCTCAGCCGGCTCGACCACGTGATGCTGGCCGGCTTCACGCATGCGCCGGTGGTCGAGCTGTCCGAGCGGCTGGGCCGGCTGACCGGCCTGGGCCACGCCTTCTACGGCAGCGACGGCGCTTCGGCGGTGGAGATCGCGCTGAAGATGAGCGCCCACCATTGGCGCAACGCCGGCCGGCCGCGCAAGTGCCGCTTCGTGGGCCTGGCCGGCGGCTACCACGGTGAGACGGTGGGTGCCCTGGCAGTCACCGACATCCCCCTGTTCCGCGAAGCCTATGCGCCGCTGCTGCGCCTGGCCGCCACCGTGCCCAGCCCCGACGCGCGCCAGGCCGGGCCCGGCGAGGATGCCGCCGCGGTGGCCGAACGCGCCGCCGCCGCGCTGGCCACCTGGCTGGAGCAGCACCATGAAGACACCGCGGCCCTGATCGTGGAGCCGCTGGTGCAGTGCGCCGCGGGCATGGCCATGCACCACCCGCTGTACCTGCAGCGTGCGCGCGAACTCTGCGATCGCTATCAGGTGCACCTGGTAGCGGACGAGATCGCGGTCGGCTTCGGCCGCACCGGCACGATGTTCGCGCACAACCAAGCCGGCATACGGCCCGACTTCATCTGCCTGTCCAAGGGCCTGACCGGCGGCACGTTGCCGCTGTCGGCGGTGCTGACCACCGACGCGGTGTACGCGGCCTTCTACGACGACGAGGTGGTGCGCGGCTTCCTGCATTCGCACAGCTACACCGGCAACGCACTGGCCTGCCGCGCCGCGCTGGCCACGCTGGACTTGTTCGAGCAGACCGACGCCTTGCGCGCCAACGAGTTGACCGGTGCCCGCCTGGCGGCACAGTTCGAGCCGCTGTCGCAGCACACCCGGGTGCGCCATGCACGTCGCCGCGGGATGATCTTCGCGTGGGACATCGCCACCGGGCTGCCGGACTTCGGCCGCCGTTTCGCCCGCCACGCGCTGGCGCAGGGGCTGCTGCTGCGGCCCATCGGGCGCACGCTGTACGCCATGCCGCCCTACGTGATCTCCGAGGCCGAGGGCGAGCACCTGGCCCGCGGCGCCTTGGCAGCGCTGGAGGCCACGCTGGCCGACGAGCCCGACGTTCCGAATGCCGAGGAAGCCATTGCCGATGGCGTCTGAGTTGCGATCGCTGTTCGTCACCGGCACCGACACCGGTGTCGGCAAGACCCTGGTCAGCGCCGCGCTGCTGCACGCCCTGGCCACCCGCCATGCGCGCGTGGTCGGCATGAAGCCCGTGGCCGCCGGGCTGGTGTGCATCGACGGCCAGTGGGTGAGCGAAGACGTGCTGGCGCTGCGCGCCGCGTCCACTGTGCGCGTGCCCGCCGCGCTGGACAACCCGGTGGCCTTGCCCGAGCCCCTGGCGCCGCATCTGGCGGCGGCTCGGGCGGGCCGGCAGCTGGGCGTGGCCGAGCTGCTGGCGGCGCAGCGCGCGCTGCTGGCGCTGGCCGACGTGGTGGTGGTAGAGGGCGCCGGCGGCTGGCGCGTGCCGCTCAACGAGCACGAAACCCTGGCCGACCTGGCCACCGCGATGGCCGCGCCGGTGGTGCTGGTGGTGGGCCTGCGCCTGGGCTGCATCAACCACGCCTTGCTGTCGGCCGAGGCCATCCGCGCCGACGGACTGCAACTGGCCGGCTGGGTGGCCAACAGCCTGTCGCCCGACATGCCCTGCCGCGACGAGAACATCGCCACGCTGCGCACGCGACTGCCGGCGCCGCTGCTGGGGGTGCTGCCCTGGATGCCGACGCCCGATCCACGCACGGTCGCGCTGGAACTGCCGCCCGGATGGTGACGATGAGTTGGCTGGACGAATTCGACGAGCGGCTGGCACAGCTCGACGCGCAATCGCTGCGCCGCCGCCGCCGCGCCGTGCTGCCCGAGGCCGGGGCGCGCCTGCAGGTCGATGGTGAGTCGCTACTGGCCTTCTGCAGCAACGACTACCTGGGCCTGGCCGGTGCCGCGCCCCTGCGGGCGGCCGTGCACGCCGCCGTCGACACCTATGGCGTGGGCTCCGGCGCCTCGCCCATGGTCAGCGGCCACAGCGTGGCCAACGCCGCGCTCGAGCTGGAACTGGCCGCCGCCGTGCAACTGCCGCGCGCGCTGTACTTCTACGCCGGCTATGCCACCAACGCCAGCATCGTGCCGGCGCTGGTGGGCGCGGGCGACGCGCTGTTCTCCGACGCGCTCAACCACGCCTGCCTGATCGACGGCGCGCGCCTGTCCCGGGCCCAGGTACACCGCTTCGCGCACGCCGACCTGCAGCAGCTGGACGCGCTGCTGGCGGCCAGCACGGCGCGGCGCAAGCTGGTGCTCAGCGACGCGGTATTCAGCATGGACGGCGACGTGGCCGACCTGCGCGCGCTGGTTGCGCTGTGCGAACGCCACGACGCCCTGCTGCTGCTGGACGACGCGCACGGCTTCGGCGTGCTGGGGCCGCAAGGCCGCGGCGCGCTGGCTGCCGTGGGCCTGAGCGGCGCCACGGCCTCGCGGCGGGTGCTGTACATGGCCACGCTGGGCAAGGCCATCGGCGTGGCAGGGGCCTTCGTCGCCGGGCCCGACAGCCTGGTGGAGTGGCTGCTGCAGAAGACCCGCAGCTACACCTATGCCACGGCCGCGCCAGCGCTGCTGGCCGAGGCCGTGCGCGCCAGCCTGCGCTGCGTGCTGGGGGCGGAGGGCGAGCGCCGCCGCCAGCACCTGCAGGCGCTGATCGCGCGGCTGCAGGCGGGCCTGCAGCCGGGCGCGGACGCCGGCATGGCCGCGGCCGGCTGGGCCTTGCTGCCGTCGTCCACGGCCATACAGCCGTTGATCATCGGCGACAACGCGGCCGCGCTGGCCGTGATGGCGGCGCTGCGCGAACGGGGCCTGTGGGTACCGGCGATCAGGCCGCCGACGGTGCCGGCGGGGACGGCGCGGCTGCGCATCGCCTTGTCGGCCGCGCACACCGTGGCGGATGTCGACGTCCTGATCGAGGCGCTGCGCCAGGTCGCGCGCACGACGTGACAGGCCGGCGCCTCAGCGCCGCTTCCACTGCGCCGGGTTCTGCAGCCGCGGCCGGCCCTCGTCCAGCGCTTCCAGCGGGTGCACCTCGGCCATGCTGGCCAGGCAGCGGCGCGCCAGGTCGTGGTAGATGGCCGTGCCCTCGGCCTTGCCGGCGATCTCGTCTTCGCTGAGCGGCCGCAGGTTCTTGGCCGGCAGCCCCGCGGCCAGCCAGCCGGCGGGCACCTGGTGGCCGGCGCGCACGAAGGCGCAGGCAGCAACCATCGCGCGCTCGCCGATCTCGGCCTCGTCCATGACCACCGCGTTCATGCCCACCAGCGCGTCGCGCCGCACCACGCAGGCGTGCAGCACGGCGCCGTGGCCGATGTGGCCGTTCTCTTCGATCACGGTGTCGGCAAAGGGAAAACCGTGCACCACGCAGCAGTCCTGCACGTTGGCGCCAGCCTGCAGCACGATGCGGCCGAAATCGCCGCGCAGGCTGGCCAGCGGGCCGACGTAGCAGCCCGGGCCGACGATCACGTCGCCGATCAGCACGGCGGTGGGGTGCACGTAGGCGCCGGGGTCCACCACCGGGACGACGCCCTCGATCGAATAGCAGGGCATCGCGGCAGCCCGCTCAGCCGTGCAGCGACTCGTACTTGGCCATCAACTCCTCGCGCGACTCGACGAAGTCGGGGTTGGGCACGATGCAGTCGGCCGGGCACATCAGCGCGCACTGCGGGTCGTCCTCGGCGCCCACGCATTCGGTGCAGCGCAGTGCGTCGATCACGTACATCGGGCTGCCCTCGGCGATGGCCTCGTTGGGGCAGGCCGGCTTGCAGGCGTCGCAGGCGGTGCAGTCCTGGGTGATCATCAAGGCCATGGCGGGGGTCTCCGGGGTCGGGGTTGTGGAAAGACGGCGCGCATCATGCCGCAGCCGTGGCTTCCAGCTCCTGCAGCTTGCGGTGGCGGAAGGCGCCCCACAGCGCCGCGCCCACGGCCCCGGCGTAGATGGAATCGGGGTGCGACATGGCGCTGACCGTGACCTTCTCGTTGACCATCTCTTCCTGGATGGCGGCCAGCAGCCCGCTGTCCAGCGCCAGGCCGCCGGTCAGCAGCGCGGTGCCGCTCTTGATGCCGGTGACCTTGAGCAGCTTGACGATGCGCGAGGCCATCGACAGGTGGATGCCCTTGAGGATGTCGGGCGTGGCGATGCCGCGCGACACCATGTTGATGACGTCGGTCTCGGCCAGCACGGCGCAGATGGAACTGACCTTCTCGGGGTCCAGGCTGCTCTGCGACAGCGGGCCGATCTCCTCGACCGCCACGCCCAGGTAGCGCGCGATGTTCTCCAGGAACTGGCCCGATCCCGAGGCGCACTGGCTGGTCATCTTGTACGACAGCACCTTGCCGCGTTCGTCGATGTAGATGGCGCGGCCGTTGAGCGCGCCGATGTCGACCACGGCGCGCGCCGTCGGCTCCAGGAACACGCCGCCGCGGGCATGCGTGGTCATCGAATAGAAGTGCCCGGTGGCGAACTTGACGTTCTCGCCCTCGCCGGTGGTGGCGGTGTAGGCCACGTCGCCCTCGGCCAGGCCGGCGTCGGCCAGCACGTCATCAAAGCCCTGGCGCGCCAGGGTCATGGGGTCGCGGCTGCGGATGCGTTCGCAGCGCCGCGCCACCCAGGTGGGCCGGGCGGCGTCTGCGCCGTGGCGGAAGAGCACGGACTTGACCGCGCCCGAGCCGATGTCGATGCCGATGGTGTGGATCATGCTGCTGCCTCCCTCAGACCCGGGCCTCGGCGGAGCGGCCTTCCTCGACCACGGCCCGCCAGGCAAAGGTGGCACCGCCCAGGGCGCCGGTGTAGATGGAATCGGGGTCGATGTTGAGCGTGACCTCGCCGTAGTTGTCCTTGATCAGCTCTTTCAGCGACTTGACCGCGGCCTCGTTCTTGGCCACGCCGCCGGTGAAGGTGAACTGGTCGCGCACGCCGCCCGAGCGCGCCAGGATGGACATGGCGCGCAGCATGATGGCGCGGTGCAGGCCGGCCATGATGTCCTCGCGCTTGTCGCCCAGGCTCAGCCGGTCGCGCAGCTCGGCGCCGGCAAACACCGTGCAGGTGCTGTTGATGCGGATGCTCTTGGTCGATTTCATCGCCAGCGGGCCCAGCTCGTGCAGGCCCATGTTCATCTCGTCGGCGATGTAGCCCAGGTAGCGGCCGCAGCCGGCGGCGCAGCGGTCGTTCATCTGGAAGCTCTCGACGATGCCCGCCGGGTCGATCTGGATGGCCTTGGTGTCCTGGCCGCCGATGTCCAGCACCGTGGCCGTGCCCGGGTACATGACGTGCGCGCCCAGGCCGTGGCACAGGATCTCGGAACGGATGTGTTCCTTGCTGAAAGGCAGCCGCGCGCGACCGTAGCCGGTGCCCACAACGTAGGTCTCTTCCAGCTCTGTATCGAGGATGCCCTTGATGGGCGCCTCGACCTGCGCGCGCCGCGCCGTTGTCTCGGGCAGGGCGATGAAGGTGCGCTCCAGCGCGGCCAGCAGGTGGCGGCGGATGCTGTCGGCGTAGACGCGGTTCTCGACCTCGATGATGCTGCGGTCGAACAGGTTCAGCAGGTACTCGTACCGGGTGCCGGCCTCCTTGGCCACCACCTCGCCGGTGGCCAGGTACTGGCTGCCGGCGATGTCGCGGAAGAAGTCGCTCTTGCGCTTGGCGCCGGGCGCGAACAGCAAGGGCGCTTCTGCGGTCAGGCGGCGGAACACCTCTTCCAGCGCCGGGCCCACCGCGGCCGCGCCCTCGCCGAAGCGCGACGTGGCCAGGCTGCGTTCGCAGGTCTTGTGCAGGTCGGCCAGCTGTTCCAGGTATTGCTCGGAGCGGAAGTCGCGTTCCAGCTGCGCGATGAAGCCGTCCAGCGCGCCGTTGAGCGCGCCTTCACTGCCCAGCTTCTGCCGGAACAGGTGGAAGCGGCTGTTGACCAGCGCCTCCTGCTTGGCGATGGCCGCGGCCGTGTCGTAGTTGGAGCGCGAATTGGTGATGCCGCGCCCGAGGATGTTCTGGTTCTCGTCCACCACCACCGCCTTGGTGGTGGTGGAGCCCAGGTCGATGCCGATGAAGCAGCGCATGTGGTCGCCCTCGCTCTCAGTGGGCCGCGTGGATGGGGATGATCGGGCCGCCGGGTACGCTCGGGCCTTCCAGCCCGGAAGGCAAGGACATGCCGCCCGAACCCAGCCCGGTGACGCCGGCCACGCGCTTGGCCTTGACCATCTGGAAGTAGCTCTCCAGCCGGTTCTTGACGTTGGCCGCCGAGAAGTAGCGCGGGTCCACCAGGTCGGTCTCGATGAAGGCCGCCGGCTTGCCGGTGCGGCGCTCGACTTCCCGCATCATCAGCAGCTGGCCGGCCGAGAAGCTGTTGCAGCTCTTGATGCTGTTGATGAGCAGCCCGTCGGCCTGGTACTCGTCGATGTACTTGCAGATCATGTCCACGCGCGAGGGCAGGTTCAGGTTGGTGTAGCAGCCCAGGCAGTAGTCGGCCAGCGATTCCAGCGGGTGATCCGGGTCGTGGCGGAAGCCGAAGTCGTACAGGCCGCCGACCTTGGCGTAGGTGGACGAGACCACCACCGCGCCCTCGTCGTAGAACATCTTCCAGAACTCGCGGAAGCTGGTCCAGTTGGGCGGGCCCTCGACCACCAGGCGGTATTTCTCTTCGCCCATCGCGCCTTCGGGCGTGACCGGGCCCAGGCCCAGGCGCACGCGCTCCTCGATCTCGGCGCGCAGCACGCGGTAGTACTCGGTGGCCTCGGGCGTGCCGCGGAAGGCGGTGAAGATGGGGCCGATGTAATACACGGCGCCGAAGTAGCCGTCGATGGGGCTGGGCCGGTTCTTGGCCGACTGCAGCACCTTGACCAGGTCGTCCTCGGCCTTGACCGATTCGCGCATGTACTGGCGCAGGCGGTCGATGTCGAACTTGACGCCCGAGACGCGCTCCAGCGTCGGGATCACGGTCTCCTTCAACTGCCGCACGACGTAGTCGCGCATGTTGGGCGCGATCTTGCCCTCACCCTGGTAGGGCACGTGCAGCATCACCGTCTCGCAACCGTACTTGTGGCGGATCAGCTCGAACCACTTCATGAAGGTGAAGCAGCCGGTGTAGCTGAGCAGCAGGATGTCGGGCTTGGGCAGGGTCTCGCCGTTGGGGCCGGTCTCGCCGCCCAGCATCATGCCCAGGTCGGCCTTGACGTAGGTGCAGACGTCCTCGCTCTGGCCGTCGCGCTCGGCGTCCATGATCATCTTGCCGCTCTTCTTGCGCATGCCGTTCTGCAGCGCATTGGTCTCGGGCAGGCTGCGCGCGAAGTTGAAGCACATCAGCAACTCGTTCAGGTTGCCGGGCACGAAGGTGGCCGCCACCTTCTGGTTGTTGGCGCGGGCGTTGGCCAGTTCGCTGTAGTTCTTGTTGATGAGCTCCTTCTGGAGCCACATCGCGTCTTCTTTCTCGACCTTGGGCGGCTTCTTGGCGCTGCCGGTGGGCGTGGGCATGGCGATGGGGGTGTTCATGGCGTCGTCCTCTTGCGGCTTTAAGCGGCGTTCCAGAGCTTGATCGAGTCGGCGAAGGTGCCCGCCTGTTCGCGGATCGGTGCCATCTGGCCGGTGTTCTCGGCGTACTTGAAGGCGGTGTGCGGGATGGCGTGCTGGGTCAGCACGTCCTGCAGCATCGGCCGCTCCAGCAGCGCCGGATCGCAGAAGGACGGGGCAGCGAAGATCACGCCTTCGGCGCCACGCGTCTTGACCTGCTTCATCAGGAACACGCCTTTCTCTTCGCGCGTGGCGTCGTACTTGGCCGCGGTGCTGGCGCTGCGGTGCAGGAAGGCACGCGACAGTTCCTGCAGCGGGTTGCCGTCGGTCGGCACCTCGTCCAGCAGCCAGCGCGTGATGAGCATGAAGTCGTCGTCCACCACGTAGCAGCCCGACATCTCTATCGACTTGATCAGCGCCAGCGGCGGCTGCTCGCAGAACCCACCGGTCAACACCACGCGGGCGTTGTCGCGCTTCACGCGCTGCAGAAGTTCGGCCGCGGCCAGGTATTCGCGCACCAGGGCCGTGTGCTCTTCCACCGGCAGCACCATGCCGGCGCGCAGCACCAGGTAGACCTCGGACGTGGGCGCCTGCCAGGGCTTGGCGGCGCGGTAGCTGTACAGGTCGCGGATGGCGGCGCGGTTGTCGTTGTAGGCGGCAATGCTGTTGTTGATGTCGGCATCCGTGATTTCGCGCCCGCCCAGCTTGGCGAGTTCTTCGCGCAGGATCTGCATCTCTTCCATGTAGAAGCGGCCGCCGACCTCGTCCTGGTAGTTCTGCGGTACGTCGATGTAGCGCACGTACTTGTCCTTGAACAGCATCTGCCACATGCCGCTCAGGTTGCGGATCACGTCGCAGATGCTGGGGAACAGCATGCCGTCCAGGCAGTCCAGGCGCCCGGTCAGGCCCAGCTCGATGGTGCTGCGCGGGATGCGGCAGATGTAGCTCTGGTAGTAGGCGTCGCCCTGTATCACTTCGAGCGCGTCGCCACCGCCCAGGATGCCCACCGGCAGCATGCCGGCGGCGTGGATCAGCTCACGCGGCACGTACACCGGCATGTAGCCGATGGCCTTGCGGCCGGGCACTGCCGCCTTCCAGTCCTTGACGGCATTGAAGTGCAGGTCTTCGAACAGCGCCTCGCAACGCTGCACGATCTGCGTGACCTTCGGGATGCTGGTGTTCATGAGCGGGGCTCCTGTCATCGGTGTTGCCAGGTGGGCGTGCGGCGGGCCATGAAGGCGGCCAGGCCTTCGTTGGCGTCATGGGTCTTCATCAGGCCGTCCAGGTACAGCTGTTCGACCTCGGCCAGGCGTTGCTTCAACTCCCGCAAGCGCGGCGCGCGCACCGCTGCCACGGCATGGGCCAGCGCGGCGGCGCTGCGCGGCAGCAGGTGCTCATCGAAGTAGGCCAGCGCGGCTACAGACGGGTCTTCCGCCAGCACCTGCACCAGGCCCAGGGCCAGCGCGGCAGTGCCGTTGATGCTGCGGCCGCTCCACAGCAGGTCTTCGGCGCTGCTCTGGTTGATGCGCCAGGGCAGCAGACAGCTGGCCGCGGGCGCAAACACGCCCAGCTTGATCTCGGGCTGGCCGAACTGCGCTTCGGGGTGGGCAAAGATTGGGCCGCCGGCCAGGGCGACTTCGAGCCCGCCGCCCAGGCACTGGCCACGCACGGCCACCAGGATGGGCAGCGGAAAGCCGGCCATCGTCAGCACCAGCGCGTGCAGGCTGGCCAGCATGGCGGCACAGCGCTCGGCCACATGCTCTTCGACGCTGGCGCCGAAGCTGAAGTGTGGCCCCTCGGCGTCCAGCAACACACCGCGCAGGCCGGGGGCGCTGCGGTGTGCGTCCAGCGCCGCCTGCAGCGCGGCGATCATCTGCGCGTCCACGATGTTGGCCTTGGGCCGGGCCAGGCGCAGGCGCAGCAGGGCGCCGTCGCGGTCCAGCCAGACTTTCAATGGCCCCTCGGTCGCGGAGTACCGCGCCCGGTCCCCCGAGGGGACTGTGCTCGCTTCCTCAGCCATGGTTCTTGGCGCCGGGCTGGATCTCGTCGTGCAGGCTGCCCACCCAGCTTTGCCCCGCGGCCAGCTTCTGGCGCAGCAGCACGAAGTCGATCTCGCGGTCGTCCTTGGGGCCTTCGTTGAAGGCGGTGAAGCCGCTGCGAGCCTCGGTCATCATGTTCAGCGCCAGCCAGGAGCGCGAGTCTTCCTTGTTGCGGTTCCAGGCCTCGAGCTTGGGCTTGCGCAGCTCTTCCAGCGTCTTGGTGGTGCAGTCGGGGAAGGTCAGCAGGATCTTGGCGCACAGCTCCTCGACGCGCGCGTCCAGCATCGACAGGTCCACCGTGCCGCGCTTCATCAGCGCCTTGCCTTCTTCCAGCGCCGCGCCGGTCTTGGCCTCGCCGTAGGCGTTGCGGCCGAATTCGTCGTACTGGCGCTGCGTCTCGACCAGCGGATTGGCAAGCCACTTGCCATCGACCTTGAGCGCCGGCACCACGTCGGTGAGGATGCCCATCTGGTAGGCCTTGTGCGCGCTGAAGGGTTCGCACAGCACACAGGCGGCCATGGCGCGCTCGGCGCCCACGATC